>Ga0105046_10001351_pt1 | contig 37530 bp, 28 predicted proteins | sample MAT03_FD_78385 | JGI IMG/M metagenome (GOLD analysis project Ga0105046, IMG submission 78385) | Freshwater microbial communities from Lake Fryxell liftoff mats and glacier meltwater in Antarctica - MAT-03 (megahit assembly) | ecosystem: Environmental > Aquatic > Freshwater > Ice > Liftoff... | reverse complement strand
GTCGGCGGCGGGCTGACCGGGATCGAGCTGGCGACCGAGCTGGCCGAGGCGCACCCGCGGTTGTCGCTGGCGCTCTACTGCCGCGGCCACCTCGGCGCCGGCGCGCTGGGGCCGGCCGCGGTCGCCCACGTGCGCGCTGCGCTGGCTGGCGTCGCGGTCCACGAGCAGGTCCGCATCGAGCGCGTCGAGGCCGATGCCCTGATCGTCGACGGCGCGCGGGTGGCGGTCGCCGCGGTGGTGTGGTGCGCGGGCTTCGTGGCCTCGCCCCTGGCCGCCGCCGCCGGGCTTGCCGTCGACGCCCAAGGCCGCATGCTCGTCGACGACACCCTGGCGGTCCCGGGCCTGCCCTGGCTGTTTGGCGCCGGCGACGCCGCCGCGCCGCTGGGGCCGGTCGGTGCCCCGCTCCCCATGGCGTGCAAGACCGCGATGCCGATGGCGGCCACGGCCGCCGACAACCTGCTGGCCGCGCTGCACGGCGCCGCGCCCCACCGGTTCCGCTTCGGCGACACCGGCGTGTGCGTGAGCCTGGGCCGCCGCGACGGCGTCATCCAGCACCGCGGCGCCCAGGGCGACTCCCGCGGCGTCACCCGCGGCCGGGTCGGCGCCTGGGTGAAGGAGTCGGTGTGCCGGTTCACCCTGCGCGCGCTGCGCTTCCCGGTCCTGACCCGCGCGCTCCGGCTGTACGATCGCCGCGGCGCCCGCGCCCTCGCTGCGGCGCCGGCTCCTCACCAGCTCCCCTCCGCCACGCCATGACCGACGACGCCATCGCGATCTTCGAGGCCCACCGGGCTCGGCTGTTCGGCATCGGGTATCGCATGCTGGGCAGCGCCGCGGACGCCGACGACCTCCTGCAGGAGGCCCGCGTGCGCTGGCTCGCCGCCGATCGCGCCAGCGTGCTCGACGTGCGCGCGTTCCTGGTCACGATCGTGTCGCGGCTCGCCCTCGATCAGCTGGGCTCGGCGCGGGCCCGCCGCGAGGTCTACGTCGGGCCGTGGTTGCCCGAGCCCATCGCGACCGCGCCCGACGCCGACCCCCACGATCTGTCGCTGGCGTTCCTGCACCTCCTCGAGCGGCTGTCGCCAGCCGAGCGCGCCGCGTTCCTGCTCGTCGAGGTCTTCGACTACAGCCACGCCGAGGTGGCGTCGATCCTCGGCAAGTCCGAGGCGGCGTGTCGCCAGCTGGCGTCGCGAGCGCGCGCCCACGTCCGCGCCGGTCGCCCGGCCGCGCCGCCCTCGGACCAGGCGACCCACCGCCAGCTCCTCACCGCGTTCATGACCGCGTGCGCGACCGGCGACCTGGTCGGGCTCGAGCGACTCCTCGCCGCCGACGTCGTGGTGCTCTCCGACGGTGGCGGCCACGTCGACGCCGCCCGCAAGCCCATCACCGGGCTGGCCCGGGCCTCCCGCATGCTGGTGAAGCTCACCCAAAAAGGCATGGCGCGCCTGGTGCCCAGCTTCGCCCTCGTCAACGGCCAGCTCGCCGTCCTCGCCAGCGAGCCCGACGGCACCGTCTCCACCTGCATCGCGCTCGCCCTCACGCCGACCGGCGACCGCATCGCCGCGGTCTACCTCCTGCGCAACCCCGCCAAGCTCGCCTCCCTCGTCACCCCGCGCGCGCTGGCCTGACTCACTCGCAGAGCGGGATCAGGAATCGATAGGCCATGTCGACGAGCTCGTCGTCCGAGTGACGCCGCTGGATTTCCTTCAGCGTCCTCATCCTGGCTTTGCACGCATCAGCGCGATTGAGATCGAGGATGACGATCGTGCGCTCGACTCGATGATTGCTCTCGACGTCGAGGTCGGGCGCCGGCCGCAGCTCCCCGGTGTCGAAGCGATAAAAGAAGTAGCGCTCGAACACGTACTTGGTGTCCGGCCGCAACAATGCCTCGTCCCACTGGTCATGCTTGGCCGAGTTGCAAGCGTGGCAGATGAGGAAGAGGTTCTCCCAGGCGCAGACGAGCCCATAGAACTCGATTCTGGTCTTGGGTCGGAAGTGGTCGATCTCGTCGCGGCCTGTGGCGCGTAGCGGATACCCATCACAGTATGCGCAGCGACCATCGGTCATCGCCGACAGAGCCGCGCGGACCACGTCGTCCACCGACTTCCCTTCTCGCTGTGGCCACTGGAATCGATGGCTCGGCTTCTCAAGACGCTTTCGCGTGTACGTATCGGCGATGTCCTGGCCATACGTCGCCAGGAGTCTCGGTGCTGCTCCTCGCCGACACGCCCTCATCGCGATCAGCCGGTCGCGAGCTTCTTGAGGTGTCGGTCGAGCTGTCGGACCTCGAATCCCATGATCGAGGCCAGCTCTTCGCTGCGCTTCGCGATGGTGAGCGCGAGCGCGTCTACCGCCGCGCGATCGGCGTCGAGGCCCTGCAGGAGTCGGTCCTTCACGCGATGGAAGTCCGCGAGCATCGACTCGGTCTCGGTATCGAACTCCGACACCACGCCAAATACGTCGCGCAAGGTTGCGCCATAGCTGACCCCGCGCTCGAGTTCGCGCACTTCTCCGAGCGTGGATTTTCCGTTCTCCAGCACGAAGGGGATGACATAGGCATCGGCCGCTGATGCAACGACGAACGGGGAGTGCGTCGACGCGATGATCTGCGCGTTCGGAAAGAGCTTCTGCACGACCGGCAGTACGCGACGTTGCCACTCCGGGTGCAGGTGAATATCGATCTCGTCGAGTAACAGCAAGAACGGCCGCTGCATCGGTGGAGCGTTGCCAACCCACGGGATGCGTTCGAGTCGCATGAGCAGGTCGGCGACCCAGCTCACGATCGACTTCAGCCCGTCCGGCAACACGCCCATCTCCACGACGATGCCGTTGCGGCGCACACGCACATCATTATCGTCGCCGCTGAGATCAAACTCAAATGCGTCGCCGGTGATGCCACTGATGGTCGATTCGATCTCGCTGATGCTCTGGCGAATCTCTGCGGCTCGTGCGCTCTGTCCGTTTTTGTCGGCTTTGAGTTCTTTCAGATACTGGCTGGCAATCCAGTGGGCCAAGACAGAGGTGTCAGCGGTGTCGTGAAAGGCGAGAACCTTGTCGAAAGGGTCGGTCTTCGGTTCGGAGATGGCGGTGACGCGGCCGTCGCTGACGTGCCGCGTGCCAGCGTAGGCGAAAGCGGCCCACTCGATTGGCTGTCGACGTATACTGATGGGCTGTGGGGTCTCCAGAGAAATGGAGCTCGGCGTCGCGATCAAAACGCCATCCCCGACATGGGCACTCACTCGGGCCTCGGCGCTCCGCATACGGCGCCGCAGCAGTCCTTCCGCTTCGCCGCCAAGCAGCGCGGCGATCGCGTAGAGTACGGTGCTTTTGCCGCATCCGTTCGGGCCGGTCAGCAGGTACACGTCGGCCAGACCAGGATCCCTGCCCACCGGGAAATCGATCGTGACTTCGTCGAATGGGCCGACGTCGCGGAGGTAGATGGAGTCGATGCGCATGCGGCTTGCCTTTCCGCGAGCATAGAGCGGGATGGGGTAGGGCGCTAACCCTCAGACAAGCGCAGAGAGCCCAAGCCACGCCTGACGCAAGGCCTGGCCTTGCCTCCTCGTCCGTTATAACGGATAGTCCCCGCCATGCCGATCTTCGCCGACAACACGCAGACCATCGGGCGCACGCCGCTGGTCCGGATCAACCACATCACGAAGGGGGCGGGCGCGACGGTGCTCGCCAAGATCGAGGGCCGCAACCCGGCGTACTCGGTGAAGTGCCGCATCGGCGCCGCGATGGTGTGGGACGCCGAGCAGCGCGGCCTGCTCGGGCCCGGCAAGGCGATCATCGAGGCGACCAGCGGCAACACCGGCATCGCGCTCGGCTTCGCCGCGGCGTCGCGCGGCCTCGCGTGCGTGCTGACGATGCCCGAGACGATGAGCATGGAGCGTCGCAAGGTCGTCACCGCGCTCGGCTGCAAGCTCATCCTCACCCCGGGCGCGCTCGGCATGAAGGGCGCCATCGCCAAGGCCGAAGAGCTCGCCGCCGCCGAGCCCGACCGATACGTCTCGATGCGGCAGTTCGAAAACCCGGCCAACCCGGCGATCCACGAGACCACGACCGGCCCCGAGATCTGGGACGACACCGAGGGCAAGGTCGACGTCTTCGTGTCGGGCGTCGGCACCGGCGGCACGCTCACCGGGGTCGCGCGTTACTTCGAGAAGGTGCGCGGCCAGGCCCTGCACGCGGTCGCGGTCGAGCCCGCGGTGTCGCCGGTGATCAGCCAGACCCTCAAGGGCGAGGCGCTCACGCCGTCGCCTCACAAGATCCAGGGCATCGGCGGCGGCTTCGTGCCCAAGAACCTCGACCTGTCGCTGGTCGACGAGGTTGGCCTGGTCACCAACGAGGAGGCCGTCACCATGGCGCGCCGCCTGGCCGCCGAGGAGGGCATCCTGGTCGGGATCTCGTGCGGCGCGGCCATGGCGGTCGCCGATCGCCTGGCTCGCGAGGAGCGCTTCGCCGGCAAGACCATCGTGGTGATCCTCCCCGACACCGCCGAGCGCTACTTCACCGGCATCTTGTTCGAGGGCCTGTTCGACGAGGTCGTGAAGCAGACCGCGGTGTGATTGCCCAGGGCGCGAGCCCGGGGCAAGATGGAGCGACCTGCGATCATGGCAACCTCGACGGCACCCGAGTCCTTCACCCGCACGACGACCTCGATCCCGGCGCTGTTCCTCGAGCGCGTCGGCAACTCACCTGACCGCGAGGCCTATCGCTACCCGGTCGGCGACGACTGGCGCGCCCTGACCTGGAAGCAGGCCGGCGAGCGCGTCCGCGCCATCGCCGCCGGCCTCCTGTCGCTCGGCCTCGAACGTGAGGATCGGGTCGGCATCCTGTCGGGGACCCGGTTCGAGTGGGTGCTCATCGATCTCGGCATCCTGTGCGCCGGGGGCGCGACCACGACGGTGTACCCGTCGTCGACCGCCGACGAGTGCGCCTACATCCTCCACGACTCCGAGACCCGCTACGTCTTCGCCGAGGACGCCGCGCAGGTCGCCAAGCTGCGGGGCCAGCGCGCGGCGCTGCCCGCGCTCGCCAAGGTCATCGTCATCGACGGCGAGGACCACGACCCCGACGGCTGGGTCATCACGCTGGCCGCGCTGGAGGCCGCCGGCGCCAAGCACCTCGCCGCCCACCCCAAGATCGTCGAGGAGACCATCGCGGGCGTGGAGCCCGAGCACCTGGCGACCCTCATCTACACCTCGGGCACCACCGGCAAGCCCAAGGGCGTGCGCCTGGTCCACGACTGCTGGGCGTACACCGCCGACGCGATCGCGGCGACCAACTTCATCACCGAGGCCGACCTCGAGTACCTGTGGCTGCCGCTGTCGCACAGCTTTGGCAAGGTGCTGACCTCGGGCCACCTCAAGGTCGGCCACACCGTCGCGATCGACGGCCGCATCCCCAAGCTCATCGACAACCTCGCGGTGGTCCGCCCGACCATGATGGCGGCCGCGCCGCGCATCTTCGAGAAGGTCTACAACAAGGTCGTCCAGGGCGCGAAGGACGGCGGCGGGATGAAGTGGAAGATCTTCCAATGGGCGATGGGCGTCGGCAAGCAGGTGTCGGCGCTGCGCCAGGCCGGCCAGCAGCCCAGCGGCTTCCTCGCGCTCAAGAACCAGCTCGCGACCAAGCTGGTCTTCTCGAAGTTGCAGGCGCGGTTCGGTGGCCGGCTGCGCCTGTTCGTCTCGGGCTCGGCGCCGCTGTCGCGCGAGATCGCCGAGTTCTTCCACGCCGCCGGTGTCCTCATCGTCGAGGGCTACGGCCTCACCGAGTCGAGCGCGGCCAGCTTCGTCAACCGCGAGACCCGGTTCAAGTTCGGCACCGTCGGCCTGCCCATGCCGGGCACCTCGGTCAAGCTCGCGCCCGAGGACGGCGAGATCATGCTCAAGAGCCCGGGCGTGATGCGCGGGTATCACAACCTGCCCGAGGACACCGCCGCGACGCTCACCGCGGATGGCTGGTTGAAGACCGGCGACATCGGCGAGATCGACGACGATGGCTTCCTCAAGATCACCGACCGCAAGAAGGACCTCATCAAGACCAGCGGCGGCAAGTACGTCGCGCCCCAGCTCATCGAGGGCAAGATCAAGTCGACCTGCCCGTACGTGAGCCAGGTGATCGTGCACGGCGACCGCCGCAACTTCTGCTCGGCGCTGCTCACCGTCGACGAGGAGGCCATCCTGAAGTGGGCCGGCGCCCACGGCCTGGCCGGCAAGTCCTATCAGGAGATCGTCATGGCCGGTGAGACGCGCACCTTGCTGCAGGGCTACGTCGATCAGGTCAATCGCGAGCTGTCGAAGTGGGAGACCATCAAGAAGTTCGCGATCCTCCCTCACGACCTCACCATCGAGGCCGGCGAGCTGACGCCCAGCCTCAAGGTCAAGCGCAAGGCGGTCGAGAAGAAATACAACGCGGTCCTCGACGAGATGTACGCCGGCGCGATGGCCGATGTCTGAAATGTCCGCGGCGGTCTCGACGTTGAGGTGGGCGATGCGCGCAGGATTGATTTCGGCACTAATGCTGGCCGCGTGCTCGGGCGGCAAGACTACGGCGCCGACCTCGGCGCCCGGGCCGAGCCAAAACCCGCAGGTTGCGGCCAACCCGGCGCCGGTCCCGGCACCCGCCCCGGTGCCCGCCCCGGTGCCGCCGCCCGACCATCGCCCGGCGCTGCCGCAACCGCCGCCGCAACCGCCCGGCGCCGACTTCACCGGCGAGGCCCAGCTGCTCTACCGCATCGTCGCGTGCAGCGGCGAGGCCGCGCTGACCCCGGAGGTCGCCAAGCTGGTCGAGCGCCACTGCAAGTGGGTCGACGAGAAGCTCACCGCCTACCGCGAGCGCTACGTCGCCGGCGGTCGCGAGTTCTTCGCCACCTTGGTGCCGGCTGGCATCCCGTCGACGGTGGTCTACCCGTTCGGCGGTGGCGACCTGATCTCGGCGCTGGCCGCGTTCCCCGAGGCGTCGGAGATCACGACCATCTCGTTGGAGTTGGCTGGCGATCCCCGCCGCATCAGCACGCTCACCGCCAAGCAACTCGACGCCTCGCTGGGCCGCTTGCGCGGCGAGCTGGGTGGCACGCTGTCGGTCGGCTCCAACACCAGCGTCAACCTGTCGTCGTCGCAGCGCAACGAGCTGCCGGGCCAGGTGTCGTCGTTCCTGCTCGGGCTGGCCGCCGCCGGCTTCGAGCCCATCGGCATGCGCTACTTCCGCCTCGAGGAAGACGGCTCGATCCACTACGTCACCACCGACGAGATCGCGGCCCTCGACGGCGCCGCCACGGCGCGCGGCAAGAGTGCCAAGACCAAGAGCCGCAAGCAGAGCTGGAACGATCCCAACTTCTCCGAGGCCTTCGCCAACGTGGAGATCCAGTACCGCCGCGTCGGCGACTCCGCCGATCGCGTGCGCGTGCATCGCCATTTCGGTTGGAACCTCCACGACCCCGAGCTGCGCGCCACGCCGCAGCTGGTGAAGCACCTCGAGGCCAAGGGCAAGGTCACCGTGCTCGTGAAGGGCGCGAGCTATCTGTTGTGGAACAGCGACTTCTCGGTCATTCGCGACTATCTGTTGGGCCACCTGGCCTGGATGCTGTCGGACTCGACCGGCATCCCGCCCGAGTACGCCAACGCCGCGGGCATGGTGCAGGACACTTACGGTCACTTCTCGGGCCCGTTCCTGGGTGGCGCCGAGGGCCGGACCAAGCGCCACGCCGACGCCTTCCGCGCGCTGTGGCGGCGTAATCCCAAGCGCGCCCTGCCGTTCCGCTTCGGCTACGTCGACTCGGCCAAGGCAGCGCATCTGCTCGTGACCCGCCCCAAGACGCCGTAGACTCGACAGTGCAGATCACTCTCTTGGTCGACGCGCTCTACGCCATCGGCGTCGGCCTCATGGTCGGGCTCGAGCGCGAGCACGCGAGCATGGCGGTCGGCCTCGACGAGCGCGCGATCCCGGCGGAGCGCCCCGACGGCAGCCAGGCCGCGCCCACCCAGCTCACCATGGGCGCCCGCACGATGGCGCTGCTCGGCCTCACCGGCTGGCTGCTCGGCTTCCTCGGCGGCGGCGCGCCCTGGCTGCTCGCGGTCGGGGTGGTCGCGGTGGCTGCGATGATCGGCGTGCAGATGATGGTGTCGAGGGATCACGGGATGACCACCGAGATCGCCGGCGTGGTCGTGCTGCTCCTGGGCGCGCTGGTGCGCGTCGATCGCGGGATCGCGGTCGCGCTCGCGGTCGGCACCTCGCTCCTGTTGGTGTCCAAGCCGTGGATGGTGCGCTTCGTCGGCAAGCTGCGCCGCATCGAGATCACCGCGACGCTGCAGCTAGTGCTGCTGTCGGCGATCGTGCTGCCGCTCCTGCCCAAGGAGGCGCTCGATCCATGGGGGGCGTGGCCGCCTCGCAAGATCGGCACGTTCATCGTGCTCATCGCCGCGGTCGAGTACGTCGGCTACGTGCTGACCCGCTGGTTCGGCGCGGCCCGCGGCACCGGCCTGGCCGGGCTGGTCGGCGGGCTGTCGTCGTCGACCGCGGTGACGGTGTCGATGGCGCGCGCGGCCAAGGCCGACCCTGCAATGATCGTGCCCGGCCAACTCGCGACCTTCCTCGCCAACACGGTCATGCCGGTGCGGGTGGCGATCATCGCGTGGCTCATCGCGCCCGCGGTCGGCCAGCGAGTCGCGATCGCGCTGGCGACGATGGCGGCAACCCTGCTCGTCGCGGCGCTCCTGACCTGGCGGCGCCTGCACGGTGGGACCGCGGCGCCCGCGCCGATCAAGCTGCGCAACCCGTTCGCGCTGTGGGGCGCGATCCTGTGGGGCGCGATCCTGTGCGCGGTGCTCCTGGTCGCGCGCCTCGCCATCGAGTGGCTCGGCACTGCGGGGCTGTACCTCGCGGCTGGCATCAGCGGCCTCACCGACGTCGACGCGATCACCCTGGCCGCCGCCGAGGAAGGCAAGAACGGCGCGCTGGCCGCGCCCTGGGCCGCGCTCGCGATCACGATCGCCGCGGTGTCCAACACGATCGCCAAGGGCGCGATGGCGTACTTCGGGGGCGGACGCGCCTTCGGGCTGCGGATCGTCGTGGTCTTCGCGATCGCGATCGTGCTGACCATCGGCACCGCGCTCGCCGGCATCCTCGTCTGAAAATTGCCCCGCCCGATCGCCCATGTTACGCGGGCCTATGGCAGCGGCTGATCCTCCACCGGAACCGGCCGTGCAGGCGACGGGAGCTGGCCGCGGGGTCCTCTACATCGCCGTCGCGAAGCTCTACTTCATGGTGATCGGCGCGATCATCGAGTTTCGCCTGCCGGTGATCCTGTCGCGCGCGATGTACGGCGCTTACGGCGTCGTCGGCTCGCTGGTGTCGCCGGTCAACAACGTGATGATCACCGGGTCGATCCAGGCGGTCGCCCGGTTCACCGCGCAGAAGCCCGAGACCGCGCGCATGGTCCAGGCCGCCGGCCTGCGCATGCACCTCTACGTCGGCCTGCCGATCGCGCTGGTGTTCATCGCCGGTGCGCCCGGCATCGCCTGGGCGCTCGGCGACGTCTCGAAGACCGGGCCGCTCATGCTGGCCGGCGTCATCGTCGCGCTCTACGCGTTCTATGCGGTCTTCGTCGGCACCGCCAATGGCCTGCGGCAGTTCCACAAGCAGGCCGGCCTCGACATCACGTCGGCGACCCTGCGCGCGCTGGGCATCCTCGGCCTCGCCACGATGGGCTTTGGCGTCTACGGCGCCTACGGCGGCTGGGTCATCGCGGCCGGCGCGGTGCTGCTCATCGCCACCGTCGTGATCGGCCTGCCGCCGCGGTCGGCTCGCACCGCCGAGGCCCGCGCGCTCACCCGGCCGATGGCGACCTTCTTCGCGCGGGTCGCGGTCTACCTGATCTTGCTCAACCTGATCATGTTCGTAGACCAGATCCTGTTGAAGCGGCTGTCGGCCGACTGGTACCACCAGCACGGCCCGGCCATGGCCGACGCCCTCGACCGCGTGCTGCCCGGCGCGCGCGACCTCACCGGCTTCCACGTCAAGCCGTCGACGATGTCGGACGTGCAGGTCGCCTACTACCGCGCGGTGCAGAACCTGGCGCGGCTGTCGTACCAGGCCATCATCGCCGCGACGTTCGTCATCTTCCCGCTGGTGTCGAGGTCGACCTTCGAGGACGACCGCGAGACCACCAAGCGCTACGTCAACATCACGCTGCGCTACTCGCTCATCTTCGCCACCGCGATCGCGGTCGTGATGGCGGCCAACCCGCGCGCGCTCCTCGACATCCCCTACGCCGACGACTACGCGGTGCTGGGCGCGCCCGCGCTCACCTCGCTCGCCCTCGGCAACGTGGCGTTTTCGATCTTCGCCATCGCCGGCACCATCCTCAACGGTGCCGGCTACACCAAGGACGCCATCATCGGCGCCGCGATCACGCTGACGCTGGCCGCGGTCGGTAACGCGATCGCGATCCCGATGTGCGAGCCGGGTCGCGAGGTGCTGCTGGTCGCTGGCACCGTCACCGGCGTCGCGATGGTGTGCGGCGCCGGCCTCACCGGCTACCTGCTGTGGCGCCGGCTCGGCGCGTTCGTGCCGGTGCTCACGCTGGTGCGCGTGCTGGTCGCGATCGCCGCCGCGATGGCGGTGGGGCGCGTCATCCCGTTCACCTCGCCGCTGCTCACGCTGGTCGAGGCCGGCGCGGTCGGGCTCACGTTCCTGGGGGTCCTGGTCGCGACCCGCGAGCTCGGCAAGTCCGACCTGCGCGCGATCGCGGCGGTGCGGGCCAAGCGCGGTCAAGGAGGCGACGTATGAAGCACGCGATCCTCGCTGTCGTCCTGTTCGGCGCGGCCTGCATGCCGCCGTCGGCCAAGGCCTACGCGCTCACCGACGCGGTGCGCACCTACACCGAGGGCGTGAAGTGGGAGCGCTTCGAGTCGGCCGCCGCGGTGCTGCCAGCCGCCCAGCGCCGCGGATTCCTCGACGAGCGCGACCTGCTCGCCAAGGATCTGCGCATCACCGACACCGAGATCCTGCGCGTCGACGAGCGCGACCGCCGCGCCGAGGTGCTGGTCAAGCTGTCTTGGTACAGCGAGCGCGAGAACATCGTGCATACCAGCGTCGCGACCCAGCGCTGGGAGCGCCAGGGCAAGTCGTGGAAGCTCGTCGACGAGCGCCGCTCGCGGGGCGACGAGATGCCCGGCCTTCAGGAGGATGATGAGGCCGTCGGTCTCGGCGGACCGGAGATGGCGCGCAGCGGCGGAGAATGACGTAGAATTTCGTCGAACGTGGCGCAGAGCGACTTCGTAGGCCGCGGCCAAGAGCTGGTGACCTCCGGGCAGTACCAGGAGGCGGTGAAGGTGTGCCGTCTCGGCCTCCTGGCCCGCCCCTCCGAGGTCAACGGCCGGTTGGTGCTGGCGTCGGCGTTGCTCGCGCTGCGTCGCTACGACGAGGTGCTCGCCGAGATGCGGGTGGCCGCCGAGCTCGAGCCCGGCAACGCCGGCGCTCACCAGCTGCGCGGCGAGGCCCTGCTTCGCAAGGGCGATCCCCACGCCGCGGTCGAGTCGCTCGAGCGCGCCAAGAAGCTGGCCGGGGGCGACCCGACCATCAGCGCGCTCCTCGAGGAAGCCCGGCTGGCCCGCACCGCGGCCGGCCCGCCGTCGTTCAGCGACGGCGACGCCATGACCAAGCACTACCCGACCCACCGCGGCGAGGGCGCCGCCGGCAGCGGTCGCTCGGGCAGCTACACCCGGCCTCGCGACCAGGCCCGCGATCGCGACCTGACCCCGCCGCCCCACGAGCTGCGGGTCGGCGACACCTCAGGGACCGTCGAGCTCGATCCCGAGCTGGAGGGCGTCGAGCTCGAGGACGACGACGTCATCGACCAGCCCGGGCGCGCCGACACCGGCTCGATGCCGGTCGACGACGACGACCTGATGGAGGTCGACGACGAGCCGCCGGTTCACGGCGCCGACGCGCTGACGCGGGCGGGTCGGCCCCGGTCGGGCGGTCGCACGCCGGTGCCCGAGGCCGACGACGAGCGCGGTCGCGGTGGCATGCGCAAGAGCGCGGTGCAGACCGCGCAGTGGGGCGCCGACGAGGTCTCCGCCAACCAGACCCGCCGCAAGATCGTCCCGGCGCCCGAGCGCGGCGACGACACCTCGACCGCCGCGGTCGTCTACGACGCCGACGCCGACCCGCCCCGCGCGCCGGTCGACCCCAAGGTCGCGCGCGGGGCCAAGCAGATCGTCGACCGGTTCCCCGAAGAGGAACCCAGCAGGTCGGGGCGTGCCTCCAACCCGCACCTGTCGGATCTGTCGGCGGGCCCGCTGGGGACCCTCACGCCGGCACCGGTCATGACGCCGTCGGGGCGCTTCTTGTCGGCGCCCTCGGGACCGGGCGCGGTGGTCGGTGGCAACCGGCCGACCTTCGGGCCACCGTCGGGCCCGTTGCCGGCCTATCGCTCGGGCGCGATCCCGGCCCACGCCGCGACCGTCGCCGGTGGCGTCGCGCTCCCGGCCGCGACGCCGCCCGGCATGCCCGAGTCGCCCAGCGGTCGGATGGTCCCGGCCGCGCAGCCCCACGCCATGACGATGGTGCCCTTCACCGCGGCCGCGGTGCGCCCAACCATCGCGATGCAGGCCGTCGAGACCGGCAACGTTGCGCCCGGCGCCGACATGGACGTCATCCGGGCCGCGCTGCACCCGCCGCCGCCCGAGTCCGCGAGCTTTCCCTCGCCGATCCCGCCCATGTTCGCCCAGCCCAGCGACTCGCGCCCGCTGCCGCCGTCGCGCACCACCCGGGTCGCGCTGCGCTCGCCCGCGATGATCGCGCTGTGGGTCGTCATCACCCTCGGCATCATCGGCGGCGGCGTCTTCGCCGGCTTCAAGATCCGCGACGCCCGCCTCGCCAAGCAGATCGCGGCGGCTCGCCGAGGCGCCGACGCGGTCGCGCGCACCGATACCTGGAACGGCTGGCGCAACGCGCGCGATCGCCTGGCCGCGATCATCCGAGCCCGCGGCAGCCAGGGCAATCGGGCCGCGCTGGCCCGGGTCCGCGCGGTGCTGGCCGCCGAGTATCTCGACGACCTCGACGGCGCCCGGGCCGCCCTGGCCGAGCTCGGCCGCGAGCGTGGCCGCGACGCGATGCTGGCCCGCGCGTACCTCGCGATCGCCGAGGGCGACGCCAAGGCCGCCACCGCCGCGCTGGGCGCCGGGGCCAGCACCGGCGATCCCGAGCTCGCGCTGGCCTCGGCGTACGCCCTCGTCGTCGACGGTCGCTGGGACGCCGCGGCGGTGCCGGCGCGCCGCGCCACCGAGCAGGACCCGCGCCCGGCCAGCCTGGTGCTGCTGTGCGAGATCGAGACCGCGCGCCAGCGCTTCAGCGACGCCGAGCGCGCCTGCGCCGAGGCCGAGCGCCTGGTCGCCGGCAACCCGGCCGCGGTGATCGCGCGAGCCCGGCTGCACGCCGCCAGCGGCACCGCCCGCACCGAAGCACCCAAGCTGGTCGCCGAGCTCGAGGCCCTCAACGTCGAGGCCGCGCGCCCAGTCGCCGAGCAGCGCCTCGGCGTATCGCCGGGCCAGGCGGTGTGGGCCCAGCTCGCGATCGCCGAGATCGGCCTGGCCGCTGGCGATCCCCAGGCCGCGCGCCGCGCCATCGAGCGGGCCCAGGGCAACCAGATCTCGTCGCGCGCGCTCCTCGAGGCCCAAGCCGCGATCGCGCTCCGCCTCGGCGACGTCGCCGCCGCCGGGCGCCTCGCCGAGCAGGGCCTCGGTCGTTGGCCGGCGTCGGTCGGGCTCACCGCGGTGCGGGCGCGCGCGCTCCTCGCCGCCGGTGACGTCGACGGCGCCGCCACCGCCATCACCAAGCTGGCCGAGGGCGCCGACTCGGTCGAGCTCGCGATCCTGCGCGGTGAGATCGCGATCGCGCGCGGCGATCTCGACGGCGCTGCCACGCTCCTGGACGGCGCGATCGGCAAGCGGCCCGACGACGTCGACGCTCTGGTCGCGCGCGCCGAGATCGATCTGCTCGGCAATGATCCGCGCGCCGCCATGACCCGCATCGAGGGTCGCTACTCCAAGCAGGCCTCGCCCGGCCTGACCGTGGTCTACGCCGCAGCCCAGCGTCAGCTCAAGCGCTTCGACGAGGCCCGGGTCGCGCTGGGCCGGATCACCGCCAGCGGCGCGCCCGGTCCCATCACCGGCCGGGCCTGGTTCGAGCTGGCTCGGGTCGAACGCGACAGCGGCAACGCCAAGGAAGCCCGCGACGCCTACGGCAAGGCGCAGGAGATGATGCCGGCCGCGCGCGACGTCCGCCTCGAGGCGGCGGTGCTGTCGATCGACGACGGCGACGCCCGCGGCGGCCGCGACGCGCTCATGGGCCTGCTCACCGACAATCGCGGCGACGGCGTCACCCTGGTCGAGACCGCGCGCGCGCTCATCTTCACCGGCGACCTGGTCGGGGCCGCCGGGCTCCTCGACGAGGCCGACCGGACCACGACCGCGCCCAAGGCTCGCCTGGCCCGCGAGCGCGGCCGCCTCGCGCTGCGCCGCCGCGACGTCAAGGCCGCGATCACCGCGCTCAACGAGTCGGTGGCCGGCGACGAGACCGACTTCGAGGCCCGGCTGTTGCTCCTCGACGCCTACCTGGTCGCGGGCGATCTGGCCGGCGTCAACCGCGTCGGCGACGAGGTCATCCGCAAGTTCCCGGGCCGCCCCGAGCTGCACCTCGCGGCCGGCCGCACCGCGCTGGCTGCCCAGCCGGCTCGCACCACCGACGCGCGGTCCGAGTTTTCGGCCGCCAAGACCAGCCTCACCAAGGCGCCGCGCCGCGTCCTCGCCGACGCCTGCTACTGGCTCGGCTACGCGTACTATTTCAGCGACGATCTCGCGAGCGCGCGCACCCAGCTCCTCGAGGCCATCCGCCTCGAGCCGACCAACGCCGACGCCCACGGCGCGCTCGGGCTGGTCTACAGCGAACAGCAGGACTTCGCCAACGCGGCCAAGATCCTGTCGACCGCGGTGCAACTCGATCCCGAGAACGCCGAGGCGTACTTCACGCTGGGCCAGGCCCTCGGCAATCTACGGCGCACCAAGGAAGCCAAGGCGGCCTACGAGCAGTACCTCAAGCGCGAGCCGCAGGGCGACCACGCCGAGGACGCCCGGGCCGGCCTCGCCGGCAAGTAGCGGGTCGCTACAGGACCTGGGTGACGACGACGACCGCGCCGACCGCGGCGAGGACCGCCGCGATCACCAGGCCGATCACCAGCCCGCGGCGGCCGTCGCGCTCGTGGACACCCGTGCGATCGGGCTCGAGCATCGCCGAGAGGCCTTCGACCTCGCCGCTCGGGGCGGCCCGGGGCGGCTGGGTCGGGCGGGGCTGCTGGGGCGGGCCGGCGCGGCGCTGTGCGGGCGACAGGCTGTCGGTCGACGAGTGATCGAGACCCAGGTCGCTGGTCCACGACGAGGTGTCGACGAAGTGGCTGGGATCGAGGGGCCCGGGCGTACCGCCGGCAGCCGGCCCGGCGCCTTCCTCCTCACCGACCAGCGAGGTGAGGCGGTTGACCTCGTCGTTGATGAGCGCATCGATGAGCGACGCCTTGGGCTCGGCGCTGCGCTTGCGCATGAGCTCCATCTGGGTGTCGCGGACCAAGGTCGCGATGTCGCGCGCGGTCACCTTCATCCGGTGCGAGAACAGGTACTGCGACAGCGCGTCGCCGAGGTCGGCGGCGTGGGTGTAGCGATCGTCGGGATCCTTGGCGAGAGCCTTGCGGACGATCTGCTCGAGCTCGGGCGCGATCTCCGGGTTGAGCGCCTGCAGCGACGGCACCCGCGCTTGCCGCACCTGCTCGACGGTCTGATAGTCGGTGTCGCCGTAGAACAGCCGGCGGCCGGTGAACAGCTCCCACAAGATGATGCCGACCGCGAAGACGTCGGCGCGGGCGTCGACCTCGATGCCTGACGCGGCCTCGGGCGACAGGTAGCTGAACTTGCCCTTCACCACGCCCGGATCGGTCGACTCGATCTGGCTGTTGGCCTTGGCGAGGCCGAAGTCGACGAGCTTCACCTCGCCGTTCTTCGACATCAGGATGTTGGGCGGCGAGATGTCCCGGTGGACGATGCCGAGCGGCTCGTTGGTCTCGGGATGCTCGAGCGAGTGCGCGTAGTGCAGCGCCTTGCAGCACTCGATCATCAGGTAGATGACGTGCGCGACCTCGAGGCGTTTGCCTTTTTGGCGCTGGCGGTCGATCAACCCCTTGAGGTTGCAACCGTCCACGAACTCCATGACCAGGAAGTAGGCGTTGTCGGGCGTCTTCGAGATGTCGAAGACCTGGACGATGTTGGCGTGCTGCAAGAACAGCGACAGCCGCGCCTCGTCGAGGAACATGCTGACGAACTTCTGGTTCTTCGTCAGGTTCGGAAGGATGCGCTTGATCGCGACCGACTTCTTGAAGCCTTCCATCGACTCGGCGACGCCGCGGAAGACCTCCGCCATACCGCCATGGTCGAGGCGATCGATGATCGTGTAACGGTCGCGCATCCCGGGTCGGGGGCCATGCTAGCAGAGGTTTTCGCTAGTTAGCAAACTTGGATGAAACCCAAACCCGCCGTCCGGCCACGTACCTGGCGGTGTCAGTCTTCCTTGGGCGCAGTGTCAGCTTCGATCTGCTCGCGTGCGGTCTTGCAATCGACGCACAGCGTGGTGACCGGACGCGCCATCAGGCGCTTGAAGCCGATGGGCTCGCTGCACTCCTCGCACTCGTCGATCTCGCCGGCCTCGAGACGCTGGATCGCCTCTTGGATCTTCACCAGAAAGAAGTTCTCGCGGTCGTGGAGGCGCAGCTGCGTCGAATACAGCTCCTCTTCGGTCGATTCGTCCATCGAGTCGCGGCCGATGCGGTCGCGGTCGCGGTTCATCGTGAAGCCGATGGCGTCGTGGGCGTTGGCGACCAGGCGGCCCCGCTCGGACTCGAGACGCTGCTTGAGCTCTTCGCTCTGGGGTGCGGTGAGCATCCTGCGAGTCTAGGGACCGCGAACCGCGAACGTCAATGCCGCGAAATGAACCTTGCCGCCCCGTCGTTCGTTCTCCTGTCATGAAGGAGTCGCCTTGACCTCGATCCGCCGCTACCAGTTCGCGTGTGCCGTGCTAGCCGCGTCCACCGTCGTCGCCGGAGCCACGGCCTGGCAGCGGGGCGGCGAGGGCAACCCGTCGGTGACCGCGCGCAAGATCGATCGCACCGGCCACAACGTCGCGGTCGATCTGCGACGTCCGGTGCGGGTGAGCGCCAGGGCGCTCGGCCTGTCCGAGCGCGACCTCATCGACAAGCTCCTGGCGGCGCGCACCGCCCAGCAGGTGCAGATCTACGCCGAGAAGCTGGGCGTGGTCGGCACCGACGACGCCGTCGACGCCCTCGACACGCTGGTCGACGATCCCCGTATGAACGTGCCCGAGGCGACCATCGCCGCCATCGGCCAGATCGGCACCGTCCACGCGGTCGACCTGCTGCTCGACCTCGCCAAGGACTCGCGGCCTCGCATCCGCGGCGCGGTGTTCACCGCCATGGGCCAGACCTCCGACGCGCGCGCCATGGCGGCGCTGGTCGCGGCCGCGCAGGATCGCAGCGAGCCCCAGCGCACGACCGCGATGTACGCGCTCGGGGCGCAAGGTAGCGACGACAGCGCCGACGTGCTGGCGCGCATCGCCCAGGCCGGCGACTACGAAGGCGCGAGCGCCGCGGTCTACGCCCTGGGCTCGATCCCGACCGCTCACGCCCAGGCGCTGCTGGGCGCGCTGGTCGACGCGCCCGACGCCCGGATCCGCGGGCTCGCCATCGCGAACCTGCAGCCGACCGACGCCGCGACGATCACGAAGCTCAAGAAGATCATCACGTCGGGCGACCCCAACTTGGCATCGGCAGCGTTGACCGCGCTCGGCAAGAGCGGCGACCCGTCGGTCTTGCCGCTCATCGTCGACCAGGCCAAGAACGGCCCGCAGCAGGCGCGGTGGAGCGCGGTGTCCGCGATCGGCGAGATCGGCGGCCCCGAGGCGGTCAAGGCGCTGGGCGAGCTGCTGGCGTCGACCGATCGCAACCTGGTGTCGGGCGTCGCGCAGGCGCTGGTGAACCTCGGCGGCGACGAGGCCCGCGACCTGCTCATCGGCGCCGCGCTCGCGCAGAACGCCACGTCGAACATGGTCATCTATTCGCTCCAGCAGCTCAAGAGCCCCGAGGTCGATGCCGCGCTGGTCGACATCGCCAAGCACGGCACGCCGGCCGACCGGCGCGCGGTGTTGCCGTCGCTGGTCAAGAGCGGCAACCCCGACGCGATCGCGATGGCGATCGCGATGGTCGACAGCGGCGGACGCCAGGACAAGTTGGAGTCGCTGCGCATGCTCGCCGACACCAGCGCGCCCGAGGGGCGGGCCGCGCTCCTGCGCATCGCCGAGGGCGGTCGCGGCCAGACCCGCAGCTTCGCGCTCGACCTGCTGGCCCAGGCTCATCCCGACGATCCTGCGGTCGGGCAGATGCTGTCGGACTCGCTGTTCTCGGGCCGTCGTGACGAGGCCCAGAGCGCGGCCTGGGTGCTGGGCCGGCTGGGCACCGACGACGCTCGCTCGGCGCTCCTGGCCGCGCTCAAGGACGACGACGCCGCGGTCGCGACCGCCGCGATGGGCGCGCTCGGCCAGATGGGCAACCCCGAGGAGGTCCGCATCGCGCTCGCCGACCTTGCGCGCACCGGCGGCCCCGAGCTCAAGTCGCAGGCGATGCAGCAGCTGATCGCGAGCGGCACGCCCGAGGGCCTGCAGCTCGCCGAGCAGGCGCTCACCGGCACCGACGCCGACCTGGCGCGCAGCGTGTCCTATGCGCTGTCGAGCCTGGGCAGCGCCGACGCCCAGCGGCTGTTGCGCCGCGCGGCCAGCTCGTCCGATCCCACGGTGCGCGCGTCGACGGTCAGCGCGCTGGCCCAGGCCGGCGACGAGCAGTCGACCGACGCGCTCATCGGCCTCACCCGCGACGCCGACGTCAGCGTGAAGTCCCAGGCGTTCTCGGCGCTGGGCCAGGTCGGCTCGACCCGCGCGGTCGACGCGCTGGTCTTGGCGGCGTCGAGCGGCGACAGCCAGGACCGCCTGGCCGCGGTCCAGGGCCTGGGCAGCGTCGAGGATCCTCGGGCCAGCCAGGTGCTGTCGCAGCTCATCTCCGATCGCGACGAGTCGCTGGCCAGCGCGGCGATCTGGGCTGCCAACGGCGGTGGCCGCGACGTCGACGAGGCGTTGCTCCGCGCGTTTCACGACGCGCGGTCCAGCGAGGGTGTGCGCAGCGCGGCGGCCTCTCAGATCCGGTCGCGCGGCGTCGACCTCGACGACGCGACCAGCAAGAAGATCGACGAGCTGATCGGCAGCTTCGGCGGGGCCGACTATGGCGGAGGGTACGGCGGCGGCTACGGCGGCTATTGAGATTTCGAGCGGCGTCCCCCGAGGCCGCTCGCTCATCCGCGCGCGGTGAGCGTTGATCGGAGCTTCCCGGCCAGAACCGGCCATGGGGACCGACGCGCGGGCTACGGCGTCGCGTCGCTGTCGTCGTCGCTGTCGTCGGGCGCTTCACCCGTCGACGCCCCGATCACCGGCTCCTCGGCGCCCGCCACGACGCCGGCATGCGCCGGCACCAACGGCAGGGCCGGGCAGGCCCGGACCGCGGTCGCGCTCGTCGCGCTCGCCACGCAGGTGCGCGCCGCCGGCGACAGGCCCGGCGTCTGACACAGGTCGACCACCTCGACCGCCAAGCGCAACGTGGTCTCGCGCTCGGCGGCCGACGCACCATCGACCAAGCGCGCCATCGTCTGCGCTACCAGCTGGCAGCCCGGCGCACGCTTGGGCGCAGCCGCGCCACCACCGCCGCGACACCCGATCGCCAGCAGCAACGCGATCCCCACCGATCGACCTCCGCCTCTCGAGACACTTCCGCCCGCTGGCGCGCTCCGCGCCCCGCGCTCCCGCCCGATCACCACGCCGATTCCCTCGCGTCACGCACCGGGTTCTCGAAAAATTCAGCTCGCAGCTTTGCTCTCGAGGACCAGCTCGGGACGGCCGCGGCTCTCCACGACCTCCTTGGTGACGACGCATTCCTTCACGCCTTGCAGCGACGGAATCTCGTACATCACGTCGAGCATGACCTCCTCGAGGATCGCGCGCAGACCGCGGGCACCCGAGGCGCGCCGGTTGGCCTCGACCGCGATCGCCGCCAGCGCGTCGGGGCGGAACGTCAGCTTCACGCCCTCGAGGTCGAACAGGCGCTGGTACTGCTTGGCCAGCGCGTTGCGCGGCTTCCACAGCACCTCGGTGAGCGCGTCGACGTCGAGCTGGTCGCACGACACGATCACCGGCAGGCGGCCCATGAACTCGGGGATCATCCCGAACTTGATCAGGTCCTCGGTGCGGACGCCGCGGCGCAGCGCATCCTTGTCGTCGGCGAGCCCACCGATGCTGGCGCCGAAGCCCAAGCCGCGCTGACCGACGCGCCGGCGGACGATGTCCTCGATCCCGTTGAACGCGCCGGTGCAGATGAACAGGATGTCCGTCGTGTCGATCTGGATGAGCTCTTGCTGCGGGCGATTGCGGGCGCCGTCGGGCGTGATCGTCGCGGTCTTGCCCTCGAGGATCTTGAGCAGCGCCTGCTGCACGCCCTCGCCGGACACGTCGCGAGTCGGCGACGGCGAGCCACCCTTGCGGGCGATCTTGTCGATCTCGTCGATGCAGATGATGCCGCGCGCGGTCTTCTCGACATCGCCGCCGGCCGCCCGAAACAGGCCCTTCACGACGCTCTCGACGTCCTCGCCGACGTAGCCAGCCTCGGTCAGGGTCGTGGCATCGGCGATCGCGAACGGGACGTCGAGCTTCCTGGCGAGGGTCTGGGCCAGCAGCGTCTTACCCGAGCCGGTCGGCCCGAGCAGGATGATGTTGCCCTTCTGCACCTCGACATCGGCCTGCTTGCCGCGCAGGCCGATGCGCTTGTAGTGGTTGTAGACGGCGACCGAGAGCGCACGCTTGGCGTTGGTCTGCCCGACCACGTAACGGTCGAGCTCTTCGACGATCGCGCGCGGCGGAGGAAACTTCGGCCGCTCGGCCGCTTCTTCCTTGGCGAGGATGTCGTTGCACAACGTCACGCACTCGTCGCAGATGAACACGCGTGGTCCGCTGATGAGCTTGCGGACCTCGCGGCGCTGCTTGCCGCAGAAGGAGCAGTGAAATTCCTCCATCGCTGGTCTGGCGATTCTTACATGGTCTCTCGCCGAGGCAACAGGGGGTGGTCCTCTTGACGCGTCCGGTCAGGAGGGCGATCACTCGTAGGTGCGAGCGGTCGTCATCTGCGCCGAGCCCGAGATCACTCGGCACGACCGCGGTTCGATCGCGTCCGCGCTCATCGAACTGGGGTGCGGGATCTCGCTGGGCCGCTTCGATCTGGGGGGCCTCGATGACGAGGCGCTGATGCGCGAGCCACCGACGGTGGTCGTGGTCGAAGCCGGCGATGAGCTGCTGCGCGCGCAGCGGGCGGTGAAGAAGCTTCGCTCGGGAGGGCCAATGGCCGACGCGCCCATCCTGATCGCGGTCACGGTCGGGCGGTTGTCGGCGCTCGATTTCTCGGTCGGGTTCGACGACTTCATCTTGCAACCCCTCGTGCCAGCCGAGCTGTACGGGCGGTTGCGGCAGCTCGATTGGCGCACCGCGGCCTTCGGATCCGAGGAGATCTTGAAGCTCGACGACCTGGTGATCGACCTCGCGGGCCACGAGGCGCGCCTCGGTGGACGCCGCCTGCCGTTCACGCACCAGGAGTTCGAGCTCCTGCGCTTTCTCGCCCAGCATCGTGGCCGCGCCTTCACGCGCGACCAGCTCCTCGAGGAGGTGTGGGGCTACGCCTACGCCGGCGGCACCCGCACCGTCGATATCCATGTGCGTCGGCTGCGGGCCAAGCTCGGGCCGGTCACCGGCGGGCTCATCGAGACCGTGCGGCACCTCGGGTACAAGCTGCGCGCTGCGCGGTAGATTGCCGCCCGTGTTCAACATCCTCGACCTCGGCGTTGACGGCACGGTCTCGGTCTCGGAGGATCCCGGGCGGGTCTCGCCGCCGCCCGAGGGCGTCACCCGGTGGATCGATCTGGTCGAGCCCAGCCCCGACGCGCTGACGCTCCTGCGCGAGCGCTTCGACTTCCACCCGCTCGCGATCGAGGACTGTGCGAGCTTCGACCTGCGGTCGAAGATCGACGACTACGACGGCTACCTGTTCGCCACCATCCACACCTTCACGGCGGCGCCCGACGACCCCGACGATGTCCAGATCCACGAGATCCACGCCTTCCTCGGCGACTGCTACCTGGTGACCGTGCACGACAACCCGTTCGCCGACCACGAGAAGATCTGGAGCCAGGCGATCGCGGATCCTCGCCAGCTCCAGCGCGGGGCGAGCTGGATCCTGTACCGCCACATCGACGCCATGGTCGAGGGCACCGAGCCGATGGTGGTGCGGCTGCGCGACGAGCTCGATCGGATCGAGAGCGAGGTCATCGAAGATACCGGCAAGCCCGACCTCTCGCACGTGTTCCGCATCCGGCGCACCACGGTCGCGATGCGCCGGGTCATCCGCCCGCTGCGCGACACCATCGGCAGCATGCAGCGCCGCGCCGAGGAGCGGGCCAGCCGGGTCGCCCTCCACCTGCGCGACGTCGCCGACCACGTCGGCCGGCTCGCCGAGATGATCGAGGAGCTGCGCGAGGTGTCGGCCGGCATCCTCGCCGGCTACCAGGCGGTGCAGACCCAGCACGCCAACGAGGTGATGAAGCGGCTGACGCTCTTCTCGGCGGTGTTCCTGCCGATCACGTTCATCGTCGGGTTCTTCGGCCAGAACTTCGTCGATCTGCCCTACGACAGCAACGTGTGGCTGGGCATCATGCTGGTGTCTTTGTTCGTCGTGCCGGCCGGGTTGCTCGAGTGGTTCCGCCGCAACTGGCTGTGACCCTGATATGCTCGCTCCGGTGAGGGCCTCGATCGTCGCCGCCGGCGCCACCCATGTTGGCAACGTGCGCGACCACAACGAGGACGCCCACGTCGTCGACGCCGACGACGGCATCTTCATCGTCTGCGACGGCATGGGTGGCCACGCCGCCGGCGAGGTCGCCTCCGCGCTCGGCGTCCGGGTGGCCCGCGAGCACTGGCTGGGCCCCGCGGTGCAGAAGGCGGCCACGGCCTGGGCCTCGAGCGGCACCCTCGAGGCCCGCCGCGCGATCCTCACCGCGGTGAAGAACGGGGTGATGGCCGCGCATCGCACGATCTGCGCGCAGGCCGACGAGGATCACGGCAAGCACGGCATGGGCACCACCTTCACCGGCGTGGTGGTCGCGGGCGGCGACGCGGTGGTCGCGCACGCCGGCGACTCGCGCGCGTACCTGGTGCGCGGCGGCATCGCGGTCCAGCTCACCGAGGATCACACGCTCCTGGCCCGGCTCATCGCGTCGGGCATGCCGGTGCTCGAGGGCGCCAGCAACACCCGCTGGAAGGGCGTCATCACCAACGCGCTCGGCTTCGGCGACGACACCAAGGTCATCACGTTCCTGGTGCCGCTGTCGGATGGCGACAAGCTGCTGCTGTGCAGCGACGGCGTCAGCGAGTATGTCGGCGAGGCCGAGGTCGGGCAGGTGCTCGCGACCCAGCCCAGCCCGGCCCGCGCGGCCCAGAAGCTGGTCGACCTCGCGCTCGAGCGCGGGGGCGAGGACAACGCGACCGCCTTGGTGATCAAGGTGGTCGAGGTCGGCCACACGCCGGTCGCGGCCGAGCAGCGCCGCCGCGACGACGACGCGCTGGCCCGCTGTCCGCTCCTCGAGCCGCTGTCGCCGCAGCAGCGGCTGCGCGCGGTCCGCATCGCGGTGAACCGCGATTTTGCTTCCGGCGATCTGATCGCCGAGGCGTCGATGGGCAGCCGGGTCGCCTGGATCGTGCTGGCCGGCGAGATCGTCGCCGGCGGCGTCACCGCCGGCCCCGGGACGCTCCTGTATCCGGAGGCGCTCCTGGGGCAAGGCGCGCCGCGTCGCGCCGACGCGCTGGCGGTCGCCGTCGACGATCTGCGCACGCTGGCGATCCGAGGCGACGATTTTCTCGAGCTGGCCGGCGAGGATCCCGATCTCGCCGAGCCGATGTATGCGGCGCTGGCGCGGATGATCGGCGCCGGCAAGCCGGCGGGCTGACGCGGACGTCGGGGGCGGCGGCCCGCGCTGGCCCTTGCGGTCTATGGACGCTGGTAGTCGACCAGCTCGATCACGATGTCGCCGAGCTCGGTGGTCGCGACGAAGCGGAACGGGACGCGGTCGGCGTCGTCGGACAGCCACACCGAGAACGTGCGCGGTGGCTTGCCGACGTCGATGGTGCGGTCGGCCGAGGCCCGGCGGGCCACGCCGTCGATGCGGATCGCCGGTTGCTGCCCAACGTAGGTGTCGATCGTTTCGCGCTCGCCCATCGTCATCGCGGCCTGCCAGACCCGGCGCCCGCCCAGCACCCACAACGTGCGCGTCGCACCGGGCTCGGCCTGCCAGACCCGCATCGCGAACATCGCGCTGTGGCTGTCGTCGACGCGCTCGTCGCCGAAGTCGTAGTGGTGGGTCTGGGCCGGGCCCTTGCCGGGCGTGAAGACCAAGGTCGCGCGGCCACCGTCGTAGCGGGTCTCGCCGTGGTAGTCGCGCGGGTTGGCGCGCACGTCCGAGCTCGTCGACAGCGGCGCCAGGGTCGCGAGCTCGAGGATCGTGACCGCGTCGTCGCGCACGTCCTTGACCAGCGCGAGCGCGCCCGCCGAGTGGACTCGCGACGCCACCGCGACGACCGCGCGGCCGTCCTGAAGGGTCGGCTGGCCGGTTTCGAAGCTGGCCTCGCCGCCGAGCACACCGGCGAGGCGGACCTCGAAGCGCATGGTCTCGCCGGGATGCACCGCCTCGAGACGATCGAGGAGCGCGGGGACCTCGACCTCGGGCTCGGCGGCATCGCCCAAGGCGCCGCCACACGCGGCGACGGCGAGACACGCGATCCAGAGCAGGCGCATCGTCACGACCTGACGATCGTAGCGCGCGCCGTGTTCATCGGCTCGCGGCGTTGTAGGTTGGGGCATGGCGATCGGCATCACCCTGGGCGACCCGGCCGGTATCGGCCCCGAGGTCGTGGCCGCGGCGCTGGCAGCCACCTCTGACGAGGTCCGCCGTGACGTGATCGTGTTCGGCGATCGCGATGTGCTGGCGCGCGCGGCCCGCGCGGTCGGCGTGCCCCTCGACGACGCGCTGGCGTACGAGGGCATGACCATCGCCGGCGTGGTGCCGGGTCAGCCCGACGAGCGCACCGGCGTGGCCCAGGTGGCCTGGCTCGAGGACGCGATCGCGGCGGCCCGGGCCGGGCGCGTCGACGCGCTGGTGACCGCGCCGATCTCGAAGACCTGGGCCAAGCGGGCTGGCCTGGGGTTTCCCGGTCACACCGAGCTGCTCGCGGCGCGGCTGGGCGCAGCCGACGTCGCGATGACCTTCGTCGGTCCCAAGCTGGTGGTCGCGCTGGCCACCGTCCACCTGCCGCTGGCCGCGGTGGCGGCGGCGCTCGACGTGCCGCGCATCGTCGCGGTCGGCGTCCTGTTGGCGCGCTCGCTGCTCGACGATCTGGCGCGCCCGGCGCCGGTGCGCATCGGCGTGGTCGGACTCAACCCCCACGCCGGCGAAGGTGGGCTGCTCGGCAGCGAGGAGGGCGCGATCATCGCGCCGGCGGTGGCCGCGCTGGCGGCCCGCCTCGGCGACGCCGCGATCGTCAGCGGCCCGCTCATCCCCGACGCCGCGTTCCGCGACGCGCTCGAGGGGCGCTACCACGGGCTGGTCGCGATGTATCACGACCAGGCGCTCATCCCGGTGAAGATCGTCGACTTCGAGCTCGCGGTGAACGTGACCTTGGGCCTGCCGATCGTCCGGACCTCACCCGATCACGGCACCGCGTACGACCTCGCGGGCACCGGGCGTGCGCGTTGGGCGAGCACGTCGGCCGCGCTCACCCTGGCGGTGTCGATGCGCGCGGCGCGCGCGCGCCGCTGACCCCCGCGCGACGCTGACCCCCGCTCGCGCTTGTCCGGTGCGCGGCGGGCGCGGTACCGTCGGCGCCGGGATGACTGCTGATCCGGACGGCCGGAGCCCGATCGGGCTCGCCGACGGCGACCCCACCGATCAGGGTGGGCCGCCGCCGATGGGTCGCGACGCGCCCAGTCGCGCCGCGCGCGGTCTCGAGACCGCCGAGCTCTTGCGCAACCCGCGCGCCCGCGCCAAGGGCGCCGGCCGCACGCCGCCCCGCAGCGATCCCGCGATCGCCGCCGACACCACGCTGCGCGAGCGTCCGACCCGCATCCAAGCCGGTGAGCTCGACGGTCGCACCGACGCGCTGGCGCGGGACGACGCGGTCGCGACCAGCCAGACCATGCCGAGCCTGCCGGGCCGCCCCAGCGCCCACGACGTGGTCACGGTGCCGGCGTTCTCGGCCCGCGACCTGTCGGTCTCGGCCGACGAGATCGCGGCCCGGGTGCGCGATCGCGATCGCACGCCGGTCTTTCCGCTGCCCAGCTCGGAGCACTACGAGCACGTCCGTTTCCTCGGCGAGGGCGGGATGGGCAAGGTCTTCCTGGCCCGCGATCGCCGGCTCGGCCGCGAGGTCGCGATCAAGTTCGTGCGCGGTGACAGCCGCGATCACACGCTGCGCCTCCTCGGCGAGGCGCGCGCGCAAGCCCAGGTCAACCACGACCGGGTCTGCAAGGTCTACGAGGTCGCCGAGGTCGACGGCCAGGTCTTCATCGCGATGCAGTACATCGACGGGGAGCCGCTGGGCGCGATCGCCGCCACGTTGACCGTCGAGCAGAAGGTCATGATCATCCGCGACGCCAGCGAAGGCGTCCACGCCGCGCACCGGGTCGGCATCGTCCACCGCGATCTCAACCCCAACAACATCATGGTCGAGCGCGACCACGACGGCCGGCTGCGCTCGTACGTGATGGACTTCGGCCTGGCCCGCGATCGCAAGGAAGGCGCCACCGAGACCGGCACGGTCATGGGCACCCCCCACTACATGTCGCCCGAGCAGGCCCGCGGCGAGGTCGGTCGCCTCGATCGTCGCGCCGACATCTACAGCCTCGGCGCCTCGCTGTACGTGGTGCTCACCGGCACCCAGGCCATCCCGGGCGACAACGGGCTGGTCGTGCTGCAGAACATCCAGCTCGCCGAGCCGCGTCGACTGCGCGCGATCGATCCCGACGTGCCGGTCGATCTCGAGGCGATCACGCTGCGCTGTCTCGAGAAGGATCGCTCGGCTCGCTACGACTCGGCGCGCGCGCTGGCCGAGGATCTCGGCCGCTTCCTCGACGGTGAGCCGGTCCACGCCCGCCCCGCCGACTTCTGGTACCGGCTCCGCAAGCGGGTCCGCAAGCACTGGCGTCCGCTGGCCGCCGCCACGATCGTGGTCGCGCTCCTCGGCGCCGCGCTGGGCTGGGGCCTGCATGTGCGTCGGGAGGGCGCCGAACGCGAGCGCCTGGCCCGTCGGTTCACCGAGCGCGTCGAGCGCATCGAGGCGAGCGCGCGCTACTCGGCGCTGTCGCCGCCCCACGACATCCGCGCCGACCGCCGCGAGTTGCAGCAGCGCATGCGCGAGCTGGCCACCGACGTCGCGCGCGCCGGCTCGCTGGCCCGCGGGCCCGGTCATTACGCGCTGGGCCGCGGTGCGCTGGCGCTCAACGATCGCGCGACCGCGCGCGCCGAGCTCGAGCTGGCCTGGCGCGCCGGCTATCGCGAGCCCCGCGTGGCCTACGCGCTCGCGCTGGTGCTGGGCCATCAGTACCAAGAGGCGCTGGTCGACGCCGAGCGGCTCGAGAGCGTCGAGGAGCGCGAGCAGCGCAAGCGGGTGCTCGAGCAGGAGTTCCGCGAGCCCGCCTTGGGCTACCTGCGGCAGAGCGTGAGCGCGCAGATGCCGTCGAGCGAGTACGTCGACGCGCTGATCGCGTACTACGAGCGCGACTACGACAAGGCGCTGGCCGACCTCGACGCTATCGGCACCGGGCTGCCCTGGTTCCACGAAGCGCTCGAGCTGCGCGGCGACATCTACTTCGCGCGCGCGGTGCAGGCGCAGCGCGCGGCCCAGCGCACCGCCGCGCGCGCCAGCTTCGAAGCCGGCCGCACCGCCTACGCCGCCGCCGCCGCGGTCGGCGAGAGCGTGCCCGAGCTGCACACCGCGCAGGCCCGCCTCGAGCTGGCCGCCCTCGAGCTCGACATGTACGACGCCAGCGACGTCGAGGCTCAGTTCACCCGCGGGCTGGCCGCCACCGCGCGCGCGCTCGCCATCCTCCCCGATCACGCGCCGTCGCTGGTGATCGAGGCCGGCCTGCGCCGCAGCATGGCGGAGTTCCGGAGCGCCCGGGGCGGCGACGTCGAGGACCTGCTGGCCCACGCGATCAGCGCCGGCGAGCGCGCGGTGGCGGCCGAGCCTGACAACGCCGCGGCCTGGCTCGAGCTGTCGCGCGGCTACTGGCAGGCCAGCGACGACCTGTTCGCGCGCAACCTCGACCCGGTGCCGCAGCTGGCCAAGGCGGTGGCGGCGTCCGATCGGGTGCCGACCTCCGATCGCGGCTTCGAGTTCTTCTTGTGCCTCGGCCTCACGTTCAACACCTGGGCCGACTACCAGGACGCGATCGGCGAGGACTCGCAGGCTAACCGCAGCAAGGCGATCGACGCTTATGCTCACGCCAGCCAGATGGCGCCGGGCATGGCCGGCGCGCTCATCAACGTCGGGGCCAACTACTACTCCCGCGCGATCGGGCCCAAGGCGTCCGACGCCGATGGCGATCTGGCGGCGGCAGCCGCGGCCCTCGATCGCGCGCTCGCGATCAATCCGCGCCACGCCATCGCGCGCTACTACCAGGGGAAGGCCTACGAGCAGATCGCGCTCCACACCTGGCGGCGCGGCGGCGATCCCGGCCCCGAGCTGGCCCGCGGGTTGGAGCACTTCCGCGCTGGCATCGCGGTCAACGATGCGCTGCCGCATCTGTACAACGGCGCTGGCTCGATCCTGGTCGATCAGGCCACCGACGCCTGGGAGCGCGGAGGCGATCCGGCGCCCTTCTTCGCCGAGGCCCGCGCCAGCTTCAACCGCGCCATCGCGGCCGCGCCCGAGCAGGTGTTCGGCTACAACAACCGCGGCGAGATCGATCGCCGCCGGGGCGAGCAGGCCCGGGCCACGGGCGATCAGCCAGCCGCCATCGCCGCGGTCCAGGCCGCGCTAGCCGCCTATCAGGAGGCGCTGGTCCGCAGCCCCGATGACACCTTGCCGCTGGCCAACATCGCGCGCGCGCATTTGATTCTGGCAGGGGTTGCGCTCGACCGGGGTCGCGACCCCGCGCTGGAGCTGACCGCCACCGATGTCGCGCTGACCAAGGTGCTGTCTCAGAATCCCGAGGACACCGGCGCGCGGGTCACCCAGGCCGCGGTGCTGGCGTTGCGAGCCGAGGGCAAGGCGCGTCGAGGCCGGGCGCAGCCGTCCGACTTCGCGGCGGCCGGCGCGGCCTTCGACGCGGTGCTGGCAGAAGCGCCCGATCCCGACTTCGAGCTGGAAGCTGCCGAATTCAAGCGCGTGACGGCGACCTGGCTGGCTCGAGCTGGCCTCGATGCGGCGCCGGCCCGCAGTCGCGGGCTCGCGCTCGTCGAGTCGTTGCTGGCGACCCGTCCCACCTGGGCGGCGGCCCGGGCCCTGCGCGGCGGCCTCCTGCTGTTGCAGGCCGAGGCCGCACCGACCGCCGATCAGCGTCGCGCCGACGCGCGGCGCGCGGTCGACGAGCTCACGGCCGCCCTCGCCACCAACCGCCACCTCGAGCCCGGCTTGCGAGCCGGTGTGGCCCGCGCCCGGCAGCTCACCGCCGCGCCGTGATCACGCCCCCGGGGAGACCCGGGATCACGTCCCGTGGGTGACCCGGATCAGCCCTGACGCAATGCCGCCTTTGTGGTTGTACGTGACCTTGTAGTTCCCGCCGCCTTCGCTGGGCTCGAACGTGCCCGGGATGTCGACGTCGAAATGCTTGTCGGTCGGCGCCTTGATGTCGATCAGCTTGGACGAGCTGTCACTCGTCAGGAACTGCACCGACTCGCCCTCCGTGATCGTCACCAACTCGGGGGTGAACGCGATCGGATTTTGGGACAGGTCCAACGTCATTTGCTCGGGCACGAGATCCTCCTCGACAGACTGTCATTTGCGACCGCTGCGCGCCGGCGTGGGACCCCCCCTCGTGGCACGCGCGCATCGCGAGAAACGGCGATCAGAACAGCGCGCGCAGGCCACTGAGGTCGGCCAGGATGACCTTGCGACCGTCGGTGACGATGTACTGCTTGCGCTTGAACTGCGACAGCGTGAGCGACACGGTCTCGCGGGTGGAGCCGATCAGGTTGGCGAGCTCCTGGTGCGTGATCTTCATCGCGACCAGCTTGCCGCGGGCGTCGTCGACGCCGTACTCGTCGGCCAGCTTGATGAGCTGCTCGGCGAGCTTGGCCGAGACGTCGCGGAACACCAGCGCCTCAAGCTTGTTCTCGAGATCGTGACGGCGCGCGATGACGTGACGGGCCACGCCGACCGCGAGCGAGGCGTGGGTGGCCATGATGCGCTCGAAGTCGTGGCCCTCGATCTCGGCGAGCAGCGCGGTCTCCACCGCCTCAGCCATCTCGGTGCGGGCGCCGACGCCGACCAGGCAGGTCTCGCCGAACATCTCCGACGGGCCGCAGTAGCCCAAGGTGAGCGACTTGCCATCGCGCGTGACCTTGCAGATCTTCACGCGCCCGCCGCACACGAAGAAGATCGACTTGCTGGCGTCCCCGGGCAGGTACACGACCTCGCGCCGCCGCACCTCGCGCATCTCGACGCGTTCCGACAACCGCGCCAGCACTTCGGGCCCGGCCTCGGCGAGAAGGGCGACCTTCTTCAAGTACCAGAGCGTGCGTTTGGGATCGGTCACGACGGCGACGGTACCAGACTCTTCATGCGCGCGGGCCGGACCTCCATACCCACATGAGCCCGAGCACCGCGAGCGCGCCGGCGAGCGGCAAGCTCCACGTCGCCTCGCGATCGATCAACGCGGACAGCCGCGGTGCGAGGCCGACGCCGACCACCATCACGACGAGGTTGTTGGTGGCGTGCAGCGCGATCGCGGGCCACAGCGAGCCCGACCACAGCGCGCACAGCCCGGCGGCGACGCCCAGGATCGCCGTCGACACCATGCGCGCCGGCTCGACGTGGAGGATCGCAAAGAGCCCGGTCGAGATCGCGATCGCCAGGGCGCGGCCTAGGCCAGGCGCGAGCCCGCCGAGCAGGAGCCCGCGGTGCGTGAGCTCCTCGCACACCGCCGGCACGACGACCAGCGTCAGCACCAGCAGCGCCAGGTTGGGCTGCCCGCCGAACAGCGTCGTCGTGAGCTCGTGGACCGCCTCGTGGCGGTGAGTCGCCTGCACGATCGGCGTCGCGGCGGCCAGCGCGATCAGCCACAGGCCGGCGCCGGCGATCACCGCGCCGACCACCGCGAGCGGGCGCGGCGCGACCAGCCCGAGCTGCGCGAAGGGCACCCGGTGCAGGCGCGCGATCACCAGCGGCAGCACGCCGAGCCCGAGCACCTCGGCGAGCGCGCCCTCGAGTCGGCCGGGGCCGATCATCATCGCGACCGCGAACAGCGTGGCGATCGCGAACGCGTACGCGATCAGCGTGAGGCCCGTCGGAAGGGGCGCGCCGTCGCCGTGGTACACACGGCGGGTGAAGTTCTGGGCCGGGCTCGCCATCGGGGCTGCGCTGGGCGCGGCCGGAATGTACCTCGGCTTGCGTCGGCCTTGGCGCAGCCCGCCGGCGCCGACGTCGGTCGCGGTCATCGACGCGCCGATCGATGCTGGCGTCGCGGTAGCGAGCAAGAAGAAGAAGGGCCGTCGGACCGCGACCACCGCCACGGCCGATGGGCCGGTCACGCGTGAGGTCGACGACGACGTCGAGCTCACCGTCGCCGATCGCCAGCTCGAGTGGCGTGGCGACGCGGTGGCGCAGCCGTCGCGCACCCTCGACCTGGCCGGCGGCGATGACGGCGGGCGTCGGCTCGACGATGCCGAGATCGCCAGCGGCGTGGCGGGTGGCTCCCACGCGATCGTCGCCTGCATCAAGGACGCGGCCGGTGGCGCGCCGCTGTCGGGGGAGGTCACCGTGCAGATGCTCGTCGATGGCGACGGCAAGGTCACCAAGCTGCGTGTCCGCGCCGCCGCCTTCCTGCACGAGCACGGGCTCACCGCCTGCGCCAAGCGCGCTGGCCGAGGCTTCCCTTTCGCGAAGACCGGCGCGCCAACAGTCGTCACCGCGCCGTTCTACTTGAACTGACGCGAGGCGGCGCCGCCTGGACTACTTCATCCAGTCGGGCGTCGGCTCGGTCTTCCCTGAGCCGCTGCCAGCAGGGACCGGCGTCGGGGTGACCGGCGTGGGCGTCGGGGTGACCGGCGTGGGCGTCGGGGTGACCGGCGTGGGCGTCGGGGTGACCGGCGTGGGCGTGACCGGCGTGGGCGTGACCGGCGTGGGCGTGACCGGCGTGGGCGTCGGCGTCGGCGTCGGGGTGCCGGCTCCCGAGCCGGTATCGCTGCCGGTATCGCTGCCGGTATCGCTGCCGGTATCGCTGCCGGTTCCGGTGCCAGTGTTGGAGCCCGTCGAGCCGCCACCGCCACCGCTGCTGGTCTTGGTGAGCGTGGCCTCGAGGGAAGCCGACAGGAAGTCGGCCTCGGGCTGGTACTCGCTGGGCGTGAGCGACTTGCCCCAGCTTGCGTAGCCGCCCTTGCGCAGGCTCACCCGGATCGAGGGCCGCGCCGCCTGGCCGCGCGACAGCACCACGTCGGCTGGCGTCGACTTGCCGGTCGGCGTGCCGTCGATCGCGATCGACGCGCCCGAGGGCGTCGAGGTGACGTGGATGGTGCGGGTCATCGCCTCGAGCTTGGCCGACGCGGTCTTGTCACCGCCGGTGACCTGCAACTCGGCCGGCTTCATGCCCGGCGCGGTGACCCGGATCGTGAAGGGTTTGCCCTTCTCGAGCTCGGTCGCGAAGGGAGCCGGCCCCGAGGCGCCGGTCTCGACGACCTCGACGGTCGCGCCCGCGCTGTTCGACTTGATCGTGATCGGCGCGGTCTCGAGTGGCACCGGCGCGGCGTCGATGTCGACCCCCGCGTCGACGACGATGGCGACCTGCGATCCCGACGCGGGTCCGGTACCCGACGCGACCGCGGTGCCCGCCGCGTTGGCCGGCGGCGCCGTCTCGGCCGGCTTGGCCTGGTCGCGCAACACCAGGAACCACGCCGCCGCGGCGACGATCGCGGCCAACAGCAGGCCGATGAGCACCGCGCTGGTGCCGCGGGACGAGGTCTTGGGCGGGACCAGCGGCTCGGTCACGACCGGGACCGCCTTCGCGACGAGCGGCGGCATGCTGCGCACCGGCGTGGCCTGGACCGGCGCCGGCGGCGTCGCCAGCAACACCGGCACCGGTGGCGTCGTGGCGGGGCGGGGCGGGCGGACCTGCTCGGTCGGCGAGATCACCGCCGGCGTGGTCTCGCCGGTCGGATCGGGCGCGGCCAGCGGCGCGAGGTTGCGCTGCGACGAGCGCGTCGAGGCCAAGGGCGGCGTGCGCGCGCCGTCGTCGACCGGCCGACGCGCGAGGTTGACCGGCGAGGTCTCGGCCAGCGGGTCGCGCCGGGGGAACGCGGTCGCCGCGACCAGCTCGTCGAGGGCGCGGACCTTGGTCGCCTCCTCGAAGGTCTCTTCCGGGAACTCGTCGGCGTCGCTGTGGAACGGCATCGGCCGCGGCAACGGCGTGTTGTCGGTGCGCTCGTCGGCGAAGGCCGCCCGTGACGGCGCCAGCTGGCCCATGCGCGGCTGCGAGTTGCGGCCCTCGGCGGCCAGCGCGCCCATGAGCGGCGAGGGCGCGACTCGGGTCGGCACCTCCATGAAGTTCTTGGGCGCCTCGGCGGCGGCGGCGGCGGCAGCCGGCTGCTTGGCCTTCTCGGCGAGGATCTTGTCGAGGATGGGCTGGCTGCCGTCGCCCAGGCGATCGAAGCGCACTCCCATGCCAGGCGCGGCGTTGGGTCGCGCCGGGTCGTTCTCGCGAGTCCACACCACGGTGCCGTCACCGGTGATGAGCGGCGTGGCATCGCGGAGCTGGAACTCGAACCGCATCTGGGTCCCGACCGCGAGCGGATCCTTGGTGCGGATGAAGATGCCGCCCGGACTCACGTCGATCGCATAGCGCTCGATGAACTGATCGAGCGTCGCGCTCTTGAACTTGATCTTGAGCGTGACCGGCGCGCGCTTGGTCTGACGGGTGTTGGGATCCACCTGGTTCTCCGGAACTTCGGCCCGCTCAGACTGGCGAACGCGTAGTGCGACCGTCAGAATTGCAACGCGCCGATATGTTTCATCTTACGAGCATGAGCCGAAGGATTGCAACGCGGACGACCATGCTCGCGCTCGCGACGATGGTCATCGTGGTCGATCCGCGCGACGGCGAATCGGCCCACGCGCCGCCCTTGACCAGCACCACCGGGGCGGTAGCGGCCGACGATCCCACCGCCAGCGCCGTGGGCGCGGCGATCCTGGGCGACGGTGGGAACGCGGTCGACGCCGCGATCGCGACCGTGCTGGCGCTTGGCGTGGTCAACCCGACCTCGTCGGGAATCGGCGGCGGCGGCTTCGCGATCGTCTACGACGCCGCCACTGGCACCACCCACGCCTACGACTTTCGCGAGACCGCGCCGGCCGCCCTGGACCCGACCGACTTCGTCAAGAACGGCGTTCTCGACGAGGACTTGGCCCAGCAAGGCGGCCTGGCGGTCGGCGTGCCCGGCGAGCTCGCCGGCCTGGCCACGCTGTCGCGCGCCCACGGTCGCCTGCCCTGGCGTCGCGTGGTCATGCCGGCGGTGCGGCTGGCCCGCGACGGCGTGCCGACCAGCTGGTTCTTCGGCTCGGCCGCTGCCCGCGTGGTGCCCGGCTTGCCCACCGAGCCACCCTACGCGCCGCTGCGCGCGCTCCTCACCACCGACGGCACGACCGCGCGCCGCTGGGGCGACCCGATGGTGCGGCCCGCGCTGGCCAAGACCCTGGCCGCGATCGCGCTCGATCCCGAGGCGCTCCGCCACGGCCGGCTCGCCGAGGACCTGGTGGCGACCACCGCCGCGGCCGGAGGCGTCCTCACCCTCGAGGATCTGGCCGCCTATCAGGTCGCCGACCGCGCACCGCTCATCGGCACCTGGCGCGGCTACACCCTGGCGACGATGCCGCTGCCGTCGTCGGGCGGCTGGGTCTTCCTCGAGATGCTGGGCATCCTCGACCGCACCGGCGTCGACCTACCCGCCCTCGGCTTCGGGTCGTCGGCCGCGTTTCACTACCTGATCGAGGTCGCCAAGCATGGCTTCGCCGACCGGTCGCGCGCGCTGGGCGACACCGAGGCAGCCCGGGTCGCCGCCAGCGCGATGCTCGATCCGGCCCAGCTCACCCGCATCGCCAAGACCATCCAGCCCGATCGCGTGCAGCCCCTCGCCAGCTACGGCGCGCTCACGCCGCCGCCCGGTCCGGTCGGCAAGCCGGTCAAGCCCAAGCTCGGCGGCACCAGCCACGTCTGCGTGATCGATCGCGACGGCAACGCGGTGTCGCTCACCACGACCGTGAATGGCTACTTCGGCTCCAAGCTGGTCACCGCCGGCGGCGTCGTGCTCAACAACCAGATCGACGACTTCGCGCTCGCGGTCGGCGCCGCCAACATGTACGGCCTGCAGCAGAGCGCCGAGAACCTGGTCGGCCCCGGCAAGCGCCCGCTGTCGTCGATGACGCCGCTGCTGGTCTTCGAGCACGGCAAGGTCGTGGCGTGCATCGGCGGCTCGGGTGGCCCTCGCATCATCTCCAACGTGTTCCAGGTCTTCGTCGACATGTTCTGGTTCGGCAAGGACCCCCGGACCGCGGTCGAGTCGCCGCGGGTCCACGATCAGTGGATGCCCGATCAGGTCACCGTCGACGACGACCTGTCCGCCGACGTCCGCGACGCCCTGGTCGCTCGCGGTCACAAGCTCGTGGGCGGGCGAGGTCCGACCGCGGTGCAGGCGATCCGGGTTCGGCCCGACGGCGTGTTCGAAGCGGCCAGCGATCCCCGCAAGAATGCCGCGCCGGCCGCGCCCGCGCAGTAAGCTCGCGCCATGACCCCGCGTCGCGTCACCGCCGCCGTGTGTCTCGTCGCGATCGTGCTCCTGCTCATGGGGGCGTTCTCGCGGCGCTGGTTGGTCGCCGACCTGCGCAGCGATCAGCTCAACGCGTCGCTGCGCATCGGCCTCACCAAGCTGTCGATGTGCGCGACCACCGTCGAGGCCAGCGTGTGCCAGCAGCTGTCGTGGTCCGAGGTCCACGGCCTCGAGGGCGTGCACGTCGAGGGCTCGAGCTGGATGTGGCTCGGTCGCCTCACGTTCGCGCTGTCGCTGTTCGCCGCCGCCGCGCTCGCCGCGCTCGCGGTGCTCGCGGTGCTCGATCGGCCGGTCGTGCTGCCCGTCCCGCTGCCTCGCATCGCGATGTGGTCCTGCATCGCCCTCCTGCCCTTCATGGGCGGCTACTACGCCCTCACGCCCGGCGGCTTCAGCGCCATCGCCGCCGGCCGCGGCTTCCTGTTCGCCGGCCTCGGCGCCGTCGCTGGCCTGGTCGCCGCCTTCCGCGAGACCGACGACGGCCTCGCCTGACCGGTCCGCTCCCGGGCCGCTAGCGCCGGGCTACGAAGTCGATCGACGTGATCGCGAGCTGCTCGCGCGGGTAGTGCGCGAACTCGGGATGGACGGTGATCGCGTCGAGCTGGGCCAGGCGCTCGGGTCGCGCCTTCGAGGTGTCGAGCTCGACGGTGAACCCGGCCTTCGTCGCCATCGCGGTGAAGTCTTGAGCGCGCAGCCGGTTCTGATACAGGAACTTGTTCTGCCACTTCGCGAAGCGGTGCCCCGAGTACGACAGGTAGTGCAGCTGGTTGATCGCGCGGTCGCCGTAGGCGTAGTGATCGCCGCAGTTGACGCCGTGGATCATCACGCCGCCCGGCGGCAAGAGCCGGTGGGCCTCGACGAAGATCGCCTCGATCACCGGCCCGGGCACGTGCTCGAGGACGCTGTTCGAGAAGACGATGTCGATCGAGTCGGCCGGCAAGCCGGTCGCGCTGGCGTCGGCCGGGGCGCGGTACTCGACCACGCCGCTGGTGGCGTCGCCGACCGACGCGCCCTGGGCCAGCCCCTTGGCCACCGCCGAGAGCCGGTGCTCGATGTCACCCTCGGCGGCGCCGCTCCCGCTGGCGAGCACGCGGGTGTGCTTGGCCTCGCGCAGCACGTCGACGCACCGCCGGGTCAGCTCGGGCTTGAGGTAGCGGTTGAGGTCGACCGTGACCACGCGGCCCGCGCCGATCGCGTAGAGCGCGATGGGGAACAGCGGATACCAGCCCGAGCCGATCTCGAGCAGGCG
>Ga0105046_10001350_pt1 | contig 37531 bp, 34 predicted proteins | sample MAT03_FD_78385 | JGI IMG/M metagenome (GOLD analysis project Ga0105046, IMG submission 78385) | Freshwater microbial communities from Lake Fryxell liftoff mats and glacier meltwater in Antarctica - MAT-03 (megahit assembly) | ecosystem: Environmental > Aquatic > Freshwater > Ice > Liftoff... | reverse complement strand
TTTGTGCGTTCCCAAGGCCCCGAGCGACTGACGAAGCCAGGCGTGCATAGGTGAGTCCCGGGCGCCACTTGGCCCCCCACAACACGCATAGAAAAGGCCGCCCAACCGGGCGGCCTTTTCGAGACTTATCCTTCAGCGAAGGCGCTAGTCCCTGAGAAACGGCGGGACTTCGATGTCGCTGTCGCCAACCCGGAGGTTGCTGATGTCGGTGTCGTCACCGGCGACCCTCTTTCGAGATTCATAACGGCGACGGACCCTCTGGGGTGAACGAGCGAGCAGCTCGAACCCTTCGAATCCGGTTGCGATCACGGTGACCCGCACCTCATCCACCATCGACTGGTCGACGACCGAGCCGAAGATGATGTTGGCGTTCGGATCCGCTTCTTCCTGGATCAGCTGGGCCGCTTCGTTGACTTCGAACAGGCCGAGCTCTTCCGGGCCGGTGATGTTCAGCAGCATGCCGGTCGCACCCTTGATCGATTCTTCGATCAGCGGCGACGTGATCGCAGCCTTGGCGGCATCGATCGCGCGGTTTTCGCCCTGTCCGGATCCGACACCCATCAGGGCCGATCCGGCGTCGCGCATGATCGTGCGCACGTCGGCGAAGTCGAGGTTGATCAGGCCGGGAATGGTGATCAGGTCAGTGATGCCCTGAACGCCCTGCCTGAGGATGTCGTCAGCCATCTTGAATGCGTCGAGGACGCTGGTGCGCCGTTCGACTGCCTGGAGCAGCTTCTCGTTCGGCACAATGATCAGCGTGTCGACGTGGTTGCGCAGCTTCTCGATGCCTTCCATCGCGTTCTGCATGCGCTTCTTGCCTTCGAACTCGAAGGGCTTGGTGACTGCTCCGACCGTGAGCGCGCCAATCTCTTCTTTGGCGATCTCGGCGATAATGGGGGCTGAACCGGTTCCGGTTCCTCCACCCTCGCCGGCCGTCACGAAAACCATGTCGGCACCCTTGAGTGCCTCCTTGATCTCGTCCCGGGTCTCGGCGGCTGCGCCTGCTCCGATCTCTGGCCGCCCGCCGGCACCAAGGCCGCGGGTCAGTTCCTGTCCGATTGAAATTTTGATGTCGGCGTCGCAAGCCTGTAGGGCCTGGGCGTCAGTGTTGACCGCAATGAACTCGACGCCGCGTACTCCGGCATCGACCATGCGACTGACAGCGTTGGTACCGCCGCCGCCGCATCCGACGACTTTGATTACCGCTAGATAGGTGGTTTCCATCTCCCGATCCAAATCCTGTTGCTTGAGTTGAGCCTTGTAATTGAAAGCGAGCCGTATGGACGACTCTGAGTTGAAAGTTGAAGCTTCCGAAGGGCGAACCTGTATCCCCGGTTAAGGGTTGACGAAGCCGCCCGGTTCTCGGAAATTGCGCTCAACGTATGGCATATCATCGCATCTGTCAACGCTCCGCACGGCGTCGTGCAGAGCTAACTCTCGACTCTGACTTGAGTGTTTCATGACACTCAAGCTGTGATCGAAGGTTAGGGTGCGTGGCTGCCCTGCCGCGGCGCGACTTCGGTTTAAACCTTCACCGGAAGCCAGTTGCGTCAGGTCCGGGATCAGCCAACGGGAGGTGGCAAAACGGGGGCTTCCGGGACCGCTTCTTCCTCCGGAACGGCAACATCTTCGCCGCGAACTGCCGGACGGCGTGGCACCGACAGATCTACATAACTCGTGGATGGCACTTCCGGGTCACTGATGATCGATGCCGCCGCCTTCCATTTCTGGTCGGCTTTCGACGCATCTCCGAACAGCAGAACCATGCCATTGGACATGGTCACCTCCACCCCGTCCTTGCCGAAATCACTGCTATCGACGAATGACCTGATCTCGTCGGGAACGGCGCCAAGGACCAGCGCCTGGACAAGGGTGCGACCTTCGACCATGGATCCGGCCGGCGGATCGCCGGCCTCGATCCTCGGCAGGGACTCGGTGCCGGCGCCCGCGGTACCGAGAACGGTGCCGTCGGTGGCAATCAGCAGTTCGTCTGCTCCGGTATCGAAGACCGAGCCGTTGCCCCGCTGGACCACGGTGACCGTCGCATCATTCGGAAAACTCGCCTCGATCTTTGTCGATTCGACCCGGGGAAACCTGGCGAGCTCTTCGGTCAGAAGTTCCGGCTGCAGGTGAAGGGTGGTCATCTCGCCAGTGGCCACGTTGATCGCGCTGGTTATCTGGCCGCCTTCCTCGGTGTGGGAGGAAACCCCCCGGACTTCCAGGTTCTTGATCTCGACAAACGAGGAGTCACGGAACCAGTAATGAAAGGCGACGAACAGGGCGACGGCCGTGACCATCACCAGTGTCGCCAGGATCACCAGCCGCCGACGACGGCTTTCTCGGCGGCGGGCCAGTTCGGCCGTGTGCTGAACGGACTTGGTTGCCCTAGCCATCCGATCCGTCCCAGTCCCCGGGCCACTCGATCTCTCCAAGAACCTGCACCTCCGGCTCGAGCTCAATCCCGAACTCCTCCCGGATCCGGCGTTTGGCGGCTGCCATCACGCCGATCACATCGGCGGTTGTCGCTTCACCCATGTTCTCGACGAAGTTTGCGTGCTTTTCTGCCAGGCGGGCACCACCGACGGTCAGCCCACGGCAGCCGGCGGCGTCCAGCAACTGGCCCGAGCTCCGGCCGTCGGCCCGAGGATCATCGGGATTCTTGAAAGTTGATCCGAAAGTCTTGATTCCCGAAGGCTGGGCCTCTTTGCGCCAGGCCCGCATCTCTGCCAGGCGCTCCTTGATCCGGTCCGGCTCATCTTCGCTCAGGGCAAAAGCCACCTTGGAGACGACCTGGCCCGAGAGGAGGTTCGACTCGCGATAGGAGAAACCGAGGGATTCCGGCCCGACCTGCTTTACCCCTTCGTGGTCGCAGATCCGGACCCAGTCGATGACGTCAGCGAGCCAGCCGCCGTAGGCATTGGCGTTCATGCGCACAGCCCCACCCGCAGTGCCGGGGATGTTGATGCCGAATTCAAGACCGGCCAGCCCCCAGCCGGCAGTCTTGGCAGCCGCCGATGGTAGCCGGGCCCCGCCGCCGCAGACCAGATCCAGCCCCTGCCGTTCAACTGAAGTCAGGTCACCAGCCAGCTTTATTGCCAGCCCCCTGAATCCATCATCGGAAACCAGGAGGTTGGAGCCGGAGCCAACCATGCCGATCTCCACCGCCTGCTCCCTGGCCCAGGCCAGCAACCCGATCAGCTCTTCCTCCGACTCCGGACGGGCGAAGTAGTCAGCATTGCCGCCCGTGCGGACCGTGGTCAGCCGCCAGAGCGGATGGTCCTCGATCACACCGTCGGGAAGTCCAGCGTTCAACTCTGCTCTTTTCCGGCCTGGACCAGCCGATCGGAAAGCCTGGTGATGTCTCCGGCACCGATGGTCACAAGAATCCGGCCGGCACCGAGACGGGTTGCTGCAGCCGCCTGGGCCTTCTCCAGGTCCGGCGCCCAGAAGACGGTTCGTCCGTCTGAACGGTCGGTCGTCGCCCGCAGCACGTCGAGTCCGCTCACACCCTCGAAAGGCCCGACCGGTTCTTCGCGCGCCGGATAGACGTCAAGCACGATCACTTCATCGGCCACCGCGAGCGCTGCCCCGAAAGCCTGACTGAACACCTTGGTCCGGGAATAGAGGTGAGGCTGGAAGACAGCGATCAGACGCTCCGGATCCAGTTCACGCAGGGCCGTCAACGACGCTTTAACTTCGGTCGGGTGATGGGCGTAATCGTCGTATATTCGGGTGCCACCCGCCTCGCCTTTGAACTCAAGGCGCCGTTTCACTCCAGGGAAATCGGAAAGCGCCGCAGCTCCGGCTGTCCCGTCGATTCCGGCCAGCTCCAGCGCGGCGATCGCTGCTCTGGCATCAAGCAGGTTGTGTTCGCCCGGAACCACCAGCTCGACCGACTCCGGTCCGGGCCGGTTGAGGTCGAAAGCCACGAGGTCTTTGCCGGCGAGGAGCCCGGGCAGTTCCTTCTCTTCGACCGGCAGGGCGACTGCACTCGCCTTGCCGGTGAATTCGGCAAACGCAGCGCGCAGCTCGGCCAGTCCGTTCCAGCGGGAATGGTGATCCATCTCGATGTTGGTGACCACGGCCACCTCGGGATCCAGAACCAGAAAGCTGCCGTCACTTTCGTCAGCCTCGACTATTGCCCATTCGCCTTCGCCCCAGCCACTGTTCGCGGCTTCGCCGTCCTCTCCCACCGACGGCAGTTCGCCTCCGACGAAAAAGGCGGGATCCAGCCCCAGCTTCTTCATCGACCAGATCAACATGCCGGTGGTGGTCGTCTTTCCGTGGGTGCCAGCCACGGCAATGGTGCGTTTGCTCGCGCAGAGTTCAGCCAGGAGATCGGAGCGATGAAGCACCCGCTGGCCACGAACGCGGGCCAGGCTGAGCTCCGGATTGTCATCGCCAATTGCGGTCGATACGACCACCTCGGCAAAGTCCGGCAGGTTGTCTTCGCTGTGGCCGACCATCGTTTTCGCCCCGGCCTTCTGAACCCGCTCGAAGTAGCTGGATTCGGTGCGGTCGCTGCCGCTGACTTCGGCCCCGAGGCGATGGCAGACCAGGGCGAGGCCGCTCATGCCGGCGCCGCCGACTCCGATGAAGTGGATCTTCCTCCCGGTCCAGTCGGCGGTCATGCCGGAACCCCTGCCGCGATCATGACCTGATCGGCGATGTCGGTGGCCGCATTCGGACGGGCCAGCGCGGCAGATCTGGCGGCCATTCTTTCCAGCCCTCCGGGGTCGGCGAAAAGGCGCGGGATCAGACCGGCGATCAAATCGGCAGAGAGGTCTTCATCGGTGATCACTTTTGCGGCGCCGGCGTCAACCATCCAGCTGGCGTTGGCCGTCTGGTGGTCAGCGGTGGCGAAGGGATACGGAACCAGAACCGCCGGACGGCCGACTGCGGTCAACTCGAAAATCGAACCTCCAGAGCGCCCCAGCACCAGGTCGCAGGCGGCCAGAGAATCGCCCATGTCCGGTTCGTACTCGATCAGGGTGTAGCCATCGGGATTCACTGATCCGTCGAGCCTGACTTTGAGTTCGGCGAAATCGCGCTTCCCGGATACGTGGATCACGTCAAATTTGCGGCCGGTCCGTTCAGCGAAACCTCCCATGGCAGCGAAGTTGATCGTCTTCGCGCCGAGGCTTCCACCCATGACCAGCAGGGCCTGCGAATCAGGTTCGATCCCGAATCGCTGTCTGGCCGCATCCCGGTCGGCAGACAGCACCCCCCGGTTGACCGGGCGACCGGTAACCAGCACGTTGTCACCAGCCAAACCCTCGATCGGGAAAGCCAGGCAGACCTTGTCGGCTCGTTTGGCCAGCAGGCGGTTGGCGAGGCCAAGATGGCGATCAGCTTCGGTCAGGACCAGCGGGATTCCTTTGCTGCGTGCGGCGAGGCCGGCCGGGCCGGCGACGAAACCGCCTCCACCCATCACGATGTCGGCCTCGCGCGCCTTCAGAGCCTTGCGGGCTTTCGGCATCGCGGCAGCAGCCTGGGAAGCCGCACGCGCGGCTTTCAGCGGGTTCTTCCGGTCGATTCCGGAAAGGTCGAGCAGGTCAATCTCATATCCGGCTTCGGGTACGAGGTTGGCTTCCACCCGGCCCCGGGCACCGAGAAAGGTGACCGTTGCCCCTCTATCTCGAAGCTCGTCGGCTACGGCCACGGCTGGCACTACGTGGCCCGCCGTTCCGCCCGCCGCTATAACGACTTTGAGCACTTCTGCTCGTCCTTCCATTTGCTGTTCTTTCAGGTCTGTGGCGCTGTGGTTCAACCAGCCTCAGTTTCGCAGTCTGGCCGTGGCCCCGGCCTGGGACCGGCAGGCGCGCTGCGGCCAGCCTGCCGCCACGGGCCACGTTGAGGATCAGGCCAATCGCAACCAGAGTCACAATGAGGCTGTTGTTGCCGTAGGAAACCAGCGGCAACGGGATGCCGGTGAGCGGGGCCATGCCCATCACGGCGTAAAGGTTGAGGCTGGCCTGGACCAGGATCAGGCCGGTCAGTCCGGCGGCAAGGATGCGGCCGTAATCGTCCTTGGCCGAACGTGCGATGCGGAATCCGGCGTATCCGAAGAGGCCGAAGACCGCGATCAGGGCCGTGAATCCGATCAGCCCGAACTCCTCGCCGATCACGGCGGAAATCATGTCGGTGTGGGCTTCCGGAAGGTAGAAGGCCTTCTGGACACCATTGCCGATCCCGACACCGTTGAACCCACCGGAGCCGATGGCGATCTTCGCCTGGATGATCTGGAACCCGGAACCGGTCACGTCGGAGTCGGGGTTGAGGAAAGTGAGCAGACGGTCGCGGCGATACGGCGCGGCGAGGGCCATGACCAGGGCGAAACTGGCCATGCCGCCAACCAGCAGTCCGAGATCACGGGGCCGGGCCCCAGCGGCGAAGAGCGTGATCGCGACAGCGAAAAGTGCGACCATGGTCGTCCCCATGTCGGGCTGCATCATGACCAGGGCGCAGGCACCGGCGGTCAGCAGAAGATAGGGGCCCATCTCTCGAACCGATGTGAGGCGATCCGGGCGGTTGGCGAAAAAATAGGCACCGTAAAGGACCAGTGCGAGCTTCAGGAACTCGGCCGGCTGGATCTGGATCGGCCCGGCGATGAACCAGCCTTTGGTGCCGTTGACCGCGGTGCCCAGCACCAGAACCGCCATCAGGCCGACGATGGTGAAACCGACGAAAAGCGGTGTCTTGTCTCGGATTGCGTTCAGGTTACGCCGGGCTACGAAGTGCATGAGGAGCAGTCCGATGACTGCCACTACCAGCGTCTTCTTGAGGTAGAAAGCGCTGTCGGAAAGCCCGCCGTCCGAGAGGATCCGGGTGGTTGAGCTGGCTGAGAAGACCATGACCGCACCGAAAGCCAGCAGGATCAGGGTCGCAGTCAGCAGCAGGTTGTACTCGAGGGAAGTCGGCGTCTTCTGTTTCTTCGCCTGCTTGCGTGGAGCCCGCTTCTTCGGCAGCACACTCTTCTGAGGTGGACGTTTAGTGGGCACTGAGTGACCCGACCAGCTCGCGGAACTTCTCACCGCGGTCTTCGTAATCCCGGAACTCGCCGAAGCTGGCGCAGGCCGGCGAAAGCAGGACGGTCTCCCCCAGTTGCGCTGCGGCCGAGGCCGCCTTCACAGCGGAGGGCAGATCCCCGGAAAGCTCGATCTCCACTCCTTCGGCAGTCGCGGGTGAAAGAGCGGTTTCAAGCCCCTCTGTTGCCTCGCCGATGAGGTAGACGGCCCGGCAGTGCTCGATCACCGGGTCCAGCAACGACTCGAAGCTTTCGCCCTTGAGGCTGCCGCCAAGGATCAGGTGGACTCCCGACTCGAATGAAGCGAGTGCGGTCCTGGTCGCTTCGACGTTGGTCGCTTTGGAGTCGTTGATGAAACGCACGCCGGCGACTTCCGCGATCAGCTCGAGCCGGTGGACCACGCCGCCAAAGCTGCGCAGGCCGGACGCAACCGTCTCCATCGACAGACCCAGGCTGAGGGCCCCGGCAGCTGCCGCCATGGCGTTGGCGACATTGTGGGTGCCGAGCACCTGAAGTTCGCTGACCGCGACCAGGTCGATGCCATCCACCTGGATCGTCCCGTCCGAAAGGGAAATGTCGATGCCGGTTTCCCCTTCTGCCAGCTGGAATCGGATCACGCTGGCATCACCAGGAGGATCGAGCCGGGCCAGTTCCGGATCGCCGGCGTTCAGCACGGCAATATCACCACGGACCTGATTGCGAAATATCCCCAGCTTCGCTTCCCGGTAGCTCGCGAAGTTCCCATGCCGGTCGAGGTGATCCGGCGCAAGGTTGAGGTGGACCGCGACTTCCGGGGAGAAGTCCCGCGTGTCTTCCAGCTGAAAGCTGGAGCATTCGCAGACCACTGTCGTTTCACGATCGACCGGCCCCAGAGACAGCGCGGAAAGCGGGTTGCCAACGTTGCCGGCCGCGGCCACCGGGCGGCCGGCGGCGCGAAAGATGTGGGTGGCCATTTCGGTGGTGGTCGTCTTGCCGTTGGTTCCGGTAATCGCCAGGTACCGGGCTTCGACCAGCAGCCAGCCCAGCTCCAATTCGCCAATCACGAGGATGCTGCGATCACGGGCAGCCTGAACCACGGTGGCCTCGTTCGGGACTCCCGGGCTCTTGACGACGGTGCCGATTCCTTCGAGAAGATCCAGACCATCGGAGTCAAGGTCGTAACCGATGGCCGCAGAATCGAGATCTTCGAGACCCTGTGGAGTGCCAGCGTCAACCCCATAGACGGCTTGACCATTGGCTTTGAGGGCGGTAGCAGCGGCGACCCCGGATCGAGCAAGTCCGACGACCAGAAACGGTCCCGGAGGCAGTGGCGGGCGCACCTTGGATGAGTGGACGACTTCCACCCAACTTACTTCTGGACGAATGCCCCAGACCCTGCTTTACAAGCGGGTTTTTATCCGCCGATGCTCTGCTGGTAAATGCTGAATCCAACGCCGCTGCAGACGGCCGCGATTATCCAGAAGCGCAGCATGATCTTGGTCTCCGACCAGGCCATCATTTCGAAGTGGTGGTGGAGCGGAGCCATGAGCAGGACACGTTTGCCAAATGACTTGAAACTGAAGACCTGGATCAGGACCGAAAGGGCCTCGATCACGAAGATTCCGCCGATGATAATCAGCAGGATTTCGGTCTGGGTCATGACCGCGAGTGCACCGATGGCACCGCCGAGGCCCAGAGAACCCGTGTCCCCCATGAAGATCGAGGCCGGGAAGGCGTTGAACCAGAGGAATCCGACGCACGCTCCGACCAGGCACACCGCGAGCAGAGCGAGGTCCTGCTGGCCGACCGTGATGTAACAGATGGCCGTGTAGGTCATCAGGACAATGGCGCTCGAACCCGCTGCCAGGCCGTCAAGTCCGTCAGTCAGGTTGACGCCGTTGGTCGCACCGGCGATCACCAGGAAGACCAGGACGAAGTAGGCGACCGGCCCGATATCGAGACTGAAATCAGCGATCCGGAAAAAGATGACCGGCTCCAGACCGACCTCATGGCGGGCCACCCACCACAGCCCCAGGGCCAGAATCACCTGACCCAGCAGCTTGTAACGGGCAGAAAGACCAAGCGAACGGCGTTTGACGATCTTGATGAAGTCGTCGGCGAATCCAAGGCTGGCGCAACCCAGGGCGACACCGAAGACGGTCATCGCCGCAACGCTGTGGTCTGAAAGGACGAGGAAAGGAACGATGATCGCGGCGAAGATGATCAAACCACCCATGGTCGGCGTGCCGGCTTTCACCTGGTGTCCGGCGGGGCCTTCTTCACGAATGTTCTGGCCGAATTCCCTTCCCCTCAGGAAAACGATGAAACGCGGCGAGAGAAAGAGACAGATGAGCATCGAGGCGAGGGCTCCAATGACGATTTCTCCCATCAGGCAACCGTACCCTGATCAGGCAGCGGAGGCACAAGCCTTTCGGCTACCGCTTCGAGGCCGACCGAACGCGAGCCTTTGATCAGGACGGCATCACCAGGCTCAAGCAGATCACCGAGCAGCGTTGCTGCGGCCTCCGGATCAGGAACCGAATGGTCTGGTGTGTAGGCATCGGTCAGCTCCCCGACCCCGATCAGGATGTCGATCCCGACTTCCCGACTGAAGTCACCAATCTCGCGGTGAAAGCGCTCCTGCTCATCGCCGAGCTCCCCCATCAGGCCCAGCACCGCGATCTTCCGCGGCCGTTCAATCTCCGCCAGGTACTGGATCGCCGCGCGCATCGAAAGCGGGTTGGCGTTGTAACAGTCGTTGACGATCAGGACATCGGGATCGATCGTCAGGTGCTCACCACGGAGTTTGGAAAAGGAGATCCTGCCGGTCCGGACGGAGAGTTCGTTGAGTGCTGCGCCAACGGCGAGCCCGACACCGATTGCGGCAAGTGCGTTGACGACGTTGTGGCTTTCGGCAAACGGAAACTCAAACACTTCCGACCCGCCACCGGTCGCTACAGTCACCCTCGATCCACCGCGGATCGATTCCGTCGCGACGGCCTCTATTTCACCACCAGAGCCAAATCTAACCATTCCCGGTATCCCGCTGAGGTGTGGTTCGAGGTGTCCGGCCTCGGCCGGGACAATCAACGTGCCGCCGGGAACAAGTCCCTCGATCAACTCGGCTTTGGCTGCAGCCACTGCTTCGATCGAGCCGAGCAGCTCAACGTGAACCGGACCGACGTTGGTAATCACTCCGACGTCCGGTTCCGCGATCCCGGCGAGCTCCCTGATCTGCCCCGCACCGCGCATGGCCATTTCGAGGACAAGCGTTTCGGTGCCGGCCGGAGCGTCGAGGATGGTCAGCGGCAGGCCGATCTCGGTGTTGAAGTTCTCCTGCGATGCGTGAACCCTGCCCGGCAGAAGTGACCGGGTCATGTCTTTGACAGTCGTCTTGCCAACCGATCCGGTAATTCCGATGACGGTTGCGCCCAGTTCGCGCCGCCACGCCCGCGCCAGCATCTGGAGTGAAAGCAGCGGATCTTCGGCCACGAACACCCAACCAGCTGAGTCGGCAAGGTCAGCCGTCCACTCGGGCCCGACCACCACACCCCAGGCACCATCGGCCAGGGCCTGCCTTGCAAAACGGCCACCATCGTCGTTTTCACCGATCAGTCCGAAGAACAATTCTCCTCCGGCTACCTGGCGTGAATCGATCGCGGCCCGCTGCGGGAATCCACCATGTCCGCGGACCAGGATCCCGGCGCCCATGGCCGACGCCATGCGTTCAGCTGGGATCTCGATCATCCGGTGGCCTCGGAGCGCTCACGCAGATGGCGGCGAGCGACTTCGCGGTCGTCGAACGGGATTTTGCGGCCCTTCTCGAATTCCTGACCCTGTTCGTGACCTTTGCCGGCGATCACGATCGTGTCTCCAGGCGAAGCCATGTTGATCGCAAGTTTGATCGCCGCATCGCGGTCGGATTCAACTTCGACCGAATCGCGGTCCTCCACCCCGTCCAGCACATCTTCGATGATCGCGGCCGGATCTTCCGAGCGTGGGTTGTCGGAGGTGATGATCGTGACGTCGGCAAGTTCAGCGGCAGCCCGGCCCATCAACGGACGTTTGGCCCGGTCCCGGTCTCCACCGGCGCCGACGATGGCGATCAGGCGGTGATCACCCAGGTCGCGGGCGGCACGCAGGGCGTTCTCGACTGAATCTGGAGTGTGGGCGTAGTCGACCAGCACGGCGAAGTCCTGGCCTTCATCGATCGGTTCGAAGCGGCCAGGCACGCGTCCGGCCACGCCGAGGCCGTCAACTGCGTCCTCGGGACTCACTCCCAGCGCGATGCCCGCTGCAAGCGCAGCCAGCGCATTGGCGACGTTGAACCGGCCTGGAAGGGCTGTGCGAACGATCAGGTCGCCGTGTTCCGACTCGACCAGGAAGTTGGCGGCCGAGGCGTCGAACTGGACTTCGGAAGCGGTGTAATCGGCGGCGTTCCCTTCGGCGGAGTAAGTGATCACGTCGAATTCCGTGGCCAGCCGCTGGCCATATGGGTCGTCGACGTTAACGACCGAAACCCCAGGGTCGGCTGCGAAAAGCAGCCGCTTTGCCGCGAAGTATTCCTCCATGTCTTCATGGAAGTCGAGGTGGTCCTGAGTCAGGTTGGTGAAAACCGCAACGTCGAAATCAATCGCGTCGGCCCGATGCATGACCATTGCGTGGGAAGAAACTTCCATGACGCAGGCTTCGTCGCCAGCCACCTCCATCCGCCGGAATGCGGCCTGGAGCTCGATCGCTTCGGGGGTCGTGCGTTCGACCGATTCCTCTTCGCCACCGACCAGCTGCTTGACGGTTCCCATCAGGCCCGAATGGATGCCGGCGTGCTCAAGGACCTCGTGGAGCAGGAATGCCGTGGTGGTCTTGCCGTTGGTGCCGGTGATCCCGGCGATCTTGAGTTCGGCGGTGGGAAAGTCATTGAAAGCCGCCGCCGCCGGGGCCATTGCCGCCCGGGAGTCGGGCACGATCACTTCCGGCACACCCAGACCGAGGGGACGCTCGCAGACAAGCGCAACGGCACCCGCATCGATTGCCGACTCCGCGTAATCATGTCCATCGGAGTCCAGGCCCCGGATACAGAAGAAAAGCGCGCCGGGGCCCACTTTCCGGTTGTCGAAAGCAAGGGAACTGATCTCGGTAGCGGGATCACCGTCAAGCTGGCAAGTGGTGAGTGCCCGGAGGATTTGGTCCAACCGCATTGACCTGATCCTAAAGAGCTACTCGGTGGGAACGCCGAGGTATGGCAGCACAAACGAAGCCAGCTCGCCAAACGCCGGTGCTGCGATCTCGCCACCGGTGTGTGCGCCCTGGGGTTCGTTCACCATCACCGAGACCGCAATCCGCGGATTGTCGGCGGGTGCGATGCCCATGAATGAAGCCACGTAGCGGGTGTCGGAATAGCCGCCATCAACCGCGATCTGCGCCGTGCCGGTCTTGCCGGCAAGCGTGTATCCCGGCACCGAAACTTCAGCTGCGGTGCCGCCCGGAGCGAGTACCCCTTTCAGCATGTCGCGGACTTCGGTGGCGACTTCGGGTGAAACCACTTGGTGGCCTGGGTCGACCGGGGTCTTCACACCGCCAATCGACTTGATCAGTTTCGGCTGCTTCAGGATGCCGTCGTTGGCGAGCGCGCCGTACGCGGCAACCATCTGGATCGGCGTTACTGCCAGGCCCTGACCGATCGGAAGGTTGCCCATGGTCGAGCCGGAATAGTCCTTGTAAGCGGGAACGATTCCCTGCTCTTCGCCGGGGTACTCGATGCCAGTCTGATGGCCGAATCCGAACTTGTCGATCCAGTTACCGAACTTCTTGCCGCCCATCTCGAGGCCGATCGTCACCGCGCCGACGTTCGAGGACTGGGCCAGGATGTCACCGACATCGAGGGTGACCGTGCCGCGTTCGTGGCCCTCTTCGATCAGCCTGTCGTATACCTGGATCGAAGGTGCGAGGGTGAAAGTGCTTTCCGGGGTGACCGTCTTCGACTGGAGCGCAGCGGCGATCGTGAAGGCCTTGAAGGTCGAGCCCGGCTCGTAGTTGTAAGAAGTGCCGATGTTGAGCAGGGATTCCGGATCAGCCTCACCGAGGTTGTCGAGATCTACCGGCGGCCAGTTCGCCATCGCCAGAACCTGGGAAGTCTTCGTGTCCATGACGATCGCCGAGGCGTTGACCGGATTGCTGTTGGCTCCGACCTTGGCGAGGACCTTCTCGGCTTCGTCCTGGATCGCCGCGTCAATCGTCAGCTGGATCGACTGGCCGTCGCTGGCATCCCGCAGGGTGTCGAGACGGATCGGGTCACCGAGGGCATCCTTGACCAGACGCCGCTGTCCATTCACCCCATGCAGGGCCGACTCCTCCGAAGATTCGAGTCCGGTCAGGCCATCCCCTTCTTCATTCACAGCGCCGATCACCTGCGAGGCGAGGTCGCCCTGCGGCCTGGTTCGAAGCGTGTCGGGAAGCTGCCCGATGCCTTCGAGCCCGAGTTTCTCCACCTTCTGTGCCTGGGCCAGCCCGACTTTCTTCTGCACGTACGAAAATCCGCCCGGCTGGGTGATCGCTTCCAGCACGTCGCCCTGGTCAGCTCCGAGCGCTGTGGCCACAGCGGCAGATTCAGCCTGGGGATCTTTGATCTGGTACGGCGTTGAGTAAATCGATGCGCCCGGTTCCGAGCCGGCCAGCTCCTGGCCATTGCGGTCGATGATCGCCCCGCGGAGTCCCGGGATCTCGACGATGTCCACCTGCTGGCTCGCCGCCTGCGAAGCGAACGAAGAGCCCTGAACGCCCTGGAGCCAGAAAGCCCTGAAGAAGATTCCGGCAAGCAGGAAGATGCAGAACAGCGAAAGGATCCCGACTCGACGCTCAAGACGGGGCATTGCCTGGCTCAGCCCCCTTCGGCGGCCAGGCGCCCGGCCGCGGCGGCGATGTCACCGGGCTGGTATGAGCGATATTGAATGTCGGTCGGAGCCGGCACCGCCATTCCTGCAGCCGCAGCCGCGTGGCGAACCCGCGGCATCGAGAGCGCGTTGGTCTCGGTCGATTTCAGGATCGCGTTGCGGGTGTTCAGGGTGTCGATGTCGGCGTCAATGTTGCTGGCCATCGACCCGTAACTCACCGTGAGGACATTGATCGCAACGATTCCGATCAGAAGCACTCCGATCACGGCGATCCAGACCCTTGACCGGGAAATTCCGACTACCGCGCTGGATTCGGGAAGGTGAGTGACAACCTGGGCGGTCCGCCCGACGAACCGGCGCGTCTGGTGGCGCTTGGGCGGCGTGACCTGGCGGCGGCGCGAAGGCGAACGGCGGCGGCCCGGGGCCGGCAGGGCTGAAGGCAGCGCCGAAGCTGAATTCATCTGGCGGGCAGCGGCCGGCATCAGACCACTTCCCTCTCAGCCAGCTTGAGCGCGCCACGAAGGCGGGCCGAGCGGGAACGTGGATTCGCTTCAAGTTCCGGTTCGTCGGCGGTGATCGAGCGGCGGGTCAGGAGTTCTGCTTCGGGATCGTGTCCACACACGCAAATCGGCAGCTCCGGCGGGCACTTACAGCCGGTCGCCAGGCCGGCGAAGAACTGCTTCACGCGGCGATCCTCGAGTGAGTGGAAAGAAATGGCGGCCATGCGGCCACCGATCTCCAGCGTGTCCCAGGCGATCGGCAGTGCGGCGTCGATCGCTTCGAGTTCTCCGTTTACAGCGATCCGCAGCGCCTGAAAGGTTCGGCGGGCCGGATGACCGCTGCCGAAACGGGCTGCGGTCGGCATGCCGGCCTTGATTGCGTCAACTAGATCGGTGGTTGTCTCAAGCGGGCGGCGGCGCACAATTTCGCGGGCGATGCCACCGGAGTACTTCTCTTCTCCGTAGTTCCGGAGGATCTGCTTGATGCGGCTCTCAGGCCACTCGTTGAGGACCGTCGCGGCGGTCAGTTCCTGCCTCGGATCCATTCTCATGTCGAGTGGGGCTTCGTGGGAATAGGAGAAGCCGCGCTCGGCGGCATCTACCTGCAGGGAAGACATACCAAGATCCATATACAGCACGTCGACCCGAATACCTTCGTTTTGCAGGACATTAAGACCCTCACTGAACTCCACCGCGAGGAAACGGGTGTGGCATCGGGCAGTCGATTCGAACTCCTGGAATCTGGCGCGGGCAACGGGATCGCGGTCGATTGCGATCAGGGTACCGTCAGCGCCGATCAGGTCAGCAACCATCCGGGCGTGCCCGCCGGCACCGAAAGTGCAGTCGACGATCGTCTCTCCCGGCTGGGGACCGATCAGGTCGACCAGTTCGGTTGCGAGGACGGGGATGTGCCCCTGTGGCGAAGAGTTCATGTGCTGCTCCCAGGATTGGTGAGCGCGCGCGAGGGCGCTCACCCCGGGGCTCCCGAAAGGTTCTCGGCGATTTCGGTGAAGGCACCCTTGAGGTCTTCCTCTTCCCGCTTCCAGGCTTCGGCGTTCCAGATTTCGATGTAGTCACCGGCACCAACGACCATGCAGGCACCATCGAGGCCCGCTTCTTCGACGAGGTGCTTGGGGACACGGACACGACCGGCCGAATCCAGCTGGCTTTCGTCGGCAGTGGAGTTGAATACGCGGCGCAGGCGTCGGGCGTCAGCGCCGAAAGGACTGTGCGGCTTGATGTATTCGTCCTCCAGGGTCTGGAAGGCCTTGTCGGTCATCATCCACAGGCAGGCATCGGGACCCTTGGAGAGAACCACACCTTCGGCGAGACCGTCGCGGAACTTGGACGGCACGGTGAGGCGGTCCTTCGAATCGAGGCTGTGTTCGTGCTGGCCTCTGAACGCCACCGCTCCTGTCCTTTCTAAGAGATTTGAGTTGACCGAGTGATTCGGGGGAAAGAGTTGGACCGAGGTGATGAAGTGGGAGGAACCTCATCACCCCGGTCCTTGGCTTCAACTCGTTTTGAAACATAACCCACTTTCTCCCACTTTGCAACACGACGTCCCACCTTGCCATTCAAACACCTTCTTCGGCCGACGATTCCCTGGCGGACGGTCAGAAGGGAATCTCAGTAACCATGCGTATTTGGCTCCAACAATACGAATGTACGTTCGTATACCATTTGCCGCCACCGCAATTCCGGTTGCAGAAATCAGTTGTAGATTGAGCCTCATGTCAGAGATCTCGAACGCGAATGAGTTGAGGGGCGCGGAGTTCAAGACTCTGACCCGCAAGGTGTCGACCTGGATCTGGATCGGGCTGATTGCGGTGGTTTTCGCCGTCGGTGGCTTCTTTATCGGGCCGGTCTTCGCCGGCGCCGGATTCGTGATCGGCTTCGTGATCGGCCTGCTGATATTTCTCTGGGTCGCCGACCATCGTGCCGAACAGGCTTTCTTCGATGCGTTTGCCAGTGCCCGAGGACTGACTCGCGAAAAAGGCGTTCAGCTTCCTGCAATCACCCCACTGCTCCAGAAGGGCGACAGCCGCCAGACCGACGAAATGTTCTCCGGCCCGCTCAACCAGGATTTCGTCGGCAGCCTCGCGCTTTACACCTACACGGTTGAGTCCACCGACTCCGACGGTGACAGGACCGAAACCGACTATCCGTTCACCGTGGTGATGATTGCGGTGCCCGAATCGGTTAATGACCTGCCGGAACTGATGGTCCAGCGTAAGTCGGGGCTGAAGGCCCTCGAGAAGTTCGAGGACGCCTTCCGCGGAAAGCATGAACGGGTCACTCTGGAGTCCGAGGCAATGCGGGACAAGTACGAGATCTTCGTAAGGAAGGATCAGGACCCAATCAAGGTGCGGCGGTTCTTCTCCCCTTCTTTCATCGTCTGGCTGACCGACACCCCGCCAAAAAAATTCGCCTTCGAGCTGGTTAGCGGCAATCTGGTTGCTTACGTACCCAAGCACCGGGACAGCATTGACGGATTCGACGAAATCATCAATGTCGGCTGTGCCGTCGCCGCCCGCCTGCGCGCCGAGGCCTCCGAGTAGTCAGAGCCCGGCGCCGAGCAGGGCGTCGCTGTTGGCCACCAGGCCGGCGACGATCAGCAGCAATACCGATGGCACCAGGACCAGCGCGATAACCAACTGGATCTTCGGTGCAGCGCGGGCAGCCTCCTCTTCGATCGCCCTTCGCTGATCCTGCCGCAGCCCGGCCGACTGTCGGCGCAGCTGATCGGCCAGCGGTGACCCGAGTTTGCGCGATCGCTCGAGTGATGCGCAGAACGACGCGATCTCCTTGCCGTTAATGCGCCGGCGCAGCGATTCAAGGGCCACGGCCTGCCCACTGCCCCAGGCCATGTCTTCACCAGCCATCCCCAGTTCCTCTGCCAACGGCCCCCGGCCCGAGAGCCCCAGTTCGATGAAACCCGCACCGAGAGTCCGACCGGTTGCCACGGAAACAGAAAGAAGGTCGAGCGCATCGGGCAGCGAGGTGATCATGCGGCGATGACGGCGGCGGGCGGCTTTCTCCAGCATCACGTCCGGGGCGAAGAAGCCGGCAAGAGCCGTGGCAGCGATCACGACTGGTGCTAGCCGGCCGGAGATCAGGGGCGCCATTGTCAGGCCGAACATCAGGCCGGCCGCTCCGGTCAGCGCTTTCGCTGCAAGCACCGACCTTGGAGAAACCCGGCCTTCCCGACCCGCCCGTCGCAGACGATCCGGCAATCCGAGGCTGACTGCCGCGGCTGGCAGCTCTTCGAACGGCGAACCCTCGCCTTTCGTATTGCTTCCGGATGTTGACCGACGAAAGTCGCGCACTGCCAGCGCCAGCAGCACGGCCGCCAAAATCAGAAGCAGGGCGACGCCGGCCATCAGTATTCACCGACTTTCGCAAGCTTCGAGATCGCAACGAAACCGGTGGCCTGAAGTGCAGCGGCCAGGCCCAGGAGAATCATGGCCGGGGTGGATCCCCGGATCGACCCGAGGAAGCCTGGCGCGATCAACTCAACGAAGAGAGCTCCGCCTACCGGCATCGCAACAACCAGGTACCCGGTGAACCGGGCCTGGGCCGTGGCTGATCGTGCGTCTTCGGCAACCCGGTCACGCTCGGCCGCTCCGTCAGCGAATCGCCGCAGCAGGGCGGCAAGATCTCCTCCCGCCGTTCGCTGGCTGACCAGTGCCGTCGCGAAAGCATCCACCCGCTGCGAACGAAAACGTTCAGCCAGGTCACGGACCGCCAACGAGGTTGGATGCCCAAGGTCCAGGGCATGCCGGACCCGCAGGAACTCGGTGGCGGACGGGCCTTCCAGAGAAACCGAGACAGCCCCCAGGGCACCACGGGGGGAATGACCAGCCGAGAGACCGTCGGCGATCGCCCGGGCTACATCCGGAAGGGACTTTTCAACAGCCCTGCGGTATCGGCCACGGCTCCGATTCACCGTGTAGCCGGCAAGTAGCGGACTCACCGACGCCAGGGTGAGGCCAACCACCGGGCCACCCAGGTACCAACCGCCTGCGATCGCCGCGAGACCGCCAACCAGCGCGAGCCTTACCCGTTCGGCCGATGTAGGCAGATACCCCTCGGCCCTCGCCCGTCGCAGTGGCTCGAAAGATGTCTTCAGCCAGGCGGTCAGGACCGGACTCGCCCCGATCAGTTCCCTTGCCGCGAGGATGCTCAGGCACCCAGCGAATGCACCCAGCAGCAGCGGTCCGGTCGCTGCGCCGGCCATCAGCCAGAAATCCGGTCGATCGATACGACCCGGCGGGAACCATCCTCCTGCCTGGCCAGATGCACCACCAGGTCGATCCCACGGCGCAACTGGGTGCCGATCACGTCCAGCGGAAGTCCAACCCCCGCCATCAGCGTGAGCACTTCGAGGCGACTCAGGGCATCGGCGGACGAACTCGCGTGAACGGTTGAAAGTGCGCCGTCGTGACCGGTGTTCAGTGCGGTGAGCAGGTCCAGGGCCTCCGGCCCACGGACTTCCCCGATCAGGATCCGGTCGGGACGCATGCGCAGGGCGTTCTTCAGGAGGTCACGAATGGTCACTTCACCCCGACCTTCGATGCTTGCTGGCCGCGATTCCAGCCGCACCACATGGGGCTGCCCGAGGTTGAGTTCAGCCGCGTCTTCGATCGTCACGATGCGTTCTGCCGGGTCAATGAACTGAGCCAGGGCATTGAGCAGGGTCGTCTTCCCGGAACCGGTACCGCCGCTGATCAGCACGCTCTGATGACTGGAGATCGCTTCCTGGAGGACGGTCGCCTGCTCCCGGGTGATCGTGCCGAGCTCGATCAAACGATCAGGTCCCGGACGTTCGATCGAGAAACGCCGGATGGAAACGCTCGGCCCATCAACCGCAAGCGGCGGAATCACCACGTTCACCCGGGAGCCATCCGGCAGGCGGGCATCGGCCATCGGACTGAGCTCGTCGACCCGGCGGCCGAGCGGCGCGAGGATGCGTTCGATCGTATTGCGCAGCTGGTCATCGTCGCTGAACTTCACGTCCACCCGTTCGAGGTGGCCACCGCGCTCCACATACACGCGGTCATAGCCGTTGACCATCACTTCTTCGATCCTGGGGTCATCCAGAAGTTCCTCCAACGGACCGAGTCCGGTCGCCTCCCTGGAGATCCGTTCAACCAGGGCCGACCGGGTCGCTGGTGAAAGTGCTGCCGCCGTTTCATCGACTGCCGCGCGAATGGCTTCGTCGATGGTTTCCTCCTGATTGGCCGAGCTCCGACCACGGCGCCGGTCAACCAGCGAAGCATGGATCGAACCCGCAAGCCGATCCAGGGCGGAGGCAGGTTCTTCCCCGGACACCGTCACTCCCCGCCCGGGAGGATCGTCAGTTTTCGCGCAAAGCTCTCAGCCTCGATCAGCTCGATGGCCTGACTGCGGGTGAGGCCCAGGGTCACCTGGGTCAGACCGACCCCGGCGTCACTTGCGCCGGTCTGGCCTATACCCAGCAACGGCACCCTGCGGGCCGCTACATAAGTCCGTCCCGATCCCCCGGTGCGCGGCTCGGTGGTCACCAGCACGTCCACCTTCCCCGCCGAACCGTCAAGAGCCCCGGCCCCGGTCACGGCAATTTCCACAGCGTGGCGTCCGCGTCCGGGTCGGGGTGATTGCTTCTGGTCCCCTTCGGGCGGAGCGAGGAGGTTGGCGGTCAGGTAGCTGCCTTCATAGAGCGGACCAACCGTCTCCAGACCGACCACCGAGCCAGCACCCGACACGACACCCGCCGGAGCGAAGCGGGCGGGCACCTGCCGGGTTTCGAATCCGGACCGGGCCAGTTCCGCGGTGATCTGCCGCCCGCGCGGGATCTCTCTGGTGACCACCGTGACCGGCCGCATCACACCGTAACTTTCGACGACTGAAGTGGAATATCCCCTGACCAGCGACATCGCGAGGATGGCCGCTCCGACGGCCAGTCCGGTGAAAAGGATTGCGCGCCGACGCCGTTTCACCAGTTGACCCGGACCGGCACCGACCGGGAGGCCCCACGATGATTCACCGGCAGGATCAGTGTGGCTTTGGCCCCGGCGTCACCGACGTCAAGCTCAAACCGGCCACCATGCCCGGAGGCCGTACGTTCCACTACCGCGAGACCGTGGCCGTGGCGATTCCTTCCAGTCAGCCTCGAGCTGTTGATCCGCCTGCGGCCCGGTTCACAGGGCCGCGAATCGCGACCGGCATCGATCACTTCGATCCGCAGCCGCTTCGACACGATCAGGGCATTCACGGTGATCGTCGGGCCACCGTGTTCGATCGCGTTCAGCAGCAGGTTCTCCAGCGCCGCCGCCAACGCCGCACCATCTCCCCGGACCAGCGCGTCCGGTCCGGCCCAGCGAAGCCTGATCTCCGCCCCGGAGAGCCTGGCCCGCGACTGCGCCCGCCGCACGCAGGCGTCGATCATCAAACGGCAGGCGACCAGCTCACGCTGGGCGGACTCCCCTTCACCTCCGTTCAGCTGCCGGTCAAGGTCGCCAACAGCGCGGATTGCCTGCCAGACGATTCCGGAAGTGGCCTCTTTGCGGCCTGACGGAGAAACAAGCGCCAGGGCCTGCAGCGGCCGGCGCACCTCGTGCAGCGCCTCGTTCAATGCCGACCTGCGATTTGCTCCGCGCCAGACCTGCAGGCCCAGCATGGCCACCGCCGCAATGAACAGAAGCCAGCCGGATGCGGGCGAAGGCACGGGCATCTCAGGGACCAACCAGGCGATAGCCGACGCCCCAGCAGTTGACCACGAATCTGCCTTCATCCGGATCGAGCTTGCGTCGCAAACGGCTGGCGTGGGCCTCGAGCGTGCGGGTGTGGCCGAGCGACCGGTACCCCCAGACATCACGCAGCAGTTCCTCCTTGGAGTAAACCCGGGTCGGTTCGACCGCGAGTGCGCCGAGCAGCGCGAATTCCTTGCTGGAAAGTTCGATCGCCCGATCCTTCACTTTGACACTGCGCTCGGCCCGGTTGATCGCGATCTCGCCGACCCGGACCAGGGTTTCGCGATCACCGACCCGGCGACGCAGCACGGCGCCGATCCGGGCCAGCAGTTCCCCGTAGGCGTACGGCTTCACGACATAGTCATCGGCACCCTGCTCCAGTCCGCGGACCCGGTCACGCTCGGTGCCACGGCCGCTGAGGACGATCACGCCCATCCGCGGGTCAAATCTGCCGACCGATCGATCGGGCTCGCGGATCTCCCGCAGGACATCGAGGCCGGAAGCATCCGGCAGGCCAAGGTCAAGCAGCAGCAGATCCGGCTGGGCAAACTGGCAGTGACGAAGAGCATCGGCCGCGGTCGGCGCGGCGAGCACCTCAAACCGGTCGGCGGTCAGGTGGTCACAAAGCAGATCGAGCGTGGCCCGATCGTCTTCACAGATGACCAGTTTCGCAATCTGTTTCGTTTCGGGAATCATGGAGCCCTAAGCCCCCGAACCCGAAGTCTCTCCCCCCGAAGGTGGAGTTGCGACGAGCTCGAGCACGTCCCGGGCGCCGGCGCAGCCGAGAACCCGGCCAGGAGGTGTGCCCTTGCAGACCCGCAGAAGCCGGTCGTCGTCTCCGAGGAAATAGATGTCGATCAGGAAACGCATGCCGAAGGTGTGGACCGAATGACAGCGCGGAATCAGCAGCCCCCTGCCGGCCCGCTCACGATCAAGCCAGGAAAGCCCCAGGAGTCGGGAAAGCAATCCTTCGGCCACCGGAACCTCGAATCCGGCCAGATTCTGCACCGGCAGCGACCTGAACCGCCGTGTTTCCGCCGCCTTCTCAACCGCCTGGGTGTCCATGCATGTCTCAGCCCCCAGCCCGCCCGACTCTCCCCCCATGCCGATCAGGTCCATCCAGCGCTTTGCGGTTCGCGGCTCTGCAACAGGCCTTTCAGGTGCAAACCCTCGTTCAGTGCACCCCCGAAAACAACGGGGGCAGGCGACTCACGGCATGATTCGCCGTGCGCCTTGGATCCGATGTCCCGGTCGCATTGGGCTTCAACGTGGAAAGAAAAACAACCCGAAGGGGCAACTACGAGTCGGGCACTGATTACGTGCTCGAATACGGCGATCTGCGATTCGCCTTCAACGAACGCGACTTCAGTCAGCGCGTTGAACAGGCGGCAGTCCGCCTCGGCTTCGTCGAACCCGGCCTCACTTACGGTGAACTCCACGATCTGCTCCATCTCGCCGTATCCGGTGAGATCGAAGAACCGTCTTCAGAGCTGGGAATTCACGTCACCCACCATTGGGAAGACCTTTCCGGCCCGTCCAACCAGAGCTTCGTCCACTGGATCCGCCGCCTCGTTTTCCGCGGTGCCTGGCTTGACCAGAGGGTCAAAGAAGGCGAACTGGACATCGTCTTCGACGATAACCGCCAGACTTTCGGCTACATCCAGCCCGATCGCGGACCGGAAATGATCGAATTGGCCAAAGAGCCAAGCTGGAAACGCGTCGCCTTCCGAAGGTAGCCGGGCTCCCGCAGTGGCGCGCGGATTGAATTAACCAACTGCCTTCCTGTTCCGCGCTATTTCAGACTCCGCAGTTCTGCACAAGGATTTCCAGTGACATTCCCGCCTTGATCCCTGATCAGCGCCCAAAGTGGACGGTATTCGGGAAAACCCCTGGAAATTCGAAGTAACCGCCAAGTGGTCGAGAGCCCTGTTGCCTCTCACATTGCCTCCGGCGTGGTTGCGTGGACGGAGGGTGGCGGGGTTGGGTGGACGGAGGGCTGGATGGTGGCCAGCCCTCGGTGAACCCCCGGGTAGTTTCTACGGATGCCAGACAGGCATCGCTCCTCCTTTGCAGCTCCCAGAGCAGCCAAGGAGGAGCGATGGCCCGGGACCGGCGCGACACACCGGGCATCGCTCCTTGTTGGCTGCTCCACGCGAAGCCAACAAGGAGCGATGGCGATTCTTCGGGTCAGCGAGGCTTTGTAGGGGCGGGCGATAATGAAATCCGTTCACTTCCGGGGGTCATGAGGATTTCAATGTCGGCCGCCCCAACCACATCCCAAGGATTCCAGTGCCGGCCGCCTCAATCACATCCCAAGGATTTCAACGTCGGGTGCCCCCGACCACGCTTCAGTTGACTAGAGCTTGCTGAGCAGCTCTTCGTTCGAGTCCGAGCCCTTGATCAGCTCGACCAGTCGGGCGGCTGCCGGCACCGGCTCCATGTCCTTCAGTTCGGCCCGAAGGCGGCGCACGGCGTCGATCTCGTTCTCGTTGAGGACTGCTTCCTGTCCGGAGATGGCGCAGGACTTCACGTCCAGAGCGGGCTTCACGCCCGCCGCGGCCAGCGAAGAATCGAGGCGGATCGTGGCGTTCTCGGTGGTGTGGACCGCATCCATCACGGCCTGGTCACCGGGAGAACCCCAGAGCGCGGTTGCGATCACGGTGACCGAACCGGCACCCTCTTCTTCGAGCTCACGCCCGGTGCCGAAGAACGGCTTTACCGCTCCGGCATCGCCATAGGCATTTCCGAGACGGGTCAGGGAGTCGACGATGATCACGACGTCCTCCCCGGCTTCGGCCTGGCGCTTGACTTTGGCCAGGGCACGTTCGGCAACCCGGATCTGCTCGTGAGCGCCAAGATCGGCCGGTGCTGCGGCGATCTCCACGTTCGGGACCTCGCGGGTCCAGGCGGTTACTTCTTCCGGGCGCTCGTCGACCAGTAGAACGGTCACGGTGCTTTCGTCGGTGCCCGCGGCAATCGACTTGGCGATGGAACGCAGGAAACTCGTGCGGCCGGAGCGCGGCTGCGCTTCAACCAGCACCCGCTGGCCGAAAGCCAGTGGCGCGAGCAGGTCGACGGAGCGGGCGAGAACGTCGTCGCTTTCGACCTTCAGCGGGATGTGCCGGTGCGGCGCGATCGGGGTCAGGCCATCGAAGGCGGTGCCACGTTCGTCCTGCGGCGGCTCGCCGTTGACCTTCTCGACCCTGACCAGTGACGGGCGGCGCTCACCGCGACGGGCCGGGCGAACCGGTCCGCTCACTTCGTCACCACTGCGCAGCTGGCAGCGACGGATCTGGGCGGGCGAAACATAGACGCCAGCTTCAGCCACGCTTTCGGCCTTCAGCAGACCGCTTCCACGCGGCAGAACATCAAGCACTCCGGTCACTTCGGTCAGTTCAGGTTCGGCCTCGGGCTTCTCCTGCGAGCGTTGACCGCGGGGCTCACGCTGGCCGCGTGGTTCGCGGTCACCGCTACCGCGGGACTCACGGTCGCCACCGCCACGGGACTCACGGTCGCCACCGCCACGGGACTCACGGTCGCCACCGCCACGGGACTCACGGTCGCCGCCATCACGGCGCGAGCGGTCACGACCGCCACGGCTGCGGCGCCGGCGGGGGCGCCCCTGCTCGTCGCCGGCCGGGTCGCTTTCACCGCCATCCGGGCTGCTGGGGGCATCGCTGCCGCCATCGAGTTTGTCGATCAGGTCTTCGCGGCGAAGACGGCGGAAGCCGTCGATTCCCGCATCGCTTGCGAGCTCGTGGAGCTGGGCAAGGCTCTTGGATTCAAAGTCAGTCATTGACTTAGGTTATTGGAGAGGGGTCTAAGGCCGGATACTGAGCCCGGCCGGGTTCAGGCCTTCAGCCTTTGCTGTGTCGAGCCACGCCTCTGACTCCTTCTGGACTTCGGCCTGCGACCAGCCGAGGGATTTCGCCATCAGCTGTGCCACGCCTCTCACCGATTCGACCGAATCGAGGCTCGATGCCGCCGTGAGTCCCAGGCGGGTCCGCCGCAGCAGCACGTCGCTGATCGTACGGGCCTGTTCGAGTTCGGTTGCGATCACGACTTCAGCCAGAAGGTCGGGCAGACCCTCAACGATCGGCCGGGCCAGAGCGGGATCGGCTTCAGCGAGCTTCAGCACTCCCCGCGCGGCGTGGCCGTACCTGAACGCGAGCTGGGTGATCGCTTCGTCGCCCACCCCGTCCGGGGCCACAAGATCAGCCGGATTCACTTCCAGCCCCAGGGGAATCTCGGCCGTCTGGCAAGGGGCCTCACGTCCGGAGCGCTCCACCAGACGGTCAACCGTCTGCTTGGCCATCCGGCGCCAGGTGGTTAGTTTGCCGCCGGTGATCGTCAACATCCCGGACGACGTTTCGTAAAGCTCGGCCCTTCGTGAGATGTCGACCGACTTCCGTGGATCACCGGTACTGATCAGGGGCCGAACGCCGGCGTAGGCACCGACGATGTCCGTCTCGGTCAGGTTCTTGCCGGAGAAACTGTTGATCGCCTCCAGCAGGTACTCGATGTCATCGGGACGAGGCGCCACTTCTTCGAAGTCCCCTTCGTGGTCAACATCGGTCGTGCCGACCAGGGTGCGCCCATACCAGGGCAGGGCGAAGATTCCGCGGCCGCCGCCGGCCGGAACGACGCAGGCCGCTTTGCCCATGTCGAGGTCTTCGCTCGCGAAAAGCAGGTGTACCCCGCGGCTGGGAGCGATCTTCGGCACGTCCTCTTCGCGCTCGATTTCTCCAGGGCGGATCCGGTCCGCCCACACGCCGGTGGCATTCACGACGTTGTCGGCACCGACGAAAATCTGCTCGCCAGAAACTTCATCGACGAACTCGACTCCGTTTGCCTTGCCGCGTTTTTCGGTGACTCCAGTAACCCGCGCACCGTTCAGGCTGACCGCGCCGAAGCGCTGGGCCTCGCCGAGGACGGTCAGAACCAGCCGCACATCGTCCGTCTGGCAGTCGTAAAACATGTAGGCGGATTCCGGATCACGGTCGGCCAGCATCGGCACCATGTCGAGCACTTCGTCGCGGTCGATTGTGCGGTGGCGGTCCGGCGACCAACCACCTTCGGCTTCGCCCGGACGACGCCGCCACCGCGATTCCCGCTTCGGCCGGTTGCCACCGACTCCGGCAAGGACGTCGTAAGCGTTGAGTCCGATCCCGATCTTCCGGTCGCGCTTCTCGTTCTTGAGGGTCGGGACGAGGAAGGGTGTCGGATAGACGAGGTGCGGCGCCAGTTCGACCATAAGCTGCCTTTCCAGCAGCGCTTCACGAACCAGGCCGAGGTCGAAGTTTTCGAGGTAACGAAGGCCGCCGTGGACCATCTTCGAAGACCGTGATGAAGTGCCGATGGCGTAATCGCGGGCTTCGAGCAGGGCCACCGAGTAGCCGCGGGAAGCGGCGTCGAGGGCCACTCCGACCCCGGTGATTCCGCCTCCGATCACGACAACTTCGAAGTGCTGTCCGGCAATTGCTTCGATTGCTTCGGCTCGTGAGATCAACGCTCTACCACCGCAGACGACGAACCAGCAAAGTGGTGCCGCCGGCCAGTCCACCGGTGACAACCAGGCAAATCAGGATCGCAATCAGCGGCGACGGGCCGGACCCGGCCTCCGACGCGGTCAGCACGCCTTCGGTCGGTGCGACCGGCACAACTGGGACTCCCAGTTCCGGAGTTGCCGTATCCGGAGCTGAGCTATCACTCGAACCCGCTCCCGGATCACCAGATCCGGATCCTGCCTTGTTTCTCTCCGAGATCGTCGGAGTGTCGCCCGACCCGGATGAACTGCCACCGCCCGAACTGCTCGACCCCGAAAGGTCGGGGGTCGGAGTGGATCCACCGCTGTCGGTTGTACCGCCAGTGGTGTTTTCCGGCTTGGGTGCCCGTGGCGGTGATGTGATCGGCAGCGATTCACCGGCGAGAGCCGGAATAGCGTCGGCAGTGACCCATACGCGGGTCTGATCGCTGCCCTTGGAGTACCAGATGGCACCATCCGTGGCCTGACGTTCAAGCAGGAAGTCGAGGCCGCTGTTGCCGTTCTGCTTGAGGAAGTTCGGGCCCTTCCCGGAGGCGATGGACCCCGTCACGACAAGTCCAGTCGACTGCGAATTGACGGTTCCGTTTGAAGCGAATCCGCCGGAACTCTGCTGGACCCCGCGCAGGTATTCCATCGCGCGGCGAATCGACTTGGTGCCGGGAAGTGCCTGCAGGACGGTCCCGGTTGAGTCAGGGTCGCTCTTTGCGTCGTCGGCGATTCCCCAGCCGCCTTTGTCGGTCTGGACGCTGCGCAGCCAACTGACCACGTTGTCGCGCATTCCCTTGGCCTGGACCGATTGAAAAGCCAGGGCGGAGAAGGCGGCCACGTTGACTTTGTTGCCGTATGAGAAATCCTTGCCACTTCGAACCCGGAGTGCCTCGACCAGATCCCGGCCTTCGAAGTCACGCGGATCGCCCTTTACGGTTTTCAGGGCGAGGATCACAAGCGCGATGTCGCCGGCGTCGTCGAGATTCTTACGACGATCCTTCAGATAGGCGAGCGGTGTTTTCTCGGCAATCTTTACGTCAAGCGGGTTCACTTCCGCGGCCGCCAGTCCGATCATCGAGCGCGCGGTGATGTTCACCGATGATTCGGCATCCGGCGATGCGCCGAATCCGCCGTCTTCATTCTGTTGCGCCTTCAGCCACGTGGCAGCACTTGTCGTTTCAGCGCTGACGTCAGCACCAGCCGGAGCCGGGGCGACCAGGACCGTGCCGAGCGCCACGGCCACCAGCAGGACTCCAGCCACCGAAGTCGCCTGTTGCCACTCGAACCGTTCGCGGAAACGGCGAAGGGCCGCGACCATGGTCGGACCTGCCGCTAGAGCGAAAATGACGTTGCCGGTTATGTGTGCGAGATCGAATGGAATGGCTCTTGCCTCCAGTACAAGGTACCGGTCGAGCGATATTTCCCCGCCGAAACTCACCATCGTCTGGAAATTCATCCAGGCCCCGAACACCAGACCGGCAGCCCCACAGGCAAAAGCGAGGGTGAAACGATTCGCCCGGCCTCTGGTCAGATACCAGAAGGCACCGCCGGCGACGCCGGTCATGCCCCATCCGACCATCTGCCACGGGGTCCAGACGCCCTGCCCCAGCCAGAAGTTTGAAACCAGTCCGCCAAGCGCGCCGACGGCGAATCCGGGCGCCGGCCCCAGCGCGTAACCGGCGAAGAAAACGATGTCAGTGGTGGCAACGACGTTGGGAATCGGGGCCAGCACGATCCGGCCGGCAACGGCCAGCGCCGCGAGCACGGCAACCAGGGCGACAATCTGCGACGGCGGACGCGAAGTTTCATACCAGAGCATTCCACCGCCGAGGGCAAGCAGCAAGACCACCAGGGTTCCGATCTGCCAGCTCATTGATCCGCCTCCGGTCCGACCCGCTGCGACAGCCAGGTGGCTCCGTCGGCGACGCGAACCATACCCGGGCGGTTCAACACCCGTGCCACCTCGGTGGCAAAGTACCAGCCGCCGGAAAGCACCGTCTCGGTATCGGCGTCGGCGATCAGCTCACCGTCCCCGAGAAGCACGACCCGGTCGGCAAAAGTGACCGCGAACTCGACGTCGTGAGTGGAGATCAGCACCGCCGCCCCCCGACCGGAAAGCTCGAGGGCAAGGTTGGTCAGGCCGTCCTTCAGCGCCCGGTCCATGCCCCGCGTGGGTTCATCGAGGGCGATCAGGGCGGGCAGGTTTTCGCCTTCCATCTGACCGGCCAGTGCGATAGCCAGGGCCAGCCGCTGCCTTTCGCCACCGGAAAGATCCCGCGGATCACTGTCGGGACTGACGTGAAGCCCGACCGCGTTCATCGCCGCTTCACCGACTTCACCGGGAAGTTCATCCCCAACCCGTTCACGGACCAGGTAGTCCCCCGGGTTCTGGGTCAGAAGCGCGATTCCGCCAGGCACTTTGACCTTCCCCTTGACCGGTTCGATCAGGCCGGCGGCGGTCTTCAGGAAAGTCGATTTACCGGCACCGTTCCTGCCCATCAGGGCGACCTTTTCGCCGGGCTCGATCTTCAGGTCGATGCCACGAAGCACGTCGATCGGGCCTTCACCGGGGTCGAGTTCAACCCAGAGCCCTTTGCTGGCCAGCGCCCCGCCTTTGCCCGCCCGCCTGATCTTCTGTGTGTCCTTTTCCTTCTCGGCCGAGGCAGATCCGGAACCGGATCCCGGCTGAATGCCGCGCAGCATCAGGATCGCCCGCGCATCCCGGACGCCGACTGGAAGTGGATCGATTCCGGCGCAGGCGAACATCCGGGCTGCGGGGGTCGCCAGCGCAGGGTCACGACCGATTGCGTAGTCGAGGAAGTCGCGCGGCGGGCCGTCAAACCGGATCGCACCACCGTCCATCGCGATCACCCGATCGGCCGCGGCGAGGCAGCGCTCGATGCGGTGCTCCGCCAGGACAACGGCCACCCCCCACTCCTCGTTCAACCGGCGGAGCAGCCAGATCAGCTCATCACCGGCGACCGGGTCGAGCTGGGAGGTCGGCTCATCCAGAAGAACCAGCGGAGGCCGGGTGACCAGGGCGACCGCAAGCGCGACCCGCTGCATCTCTCCACCGGAAAGAGTCGTGACCGTGCGTGGCAGCAGATGAGGGATGTTCAGCGCCAGCGCCACCTCTTCCACCGCCCGGGCCCGCTCGGCCGGGTGGTCACCGCGGAATCGAAGCGGCAGTTCGAGCTCTGCGGCAACCGTGGTCGAGATGATCTGGGTCTCGGGATCCTGGGCCACGTAGCCAACCACGTCGGCGAGCTCGCCGGGACCGAACTGCCGGGTGTCGCGACCACCGACCATCGCCGAGCCGGCGATCTCGCCTCCGTGGAAATGGGGGATCAGGCCACAGGCCGCACGAAGGAGCGAAGTCTTGCCGGTACCGGATCGTCCGGCAAGGACGATGAACTCGCCGGGCGCGACGTCGACCGACACGTCCTTGAGCGTCGGCTCGGTTGCGCCGGCATACCGATAGGTAAGAGACTCAATCGAAAGTGCCGGCTCATCGAAGCCGCGCTCGACCGTGCCGGTCTCAGCTGCGGACGGCATTCTTCCTCCCGCCTCGTCGCCATGTGGTGAATCCGGCCAGCAGGAACATCAGCACCAGGCCAAGCGAGAAAACATCGGGGGAATATTCAATGGCGGGATACTGGACGAATTCGCCAACCCGGAAAACGAGTCCAAGGACCGCGGCGACCATCAGAATCGAGCCGACCACCCAGAAACGCAGGTCGAACCGGGACGGCACCGAAACGAACTTCGTGCGGCCGGTCGACTGCCCGTAACCCCGCAGCTCGAGCGTGGCCGCCACGTCCACAGCGCGGTCAAGCGAGCCCGAGAGGAGGCGGTGCGCCATCGCCACCTTGCCCACCGGTGCAGCTCCGGGGCCTCTCAGCTCAGCCGCTTCGCTCAGCCTTGCCTGGTCCGTTGCCGCCAGAGGAACCAGCCGGGAAATGAGGGTTGCCGTCAGCGCCGAACGGCGGGCGACACCGTGGACTGCACGCAGGATCCGGTCAGGGTCGACGCAGGCGGAGAAGACCCCGATCACAACCATCGTTCCCATCGCCCGCAGGCCGATGATAGCGCCGGCGGCGATTGCTTCGGCAGTGATGTCGGTGCGACCAAGAATCGGAAAGGTGCCGAGGCGGGCGAGCACCGTCTCGCCGCGGCTGGTCACGATCGCATTGATCACGATCATCGAAATCGCGAGCACCGCGCCCAGCCGGAAAGAGAAAATAACGGCCCGGTCCGCCTGACAGCCATAACCGGCGATCGCAGCACCGGCAGTTGCCGCCAGCAGGACCAGAGGATCCGAAGAAAGGAAGCAGACCACGAGGTAGGAACCCAGAAAGAGGCTGACCGGGGCGAGCGACCCGGTCTGCAGGGTGCCGCGGCGGGGGACGTATGCGATCGGGGATAGCTTTTTCATGGAATTACGAAAACTTCAGGGTAAAGGCAAAGATGCGATTCGGCCGTCGGAAACGACAGCCGCGTATCGCTGTTGCAGGTCTTCGGTGGTCAAAGCGGAGGCCGCAGCCGCAACACCGGCATCCGAACCCCCGGTGATGAACCAGACCGGTGGCCCGTCGTTGCGGCGGGATGCCGCGACCAGGCCGGCATCAGGTCCGTAATCCTGGACCTCGTTCGCCTCCTGGTCGAGTCCGAGCAGGTGCTCTGCTCCATCCCTGATCACGAACTGCGCGAAAACGCCGCTCGTGGACGGTTCTTTCCGGAGGTTGACGGCGTCACTGTCCAGATCCATGTCGACCCACCGCCCGACAAGGATGCGAAGGGTGTCATCGGATGGTGAGCCCATCCCGTTCTCGATGGTCGCCTGGACGCCAGCTTCGGAAAGCTGACGCTTGACAAAGGCACAGTTGTCGCGTGGGGTCGTGACGCACTGGATGACTACCGGCCAGACCGTGCCGTCATAACCGCCGGCCATCGGTGCCGGGTAGCTACCGACCACGGCGCCGATCTCCATCGCGTCGGTCCAGTCGTGGTAGTCCCACCAGACCTGGTCGCCGGCACCGACTTCAAACTCGGCGGAGCCCCTCTCGGCCACGATGCCGTTGACCGAGAAGAACCAGTCAGAGCTGCGGCCGCCCTTGTTGTTGCCCGAGATTCCGTCGACTGACTGGACGAATCCGCCGCCGTATCGAGTCTCGATGTCGGATGCCCCGTCAAGGACGCGCAAAGCTGTTTCGGACTCGGTCAGGTCACCGATCGACTTGTCGACCAGGGCCTCGCTGCCGTAGTCACGGGTGACCAGCAGATCAACCGTGCCTTCCTGGGATCCGGCACCAAGTCCGCATCCGGGCAAAACAGCCACAGCCGCCACCAGAATGGCGGCGACCGTGGCCCACTTCTTTGAAACAGGTGAGTCGATTACTTCCTGATCGCGATCGTGGCGCGATTCGAAGGGATCGTCCCGGCGAAACGGGCCGAAAGGCTGGTCTTCTTCGATACCTTGACCTTGGTGTATCCCTTTGAATCGGTCAGGGCTGCCGAGGCGCCAGAAACTCTGGCCCCTTCAACCGGCTTGCGCTTGCCTTTGCCGTCGTACTCGAAAACGCGGACCTTCACTGACGCTCCCTTTTCGGCCTTTTCGGGAGCCTGAAGGAAGAGTTCGTTCGGGGTGGTTTCGTTGTAGCTCCTGGCGAGGAACCAGAGAACGGTACCGCCCTTCTTGACCTTCTGGAACTCACCGCCAACGGTCGAGTCCCTGTGGTCGTACTTCAGAACCCACCATTCTTCGTTCCTGGCCGTTTCCGAACCGATACCACAGAGTCCGAGCCCGAAATCGAAGGCGTTGGAGATCTGAAGCGGACGCAGCGCCGGCGTCGACGACGAGGCATCAGCCAGCAACCCGAGGGCAGTCGGCCCCTGGATGGTCTTGGTTCCGTTGGTCGGTGAACCGCCCAGGCAGGTCGCCTTGCTGCTCGTCTTGACAGCAGTAGTGCCGGTTTTGACGGTCTTGTCGGCCAGAACCTTGCCCTCGTAAGTGACTACGCGGAGCTCGACCGGGACCTTCGATGCGGCGCTTGCCGGTCCGGCAAGCGCGGCAGCCATGAGTGCGATTCCGAGGACAAGCCCCAGAAAGGTGGAGGTGATACTTCTTTGCATTTGATTCCTTGTTTCCGGCGACTGGTTCGCGTAGCCGCTGTTGTCGGGACGCCCGTATCGGGCGTAAAGTCGGCAGGTCTTCGGACTGAGACGTTTCGAAAGAGCAGCCTTCCCAAGCGTTGGCTCAGTGGCTTGTGTGCTCCCTATTACGTCACTACCGCTGCGCGCCAGTTCCGGAGTTTGACCGGATTCCCTGACCCCGCAAAGGGGGTGCGACCGACTTCCCCACTCATGATAAAGACCTGAACAGCGGCCTGCGAACAGGCAAGAGCGGCGATCAGTCCTATACCGTCGCGCCGATGGATTCACTACTCAACCTGCTGCCGCATCTTCCAATCGCCCTCGGTCCCAGCTGGCTCGACCCTGAAAGCCTGATCAAGAAGTTCTCGATGATCGGCCTGCTGGTGATCGTCTTCGTGGAATCCGGCCTCATGGTCGGTTTCTTCCTGCCCGGCGATTCGCTGCTGTTCACGGCGGGACTGCTTTCTGCGACCACTGACCTTCTGCCGAGCATCTGGGTCCTGGTGATCCTGATCCCGATCGCGGCAATCGCTGGTGACCAGTGCGGTTACTGGATCGGCCGCAAGTTCGGACCACCACTTTTCAACCGTCCCGACAGCCGTTTCTTCAAACGTGAGTTCGTCGATCAGACGGCTGCATTCTTTGAGAAACACGGACCCCGGGCAATCATCCTCGCCCGGTTCGTGCCGATCGTCCGCGCTTTCGTTCCGGTGATGGCCGGCACCTCGCACATGAACTACCGCACGTTCCTGACCTTCGACATCATTGGCGGAATCCTGTGGGGCGCGGGCGTGACCACGCTCGGATACTTCCTGGGCCAGATCCAGTTTGTTCAGGATTACATCGAGTTCATCCTGCTGGGTGTCGTCGCCGTTTCGGTCATCCCCGTGGTCCTCGAACTGAACAAAGCTCGCAAGTCGGCGAAGAACCACCAAAAGCCGGAACCCTTCGAGAACCCGATCGACGAAGAAGGCGAGCCGGTTCATCCCGAAGTCAAAGAGACGATCAAGGCTGTCAAAGCCGACCGCGACGCCGACTGACTCAGCCGAATATCGAGCTCAGTGCGGCCATGCCGCTCCGGACCACGGCGCCGTCATCCTGCCGCGCCAACCGGAAGGCCTGGCTGCCGCCGTTGAAGCCATGCAGGATCGGTTTGCCGAAAGCGCGGTAGCCGTTGACCCATTCGGCCCAGAGTCCCGGCCGCTCGGGGTCGATCCAGTGGATCATTTCTGCGTCCGGATCCCAGAAGACTTCGTCGAATCCAAGCCAGAGGCTGTCGAGCAGGCCCGCGGCCATTGAATCGACTGCATCCACCTTCCGGGCCGGCACCGAAGGGGTGAACCTGACGCTGCCCGCTTTCAGGACCCCGATCGGCAGGGTGATCACGGCGTGGTCGGCGTTCACTTCCTCCCCACGGTCCAACCGGACCGACACTCCAGTTCCGCCATAGTCGACAGCTGTGACCACGGATTCCAGGCGAACCGGAAGGTCACCGGCAGCATCGGCCAGAAGCCCGGTGAAGCTGCCGTCGAGCAGGGCATCCCCTCCACGCTGGGCCTCACCTTCCCCGTAACCCTCGAATGAGAGCCTTTCGGCGTCAACTCCGTACTCTTGCGAGATCTCGTAACGGAGTGCCCACTGGAGGCCCAGCGAACGCCGGTCGGGCACGAGGCTGGAGACCGCCGTGGTTGCGGGATCCATCCGGCCCTGGTCGAACGATTCGATAGCCCGCTGAAGCTGTCTTGCACCCCGCCTGCCTTCCGCGGCCTGCTGTTGATCGGTGAACCCCAACTCGTACTCGAAGGGAATCAGCCGGGTTCCGTTCTGTCCGGCCAGCGGCGTCAGCGGATTGCCGGTGACACCCGAAATCCAGGACGCCCCCATTTCCACCGGAACCCCGTCCATGGTCTCGGTCCATACCCGGCCGCCGATCCGGTCGCGGGCTTCAAGCACCGTCACGTTGAATCCGCCATCGACCAGCTCGCGGGCGCAGGCCAGGCCCGCAGCACCGGCACCGACCACAACTACCGAAGCGCCCGGCGCAGCAACTCCGGCGACCTCGCCTGCAGCCCTCAGCCCGGATTCCAGGGCCCCATGAACGTATGCCGGCGCACTGATCGAAGTTGCCTCTCCGGCAATGAACAGACGGTCGTCGACCGGTTCAGCCAGGATCCGGCGCGCTTCGGCGCCGAGTGGGTTTGGCGGCAGGGCCGAATACGAGCAGAGAGCGAACGGGTCCTGCGACCAGTTGCTGCGCAGATAGGCGTTGGGCGACGGAACGCCGTATTCAGGCAATGACGTCAGAAGCGTGGATTCCTCTGAGGAGAACGGGACGCGGCACGCTCCCAGACCGACCGCGGCCGCCAGGGCTGCGGCCCCGCCAATGAAGTCATGCCGGTTGAGCTTTCTGCCGGACAAGATTCAGGCGAGCCTACTCCACGCTTCGGGCCGGTTGGCTCTGTAGCCTTGGTTTCTTGCGCCGCACCCTCGGAACCTTCATCGCGACCCTCGTTCTGCTCAGCCCGCTCGGCCTGGCCGGACAGTCCGATGCCGTGACCATGAAGACAACCCGGTTCGTCGCCAACTTCGAGGGTTTCCTTTCGTGCCCATATAACGATCCGGCCGGCCACGCCACCATCGGTTATGGCCACCTGCTCCATTACGGAGGGGTCACGAAGAAGGACAAAAAGCGGTGGGGCTGCCTGACCGAAGCTGAAGCCCTCACGCTGCTGCGTAAAGACCTGAAAGCGACCGAAGACGAAGTTCTGGCCCGGATCGGCAACGCTGCCGTCACCCCTTCGATGATTTCCGCACTGACCTCATTCGCTTTCAACCTGGGGGCCGGAACGCTGGACCCGACGAAACACAAAGGCTCGGGCAAGACCACCAGGATTGCCCTCCACATCAAGCAGGGCAAGTTCAACAAGGCCGGTCAGGAGATCCTCCTTTACGACGGGGTGATCGTCGGCGGCAAGCGGATCGAACTCGAAGGTCTTCAGATCAGGCGCCGCAAGGAAGTCCGCCTCTTTCTGTCCGATGTCAAAGACGCCAAACCATGCACCAGCAAGTGCGACACCGGAGGCAACAACTCATCCGGCGGCATCGGTCTCTGAACGAAGACACCCGCCTCAAAGGGCGGGTTCCAAAAGTACCGCTACGGGGATTCGAACCCCGGTTTCCGGACTGAGAATCCGGCGTCCTAGACCCCTGGACGATAGCGGCAAGCGACGGCCATAGTAACAATCCGGGGCAGAGCGACACCTCTTCACTTCAAGCGTTAGAGTTCCGCTTCCGCGCGGCCGTGGCGGAACTGGTAGACGCGCAGGCTTCAGGTGCCTGTGTCCGAAAGGATGTGGAGGTTCGACTCCTCTCGGCCGCATGAGTATCCGCTGCACCGGTGCTGGCTGAGAAGCACCGGGCGGCAGCGGAACCCCTGCCCACCGTGAAATAGTGGCCGCGTGAAGATCTACTCGTGGAATGTGAACGGCATCCGGGCGGTCATCCGCAAGGATGAACTCGGCCCTTTTGTTGAAAAGCATCAGCCTGATGTCCTCTGTTTCCAGGAGACCAAGGCGCAGGAAGGCCAGGCCGTCATCGACCTGCCGGAATACACCGAGTACTGGAATTCAGCCGAGAAGAAGGGCTACTCCGGCACCGCGATTTTCACCAAGGTGAAACCGATTTCGGTGATGAACGATCTGACCGACGACTACTCGATCGAGTTCGGACTGACTGGCGACGACTACGGCGACCCGATGAAGGAGGGCCGCATCCTGACCACCGAGTTCGAGAAGTTCTTCGTGGTCACCGCCTACGTCCCGAACGCGAAACGAGACCTGACCCGGCTCAAGCTGCGCGACGAGCAATGGGACCCCGCCCTGCTCGCCCACCTGCGTGAACTGGAGCGCGACAAGCCGGTGGTCTTCTGTGGCGACATGAATGTGGCCCACACCGAAGATGACCTGGCCAATCCCAAGGCCAACGTCGGTGAGCACGGATTCACCGACGAAGAGCGAAAGGGCTTCCAGAACTTCATGGATGCCGGCTTCGTCGACACCTTCCGCCTGTTCACCCAGGGCAGCGGCCATTGGACCTGGTGGTCAGCGATGTCCAAAGCCAGAGAGCGCGATGTCGGCTGGAGGATCGACTACTTCCTGGTTTCAGGCTCATTGAAGGACGCAGTTGTGAAAGCCGAGATCCACAACGACATCATGGGCTCTGACCACTGCCCGGTCAGCATCGAACTGGACCTGGACCTCATTCCCTGATCCGGGGGAACGAAAAAGGGCGGCCCGTCGGCCGCCCTTTCCCATCATCTCTTAACTGACCGCTACTTGACCTTGACTGTCTTTGTCGTGGTCTTGCTCGATCCACTGGCCGAGGCCTTGAAGTTGGCCTTGATCTTGCCCTTGGAGGAGAACCTGACCTTGACCTTGATGGTCGTGGACTTGCCCTTCCTGAGCTTGCCGAATTTGGCCGTGCCTTTGACGCCCTTGCCGCTGACGGTAACCTTGCCACCCTTGGCGGTCTTCTTGCCGGTGTTCTTGACGGTCACCTTGAAGGTGCCCGACTGGCCGGCCTTGACGCTGCCGGGACCCTTGATCTTGAGGCCCGCGAACTTGACGCCGCTCCTACCACCCGAACCAGAGCATGTCTGTACGCCAGTCTCGTTGAGCTCGGTTGTCGGACTGGTCGGCTCGCCGGCAGTGTTGCGG
>Ga0105046_10001349_pt1 | contig 37532 bp, 38 predicted proteins | sample MAT03_FD_78385 | JGI IMG/M metagenome (GOLD analysis project Ga0105046, IMG submission 78385) | Freshwater microbial communities from Lake Fryxell liftoff mats and glacier meltwater in Antarctica - MAT-03 (megahit assembly) | ecosystem: Environmental > Aquatic > Freshwater > Ice > Liftoff... | reverse complement strand
GCTTCGCGCGGTTAACTCGGTTGTGCCGTCGCTCACATCGCTGCGCGATATGAGCGACGTCCAACCACAGCCGGGCGCGAAGCGCCCGCCGCGCTTCGCGCGGGCTTACGCGCGCGAAATGCGCGCGTAAGCGCTGTGGTTGTGAATCGACTCGAAGTTTTCGACGGCTACGCTGTAACGGCCGATGCGCTTGTCGCCGTTCAGCCGCAGCGCCACATCGCGCACCAGGTCTTCGACGAACTTCGGGTTTTCGTAGGCGTGTTCGGTGACCCACTTCTCGTCGCTGCGCTTGAGCATCGGCCACAGTTCGCTAGAGGCTTCGTCTTCCGCGAATCGCACCAGTTCGTGCCACTCGATGGGCGCCTGCAACTCGGCGCGGATCGTCACACGCGAGCGCTGGTTGTGGGCGCCGTAGTCGGAGATTTCCTTCGAGCAGGGGCACAGCGTCTTCACCGGCACGCCGACCTCGGCCCACAACGTCGTGGCGCCAGCCAGCGTCTCGCTGATCCAGCGGCCTTCGTAGTCGAGCAGGCTCTGCACTCCCGAGACCGGCGCCCGCTTGCGCAGGAAGAATGAGAACGCGGCTTCGATGCGGCCTTCGCTGGCGCCCAGTTTCACCAGCATGTCGGCATGGCGCGCGGCCAGCATGGCGGCGTCCAGCGGGCCGTCGAGCGCGTCGAGCCAGGCGACAAAGCGCGACATGTGGGTGCCCTTCTTGTCGGCGGGCAGGGCGACGTCGAGTGACCACAGCGCGGCCGTCTGCTGCACCGCGCCCGCGACTTTCAGCTGCAGCGGGTAGCGAACATCCTTCACGCCCACGCGCTGGATCGCCAGATGGCGGTGGTCACGCTCGCTCTGCGTGTCGGGAATATGGAGGGCGTCGGTGAGGTTGGTCATTGGAATGAGGATCGCATCAATCACTGGGCGGAATCGTCGCATGCTTTGCACGAAAACATTCAGCGCCGTTCAACGGGAACAGTTTCGACCGGGCTCGCCGCGCGTTGTCGTCCGAACGGCCATCCCTCCCAGCTCGACCGCCGCCGCCGGGGCAACCCGGCAACGCGCAGTCTCAGCTGTTGACGGCCGCCAGCAGCAACCGGATGCTGAAGCGCTTGCGGATCGACGCTTCGATGCCGGCGGCGTCCAGCCCGCACATCGAAATCAGCTTGGCCGGGTCGCCATGCTCGATGAACTGGTCAGGCAGGCCCAGGTGCAGCAGCGGCATCGCCACGCCAGCCTCGGTCAGACATTCGCCCACGGCGCTGCCGGCACCGCCCATGATGCAGCCTTCTTCGACGGTGACGATGGCGTCATGCCGGCGCGCCATGTCGAGCACCAGTTCGCGGTCGATCGGTTTGACGAAGCGCATGTCGACCACGGTGGCGTCGAGCGACTCCGCCGCCGCCAGGGCGGCGTGCAGCAAGGTGCCAAACGCGAGGATAGCGATGCGCTTGCCGCCGCGGGCGTCGGCCGGCACGGTCGACTCACGCCGCACCACGCCCTTGCCCCAGGGCCATTCGGTGAGCGTGCGTTCGATGGTGACGCCGGCGCCAGCGCCGCGCGGGTAGCGCACGGCCACCGGATGGCTCTGACGGAACGCGGTGGTCAGTGCCTGCCGGCATTCATTTTCGTCTGACGGTGTCAGCATGCTGCAGTTGGGGATGCAGCGCACATAGGCGATGTCGTAGGCGCCGGCATGGGTGGCGCCGTCGGCGCCGACGAGGCCGGCGCGGTCGAGCGCGAACACCACCGGCAGGTTCTGGATGGCGACGTCGTGGATCAACTGGTCGTAACCGCGTTGCAGGAAGGTGCTGTAGATGGCCAACACCGGCTTCAGCCCTTCGCAGGCCAGACCGGCGGCAAAGGTCACCGCGTGCTGCTCGGCGATGCCGACGTCGTGATACCGCTTCGGAAACCTCTTGTGGAATTCGACCATGCCCGAGCCCTCGCGCATGGCCGGCGTGATGCCGACCAGGCGCTCGTCGGCTTCGGCCATGTCGCACAGCCACTGGCCGAACACCTGCGTGAAGGTGGGCTTGCCGGGCACGCTCTTCGGGAAGCCTTCGGCCGGGTTGAACTTGCCCGAGGCCGCGTGGTACTTCACCGGGTCGGCTTCAGCCAGCTTGTAGCCGTAGCCCTTCTTGGTGACCACATGCAGGAATTGCGGGCCGCGTTTGTGGCGCAGGTTCTCCAGCGTCGGGATCAGCGCGTCGAGGTCGTGACCGTCGATCGGGCCGACGTAGTTGAAGCCGAATTCCTCGAAGATCGTGCCCGGCACGACCATGCCCTTGGCGTGTTCCTCGAAGCGCCGCGCCAGCTCGAACAACGGCGGCGCCACCTTCAGCACGGCCTTGGCGCTTTCGCGCGCGGTCTCGTAGAAGTTGCCGCTCATCAGGCGCGCCAGGTACTTGTTCAGCGCGCCGACCGGCGGACTGATCGACATGTCGTTGTCGTTCAGCACCACCAGCAGGTCGGCGGTGACGCCGGCGTGCGAGACGCCGGCATTGTTCAGCGCCTCGAAAGCCATGCCGGCGGTCATGGCGCCGTCGCCGATGATCGCCACCGCTTTGCGGTCCTCACCCTTCAGCTTGGCGGCCATCGCCATGCCGAGCGCGGCCGATATCGAGGTGGAACTGTGCGCCGTGCCGAAAGTGTCGTATTCACTCTCGTCGCGGCGCGGGAACCCGCCGATGCCGCCCAGCTGGCGCAGCGTGCCCATGCGTTCGCGGCGCCCGGTCAGCACCTTGTGCGGGTAGGTCTGGTGGCCCACGTCCCAGACCAGCCGGTCATACGGCGTGTTGAAGACGTAGTGCAGCGCGATCGTCAGCTCCACCGTGCCGAGATTGCTCGACAGGTGGCCACCGGTCTGGCTGACGCTGTGCAGCACGAAGTCGCGCAACTCGTGCGCCAGCGTCTGCAGGCTGGCACGCGGCAGGCGGCGCAGGTCGGCCGGGTTCTGGATCGTGTTGAGCAGGGAATTCTTGGTCATCTCAGTTGTCGCGCTCCACTACCTTGTCGGCCAGCACGGCCAGCGCCGCGGTGTTCGTCAGTCCGCAGCGTGCCAGCGCCGCCAGAGCCTGTTCGCGCAGGTCGATGGCATGCCGGCGCGCGGCGTCCAGGCCCAGCACCGAAACGTAGGTCGGCTTGTTGCTGTCCTGGTCCTTGCCGGCGGTCTTGCCCAGCGTGGCCGACGGTTGGGTCACGTCGAGGATGTCATCGACGACCTGGAAGGCCAGGCCGATGGCCGAGCCGTAGTCGGACAGACCTTGCCAGGCGCGGGCATCAGGCTCGCCGCAGGCCGCACCCATCAGCACGCTGGCCCGCAGCAGCGCGCCGGTCTTGCGGCGGTGCATGTCGCGCAGCGTGGTTTCGCCGAGCGCCTGCCCGGTGCTGGCGAGGTCGATGGCCTGGCCACCGGCCATGCCGGCGTGGCCGGCGGCACGCGCCAGCAGGCCGCACAGGCGGGCCTGCAGGGCCAGCGGCATGCCGCTGTCGGGCGTCAGCACTTCGAAGGCCAGTGCCTGCATGGCGTCGCCGGCCAGCATGGCCTGGGCTTCGCCGTGCTTCACGTGCACGGTGGGCTTGCCTCTGCGCAGCACGTCGTTGTCCATGCAGGGCATGTCGTCGTGCACCAGCGAATAGGCATGAATCAACTCGACGGCGGCCGCCGCGCGCAGAGCGGCTTCGCGGTGGCCGCCCAGCGCCTGGCGGGCCGCCAGCACGAGCAGCGGGCGCAGGCGTTTTCCGCCGTCGAGCACGCCGTAGCGCATGGCTTCGCCGAGGCCGGCCGGCGCGTCGGTCGGCACCCAGGATTCGAGCGCGGTTTCCACCGCGGCGAGCTCCAGGCGCATCCAGCCGTCGAATTCTTGTGGATTCATGACGAGACCCAAGCCTTGAGCTGACCATCCTCGAGCACTTTCACCTGCTCCTCCACCGACTGCAGCCGGCTGCGGCAAAAGGCCAGCAACTCGGCGCCGCGCCGGTATCCGTCGAGCAACTGATCGAGTGGCAGCTGGCTGCCTTCCATCTGCTGGACGAGGCGGTCGAGCTCGGCGAGCGCCTGCTCGTAACTCGCGGGTTCCTTCGGCGCTGATGCGGAAATTCGGGCCATCTCAAGAGGTGAAATTGTCATCGGATTCTAGACGCTGGCGTCCCGGCCTCCGGCACGCAGCCATCGTGCGAAGTAAGGACGGCTCTCCAATCGGCGCGCCGGGCAGGCGGCGGGCGGCAAAAGCGGGCCGGATGGGTAGAATTCCGCCCTCGCTCGCACCCCCGGACATTTCCGGTGATGTGCGGGTGCACAAGCCACCCGCAGGGCCTCCGGGTGGAGGGCGACATTCCTCTATAGGGGGATCCATTCGGATCATGTCTGACCTGAGCACCAGTCTCAAAGCTCTCGAACGCAGCAGTTCTCAACTCTCTGTTCACACCTACTTCGACGAGGAGCAGTTCCGAAAGGAACAAGAACTCATCTTTCAGTGCGGTCCTCGCTACCTCGGACACGAGCTCGCCGTGCCCGAGGTCGGCGACTTTCATGCCTTGCTGCAGGAAGGGCAGGGGCGTGCGCTGATCCGCACGAAGCACGGCGTCGAACTGATCTCCAATGTCTGCCGGCACCGCCAGGCCGTGATGCTGCAAGGCTGCGGCCACACGCGCAGCCATGTCGTCTGCCCGCTGCACCGCTGGACCTACGACCTGCACGGCCAGCTGGTCGGTGCGCCGCACTTCGCCGACGATCCCTGCCTGAACCTGCGCAACTACCCGTTGCAGAGCTGGAACGGGTTGTTGTTCGAGCACAACGGCCGCGACGTGGCCGCCGATCTGGCCGGTCTGGCGCCACAGGCCCGGCCCGACTTCAGCGGCTACGTGCTCGACCGCGTGCACGTGCATGAGTGCGACTACAACTGGAAGACCTTCATCGAGGTCTACCTGGAGGATTACCACGTCGGCCCTTTCCATCCCGGTCTGGGTTCCTTCGTCGCCTGCGACGAGCTGCGCTGGGATTTCGGCCGTGCACATTCGGTGCAGACGGTGGGCGTGCGCAACGGCCTGGCTCGTCCGGGCTCCGAGGTCTATCGCCGCTGGCATGACGCCGTGCTGGGCTTTCGCAAGGGCGAGCCGCCGCCTTTCGGCGCGATCTGGCTGACCTACTTCCCGACCATCATGGTCGAGTGGTATCCGCACGTGCTGGTGGTCTCCACGCTGTTCCCGAAAGGGCCGCGCAAGACAGTCAACCTGGTCGAATTCTTCTACCCCGAGGAAATCACCGCTTTCGAGCGCGAGTTCGTCGAAGCGCACCAGGCTGCGTACCTGGAGACCTGCGTCGAGGACGACGAGATCGGCCTGCGCATGGACGCCGGCCGACGCGCCCTGATGGAACGTGGCGACGACGAGGTCGGGCCCTACCAGAGTCCGATGGAAGACGGCATGCAGCACTTCCACGAGTGGTACGCAAGCACCATGGGCGCGGCGCCGCACAGGCCCGCAGCGCGCTGAAGGATGTCCGACCCCGGCCCGCCGGCAGCGGCCGCCCGCGCACCGATATCCGCGCCATGGCTGATGGTCGGCGCGGCGCTGCTGTTTTCCACCATGGGCGTCTGCGTCAAGCTGGCATCGAATCAGTATTCGGCCGGCGAGATCGTCTTCTACCGAAGCCTGATCGGAGCGCTGTACATCCTGTGCCTGCTGCGTTGGCGCAGAGTCAGTCTGCGCAGCCGCGTGCCGGCGATGCACTTCTGGCGCAGCCTGACCGGCGTATCGGCGCTTTGCCTGTGGTTCTACGCCATCGGCGGGCTGCCGCTCGCCACCGCGATGACGCTGAACTACATGTCCTCGGTGTGGATGGCGCTGTTCCTGATCGGCGGTGCCGTCATGCTGGGCGCCAGCCGGGTCGATGGCCGGCTGGTCGCCGCCGTGCTGCTGGGTTTCGTCGGCGTGGCTCTGGTGCTGCAGCCCACCATCGACCAGCGGCAGCTCTGGTACGGCCTGGCCGGGCTGCTGTCGGGCGTGCTGTCGGCGCTGGCCTATCTGCAGGTGACGGCGCTGGGCCGCATCGGTGAGCCCGAGTTGCGCACGGTCTTCTACTTTTCGCTCACCGGCATGGCCGCCGGGGGCGCGCTGATGGCCTGGACGGGCACCGCCCGGCACAGCCTGCAAGGCCTGGCCTGGCTGCTGGCGATCGGCCTGCTCGCCACCACCGCGCAGATGATGATGACCCGCGCCTATGCCATCGGCCGCCCGCTGTCGAACGCCGGGCTTCAGTATCTGGGCATCGTCTTCGCCTTCATCTATGGCGTGCTGCTGTTCGATGAAGCCATCACGCCGATGGCGCTGGCCGGCGTGCTGCTGATCGCCGCCGCCGGCCTGGCCGCCACCTTGCTGCGCAGCCGCTCGGCTGCCCCGCGCGACGCTGCCGCCAGCCCTCCGGGCGAACTTTGAACCATCGAGGAACAACGATGACACAAGCTTTCGAGACACTGATCAGCGCCGCCGAATTGCGCGCCCTCGTGGCAAGCGGCGGCGCGCCCCTGCTGCTGGACTGCAGCTTCGACCTCGCCGACCCCGCCGCCGGTGAACGCGCCTGGGCCGCCGGGCACCTGCCGGGCGCGCTGCATGCCCATCTGGACCGCGACCTGTCGGGTCCGAAGAACGGCTTGAACGGCCGCCACCCGCTGCCCGATCGCCATGCTTTCGCGGCGCTGGCCGGCGCCTGGGGGCTGACCGCTGGCCGCCAGGTCGTCGTCTACGACGGTCAGGGCGCCACCTACGCGGCGCGGGCCTGGTGGCTGCTGCGCTGGCTGGGGCATGGCGCGGTGGCGGTGCTCGACGGCGGCACGGCGGCCTGGCTGGCGGCCGGCGGCACGCTCGTCAGCGACCGCGTGGCGGCGGCCCCGCAGCCGCCCTACACCGAACTGCCGCCGGCCATGCCCACGATCGACGCCGACACGCTGCTTGCCGGACTCGGCCGGCTGTTCGTGCTCGATGCGCGTGGTGGTGAACGCTTTCGTGGCGAGGTGGAGCCGCTCGACGCCGTGGCAGGCCACATCCCTGGCGCGCGCCAGCGTTTCTTCAAGGACAACCTGCAGGCCGATGGCTGCTTCAAGCCCTCCGCGGTGCTGAAGAGCGAGTTCGAGGCGCTGGCCGCGCCTACGTTGCATACGGTGCACCAATGTGGCTCGGGCGTCACGGCCTGCCACAACCTGCTGGCCATGGCACACGCCGGGCTGGCCGGCTCGGCTTTGTACCCGGGCTCCTGGAGCGAGTGGTGTTCCGACGCCGCGAGGCCCGTGGCCCGAGGTTGACCCAAGTCAATTCGCCAGAACGCACGCGGAAGAAACTTCAATCTGCACCCGCCCCGCGACGAGGGGCATTCAGGCCGAGGAGCCCAACATGTTCAAGCGCATCCTGATTCCCACCGACGGTTCCGAGATCACCGTCAAGGCCTTGCAGAACGCCATCGGCCTTGCCAGGCTGAGCGGCGCCGAGTTGTTTGCCATCGGCGTCAAGGAGCCGTTTCCCTACAGCGCCATCTCCGAGATGCAGCCGGTGCCGCCGCAGGAGTTCTACGACGCCCAGGAACGCATTGCGGCTGCCCATGTCCAGGTGGCCACCGACGCTGCCGCATCCGCCGGCGTGCCCTGCCAGGGATACACCGTCGAGGCGCTGCACCCCTGGGAAGCCATCATCGACCACGCGAAATCGCAGAACTGCGACCTGATCGTGATGGCCTCTCATGGCCGCCGCGGCGTCAGCGCCCTGCTGCTCGGCAGCGAGACGCAGAAGGTACTGACGCACAGCACGCTGCCGGTGCTGGTGGTGCGTTGACCAGCTTCTTCAGTGAGCGTGGCCCGGCCGCGCCAGCGGGGCGCGTGAGTCAGTGGGCATGGCCCTGCTCCAGCAGGGCGCGTGCGAACACGACGATGGCCAGCCCGGCGCCGAGCCAGGTCACCTGTGCCAGCGTCTCGCGCCAGGTCAGGCGCTGCTGCAGCTGCGGCAGCAGGTCGGCCACGGCGACGTAGATGAAGCTGCTGGAAGCCGCCACCAGCAGGTAGGGAAACAGCGCTTCCCAAGGGCCGACGAGGAAGTATCCCAGCACGCCGCCGACCACCGGCGCCAGGCCGGATATCAGGTTGCAGAGCAGCGCCTTGCGGCGTGAGAAGCCAGCGTTCACCAGCACGCTGCAGCCACCGCGGCCGGCCTGCTGGGCGTCGAAGTGGTGATGGTGATCGTGGCCGTCACCCTCGTGGTGATGCACGTGACGATAGAGCTCGGCATGCTCCAGCAGCGCGGTGAACAGTCCCTGCGGCGCGGCCTTGCTCTCGAAGGCCTCGGGCAGCACGTGCAGCAGCGCGGTGCCCAGCAGCACGCCTGCCGACAGGCTGACCAGGCTCTTCACGACCTTGCCCAGCAGCGAGACCGTCAGCATGGCGGCGATCAGCACCGCCAGCAGGCCGCCGGCCATGGTGGCCAGAACGATGCAGAACAGGGTCATGGGGAGTCCGGCAATCAAACGAGCCGCCGCAGCGGCATTCGTTTGATCAATAGAAGCTGTCAAGCTCCCCGGACGGCGTCCCGTATTCCGATGAACCTCAGCCCGGTCTCAGCCAACGCCGTTGGCCTTGAACCACTCCAGCGTGCGCTTCCAGCCGTCTTCGGCGGCTTCCTTGCGGAAGCTGGGCCGGTAGTCGGCGTGGAAGGCATGCGGCGCGTCGGGGTAGATCACGAAACTGGACTTCCTCGCAGCCGCGCTGCCTTCAGCCAATGCGACTTTCATGCGATCCACCGTGGCCAGCGGAATGCCGCCGTCCTGGCCGCCATAGAGGCCGAGCACCGGGCCGTTCAGGGCGTACGCGCGGTCTACCGGCTGGCGCGGCTGCAGCGCAGTGGGCTCGCCCACCAGCCGGCCGTACCAGGCCACTCCTGCCTTGATGGACGGGTTGTGCGCGGTGTAAAGCCAGGTGATGCGGCCTCCCCAGCAAAAACCGGTGATGGCGGTGCGGCTGATGTCGGCGCCCTGGGTCTTGGCCCAGGCCAGGGTGGCGTCGAGGTCGCCCATCACCTGGGCGTCGGGCACCTTGTTGACCACTTCGCTGAGCAGCTTGGCGACTTCACCGAAAGAGCCGGCGTCGCCCTGGCGCACGAAAAGTTCGGGTGCGATGGCGAAATACCCGGCCCTGGCAAAACGCCGCGCCACGTCGGCGATGTGCTCATGCACGCCGAAGATCTCGCTGATCACCAGCACCACGGGCGCGCTCTGCTTGTTGGGAGGTGCGGCACGGTAAGCTGGCATCTTGAAATCGCCGACGGGGATGCTGACCTCGCCGGCAATCAGGCCTTCGCTGCTGGTCTCTATGACGGTTTGCGCGGTTACCGGTAGCACGGCGGCGGCAAAACCGCTGCCCACCGAGGTGCGCACGAAGTCGCGGCGACTGAAATCGCGGCCGGGCACCAGGCTGTCGAACTCTTGTCGGGACATGAAGGATTCCAGGGAAGGTTGAAAGGAAGCGGGATTCTAGGAGTCCATGCTCGCCCTCATGAGCGCCCCCAGGCCGCCGACATACGTCGTCCGCCCCCCGAGGGGTATCAGCAAATTGGCAGAGCCACATTTGCTCATGCGCATGAGGTTGCCGCCCATGCCCGGTGGTAGTGCATCAGGTCAGGTCAGGACGCTTGGGCACAATCGCCCGATGCCTGACGCCAACTTGCTTGCCGGGCCGCTTGCCGCGGTCGACATGGGATCCAACAGTTTCAGGCTGGAAATCGGCCAGTTGCAGCACGGCCGCTACCGCCGCATCGACTACCTCAAGGACACCGTGCGGCTCGGCGCCGGGCTCGACGGCGAGGGCCTGCTGACCGAAGAGGCCGTGCAGCGCGGCCTGGCCTGTCTGCGCCGCTTCGCGGCCCGGCTGTCCGGTTTTCCGGCCGGCCGCGTGCGCGCGGTGGCCACGCAGACGCTGCGCGAGGCGCGCAACCGCAATGCCTTCCTGCTGCGCGCGCAGGCCGCGCTGGGTTACCCGATCGAGGTGATCTCGGGCCGCGAGGAAGCTCGCCTGATCTACGCCGGCGTGGCCCATATGCAGCCGAGCGAGGAGCCGAGGCTGGTCATCGACATCGGCGGCCGCTCGACCGAGATGATCCTGGGCACCGGCCGGGTGCCAACCGCCACCGAGTCCTTTCACGTCGGCTGCGTCGGCTTGTCGATGAACTTCTTCACCGATGGCCGCATCACCGAGAACGCCTTCCGCGCCGCGCAGGTGGCCGCGGGCGCTGAACTCGAAGAAGGGCTGCGGCCCTTCGCCCGCGAACACTGGCGCGAGGCGCTGGGTTCCTCGGGCACGGCGGGCGCGGTATCGCAGGTTCTCGCCACGGCGGGCGTCACCGACGGCAGCATCACGCCGGCCGGGCTGCGCTGGTGCATCGAGCGCTGCATCGCCGCCGGTCATATCGAGCGAATCGAACTGCCCGGCCTGAAGCCCGAGCGCCGCTTCGTGCTGCCTGGCGGGCTGGCCATCCTCTACACGCTGGCGGCCAACTTCGACATTCCGTCGCTGCGGCCAGCCAAGGGCGCGCTGCGCCAGGGCGTCATCATCGACCTGCACGAACGTCTGGACGTGCTGCGCCGCGCCCGCCCGGGTGACATGCGCGACGCTTCGGTGCAGGAACTGCAGAAGCGCTTCAACGTCGACGTGCCTCAGGCCCGGCGCGTGGCCAGCGTGGCGCTGGCGATGTTCGACGCCGTGCGGCCCGACGCCGCCAGCGATGCGCGCCGCGAACTCGCCTGGGCTTGCGACCTGCACGAGATGGGGCAGATGGTCTCGCATCATGACCATCACCGGCACAGCGCCTACCTGCTGGCGCATGTCGACGCGCCGGGCTTCTCGCAAAGCCAGCAGCGGCAGATCGGCGAACTGGTGCTTGGCCAGCGCGGCGGGCTGCGCAAGGTGGAGGCGGGGCTGGCCAGTGAAACCTTCGCCTGGCAGGTGCTGTGCCTGCGGCTGGCGGTCATCAAGTGCCATGCGCGCGGTGATGTCAGCACGACCGCGCTGCAACTGCGCGCCCGCGGCCGCGACGGCCAGATGGTCTACAGCGCGCGCTGGGCCGAACTGCACCCGCGCACCGTCTATCTGCTGGCGCAGGAGGCCGAGGCCTGGGGGCGCAACGGACCGCTGCGTCTGCTGGTGCCGGCTTGAGAGGCGTGGCGCGGGGCTCCTCGCCTACAGCAGGTCCGGCGACATCACTGCCTGCAGCACCACCTGCAATTCACCGTCACGCTCGCGGCCGCGCAGCCACCAGACGCCGGCCTTGCGCACCGGCCAGGCCTGCGCCTGGCCCGACAGCAGGTAAGCCGCAGCCAGCCCCAGCGTGGGCTGGTGGCCGATCACCAGCGCCGGTTCGCGTGCGTCGGGCCAGCGCACGGCGTGCAGGAGTGCTTCAACCCCGCCATCGGGCGCCAGTTCGGCTGTTGTCTTGAACTTACGTTCCAGCGCCGCGGCCGTCTGCTGGCAACGGCGCGCCGGGCTGGCCAGCACCCGAGCGCTGGCCGGCAGTTGCCGGTTCAGCCAGGCGGCCATTCGCTGGGCCTGGCGCTCGCCCTTGCTGGTGAGGGCGCGGTCGAGGTCTTCCTGCACCTCGCGCATCTCGAAGGCTTCGGCGTGGCGCCAGAGGATCAGGTCCATGGACGGCGCTTTCAAGAGTAGCGCCGCATCAGCGCCTGCTGCGCGCTGGGGCCGCTCTCGGCGACGCGCCGGTAGCGGCCCTCGCTGTCGAGCGTCCAGGCGTCGGCCTGGTCGTGCAGGTAGGGCACCAGGCCTTCGTCGATGACGCGCTGGCGCAGTGCGGCGTCGCGCACCGGCCAGGCTACCTCGATGCGGCGGAACATGTTGCGGCTCATCCAGTCGGCACTGCTCAGGTAGAGCACCTCGTCGCTGTCGGCCGCGCCCCAGCGGAAGTACGCGATGCGCGAGTGTTCGAGGAAACGCCCGATCACCGAGCGCACGCGGATGTTCTCGCTGTGCCCGGGCACGCCGGGCGGCAGCATGCAGGCGCCGCGCACGATGAGGTCGATCGATGCGCCAGCCTGGCTGGCGGCCACCAGCGCGGCGATCAGCGCCGGGTCGGTCAACGCGTTGATCTTTACGACGATGCGCGCCGGTTGCCCGGCCCGCGCCGCGTCGGCCACCTGGCCGATGTGGCGCACCAGACGCTTGTGCAGGACGAAGGGCGCGGTCACCAGATGCTGCGGCGCCTTCACCCTGGCCTGGCTGGCGAGTTGCAGGAACACGGCGTCGGCATCGGCCGTCATGCCGGGATCGGCGGTCAGGTAGCCGATGTCGGTGTACAGCCGCGCGGTGCGCGGGTTGTAGTTGCCTGTAGCCAGGTGCGCATAGCGGCGCAGCACGGTGGCGCCGGCCTTGCGCCCGGGAGCTTTCTCGCGCCGCGTCACCAGCAGCAGCTTGGCGTGCGTCTTCAGGCCGACGATGCCGTAGACCACCTGCGCGCCCACCGCTTCCAGCCGCTCGGCCCAGTTGATGTTGGCTTCTTCGTCGAAGCGCGCCTTCAGCTCCACCACCACCAGCACTTCCTTGCCGCGCCGCGTGGCGTCGATCAGCAGGTCCATCAGCACGCTCTGCGTGCCGGTGCGGTAGATGGTCATCTTGATGGCCAGCACCTCGGGGTCCTGCACGGCCTCACGCAGGAATTCCACCACCGGCTCGAAACTCTCGAACGGGTGGTGCAGCAGCACATCGCCCTCACGCAGCTGCGCGAATATCGAGCGCGTGTACGGCAGCCGGCCCGTCGGCCATTGCGCCTCGAAGGGCGGGAATCGCAGGCCATCGGCGTCGGCCTGGTCGATCAGCTGGTTCAGGCGCACCAGGTTGACCGGGCCGTTCACCTTGTAAAGCGCCACTTCGGGCAGCGAGAACTGCTCCAGCAGGAACTGGTAGAGCGCCTGCGGGCAGGTGTTCACGACCTCGAGCCGGATCGCCTGGCCGAAGTGACGTGTGCTCAGGCCGGTGCGCAGCGCCTGGCGCAGATTGGTGACATCGTCCTTGTCGACATCGAGGTCGGAATCGCGCGTAACGCGGAACTGCGAGAAAGACTCCACCGTGCGGCCGGGGAAAAGCGCGTCGAGGTGGGCGCGGATCACGCTGGTCAGCAGTACGAAACCCTGGCAGCCCGGCGTCAACGCGGCCGGCAACCTGATGACACGCGGCAGCACACGCGGTACCTTGACGATGGCGACCGAGTTCTCGCGCCCGAAGGCGTCGCGGCCGCCGATCCGGGCGATGAAGTTCAGCGACTTGTTGGCCACCAGCGGAAACGGATGGCTGGGGTCCAGGCTCAGCGGCACCAGCAAGGGCCGCACCTGGGCCTCGAAGAAGGCCTCCACCCACTTGCGCTGTGCGGCATCGCGCTCGGCGTGGTTGAGCACCACGATGCCTTGCTCGCGCAGCGCGGGCATCACGTGGTCATTGAAGAGTGCGTATTGTTCGTCGATCAGTTCGTGCGCCGCCGCCGCCACGGAGGCAAGGTCGCTTCGCGCCACGCTGCCGTCGGGCTGGCGCGCCGATTCGATGAAGTCGGCCACCCGCACCTCGAAGAACTCGTCGAGGTTCGACGACACGATGGTCACGTAACGCAGCCGCTCGAGCAGCGGCACGTCGGCGCGCCGGGCCTGCTCGAGCACGCGGCGGTTGAACTGCAGCAGGGAACGCTCGCGGTTCAGCAGCGCCAGCGGCTGCGGCGTTGGGGGCTCGACCGCAGTCGGCTGTGCATCGATCCTGACGTCTTCGCTCATCCCGGTAGTTTATGAACATGCGGCGACAGTTCCGTGACGGCCTCGACCCGGCCCTGCGATGGCTCCGCCTTCAGGACGGAAAGCTGCCCGGTAACAGGATGTTGCGGTCGACGGTGGCGATGTCCGTGTGGCCGCAGAAGGCCATCGTAACGTCGAGTTCCTTGTGGATGATCTGCAGCGCCTTGGTAACGCCGGCCTCGCCCAACGCACCCAGGCCGTAGACCATGGCGCGGCCGATCATGGTGCCGCGCGCGCCCAGCGCCCAGGCCTTCAGCACGTCCTGCCCGCTGCGGATGCCGCCGTCCATCCAGACTTCGATCCTGTCGCCCACTGCGGCCACGATGGCCGGCAGCGCCTCGATGCTGCTCTGCGCGCCGTCGAGCTGGCGGCCGCCGTGGTTGCTGACGACGATGGCGTCGGCGCCGCTCTTCACGGCCAGCAGCGCGTCTTCCACGTCCATGATGCCTTTCAGGATCAGCTTGCCGCCCCACTGCTGCTTGACCCATTCGACATCGGCCCAGGACAACCGGGGGTCGAACTGCTCGTTGGTCCAGGCGGCCAGCGAGCTCATGTCGGACACGCCCTTGACGTGGCCCACCAGGTTGCGGAAGGTGTGGCGCCGCGTGCCGGCCATGCCGAGCAGCCAGCGCGGCTTGGTGGCCAGGTTGATGATGTTGCGCAGCGTGGGACGCGGCGGCGCCGTCAGGCCGTTCTTCAGGTCCTTGTGGCGCTGGCCGATCACCTGCAGGTCGAGCGTGAGCACCAGCGCGCTGCACTTGGCCACCTTGCAGCGGTCGATCATGCGGGCCATGGCGTCGCGGTCGCGCATCATGTAGAGCTGGAACCAGAAGGGCGCGCTCGTGTGCTCGGCGATGTCCTCGATCGAGCAGATGCTCATCGTCGACAGCGTGAACGGAATGCCGAACTTCTCGGCCGCCTTGGCGGCGTGGATCTCGCCATCGGCATGCTGCATGCCGGTCAGGCCGACCGGGGCGATGCAGACCGGCATCTTCGTGGCCACTCCGACCATCGTCGTGGCGGTGCTGCGGTTTTCCATGTTCACCGCCACGCGCTGGCGCAGCTTGATCTTCTGGAAGTCGCTCTCGTTGGCGCGGTAGGTGCCTTCGGTCCAGCTGCCGGAGTCGGCATAGTCGTAGAACATGCGCGGCACGCGCTTTTCGGCCAGCACGCGCAGGTCTTCGATGGTGGTGATCACGGTCATGGTGTCTTGTCTCCTGTGGCCGGAATGCTAACGATGCCACCGCCTGGCCGGCCGGAACAAAATTCAGGGCTCGCCGGAAAGTGCGGCAAGCAAGAGGGCCTGCGACTCGGCGTCCACGCGCTCGCAGCAGGACGCCAGCCAGTCGGCGAAACGCGGCGCCGCGCCGCTGGCGCCATGCGGCAGCAGGCAGTACAGGTGGGCGGGGCTGGCGCTGATGTCGAACAGGGGCCGCAAACCGCCGCTGCCCAGCCACTGCCGCGCCAGGCTGGGCCGCGCCAGCGCCACGCCCAGGCCGCAGGCAGCGGCTTCCAGCGTCAGTCCCAGGTCGACCAGCTTCGGGCCGCTGTCGGGTTCGGCCCAGGCCAGCCCGGCGGCGCGAAACCAGGGCGACCAGGGTTCGATCGGGGTGCGCAGCAGCGGCGCATGGGCCAGGTCGGCTGGCGTGTGCAACGGCGGCAGGCGTGACAGCAACTGTGGCGCGGCCATTGGCAGCACACGATCATGCAGCAGCACGCGGCCGCCGAGCGCGGCGGCGTCGCCGTGGCGCACTTCGATGTCGGCGCCACCGGCCTGGCCATCCAGGTAGGGAACGGACAGCACCACTTCGAGCTCGACGTCGGGGAAAGCCGCGCTGAACGAGGCCAGCTCGGGCACCAGGATCTGCCGCGCGAAGGTGGGCGGCGCGCTGACACGCAGTTTCTGCAGTCGCTGCGCCTGCCGCCGGTGCTGCGGCATGGCGGCCATCAGCGCGAGAGCGGTGCGCACTTGCTCCAGGTATTCGCGGCCGCTGGCGGTGAGCGTCAGCGCCTTGGCGCTGCGCGTGAAGAGCGGCCCGCCCAGCAGGTCTTCTACGGTCGCCACGCGCTTGCTGACCGCACTGGCCGTCACCGACAGTTCGTCGGCGGCGCGCTCGAAGCTGCCGAGCCGCGCCGCCGCGTCGAACGCGCGCAGGCCGTCTATCGAAGGAAAGCGCAGTTCGCCCGGTGTGGCCATGCTTGCAGTCTATGCGCGGCTCTGTAGCCGCTCTTTGGGGAGCCCTTTAACATCGGCCATGGCCCCCGCACTGCTGCCCCGCCCACGCCCGCACTGGCAGCGTGTACTGTGGGGAAGTGCCGGCTTGCTGGCGTTGGCCACCGGCATCGTCGGCGCTTTTCTGCCGCTGCTGCCGACCACGCCTTTCGTGCTGCTGGCGGCGTTCTGCTTTGCGCGCAGCAGCACACGGTGCGAACGCTGGCTGCTGGCGCACCCGCGCTTCGGCCCGCTGATCCACAACTGGCGCGAGTCGCGTTCGATCCCGCTGCGCGCCAAGCAGATCGCCTGGGTGATGATGGCGCTGAGTTCGGCCTTGGCCTGGTGGATGCTGCCGCCGCGTTTCGGCTGGATCCCGGCGCTGTGCTGCGCTGCCGTGGGCGCCTGGATGTGGACGCTGCCCAGTCGGCCTTCCGGCCCACCGCCGTGATGGCCTGAACAGCGGGTGTTTGCCCGCGATCGTCGTCAGATGGCTGTCACATGCCGGCGTCAGAATAGCGTCATCAAAGGCGAGAAGCGACCGCAAATTGGGCGGAACCCCGGAACCCGTTACCGGCGTCTTGTATCCGTCACGGCGTCTGCCGTGTCCGGTAGCGTCGAGGGCCACCCGTGAGAAGGTGGCCCTTTGCTTTTGCGCCCGCCGGCTGCTTCAGCCTCTCAGCCCGGGTCGTCGAACAGTTCCGGTTCCTCGTCGACCGGTGCGCCGCGGATCTTCTTCGGTGCGCTGGATGCTTCGTCGGGCGCGGCATCGCGGCGGCTCAGCGCCGCCGCGCGCACGCCCAGCAGGCGCAGCCGCCGTGTCAGGTCGACCCGCTTCAGGCACAGCCCGGCGGCGCGCCGGATGGCTGCGGCGTCCGCTGTGGGCACGGCCAGCGTGAGGTCGCGCGTGACAGTGCGAAAGTCCTCGAAGCGCAGCTTGATGCCGATCGTGCGCCCGACATAGGCCTTGCGCTGCAGGTCGCCCGCTACCTGCGCGGCCAGCGTGGTCAGGATGGCGCCGAGCTCGGCGCGGTCGCGCACGGCGTGCAGGTCGCGCTCGAAGGTAATTTCCCGGCTCATCGACACCGGCTCGCTTTGCGTGACCAGCGGGCGGTCGTCGATGCCGTGCGCGGCGTCGAACAGCCAGCCGCCGTAACTGCGGCCGAAATGCCCGACCAGCCAGCCGCGCTCGCACGCCGCCAGTTCGCCGATGGTGCGGATGGCCAGCGCCTCCAGCCGGGCGCCGGCTTTCGGGCCGATGCCGTTGATGCGCCGCACCGCCAGCGGCCAGATGACGGCCGGAATGTCGTCGGCCGCCAGCAGCGTCAGGCCGTCGGGTTTGTTCAGTTCGGAGGCGATCTTCGACAGCAGCTTGTTCGGCGTCACGCCCACCGAGCAGGTCAAGCCGGTGCGCTGGCGCACGCTGTTGCGAATTTCCTGCGCAACCGCGCGCGCGCCGCCATAGGGGTCGTGGCCGACGGTGTCGTCGACGCCGGGCACGTGGCTGAGGTCGATATAAATCTCGTCGATGCCGCGGTCCTCGATGACGGGCGCCACCTCGGCCACGGCCGCCTTGAAGAGATGCGAAAAACGGCGGTACTCCTCGAAGTCGACCGGCAGCAGCACGGCCTCTGGCGCCAGCGCGGCGGCCTTCATCAGGCCCATGCCCGAATGCACGCCATACTCTCGCGCCGCGTAGGTGGCCGTGGTGATGACGCCGCGGCCGGTGTAGTGGCGCAGCGTGGCGAAGCGCAGCGTGCCGTCGGCCATCCGCTCGGGCTGGTGGCGGCGGCCACCGCCGATCACCACCGCCGCGCCGCGCAGTTCCGGATAGCGCAGCAACTCGACCGATGCATAGAAGGCATCCATGTCGAGGTGGGCGATCCAGCGGCGCGTTGGCGTCATCGGGCGGGGTGTCGAGGGAAGTGGGGCTGGCCGTGAGGTTATCCGCTTGCGCCGTCGCAGCCTGCCGCCCTGTCTGATAAAATGTGCATCACGCACAGTCAAGATATGAATTCCGATAGAGCCACCGCTGCCAGCCCCGAGGCGCAAGCCCTGCAGGATGCACTGCGCGCGTTGCTCCGTCCGCTGGGGCGGCTGGCGGTGGCGCGCGGCCTGCCTTATGCGGGTGTGGAAGAACTGCTCAAGCAGTCCTTCGTGAAGGCTGCGGGTGACGCCCACCCCGGGCTGCCGGCGCACCGCAAGGTCAGCCGCATCAGTACTGTCACCGGCATCAACCGGCGCGAAGTGACGCGACTGACGCAGGTCGACACCAGCGCGCCGCCGCGTGGCCGCTCGCTCGTCACCGAACTGTTCACTCACTGGCTGACCAGCCGGCGCTACCGGCAGCGCGGCGGCGAGCCACGTGACCTGCCGCGCCAGGGGCCGGCGCCAAGCTTCGAGTCGCTGGCGCAGGAAACCACGCGCGACGTGCATCCGCGCAGCCTGCTCGATGAACTGCTGCGCCTGAAGCTGGCCGTGCTGGACGAGGCCACCGACACTGTCTCGCTGGTGCGGGACGCCTTCGTGCCGCGCGGCGACGCCGTGCGCATGCTGGGCTTTCTCGGCGACAACGTCGGCGACCATCTGCACGCCAGCGTCGACAACGTGCTCGGCAACGGCCTGTCTCACTTCGAGCAGGCGATTTTCGCCGATGGCCTGTCCGACGAATCGATGGCGCGCGTGCGCGACCTCATCCGCACCCATTGGCAATTGCTTCTCGACGGCCTGGTGCCCGCGCTGGAGGCGCTGATCGCCACCGACGCCACCCTGCTGCCGCTGCCCGACCGCCGTCTGCGCGTCGGCCTCTACACGTTCGAAGACCCCGGCTCGGCCGCCGCAGTGGCGGCTGAGCCGCTGCCCGTGGCGCGCCGCAAGACCGCACCCCGCGAGAAGAAAGGACAGTCATGACATTCCCTGCCCACACGGGCCAGCGCCCGCCGCTGCGTCTGGCGGCCCGCCGCTGGCTGCTGATGTCCGTCGCTGCGGCGTTGCTGCTCGGCTGCGGCGGTGGCGGCAATGGTGTCGATGGCGGTGTCGGCAGTGGCGGCACGGGTTCGTTCGCTTCCGGCTCGGTGACCGGCTTCGGCTCGGTGATCGTCAACGCCGTGCGTTTCGACGACAGCACGGCGCGCGTCGAAGACGCCGACGGCAACCTGAAGAGCCGTGACGACCTGCGCCTGGGCATGAGCGTCGAGATCGACGGCGCAGCCATCGTGCCCGCCACCGCCACCACGCTGGCCACCTCGACGGCCAGCCGCATCCGCTACGCCAGCGAAATGGTCGGCGCCATCGAGCGCATCGACCGCGCCGCCGGCACGCTGACGGTGCTGGGCCAGCTCGTCAGCACCAGCACGCAAACCGTGTTCGACGCCAGCCTTCCCGGCGGCATGGACGCGCTGGCGGTGGGCCGCGTGGTCGAAGTTCACGGTCTGTTCGACGCCACCGTGCCGCGCTACCGCGCCACCCGGATCGAACCGGCTGCGGCCGGCGCCACGCCCCGGCTGCGCGGTGTGGTCGGCCAACTCGACAAGGTTGCGATGACCTTCCGCATCGGCGGCGCCACGTTCGCCTATGGCCAGGCCAGCGCCACGGCCACCGATCTGGCTGACGGAAGCTTCGTGCGCGTGAAGCTGCAGGTCGGCACCGACAGCGCTGGCCGCTGGGTCGTCAGCTCGTTCAAGGCCGGTGTCAACCCGCTGCCTGATGCCGAAGAGGCGACGGTCAAGGGTCTCATCACAGTTTTCAACTCGATCACGTCGTTCAGTGTCAACGGCCAGCCGGTCACCACCGGCAGCGCGACGGAGTTCAAGGACGGCAGCGCCGGTCTTTCGGTCGGCGTGCGAGTCGAGGTCGAAGGCGCGGTGAGCGGTGGTGTGCTGCGCGCCGACAAGGTGGCGATCGAGACCGATGCTGAAGAGTCCGGGCGCGAATACGAGTTCGACGGCGCGATCACCACGGTCAACACGACGGCCGGCACCTTCGTGCTGCGTGGCGTGACGATCGGCACCTCTCGCAGCGACCTGCGTTTCGAGAACGGCAGCGCGGCCGGCCTGCAGGCCGGTGCGAAGGTCGAGGTCAAGGGTTTGCTGGCGGCCGACGGCACCACCGTGGAAGCCACCCGAATCAAGTTCGATGACTGACATCGGACATGGAACGTCCTGAGGACGTTTCATGCCTTTGGAAGGCCCGGGCCCTCCGTGGCCCGGGCTGAGCCCGGATTCAATCCACCACTTTCCGTCGAGCTGAACCCCACTTGCCGGCCCGGCGTAAACTGCCATGCTGAAAAACGCACGGGAGCACGCCGATGTCGGATTCACCATCACAGCGCGCGCTGGCGGCGTCGACGGTCTGCCTGATCATCTCCGTCGCCTGTGTGGCGGCCTTCCTGCCGCCGATGCTGGAGCGCACGCTCGACTCGATCCTGCGCACCGCGCTGGTCGGCACCACGCTGGCCGTGAGCCAGTTGCTGCACTGGGTGTTTCTCGGCATCGGTGCGCGGCGTGCCGGCCGCTCGGCGGCCGGCTGGGTGGCGCTGTCGGTGCTGCTGTTCCCGATTGGTGGCGTGGCCGCGCTGGTTCTGCTGAGCTGGTTCGGCGACGAAAGCCCGGCGCTCGCGCCGCGCGCCTGACACGGCCTGACGTTCGAACGGAAGTGAACGGCCGTCTGCTGACGGCTCGTCTGCGACATTGGTAGCGTGCGCTTGCTTGGCCGAAGGCCGAAGTTCAAAGGTCGGTCGTCGCGTGCAGCTTGCCGTTCGGCAACAATGAACCGTCACGCCCGAAAGCATGTTCACGTTGAACCTGCCCACCGCAAGCGACGAGGCCCTCAACGCGCAGGTGCAGGCCGGGCCGTGGTGTGAAGTGTGCTGGCAGGCGGCCCGCGTCAGCCCGCATCCGAGGGGTCGCGCCCCATACATGGCGGTGCCTTGATCCGGCACAGTGGCAGCGGCGGCAGGCCCGCCAAAGATGGCAGTTTCACCGTCGAGGGAGCCCTCGATGCTTGCCAACCTCTTCCGTGCTGGACTGCCCTGGGTGGCATCGCCGGTCCGCTGACCTGGGTCGCCGCCGGTGGCTGGCACCTGAACTCGCTGAGCGCCGACCTGGCGACGCCGGCACAGTTGAGTTCCGTGCTGGCCAACCTGACCGGCCTGACCGTCCGCGCCGAGCACCAGACCGGCCCCGACGTCTGCCACCTCGACACCGTGGTGCTGGTGCCCGAGCCGGCTTCGGTGGCTCTGCGGCTGGCCGGGCTGGCCGCGCGCCGCCACCGGAGCTGAGCAGACTTGACCAGGTCCAAAGGGCCCGATCGCGACACGAGCTTTGGCCTGGTGCGCACCTGCAGTTCCGAGAATGGGGGGATTGACAGTGCGGGGACGGACCAGAGAATCGAGCGACCCTCCGAATTATCAAGGACGAGCAACATCATGAACATGAACAAGTGGCTACTCTGCTTCGCAGTTTTCGCTGGAACGTCTGCGCAAGCGGCCTCGTACAACTTCGATGTCAACTACTTTGGCAACGGCAACGCCATGCTGGTGGCCGGCAGTGACGACCCTACCGCTTCGACCTTGGTAGGCGGCGACGACTTCAACTGGACCATCACGGCGCAGAACGATGGCGAGTGGCTGGTTGTGGCTCCCGACTCACAGGGATATTTTCCCTTGATGGCGTTCGGCACCCAGGAAGATGGCAAGCGCAACAGTGACTTCACCCTGACGCTGAAGAACAACGGCAGCGAAGTCTTCAGCTTGAGCCAGACCGGCAGCGAGCAGTTCTTCGTCCACATGGGCACCAACACCGTGGTCCTCGACAGCGGCCTTGTGTTCGACCAGATGCTGCTGAATTACACACTGAATTTCGCGCTCAGCGAAGATGGTTTGGAGCAACCCATAGGCAGCACGCCCACCGGGCTGCTGCCGATCTTCGGTGCACCGGAGCAGAACGAATCCTTCCCCGGCATCATCTATAGCCCGGTGCCTGAACCCACCTCGGGCTTGCTGTTGCTCGCCGGCCTGGCGGGTTTGGGCTGGGTGGCCAAGAAGCGCCGGGCCTGAGACGTCCGCCGCCGGGTCTCAGGCCGGCGCGGGCGCCCCGCAGCGCTGTTTATGGACCTGGGGGGCGTCGGCAGGTGTTCACGCAGGGCCGGCGCCTCGGTCAGGCAGCCGACCACGATGCTGATGACGGCAAGCCCATGAGTCGAGTCTTCCAGGCACTCGGCAATCTCGCGAATCGAATGCAGTGCCGCGCCCTGCTGCGGCAGCTAAGGGCTCGTGAGGAAATGACTTGTACATTTGGCCGCTGGATTGGGATGCGATGCAAGGCGCGAAGTGCGCCGTGGCGAGCCACACAAGCGATTCGCAACGCCGCAGCGCGCCCAAGGCCAGCGAGTCCAAATGTTCAAGTTATTCTGGAACGAGCCCTAAGTTGCCACCGCTCTGCTCTTGAATGCCTGCCCGGATCGAGCCAAGCCGTCCTTCATCGCTGCCCTCCTGGGGTGCCGTCACATGGAAGCGGCAACGAAACTGACGTGGGGGATGGTCCCTCAGGCCGAGGCGATTGAGGGGCCGTTCGATTGCCGCCGATTCGAGCGCGGCCGCGATGACCTTGAACTGCCCGCCGCAGTTCGGGCGTTCCGGGCCTTTAGCGCTTCAGCACTTCCGAAATTTGCACCGCCACGCCCCGTGTGCCGGGCGCCACCGGGGTTGATTCGCCACGCAGATCTCCGTCTTGCGGCATGGCGTCACCGCTCTTGCTGATGCGCACGCTGATCACCACCAGCGGATGGTCTGAAATACGGGCGGTCGGCGCCATGGCCATGCTGTCATCGAGCGTGAAGTTCAGCGGCAGGTCCTTGACCTGCTTGCGCAGCACGGCCAGCGGCATGCGCGGCCCGCTGGCGGCGCGCGCGAGCACGAACAGTGTGTCACCGGGGCTCGCCTGCGCGGCCAGCGATGGCGCCAGCGTGACGCTGCCGCTGACGGCCTTGGCCGCCAGTTCGGCCGGCGCCACGCTGGATGCCGCCGGGGCCGTTGCCGCCGCCATGCCCGCCGGGCCCGTCGGACCGGCCGTGGCCGGCTTCACTTGCGCCGCCGCCGCAGTGGCCGGCGGTAAGCCGCCGAGTTCGCGCGCGCGTGCGATGCTGGAACGTACAGGGGTCAGCAGACCGCTGTCGGCTGGCAATGAGCGTTCGACCTTTTCCCAGTGGCGCACGGCCGTGGCGTAGTCGCGCTGGTCGAAAGCGGCGCTCCCGGCGAGCGCCAGTGCCTTCGTGTTCTCGGGTTCCAGCGCCAGCGCGCGTTCCACCAGTTGCATGGCTTCAGGGCTGATCTGGCCGTTGTTCAGCGCGGCCAGGGTGTCGGCGAAGTCGGCCAGCAGGTTGGCGTCATCGCCATTCAGCGCCACCGCCTTCTGGAAAGCCGTCACGGCCTCGGCAAGCTTCCCCATCGAAGAGTAAGCGCGCGCCAGCAGCGCCCAGCCGGTGGCGTCATCGGGCTTTTCTTTCAGGCGCTGGAGCACGCGGTCGACGAGCTCGGTCATCTGCGCTTCGGTGACCTGCGGGCCGCCGTCGGCCGCAGCGGCGGCCGCGGGCGGCGCGTCGCTGCCTATGCCCAGCCGGCCGGGCGTGCCGGTGATGGAGTAACCCACCGCCGCCAGCAGCACCACGCCGGCCGCCAGGCCAACCTGCAGGCGGCGTGACGGGCGGGGTCCGGCGGCTGCGGATGAAGGCGAGCCCTTCATGACCTCGTCGACCAGTTCACGCTCCAGCCGGCTGCGAGACTCGGCGTGGGCTTTGGCGCTCAAGTCGGCGCTGGCCAGCAGCGCGTCGAGCTGCTTGAGCCGCTCGCGCAGCGTTTCGATCTTGGTACTCATCGTGGGGGCATGGGGGGAAGCGTGCCGGACGACGGCGGTGCGGCCGCTGCCGCCGCGCCTACTTCGCCATCGGGTTCGGGTTCGAAGCGGTCGTCGGCCATGCGGCTGCGCCGCCGCAGGATCACGATCAGCGTCAGCAGTCCGCCAAACAGCAGCAGCGCCGGGCCGTACCAGAGCAGCCAGGTGGTCGACTTCAAGGGCGGCCGGTAGAGCACGAAGTCGCCATAACGGTCCGTCATGTAGGTCATGATCTCGGCGTCGCTGCGGCCTTGCCTGAGCATCTCGCGCACCTGGTTGCGCAGGTCGACGGCGAGTTCTGCGTGCGAAGCGGCGATGGTCTCGTTCTGGCAGACCAGGCAGCGCAGTTCGGCCGACAGCCGCATCACATGGTCTTCGAGCACCGGGTCGGCGCTGGCCGGCGCGGCTTCCTTGGCGGCGGCAGGCGCAAGTGCCGCGATGCCCAGCAAGGCGACCAGAGCGATGCCGCGCGCCCAACCGAGAGCCCGTTGAGACAGATGTTCAGGCCGGCGCATTGAGTTCTTTCAGCAACGGTTCGATTCTTTCGCGCACCACCTCGGGCGTCAGCGGACCGGTGTGCTTCAGGCGCACGATACCCAACCTGTCTATGATGAAGGTCTCGGGCACGCCATAGACGCCGAAATCGATGCCGACCCGGCCGTCGGCATCGACAAGCGTGGCGCGGTAGGGATTGCCCAGATTGGCCAACCAGCCCTTGGCCGCCGCCGGGTTGTCCTTGTAGTTGAGGCCGTAGACGGGCACCAGTTGCCGCCGGGCGATGTCGACCACCAGCGGGTGCTCTTCCCGGCAAGGTGCGCACCATGAGGCCCAGACGTTGAGCATCCAGACCTTTCCGAGCATGTCGTCACGGCCGATGGTCTGGCTGGCATCGTCCAGGCGAGTCAGCTTGAAGGCCGGCGCCGGCTTGCCGATCAGCGGCGACGGCACCTCGCGCGGGTTCAGGCCCAGCCCGACGCCCAGGAAAAGCACCATGGCCGCGAACAGTGCCAGCGGCAACAGGTAACGCAGCGCCTTCATCAGGCGCTCGTCGAGGCCGCTGTGCGCTCGTTGTCCCTGCTCGGAACCTTGGCCCGATAGCGGCGATCGGTCACCGCCAGCAGCCCGCCCAGACCCATCAGCAGGCAGCCGAACCAGATCCAGGCCACGAATGGCTTGACCCAGATGCGTACCAGCCAGGTGTCGCCCTTGATGACCTCGCCGAGCTGCACGTAGAGGTCGCCCTTGATGCGTGAATCGATGGCCGCTTCCGTCATCGGCATGCGCTGCACCCGGTAGGTGCGCTTTTCGGGATACATGTCGGACACCGGCTTGCCATCACGCGTGACTTCCAGGTGGCCGCGCATGGCCTCGTAATTCGGCCCGGGCACGCTCTGCACGCCAATGTAGGTGAACTTGTAGCCGTTGACGGTGGTGCTGTCGCCCGGGCTCATGGCGACGTCGCGTTCGATGTCGTAGGTGCCGACCATGGTGACGCCGAAGACGAACACCGCCACACCGATGTGCGCCAGCTGCATGCCCACCGTGGCGCGCGGCAGCAGGGACAGGCGGTGCAGGATGTTGCTGCGCATGCCGCCGGCCGGGCGCACGCGCTCCCAAAGGTCGGCTGCCACCGAGGTGGTGATCCAGAACGCCATCAGCAGCCCGACCATCGAGCCGAAGGTCAGCTGCCCGCCGACCCAGGCTGCCCCCGCAGCGCTGAGCACCGTGACGGCGGCCGCCCAGCGCAGGCGCTTGGCCAGCGCAGGCAGCTCGTCGTTCTTCCAGCGCGTCAACGGGCCGATGCCCATGAAAAACACCAGTACCGCCATGATCGGCACGAAAACGGCATTGAAATACGGTGCGCCGACGGAGATCTTGCCCAGACCCAGGGCGTCGAGGATCAGCGGGTACAAGGTGCCCAGCATCACTGCGGCGGTGGCCACTATCAGCAGAACGTTGTTTCCCAGCAGCATGGTCTCGCGCGAGAGCATTTCGAAGCGCGTGCCCAGGCCGACCTTCGGCGCCCGCCAGGCGTAGAGCACCAGCGCGGCACCGACAGTGATCGCAAGTATCACCAGGATGAAGAGTCCGCGGCGCGGGTCGCTGGCGAAGGAATGCACCGAGGTGATGACCCCCGAGCGCACGAGGAAGGTGCCCAGCAATGACAGCGAGTAGGCCATGATGGCCAGCAGCACCGTCCACGACTTGAAGCCGCCGCGTTTTTCCGTCACCGCCAACGAGTGGATCAGCGCCGTGGCCACCAACCAGGGCATGAAAGAGGCATTCTCTACGGCGTCCCAGAACCACCAGCCGCCCCAGCCGAGCTCGTAATAAGCCCACCAGCTGCCCAGCGCGATGCCGAAGGTCAGGAAAGCCCAGGCCACCGTCACCCAGGGCCGGCTCCAGCGAGCCCACTGGGCGTCGAGGTTGCCGCCGATCAGCGCCGACACCGCGAATGCAAATGCCACCGACATGCCCACGTAACCCATGTAAAGCATGGGCGGGTGGAAGATCATGCCAGGATCCTGCAACTGCGGGTTGAGATCGCGGCCGTCCAGCGCCGCCGGGATCAGGCGGTCGAAGGGGTTCGACGTCAGCAGCACGAAGAGCAGGAAACTTAAGGTCAGCAGACCCATCACCGACAGTGTGCGCGCCAGCACGGCGGGCGGCAGATTGCGGCTGAACACCGCCACTGCCCAGGTCCAGCCGGCTTGCATCAGCAGCCACAGCACCATCGAACCCTCGTGGCTGCCCCAGCTGGCGGCCAGCCGGTACATCATCGGCAAGGCACTGTTCGAGTGCGAAGCCACGTTGAGCACCGAAAAGTCGTTGGCGGCGAAACTCACTAGCAAGCAGACGAAGCTGAGGCCGATCAGTGCCAGCAGCCAGTGCGTGGCCGGATGCGCCACTGCCATCAGGTCGGCGCGGCCGATTTGCGCGCCGACCATCGGAACGATGCCCAGCACGAGCGTCACGCCGACCGCCAGCCAGAGCGCCAGATGACCCAGTTCCGGGATCATGGCTGCTTGTCGGCCGGAGCCTGCTGCACGACCGTGGAATCGAGCCTCGACTCGCCCCGTTTCGCGCGCTTGATCGCGTCGGCGGCCTCGGGCGGCATGTAGTTCTCATCGTGCTTGGCCAGCACCTCGCGGGCGACGAAGACGCCGTTCTCCAGCTGACCCTGGGCGACCACGCCCTTACCCTCCTGGAACAGGTCGGGCAGGATGCCTTCATAACGCACCGCCACTGTCTTTGCGGTGTCGGTGACGATGAAGTTCACTTTCAGGCCGTCGCGCTTCACGCTGCCCTGCTCCACCAGGCCACCGACGCGGAAGGTGCGCGCAGCCGGCGCCTCGTGCGCTTCCACCTGCGTGGGCGTGTAGAAAAAAACCATGTTGCTCTGGAAGGCATTGAATACCAGCGCGGCAATGGCGCCCATGGCGAGCAACAAGCCGCCCGCGAAGGCCAGGCGTTTATGGCGCAACTTCATCTCAGCGTTCCTCTCACAGTCTGCATATTCTCGACGCTGCGGCTTAACGCAGCATTAACCACGGGATTGAGCGGCACTCTATCGGCGTCGGGGTGGTAATCATGGCTCGCCCCCGATGGGCCCGTTCCACGCGTTGACAATAGCCGCATGGCTCAACCGCCCGCCGCCGCCCCCGACATGCTCCTGCCGTCTTCCAGACCTGCCATTGTGGCCCCGACGCTGGGCGCAGTCGACCTCGGCGGGCAGCGCGGTGAAAGGTCATTGTTCCGGCGCCTTGCACTGAGCCTGCGCTCCGGCCAGGTGACCTGGCTGCGCGGCCGCAACGGCCGCGGCAAGACGAGCCTGCTTCGCCTGCTGGCGGGTCTGTCGACCCCGGCCCATGGCGACGTGCTGATCGATGGCCGGCCGCTGCGCAAGCTGCCCGTCGAGTGGCGTTCGAAGCTTCTCTACATCGCACATGCCAATGCGCTCAAGGACGATCTTTCTGTGGCCGAGTCCCTGCGCTTCCTCAGCCAGCTGCGCGGCGCGCCGGCCGCCGACGAAGCGATCACCGGCGCGTTGGCCCGGCTCGGCATGGCCGGCATGCGCAAGGCGCCGGTGCGCACGCTCAGCCAGGGCCAGCGCCGCCGCGTCGCGCTGGCACGGCTGGCGCTGCCGGACCCGGCCGCCATCTGGCTGCTCGACGAACCCTTCGATGCGCTCGATGTCGACGGCGTCCAGGTTCTCAACGACCTGCTGTCCGAGCAGGCGCGGCGCGGCGGCAGCGTGCTGTTGACCAGCCATCAGGCGCTCAGCCTGGCCGACCCGCTGCCGTCGACGCTGGATCTAGACGAATACGCCGTGGCCCGATGAGAGACTTGTTTCTCGCGGTGCTGCAACGCGACCTGCGGCTGGCCGCGCGCCGGCGTGTCGAGGCGCTGCTGCCGCTGGTCTTCTTCATGGTCGCGATCAGCCTGTTCCCGCTCGGCGTGGGGCCGGAGATGCAGACGCTGAGGCAGATCGCTCCGGGCGTGGTCTGGGTCTGCGCGCTGCTCGCCACGATGTTGTCAGTCAACCAGCTCTACGCCGCCGACTTTGCCGACGGCTCGCTGGAGCAACTGCTGCTGGCTCCGCAGCCGGCCGTGGTGGTGGCACTCGCCAAGAGCGTGGCGCACTGGCTCGTCAACGGGGGCCCGCTGATCGTTGCCGCACCGCTGGTGGGCCTGCTGTTCGATCTGTCGGTGCCGGCGCTGGGCTCGCTGGTCATCACGCTGGCGCTGGGCACGCCGGTGCTCAGTCTGCTCGGCGGCCTGGGCGCCGCCCTCACGCTGGGGCTGCGCAGCGGCGGCATGCTGCTGTTCCTGATCGTGCTGCCGCTGGCCGTGCCGGTGCTGATCTTCGGTGCCGGCGCGGTGGCAGTGGTCGAAGCGGGGCAATCGCCGACAGGGCATTATTCGCTGCTCGGCGCGCTGTTGATCGCCACCGCGCTGGGCGCGCCGCTCGCCACGGCCGCAGCCTTGCGCATCTCAACCGAATGATTCATCGAATGACTTTTTCCAAGTTTCGACCCTGGCAGGCAGCATGACATCCCGTCTGCGCCTCTACACCTTTGCAGCGCCCTCGCGCTTCTACAGCCTGGCCGGCTGGCTGGTCCCCATGTTCTGGGTGCTGGCCATCGGGCTGAGTGCCGTCGGGCTCTATATCGGCCTGCTCGTGGCGCCGAGTGACGCCACCCAGGGAGATTCCTACCGCATCATCTTCATCCACGTGCCCGCGGCGTGGATGTCGATGTTGCTGTACCTGGTGATGGCCTTCTGGGCGGCGATCGGCTGGGCCTTCAATGCCCGCATGGCGTCCATCATGGCGCGTGCCATCGCGCCCACCGGTGCCATGTTCACCTTCCTGGCGCTGTGGACCGGCGCGCTCTGGGGCAAACCGACCTGGGGCACCTGGTGGGTATGGGACGCGCGCCTGACGTCCGAGCTGATCCTGCTGTTCCTCTACCTCGGCTACATCGCGCTTGTCGAAGCCATCGACGACCCGCGGCGCGCCGACCAGGCAGGCGCCTTGCTGGCGCTGGTGGGCGCGATCAACGTGCCGGTGATCTACTTTTCCGTGAGCTGGTGGAACACGCTGCACCAGGGCGCCAGCGTCAGCGTCACCTCGTCGCCGAAGATGGCCAGCATCATGCTGACGGCGATGCTGATCATGTCGCTGGCCTGCTGGGCTTACGCCTTCGCGGTGGTGTTCACGCGGGCGCGGGCGATGGTGCTGGAACGAGAACGCCACACCGCCTGGGTGGCCGAGTTGGCAAACGGCGGAAAGGTGGTGGCGGCATGAACTGGCAAAGCCCGGCCGAGTTTTTTTCGATGGGGGGCTACGGCCTCTACGTCTGGGGTTCCTTCGGCGTGTCCCTGCTGCTGATGATCGCCGAGCCCTGGCTGGCCGTGCGCCGGCGTCGACGTGCGCTGCGCGAGGCGGCGAGCGGTGAAGAGCGGGCCGACTGGTGAGACGCCGCCGGCGCGGCCGGCGCATGATGCTTCAGCCCGCCGCGCTGACGTCCTGACGCGCTGACGCCCGAAAATCAGCTCAGCCCTGCGTTAGCCGCGCGCGGTGCCTCGCCACCTGCGCCCGCACCTGCGCCGGCGCAGTGCCGCCGAGCACGTTGCGCGCGTTCAGTGAGCCGCGCAGTGTCAGCACCTCGAAGACATCGGCCGTGATCTTCGGGTTGAAGCCCTGCAGCACGTCGAGCGGCAGCGCCGAGAGGTCGACGCCGCGCTGGATCGCCACCTTCACCGCATGCGCCACCGCCTCGTGTGCGTCGCGGAAGGGCAGGCCCTTCTTCACCAGGTAGTCGGCCAGGTCGGTGGCGGTGGCGTAGCCTTTCAGCGCGGCGCGTTCCATGGCTGCGGTCTTCACGGTGATCCCGCCCACCATCTCGGCCATGATGCGCAAGGTGTCGCGCAGCGTGTCGACGGTGTCGAACAGCGGCTCCTTGTCTTCCTGGTTGTCCTTGTTGTAGGTCAGCGGCTGCCCCTTCATCAGCGTCAGCAGGCCCATCAGATGGCCCACCACGCGCCCGCTCTTGCCGCGCGCCAGTTCGGCCACGTCGGGGTTGCGTTTCTGCGGCATGATGGAACTGCCCGTGCAGTAGCGGTCGGCGAGGTCGATGAAGCCGAAGTTCTGGCTCATCCACAGCACCAGTTCTTCGCTCAGCCGCGACACATGCACCATCGCGATGGCCGCGAAAGCGCTGAACTCGAGCGCGAAATCACGGTCGCTGACGGCGTCCAGGCTGTTCTGGCAGACACCTTCGAAGCCCAGCATGCGCGCCACGCGCTCGCGGTCCAGCGGGTAGCTGGTGCCGGCCAGTGCGGCGGCGCCCAGCGGCAACTGATTGACGCGCTTTCTCGTGTCCTGCAGACGCTCGGCGTCGCGCGCGAACATTTCCACGTAGGCCAGCAGGTGGTGGGCAAAGCTCACCGGCTGCGCCACCTGCATGTGGGTGTAGCCGGGCATCACGGTCTCGGTGTGCGCGGCGGCAAGTTCGACCAGCGAACGCTGCATGTCGGCCAGCAGCAGCGCCAGGCCGTCGATCTCGCCACGCAGCCAGAGCCGGATGTCGGTGGCGACCTGGTCGTTGCGAGAGCGGCCGGTGTGCAGCCGCTTGCCGGCGTCGCCCACCAGTTGTGTCAGCCGAGCCTCGATGTTCAGGTGCACGTCTTCCAGCGCCAGTTGCCAGACGAAGGTGCCGGCCTCGATCTCGGCGGCGATGGCGGCCAGGCCACGCTGGATGTCGGCCAGGTCCGACGCGCCGATGATCTGCTGCGCGGCCAGCATCTCGGCGTGCGCCAGGCTGCCGTCGATGTCGGCGCGCCACAGGCGCTGGTCGAACTCGACGCTGGCGGTGTAGCGCTTGACGAGCTCGCTCATCGGTTCGCTGAACAAGGCCGACCAGGCCTGGGCTTTGTTGGCTAGGGGATCGCTGGACATGACGATAGGCGCGGCGCGCCGGGGCGGCGGGAATCCTTATTATCGATGTCGCACCTGGCAAGACCCTTCGCCTGCATCTCCCGATGACCCCGAACGACCCCGCCGACACCCCTTTCCCGCCCACCGCCAGCCGGCCCTCCAGCCTGTGGCCCGAGAGCACGCGGCATGGCGACGCGCGCAGCACCGGGTTCCCGGTCACGCGCTTCGATCCGGTGGCCGAAGAGCGTGCGCGCGCCGACGCCATGGCCGCCGCCGCCTTCGATGTCTGCCACCCGGCGCTGGCCTTGCGCGCCGTGCTGCTGGTGCAGGCCGTGCTGGCGGTGGCCGCGCTGGCGCTGGCCGACAGTCTGGTCGACTGGGGCCATCGTTCGGCCTGCCATGCCTTTGCCGGCGTCGCCGGCACGCTGGTCTGGCTGGTGGGCTTGTGCGCGCTGAAGGGTGCCTTGCGCAGGCTGCCACCTTCGTTGCGGGTGCTGCCGGTGCTGGCGCTGGGCGCGGCCGGCGCTGTGACGGGCTGGCTGCCGCTTTGGGCGCTGGGGCTGGCGGGCGACGCGGGCCAAGTCGAAGTGCTGCGCGTGGCCGGCGTGCTGCTCACCGGCGCCGGGCTGGCCGGTCTGCTCTGGGCCTGGCTCGAACTGCGGGCGCGTATCTGGCACCCCGCCGACGCGCAGGCGCGGCTGGCCGAACTGCAGTCGCGCATCCGCCCGCATTTCCTGTTCAACGCGCTGAACACCGCGCTGGCGCTGGTGCGCATCGACCCCGAACGCGCCGAAGGCGTGCTGGAAGACCTGGCGCAGCTCTTTCGCGTGGCGCTGGCCGATGCCGGCACCGATGTCTCTCTGAACGAGGAGATCGCGCTGGCGCAAGCCTACCTGGCCATCGAGCAGGCGCGTTTCGGCGCCCGGTTGCAGGTGGAATGGGACATCGAATCGCGTGCCGGAGGTGCGCGCGTGCCGCCGCTCGTGCTGCAGCCGCTGGTGGAAAACGCGGTGCGCCACGGTGTCGAGCCCGCATTGGCCGGCGGCCGGGTCTGGGTGCGCGCCGTGGTGCAGCGCGGGCAGGTGGTGGTGACGGTCAGCAACACGGTGGGCGACGAACCCGCCAGCCCGGGCCACGGCATGGCGCTGCACAACGTGCGTGAGCGGCTGCGCCTGCTGCACGACGTGGCGGCGCAGTGCGACGTCTGGCGTGAAGGCGACTTGTTCCATGCGCGCATCGTGCTGCCCCTGTAGCGAGAGCCTGTGACAGCGCCGCTGCGTGTGCTGCTGGTGGACGACGAGGCGCCGGCCCGGCTGCGCCTGCGGGGCCTCGTCGAAGCCCTGACCGTGCCGCGCGCCGTGGTGCTGGGCGAGGCGGGCGATACCGTCACGGCGGCGGCTTTTCTCGAACACACCGCTGTCGACGTGGTGCTGCTCGACATCCATCTGCCCGGCCGCAGCGGTCTGCAACTGGCCGCCGTGCTGCAGCGCCTGCCGCGGCCGCCGGCCGTGGTGTTCGTCACCGCGCATGCCGAACATGCATTGGCGGCCTTCGAGATCGCCGCCACCGACTATCTGACCAAGCCGGTGCGGCGCGAGCGCCTGCAGGCCGCGCTGCAGCGCGTCGCGGTCAGAGCTCGGGCGCCTGCGCCCGCCGCCGAAGAAGCGCCGGTACTGGTGGTCAGCGACCGTGGCCGCGTGCTGCGCCTGCCGCTGGCCGAGGTGCTGTACCTGAAGGCCGAGCTGAAGTACGTCACGCTGCGCACCGCGGCTCGCCACTATGTGCTGGACGATGCGCTGGCCGATCTCGAAGCCCGGCTCGGCGACGGCTTCCTGCGTGTCCACCGCAACGCGCTGGTGGCACGCCACGCGGTGCGTGCACTGGAGCGGCGGGCGCCGTCGGTGGCCGAAGACAGCGCCAGCGCCGAAGGTTGGGCGGTGCAGATGGCCCACACAGGCGAGTGGCTGGCGGTGTCGCGCCGCCAGCTGGGCGCCGTGCGCGAAGCGCTGCTGGCGGCCGGGGCCGGCCCAATTGCCTGAGCTTCAGAACTCCGGGTGTTGCGGGCGCGCCGCCCCACGCTCGCCGGCCTCAAATGCGGATCAGCGCGCCGTTCTCGACCTTCACGCGGGTGCCGACGGCCACCGAGGGGTCGGCGGCGTAGTCGAAGGTCTGACTGCTTCCGCCGTCGAGCCGCACGGTCACGCGGAAAACATTGTGCGTGTCCATGCTGTTCTCGACGCGGTTGCCTGCGTAGGCGCCGCCGACCGCACCGATCACGGTGGCCAAGTCTTTGCCGCTGCCGCCACCCACCTGGTGGCCGAGCACGCCGCCCAACAGGCCGCCGGCGATGGTGCCCAGCACGTCCTTCGACTTGCCCCTGACCTCGACGACGTTGACGGACTGCACGGCGCCGCAGTTGGCGCATGCCACCACCGTCGGTCTGACCGGCACCCGGCCGAGTTGCTGAACGGTCTGGTGTTCCAGGCGCTGCATCGTCTCCCGCCGGTCGCTGACCAGATACCCGTCGGCCACCAGGTCACCGCGAATCTTGTCCTTGCGGCGGATCACGTAGCTGCCTTCGTAAACGCCCCGGCTCGTTTCCGTCAACGGGATGCGGTCATTGACGCCCTGTATGGCCACACGCGCCGCGCCGCCCGGCGTGCCCGTCATCGAGAAGTGCAGCTCTTCTCCCGGAAGGACGCGTTCGGGTGCATCGAACTGGTAGCCGGTGATCTGCGGTGTGGACATCGCGACCGGGTCGCGCCCACCTTCTTCCAGCGAGCGGGCCAGCGTGGCGGTACTGACGACCCCGTTCTTGAAGATGCGGGCCGAGACTCGGCTGGCCTCGTTCAGGCGATCCTGCTGGCGGATCGTGTACTTCCCTTCGTAGCTGCCGGGTCGCACCTCGCTCATCGCCACGCTGGCCGTCGCATCGGCGATCTGCAATGTCACCGCCGCGCCCGGCGTGCCTTCGACGTAAAAGGTCAGCACGTTGCCCGGCCAAAGGCGCGGTGCCTGATCGACGGTGAAGCTGCTGATCGCCGCAGACTGCAGCCTCGAATAGGTCTGCGCCTGGGCCGAAGCTGGCAGCGACAGTGAGAGCGTCAGCGAAAGTGGCAGCGCAGCGGCGACCGCTAGCGTCAAAGTGGACAGTTGGCGTGGGATGTTCATGTTGCCGTTCTCCGCATTGAGGTCCAGGGCAAAGCGACAGCGCTCCCTGATCCGGATTCGGCCCGCAGGCCGATTTCCATCGACATGATGGTCGATGGCTCCAATGCAGACAACGGGTGGCTGCGCCCCGGCGGCGACGGCCGATGGCGCTGGCGCCTGTAGGAGAAGGCGCTGTGGTGATCTTTTGTTCAGGCTGTTTGAAGCAGCAAGCCCTTGCTCTCGATGAACTCCACCACCTCGTCCAGTCCCGCGCGAGTCTTCAGGTTCGTCATCACCCAGGCGCGGTTCGGCCGCATGCGCGCGGTGTCGGCGGCCATCACGTCGAGGCTGGCGCCGACATGAGGCGCGAGGTCGGTCTTGTTGATCACGAAGAGGTCGCTCTTGGTGATGCCTGGGCCGCCCTTGCGCGGGATTTTCTCGCCCGCCGCGACGTCGATCACGTAGATCGTCAGGTCGCTCAGTTCGGGGCTGAAGGTGGCGGCCAGGTTGTCGCCGCCGGATTCGATGAACACGATGTCGGCGTCCGGGAAACGCTCCAGCATGCGGTCGACCGCTTCCAGGTTGATCGACGCATCTTCGCGTATCGCCGTGTGCGGGCAGCCGCCGGTTTCCACGCCCATGATGCGTTCGGCGTCCAACGCGCCGGCCACCGTCAGCAGGCGCTGGTCTTCCTTGGTGTAGATGTCGTTGGTGATCACGACCAGGTCCCAGCGGTCACGCATGGTCTTGCAGAGCATCTCGACCAGCGTGGTCTTGCCTGAGCCCACCGGGCCGCCCACGCCCACGCGCAGCGGGGGCAGCTTCTTGCGGCGGCCGGGAATCGAATGAAGTGCGTTGCTCATGATCGGAACAGCCTCGAGTACTGGGTTTCGTGTCGGGACGACAGGATGGCGAACATCGGCGAGAACGCCTGCCGTTGGTCATCGGGCAGGGCCAGCGCGACGTCCACCAGGCCGGGAATGAGCGCCGCCAACCGGCTCAGCGCGCGCTGCGCGGCGGCCTGGCCCAGCGGCACCGCCTTCATCGACGCCTGCGCCATGTTCTCGGCCCAACCCCAGGCAAAGGCCAGCAGTGCGTCGCGCGCGGCGGCACCGGCCAGCACGGTGGCGAGCGCGAAGGACGTGGGCCATAACGGCGCCGGCTTCAGGCTGGCGAGCAGTTCGATGCGCGGGTCGGCGCCCTGCGGCGTGTTGCGCAGCCAGTCGAGCATCGAGCGGCCCATCTGCTCGGCCATCGCACGCAACTCGGCGGTTTCGCGGGTCCGCCGCAGCCAGCCGTTGAGCTGTTCGACGCGTGCCGCGTCATGCGCCTGCCAGGCCCGGCACAACTGCGCCATGGCGGGCAGTTCGCTGCGCGCCAGGTTCAACCGCAACTGCGCCAGCAGCCAGTCGCCTGCCTGTGCCTCGTTGCTGACCAGGCCGCTGTCGACCGCACTCTCCAGCCCCTCGGAATAGCTGAAGCCGCCCACCGGCAGCGCCGGCGAAGCCAGCCACATCAGCTGCAGCAGCGTGGCGGCCGGCGTTGCGGGGACGGCTGCCCCCGCCGGTTCAGTGTTTGTGATCGCCGTGGTCATGCCCATGCCCATGCCCATGATCGTGACCACATCCGGGGCCGTGCACGTGCGGCGCCGGTGCCGCGGTGATGGGAATGCCGACTGGCCGGGCGGCTGCCGGTGCGCCGGCCGCAGCGTTTCCATGATCGCCATGGTCGGCGTGCCCGTGCGAGTGCCCCTTAGACTGCCCATGCCCATGCCCATGCCGATGCCCGGCGTCGTGCGCCGCGTAGGCGCCGCTCTCCGGCTCGAACGCACCTTCGGTCTCCGTCACGATCAGGTGCATGGCGCGCAGCATGTCGGCCAGCACGTGGTCGGGCTCCAGTTTCAGGAGGTCGGCGCGAAGTTCCAGCGCGACATGGCGATTGCCCAGGTGGTAGGCGGCGCGTGTCAGGTCGAAAGGGCTGCCGTGTTCCGCGCAGGCGCGCACTTCCAGCACCGGCTGCGCTGCCGCCCGGGCGACCACCAGCGAGCCGTCTTCGGCCACCAGCACATCGCCACCGCGCACCACGCTGCCGCGTGGCAGGAACACGCCGAGCCGGCGGCCGGCCGAGTCGAGCGCTTCGAAGCGGCTCTTCTGCCGGACGTCCCAGTCGAGCTCCACAGTGGAGGCCCTCTTGAGCAGCACGGCGGCGAGGCCGCGGCCTTGGGGAATGAGCTTGTTGATGGTGATCATGGTGATGGTGCGGTTCGCCGGAAGTCCAGGCGGACCGCCGGCCCTGTGGCCTGGAACCCGGGTTGGCGCAGGCAGATGACGAGTGTCAGAACAGAAAGTAGCGCTGCGCCATCGGCAGCACGCTCAGCGGTTCGCAGGTGAGCAACTGGCCATCGGCGCGCACCTCGTAGGTCTGGGCGTCGATCTCCATGCGCGGCAGGTAGCCATTGTGAATCATGTCGCCTTTCTTGACCGTGCGGCAGCCCTGCACCGCCGAGAGCCTCTTCTTCAGCCCGAGTTCATCACCGATGTCGCCACGCAGCGCGGCCTGGCTGACGAAGGTGATCGAACCGCGGTGCAGCGCGCCGCCAAAGGCGCCGAACATCGGCCGGTAGTGCACGGGCTGCGGCGTCGGAATGCTGGCGTTCGGATCGCCCATCGCGGCGGCGGCAATGAAGCCGCCCTTCATCACCAGGCTGGGCTTGACGCCGAAGAAGGCCGGCTTCCAGAACACCAGGTCGGCCCATTTGCCGACCTCGACGCTGCCCACCTCGTGGCTGATGCCGTTGGCGATGGCCGGGTTGATGGTGTACTTGGCGATGTAGCGCTTGACGCGCGTGTTGTCGTTCCGCTCGCTGTCGCCGGGCAAAACGCCCCGCTGCAATTTCATCTTGTGCGCGGTCTGCCAGGTGCGGATGTTGACCTCGCCGACCCGGCCCATGGCCTGGCTGTCGCTGCTCATCATGCTGATCGCACCCAGGTCGTGCAGCACGTCTTCGGCGGCGATGGTCTCGCG
>Ga0105046_10001346_pt1 | contig 37562 bp, 41 predicted proteins | sample MAT03_FD_78385 | JGI IMG/M metagenome (GOLD analysis project Ga0105046, IMG submission 78385) | Freshwater microbial communities from Lake Fryxell liftoff mats and glacier meltwater in Antarctica - MAT-03 (megahit assembly) | ecosystem: Environmental > Aquatic > Freshwater > Ice > Liftoff... | reverse complement strand
CGTTCCGGGGCTCGCCGGCTTCAGGATCACCTTGCCTGCGCCGTGACGCTCGAAGGCCTCATGCGGGATGGTGGCGCCGTCCAGAGGGATGCGGAACATGTTCTTCCGGGCCTGGTCGTTGCCCTTGCGGATCGCTTCGGGGACCTCGTTGGCCTTGCCGAGGCCTACGCCCACGTGACCGGACTCGTCGCCAACGACGACGAGCGCGGAGAAGCTGAAGCGGCGTCCGCCCTTCACGACCTTCGCGACGCGGTTGATGTGAATCACCCGCTCCTTGATCTTTTCCTCGTCGATCTGATCGATCGCCATGTCAGAACTCCAAGCCCGCTTCGCGGGCCGCCTGCGCGAGCGCGCTGAGACGCCCGTGATAGAGGTAGCCGTTGCGATCGAAGACGACGCGCTCGATGCCCTTGGACTTGCAGACCTTGGCGATGAGGGCGCCGACTTTCTTGGCCGCGTCGCTCTTGTCGCCTTCGAGCTGACCCTTCAGGTCCTCCGAGAGCGTCGAGGCGTGCGCGAGGGTCTTCCCCGAGGCGTCGTCGATGACCTGGGCGTAGATGTGGCGTGCGCTGCGGAAGATGCTGAGGCGGGGGCGTTCGGCCGTGCCGGAGATCTTCTTGCGGATGCGGAGCTTTCGGCGCTCCCGACCGACGATTCTCATCGCCATGGCTACTTCTTTCCGCCCTTTCCAGCTTTGCCCGCTTTTTCGCGGACCTGCTCGCCTTTGTAGCGAACGCCCTTGCCGCCGTAAGGCTCCGGCGGACGAAAGCCGCGAATGGTCGCGGCCGTCTGACCGATGAGCTCCTTGTCGGCACCAGTGAGAATCAGCTGCGTGCCCTTCGACTCGGCCGGGATGTTGGCCGAGATGCCCGCAGGGAGCGGGAACGCGATCGGGTGAGAGAAGCCGAGTGCGAAGTGCAGGGTGGTGCCCTTGAGCTCGACGCGATAGCCGGTGCCGCGCAGCTCGAGCTCGCGGACATAGCCCTCGGTCGTGCCCTTCACCATGCTGGCGATGAGCGCGCGGTAGAGGCCCTGCAGGCGCGACGCGTCGCGTCCCGTCGCGGCCGACGTGACCACGACCTCGGCGCTGTCGGCCTTCACATCGACCTGGCCCTTGAGCTCGCGGGACAGCTGGCCCTTGGGACCCTTGACCTCGACAACGCCGCTGGCAACCTTGACCGTGACGCCCTTGGGAAGGGCGACCGGCCGCTTGCCGACGCGCGACGTCTTGATTGCCGGTGCTGCGGTAGTCATCACCAGACCTCGCAGAGAAGCTCGCCGCCGAGCTTGGCCTTGCGCGCCTCGCGGTCGCTCATGAGGCCGTGCGAGGTGCTGAGGATCGAGATGCCGAGGCCTGAGTAGACCTTGGGGATTCGATCGTGTCGCACGTAGACGCGGCGCCCGGGGCGCGAGACGCGGCGGATACCGTCGATCGCGCTCTGGCGCTCCCGGCCATACTTGAGAACGATGGTGAGCTTCTTCTGCACGGCGCCTTCTTCCGGGTCGGAAGAGCTGACGTCGGAAATGAAGCCCTCGGACTTGAGAATCTCCGCGATGGCAGCCTTGAGCTTGCTCGCGGGCATCTCCGTCCGGTCGTGACGCGCGAGAGCCGCATTGCGGATCCGCGAGAGCATGTCGGCGATGGGGTCGGTCATCATGGGATCACCAGCTGGACTTGGTCACGCCCGGCAGCTCGCCACGAAGGGCGAACAGACGGAGGCAAATGCGGCAGAGCTCGAAGTCGCGGTAGAACGCGCGCGCGCGCCCGCAGACCTTGCAGCGATTTCGATGCCGAGTGGAGAACTTCGGCGGTCGGTTGAGCTTCGCGAAATCCTTTGCACGAGCCATGGAGCGTCCTCAGAAAAGTTCAGAACCCGAAACCAATGAAACCGAGTGGTGCGCACCGACACCCGACGAAAGTCGAGCGGGGCGCAGCGATCACTGACGGAAGCCTTCACTGACGGAAAGGAATGCCGAGCTCCTTGAGGAGCGCTCGCCCTTCTTCGTCCGTCTTCGCCGTGGTGACGAAAGAGATATTCATCCCCTTCACCACGTCGATTTTGTCGTAATCGATCTCGGGAAAGATGATCTGCTCGCGCAGGCCCATCGTGAAGTTGCCGCGCCCGTCGAAGCCCTTGGGGCTAATGCCCTTGAAGTCTCGAACGCGTGGCAGCGCGAACGAGATCAGGCGATCGAGGAACTCCCACATGCGCTTGCGGCGAAGCGTCACCATCACGCCGATGGGGAGGTTCTCGCGAAGCTTGAAGGACGCGATCGACTTGCGGGCGCGGGTCACGATCGGCGACTGGCCGGTGATTGCACGCATGTCGGAGACGGCAGAGTCGATGACTTTGGGGTTCTGAACGGCCTGGCCGAGCCCCATGTTCACGACAACCTTCTGCAGGCGCGGGACCTGCATCGGGTTCTTGTAGGAGAACTGCTTGCGCATCGCCGGGACGACGGACTCCGCGTAGCGCTGCTTGGTGCGCGGAACGTAGTTCGGGTCCTCCGGCGTGGTGTTGACCGGGCGCATCGCCGCGTCGCCAGCGACGATCTTGGAGCGCTTCTCGCCCTTCTCCTTCTTGGGCGCGTCGACGACGGGCGCCTTCTTGGGCTTGTCGGCGGCCTTGTCCTTGCCGCCCTTCTTTTCGTCCTTCGCCATGATCAGCCACCCGCCGTGATCGTCGCGCCGCTCTTGGCCACGCGCGTCTTCGTGCCGTCTTCGGCAACCTTGATCTTCACGCGCGTCGGCTTCTTGGTCTCCGGATCGACCGGCATGACCTTCGACGCGAAGATCGGCGCTTCCTTTGTGATTTTGCCGCCCTGGGGGGCGCGCGGGTTGGGCTTCTGGTGCTTGGTCACCACGTTCACGCCCTCGACGACGACCTTGTCGGCGCCGGTGGGAGAGGCATCCTGGAGGAGGCGCGTGATCTGACCCTGCCTGCCCTTGTCTTTACCGCTGATGACCTGGACCAGGTCCCCGACCTTGAGGCGATTCATCAGAGAACCTCGGGCGCGAGGGAGATGATCTTCATGAACTTCTTGGCGCGGAGCTCGCGTGCGACCGGCCCGAAGATGCGGGTTCCAACAGGCTCCTTCTGATTGTTAATCAGAACGGCGCTGTTCCCATCGAACTTGATGTAGCTGCCATCGGGGCGCTGGTACTCGCGGCGCGTACGCACCACGACCGCCTTCGCCGTATCGCCCTTCTTCACCTTGGTGCCCGGGAGGCACTCTTTGATGGAGACGACGATGATGTCACCGAGGGCTGCGTACTTGCGTCGCGAGCCGCCGAGGACCTTGATGCACATGACCTTGCGAGCGCCGCTGTTGTCGGCGATCTCGAGGATGCTGTGGACCTGGATCATGGCTCAGGCCTCCTCTCGGCGAGAGATCAGGCGCGTCACGAGCCAGCGCTTCTCGCGCGAGATCGGAGCATGCTCTGTGATCTCGACGCGATCCCCGGCCTTGAAGGCGTTCGACGGATCGTGCGCCTTGTAGCGGTTTCGCTGACGGACGTACTTCTTGTAGACCGGGTCGAGCGAGCGACGGACGACCTCGACCGTGACGGTCTTGTCCATCTTGTCGCTCGTGACGAGGCCCACCATCTTGCGGCGGAAGCTGTGGCTCTTGTGGACCGCGGTCGGCGCGATGCTGGTCGTTGCCGAGCGGTCCGCAGCGGCGGGGGCCTTGGCGGCGACGGGCTTCGCTCCGCCCTTAGCGGCGGCAGCCTTCGCTCCGCCCTTGGCTGCGGCAGCGGGGGGCGCCTTGGACTTGGACGGGGGCGCTTCGGATTTGCGCGCGCCCGGCTTGGCTTTCTTGTCGGCCATGATCAGCTCTTTCCTTCGGCGGAAGCGGCGGCGCCGGCTCGCTGCGTGAGAATGGTCTTCACGCGAGCGAGGTCTTTCTTCGCGCGGCGGATGGATGCCGTGTCGTTGAGGCGGTTCGTGTAGTTCTTGAACCGGTCGTCGAAGGATTGCTTCTCGAGCTGCTTTTCCAGCTCGAGGAGCGCTTCATCCGTGCGCTCGCGGAGTTCTTTCGATTTCATCGCATTCACCAACAAGTGATCAGACGATCTTCCGCGGGAGGAACTTGCACTGGAGCGGGAGCTTGTGCGCCGCGAGACGGAACGCTTCACGAGCCATCTCCTCGGTCACGCCGGAGATCTCATAGAGGACGCGGCCGGGCCTCACGAGCGCAGCCCACTCCTCCGGGGCACCCTTTCCGCCACCCATGCGAACTTCGAGGGGCTTGCGGGTGACCGGATGGTCGGGAAAGACGCGGATCCAGAGCTTACCGGCGCGCTTGACGTGCCGTTGAACGGCCATGCGAGCCGCTTCGATCTGGCGGGCGGTGATGCGAGCGGGCTCGAGAGCCTGCAGCGCGAAGTCACCGAACGAGACGTCCGAGCCGGTCCAGGCTAGGCCGCGCACGCGGCCTTTCTGCATCTTGCGGAACTTGGTGCGCTTCGGGGAGAGCATGTTGAGAGCCTCAGGCCAGGGAGAGCATTAGGAGGAGCGCGTTCAGATCCGGCGCGGCTTACGCTGCAGAACCTCGCCCTTGAAGATCCAGACCTTCACGCCGATGGCACCAACCTTGGTGCGCGCTTCGGCGGTGCCGAACTCGATGTCGGCGCGGAGTGTGTGCAGCGGAACGCGGCCCTCGCGGTACGCCTCGACACGGCTCATCTCGCTGCCGCCGAGGCGGCCGGCGCAGCGCACGCGGATGCCCTTGGCGCCGAACTTCATGGCCGTCGCTACGGCCTTCTTCATGGCGCGGCGGAAGGCGATGCGACGCTCGAGCTGGGTCGCGATGTTCTCGGCGACGAGCTGGGCGTTCGTCTCGGCTTTGCGTACTTCCTGAACGTCGATGAACACCTCGTTGTCGGTGAACGCCGAGACGCCCTTGAAGAGGCTCTCACCCTTCGCCGCCGTGCCGATGTTGCCGACCTTGAGGATCTCGATGCCTTTGCCGCCTTTGCCGATGACCATGCCGGGGCGCGCCGTGAAGACGATCACCTTGGCGCGGTTCGCGGCACGCTCGATCTCTACGCCGGCGATGTTCGCGTTGTAGAGGTAGCTCTTGATGGCGCGCTTGATGCGGATGTCCTGGTGCAGCCACTTCGTGTACGCGCGGCCGTCTTCGTACCACTTGCTCGACCACGTCTTGATGACGCCGACGCGGAAGCCGTACGGATGGGTCTTCTGTCCCATGAATCAGTCCTTCTGGATCGCTGAGCGAGTGGTGGAGCGCAGGGTCAGCGCGCGTCGAGCTCGAGATGGATGTGCGAAACGCCCTTGGTCACGCGCGTGGCGCGGCCCATGGCGCGGGGGCGCCAGCGGCGGAGAAACTTGTTGGCGGCCTTGTCGACGGTGGCCTTGCTGATGAAGAGCTTGTCGAGGTCGGCGCCGACCTGTCGCGCGTTGGCGACGGCGCTCTCGAGGATCTTCAGGATGACGGGGGCGCCAGCCTTGGGCGTGAACTGGAGGAGCTGCAGCGCCTCGGCGGCGTCGCGACCGCGAACGAGATCGACGATCATCCGCGCCTTTCGGGGAGCGATGCGGGCGGAGTTCGCACTGGCCTTGCTCAGCATGGTCGGTTCCTTGGCACTCGTGTCGAGGTCTGGAGGCGAAGCGTCTCCCGCCGGGCGCAGGCCCAAGAGAGCTTTCGTGTGATTCGAGAACCGTCGTGTCGCTTCGCGTGTCGCTCGGCGGGTTCGCTCCGGGAGGAGCTATTTCCGCTGAACCTCTCCGCGGGCGCCGGGGGGAGTCCCACGGTGGCCGGAGAGGCGAGTCGATCACGAAGCGCCGTTACGTGCCTCGCGAAGAGAAGGAGCCGGTCCTTCGACTTCGCCCCGATGACCCGACACCAAGGTGTGAGCCATCAGGGAGCGCGCTTTCTAGCAGCGAGCTTTTCGCGTCGCAAGCGTCTTTACAAAGAGGCGCGAAGAAAGATGTCCCGCATTTCCCTTGGATTGCTGCGTGGATGCGCAGCGGGCTGGACCGGCGAGCAGTCCGGTACGGTGGCGTGGGGCAGCGGCTCCGCTCCAAAGGGGGGCTCGGCGCAACGCACACGTAGACTCAGGTGCGGTCGCTCTCGCAGAGTTGGTCTTCAGGAGGCTTGGAACATGCTCGGACGTTTTCTCTCCATCTCGCTCGTGGTTGCGCTCGGCGCGGTGGGTTGCAAGTCCGAGAGGACCGACGTCGACACGCCGATCACGACGACCTCGGGGACCGAGACGACCGTGGGGCAGGGCGGAGCCGGCGGCGGGGGCGGGTCGGACGAGGGCGGCGCTGGATCGGGTGAAGGCGGGGCAGGCGGCGCAGGCGAAGGAGGTCAAGTCGGCACCGGGGGCGCAGGCGGGGCAGGCGGCGGCTGAGGCAGCTGCTGAGGCCGGGACGCGCGCCCGTCCCACAAACTAGAGGTTGCGCAAAGGCGGCACTCGGCGAAAGACTGCTGACCCGGTGCCGTTTTCCACCCAGAGAAGGGCCTGGGCGATCGCGGTCGCAGTGGCCACCGGCGGTTGCTCCGTCGCCGCCGAAGCGCCTCGGGCGCCCAGTGGCGCCTCGCAGCGTGGGTCCTCGGCCTCGTGGCCGGAGCCCGCAGCTCCCTACCGCGTACTCGGTCCCGAGCCGGCCTCCTTGGATCTGGCCTCGCTCGCCAACGAAGCGCCGACGCTGTCGGTCGTCGCGAGCGAAACGGCGCGCTGTCCGAAAGGCATGGCGCTGGTCGACGACCGCTTCTGCATCGATCGCTGGGAAGCGACGCTCCTCGTGCGCAGCGGCAGTCGCGAGACACCGCACACGCCCTACGAGCCGGTCGACGACGTGCACGCACCGTTGCGGGCGGTCACCGCCCCGGACGTCGTTCCTCAAGGATACGTCAGCGGCACCCAGGCCGAAGCCTCGTGCCGTTCATCGGGCAAGCGGCTGTGCACGGCACATGAATGGGAGAGCGCCTGTCGCGGGTCACGCCGCACGCAGTTCCCTTACGGCAATGAGCGCCGCGCGAAGGCCTGCAACGACGACGTCCGCCCGAGACATCCGGTGGTCGAGGCCGCGCAGCGTTCGGGCATTGCCGCAGAAGATCGATGGAAGACGGGGATGAACCTCGCCCTGGTCAATCAGCTGCCGGACGGTCTGTTGCCGACTGGCTCCCGCGAGGCCTGCGTCACCACCGACGGCGCCTTCGACATGGTCGGCAATCTCCATGAATGGATCGCCGATTCGGACGGTACTTTTCGAGGCGGCTTCTACATGGACACGACGCAGAACGGCGAGGGCTGTGCCTACCAGACGACTGCGCACGACATCGACTACCACGACTATTCCACCGGCTTCCGCTGCTGCGCACGCGCCGACGGAGTGGAGTGACCGCATGTTGAAAGGCTCACACAGGGGCTCACGCACGATGCGAGCAGTCGCAGCGGCCGTCGGCGTCCTCGGGGTGCTGGCCGTCGGTTGCAAGAAAGAGAACAAGCCGATCGACGCGCAAGAGGTACCAGTCAACGAAGGCCGCGCGACCTCGCAAGAGCTGCTCACGACGCTGGGCGCAGCGAAGGGCCTCGAGTCGACCGCCGCATCGACGTCGCTGAAATGGGTGCGCGTCGTGGGCGACGAAGACCGTGTCTTCCTAGGAGGTGCGGTCGCGAGCGAAGCGGTCGCCCTCATCTCGGACAACGCCGGTCGCAACTGGAAGAGCCTGAAGGCGCCTGCTCCCGATCTGGCAGCCTGGTCGGTCGGCGCAGACGGGACCGTGGTCCTCTCCCTCACCCGGCGGGCGAAGCCGAAGACTGCGCTGAGGAAAGGCGAAGTCGCGCCGATCGAAGGGCTCGCTGTCCTCTTCGCTGCACCGGGAGGCGATCTCGAGACCAAGATTCCGCTCATCGAGCCGCCCTCGGTCGCGGCGAAGGGGCCGGCGCCGCCCCCCGGCCCGCTGGTGCCCATGGGGGACGCGATGGCCGCAGTGGTCTCGCCGGACGCGGCGTCGTTCGTGATCGACACGGCACCACGCAAGCCGGAGATCATCTTCGTTCCCAAGGCGGGCACCACCCTTCCTCCAGCCATTCCCATTCCGAACGGCGAGCGACCCATCTATGCGCCGTACGCGCGCCCGCCCGTTCTGTTGACGGTCGGGCCTCGCGGGCTCCTGCGCCGACCTTGGCCGAAGCCGGGCGAAGCGCTCGCCAAGCCGGAGCCGATCGCCGGCACGACCTCGAGCGCGACCATCCAGGCGGAGCTGTCGGCTGGCCCCGAATGCGAGGCGGGCAAGTTCTCCTATCGCCGCGTGTCGCAGGCCGGTGGCAAGATCTTCATCCTCGGTATTTCGCCCGACAAGAGCGTGTACTTCGAGGTCCCCGCCAGCACGATCCCGCTGTCGCCCATTGGGTGTGGCGGCGGGCGCGTGGTGGTCGAAGCACTCGACCCGCGCGACACCAAAGCGAAACTCGTCGCTTGCGCTGAAAATGGCTGCGTCGCGCCCGAGAACATCCCTTTCCGACCGTGGACCGAAAAGCACGATCGCGTGCTCGGTGTGACGTCGACCGCGAAGAGCGTCGTTGCGCTGGCCGGCTTCTACAGCCCGCTGCGCTGGGGTCTCTACGAGGGGCAATCGACCGACGGCGGCAAGCTATGGGACCCCCAAAGAAACTTCGGCGAAGGCCCCGGGGAGCGTGGCCGCTACGAGCTCGGAGCGGTGCTGCCCATGGGCGACCGCGTCCTCGCGCTGCTCGCCGCCGACGTCACCGGCACCAATCGCCGTTCGTGGTTCGCCATCGCGTCGACCGACGGCGGCGTGACCTGGAACGTCCCGTAGACCTGCCCCACCTTCCGACTCGCCTTTCGCCCTTTTTTCAGAGAGAGTTCGCAGGGAGAAGGCAGAAAGAGGATCCGGTTCAGGTCTGCGCGCCGTTCGTGCGAACACTCTCAAGCCTTCCCGGCTTCCTGTGAATTCTCTCGCTGCGAAAACGGCGAAACCCGAGCCTGACACGAATCCTGGGAGCGACAGGCTCAGCGCTCGCGGGACCAAAAAGCGAAGGGCCGGCGACCTCGAGAGGTCGACCGGCCCTTTCTCGCGAACCGCCGCAGGGCGGTTCGAGAGCGAGCGCTTACTTGCGCTTGCCGCCCTTGGTGAGCGGGCCGCTTGCGTTCTTGCGCGCGCCGTCGCTCGCCGCCAGCGCCGAGCTGGCCGAGCCGGCGTAGCGAGCAAAGCGACGGTCTCCGCCCTGGAAGACTCGCTTCGCGAGCTTCAGCTCCTTGAGGGCGGAGCTGGCGCGGCTCTGGGGGACGCCCGCGGACTTCGCCACTTCACTGGCGCTGACGCCGCCCGACGACTTCACGATGCGCTCGACAGCCGAGAGCAGCTCCATCCGACCGGCAGCCGAGCCGCGACCGCGCTTTGCGCCGCCGGCTTTTGCCGCTTTGGGTGCCTTGGCAGCCTTGGCAGCCTTGGGGGCCTTGGCGAGCTTCGGGGCCTTGGCGGGCTTCGCCGCTTGGGAAGCCTTCGCGGCCTTGGCGGCCCTGGGAGCGGCGGCGGGTGCGGCCGGCGCGGCGGCGACCGGCGCGGCAGCGACCGGCTTCGACGGCGGACGGCCCGGTCGGCGACCGAGGGGGCGACCGGCCTTCACGGAGGCGAAAGCGTCGGAAACCGCAGCGCGAGCCTGCGGGAGACTGCCGCTGATTCCGCCAATTTGCGCGCGGACGAGGGCGAGGATGGCGTCGTCCGACATCTTCCGGACGAAGTCGACGAGCTGAGCAGAGAATGCGTCGTGGTTCGGCATGAGTTTCGATCTCCCATTCGCCGATACCCGACCGGCGATATTCGAGGAAGTATGCAATGAAAGGGCGCTGGTCAAGCGAAAACACCTTTTATTGAACCGCTGGCGAGCAGATTGAAGAGCGGACAATGGCGAAGCTGTAGAGTCGCCGGAATGTTTTCGAGCCCCCTCCGAAGCATCCGATGGTCCGGTCAATTCCAAGGCTTTGGGCGCTCATCGAGCGCATTTACCGGCTCGGTTCGTGCGCTCGCCCTCATCGTTGCACCCGCCCTCGCGACGTCGAGCTGTGGCGAGGCAGATGACCACGGTGTGGCAACTCGCTCGGCTTCGAGCTCTCTGGCGCAGTCGACCACCGCGCCGATGCAATCGACTGGACGACCCGGTGCGTCCTCCAGTGCGTCCCCGAGTGCCTCCCCCGGTGCTTCGCCGCCAGCTCCGGCGACGGTCGCGGCAAACCCGTTCGTCGGGATCTGGAAGGGCCCTTATCGAGCGGAGAAGGCGAATCCGACGATGGACCCGACGGTGCGCGACGAGGTCTGGAGGAGGGACGATGGAAAGCGTCACGCCGGCAACGGGCTGGTCGAGCTGATCGTCGCCGAAGAGGGTACGACTTCCGGAACGATTGAGGGAAGTCTGGGTCGGGGCGATCTTCGCGGCGAGGCGGACGGCCAGACCGTGCGAGCGATGATCGCATCGAGCACCGAGGACGGCCCCGCCGGGACCCTCATTGGAAAGCTGGACGACAAGGGCCTCGTCATCGAGATGCGGACGAGCGATGGCGCAGGCCAGACGCCTCGCATCGCCAAAGGAACGCTGGTCCGCGTCCCCTGAGCTGCCTATCGGTCGGGTGGTGGGTCGACGCCTCGCCCGCGCTGGAAAAGACCTCGACTCGGCCGGCGCGGGCGAGCTGGGCTCAGCGCTTGGAGAGGTCGACCGAGTCCCAGACGCGCGCCTCGCGGAAGGTTCGGAGGAGCGCCGCGTCGATGTGCTGGTCCTTCACTTCGAAGTCCAGGATCTCCAGCGCACGGTCGAGCGGAACGGCCTTCTTGTAGGGCCGATCGGACGCGGTGAGCGCGTCGAAAATGTCGGCGATGCTCATCATCTTCGACTGCAAGGGAATCTCCTCGGCGCGAAGACGATGGGGATAGCCCGTGCCGTTCAGCCGCTCGTGGTGCGAGCCTGCGATGGAGGCGATTCGCCGGAACTTCTTGCCCCATGGCACCTTCGACAGGAACTCGAAGGTAAGCGTCACATGGCTGCGGATCTCGTCGATCTCGGCGGTGGTCAGCGAACCGCGAGTGACGGAAAGGCTCGCCACCTCGTTCGGGGTGATGAGCGCGTGCTGACAGCCCGCCATGTCGACGTAGGTCTCGCGCGCCACCACCTCGATGCGAGCGAAATCGCCACCTTTGAGCACGGTGGGCTCGTTTGCCGCCAGCACGGCGGCGAAACCGGATTCGAGCTCGGCGCGGCGCAACGCCAGCTCGTCCTCCAGGGCGCGCAGCTCCTCGGCCGACCCCCCGCGCTGCATCACGCGGATCTTCCGCTCGAGGAACTCGACCTCCAGCGTGCGTTCGACGTAGTCGAACCGGGCCCGCATCCGGTCGAGCTCGTGGGGATAGAGCTTCTTGGCCTTGACCAGCACCTCCTCGCGGACGCCGATCTTTCCGAAGTCGTGCAAAAGCGACGCGTACTCGAGCTCGCGCAGATCGTCGTCGGTCCAGGCAACGCCCTTGTACGGGCCCTCGGTCTCGCGCTCGACCGCCCGGGCCAGGCCGACAGTGAGGCCGGCGACGCGACGAGAATGGCCGCTGGTGGTCGGGTCGCGCTGCTCGATCGCCTCGACGCTGGCGTGGACGAAGCCCTCGAGCATTCGACGGATCTCGTCATAGAGGACGGCGTTCTCGAGCGCGATGCCCGCTTGCGAGGCCAGGGTGAGCAGGAGCTCCTCGCTGCGCTGGTCGAAGGCCACCACGTTGGTGTCGAAGTCGGCGCGTTCGTGCAGCCGCTGCTGCGGGTCCTTCTTCTTGTTGATGAGCTGAATCACCCCGACCACGTCGCCGCCCCGCGCGATGAGGGGAGCGCAGAGCATGCTCTTGGTCCGGTAGCCGATCTTTTGATCGAACGAGCGGTCGAAGCCGTACGGCGACATCGGCGGCAGGTCGTAGACGTCGGCGATGTTGAGCGGACCGCGATGCATGGCGACGTAGCCGGCCATGCTGCGCACACCGACCGGCATCGTGAACTCGCGCGAATCAAACGTGACGCTGTCGTTGTGGGAGAGCTTGAATCGAAGCATCCGACGGGTGGGATCGGGGTCGTCGCCTTCGACGACGTAGATGCTGCCGGCGTCGGCGCCGGTGATGAAGCGGCTCTTTTCGAGGATGAGATCGAGCAGCTTGCGAATCTCCCGCTCGGTGGAGATGGCTTTGGCGATCTCGATCAGCTCACCCAGCTCGAAGCGATAGCGATCGAGCCAGCGACCGCGGCTCTCGGCGCGGGCCCGCGCCTCGATCAGCTCGAAAGCGTTGGCGAGCGCGACCTCGACCTCGATGGGTCCAGGGCTGTTCGGAAGCACCGAAGCCAGGCCACGCCGTATCGCCTCCGGCAGATCGCGCTCGTGCGGTGAGCCGATCAGCACCAGGGCGGCGCGCCCGTCGGCCAGACGCTCGGCGTACGGCCGAAGGACGTGTCGCCCACGATCCCAGACCGCGGCGGGCGCCACCAAGACCGTCCAGTCGTCGCGACGTACCGCGACCAGCAGCGGGTGCGGGCGCACCACGATCGCCGGGGCCACCACGACGGATGCGACGAGCTGGGCGATGGCGTCGAGACCGTCAAGGGCATCGATTCGTGACGGATGGGGCAGTGCGACGCTCATGATCGGGGCTCCGGTGGCTCGCTGGTCTCGTGATGGTCGATCGCCCCATCCGCGATGGCTCGCGAGGCGTCCGGGTCGTCAATCGTGCTTCGAGAAGGTGCGTTCACGACGACGCCTCGGGCGTGCCGGCTTGACCATCCGCGGGCCGGGTGCGAGCGTCGCCCGCTCGAACCAAGGATGCCAACGCCGAAGGCCAAAGGCCGAGGCGGTGGCACAAGGACCGTGGCGCGGGAGGCTTGCCGACTGAGCCACGAACGCCGCAACGAGCGGCGCGAGGAGCTCGCCTACGAATGCTGTCGATGGAGAAGGCGCTCAAGACGAGCTCGCTGATTCTGGTGGCGATCGGTTCGTTGTGTGGTGATGCCGCAGCGCAGCCCGCGCCGCCGCCGGTGCCCGCCCAGGCGCCCCAGAAGCCCCCGGCCGGGCAAGGAGCCCCAGGCCAAGGCTCCGCGCCTTCCCCTGGTGATCGTTCCACGTCCCCGCAGGCTCCCCCTGGAGCCGGACCGGCGCAAGCTTCTGGGGCAGCGCCGCCAGCCCCCGAGGCCCCAGCCCTGGGAAGCCCCCTCGACGTTCCGCCTGTCGAGGCGGCAGCCCTTCCTCCCGCTGGAAAAGGAGAGGGAACGACGCCGCCACCACCGGCTGCTGCGCCACGCGCGTTCGCCAACGAGGGCGGGCCCGGTCCGGTGCGCGACGACGGACCGCCGCTCGCCGGCTGGCACGATCGATTTTTTCTGCGCGACCGGAACGATCACTTTCGCCTCTATCCCGGGGTGCAGCTCGCGTTCGACCTGCAAAGCTGGTTCGGTCCCGGCGTGAACGGCGATGCGCGGACCGCGGGCGGCGCCGGGCTACCACCTCGCTTCGTGATGCGGCGCGGGCGCATCGAGATGGGGGGCGAGCTGCTTTCCCGCTGGAGCTTCGCAGCACAGCTCGACATCAACATTCGCGGTGTCGAGGGAGCCGAGGGGCTGGCCCCGGGCGACGCGGTGGGGCCCAATCCCAACGCGACACTCGGCAACATCTACGTCGACTACGCCTTGTGCGACTGTCTCCATTTCTCCTTCGGCCAGGTGCGCTCCCCGCTCAGCCTGGAGAATCGAACCAGTGACCCGGTCCTGGTCACCACCGAGCGCACCATTGCGACGCGCGGCCTGATCGCTCCCGGCGAGCGAGAGACCGGCATCATGGCGTGGGGCGACCTGTTCGACGAACTGGTCACCTACGAGCTCATGGTCGGCGGCGGCGACGGCAACAACCGGCCTCAGGTCGACGGGAGCTTCGACTTTCTCGGGCGGATCGTCCTGCGCCCTTTCCAATCGGTCGACCTGCTGGAAAAGCTGCAGATCGGCGTGTCGGCCCGGCACGGTAGTCGCGACCAGTACGGCGTGGGGTACGACGCCTACGCCATCACCACCGGGCAGGGCCTGGTGCTGTGGGCGCCGACCTACACCGACTCGCTGGACCGCACGATCCACGTCATTCCATCAGGCGCCCAAAACCAGATCGGCGGCGAGCTGCGCGTGCCGCTCGGCCCGGTCGACGTGCGCGGCGAGCTTCATTACGTCGCCAACGGCACCCGCGAGGCGGTCGACACCTTCCAGCTGACCCGCACCAATGCCGAGCGGCTCGGGCTCGTCTCCGGCATCGGTGCGCTCGGCTCGATCACCTGGTGGGCGCTGGGCGACGCGCACGTCACCGGCGACCCCGGGGTGGAGCGACCTCCAACCATCAACTTCAAGAAGAAGCCCGATCTCAAGAAAGGCCTCGCGCTGACCGCGTTCTTCTCCACCATCGCTGCCGACTACGACGCCAATCAACGGGGCGGGGAGGACGACGCGAACACGCCCGGCTCCGATGGAAATCCGCAAACGTCGCTCGACGTGCTGCAGCTCGGCTTCGACGCAAGCTACTGGCACACCCGACACGTGCGGCTCGCCCTCGACTACTCGGCGTTCCTGACGCCCGGTGCCGAGACCGACGGCGGCCTCACCCGCGTGCCCGGCAACTTCGGCGACGCCGGCAGCGCGAGCAGCCGGGCCGTCCACGAGCTCAACAGCCGACTTCAGCTCTGGTTCTGATCTGAGTCGTCGACCCGCCGGGCCGCCTGGCCCGGGGCGCCAGGGCGATGGCGCTTGGAGGTCCCAGAAAGGGCGCACTGCACTGCCAGGTTCTTGGCCCGGCGCGCGAGGCTGCGATACCGACGGCCTGGATGCGCCGTTCGTGGTTTGCCATCGGCATGGCGGCTTCGCTGGTGGCAGCGACGCTGCCGTACATGCGAGATCATGGCTCGGAGCTTTCCGATCGCCTCTCCAAGGTCGCGTTTGCGCGTGGTGGCGGGGGGACGAAGCAGAAGCGACCGACGCCGCTCGCCGGACTCGATCTGGCGCGCATCGACGTGCGTGACGAGGTCGCCACGGCGCCCGCCGCCGACGGTCGCATTGCCGACCTGACTCTGTCGCCGCGGCTGCAGCGCGCGGCCAATCGATACCTTCGCGAAGCGGCGCTGCCCGAGGGCGCGATCGTCATCGTCGAGGTGAAGACGGGCCGCATCCTCGCCTGGTCGAGCTATTCGGAGGACTCGCCAGCTCGCGATTTCGCCGCAGAATCGAACGTCCCGACGGCCAGCGTGTTCAAGATCGTGACCGGCGCCGGCCTGGTCGAACAGGGCCTCGGACCGACGACCCGCGTTTGCTATCGCGGCGGCAAGAGCCGCATCGAAGCCGAGGATCTCATCCCCGACGAGCGGCGCGACAAGTGGTGCGCGACGCTGGGCGAAGCGATGGGGCGAAGCCTCAATACGGTTTTCGCGCGGATGGCGAGCCAACACCTCGACCACGACTCGCTCGAGAGCATTGCCAAGCGGCTGGGATGGGGTCGGCCGATCCCGTTCGATGTGCCCATCGTCCCCAGCGGGCTCGACTTGCCGAAGGAGGACGACACCGAGCTTGCGCGCTCTGCAGCCGGATTCTTCCACTCGACGATGTCTCCCTTCCAGGGCGCCAATCTGGCGGCGACGGTCGCCAATGGCGGCGAGATGCTGCGCCTGCACATCGTCGATCGCGTGCGCGAGCCTCAGGACCGCAAAGCCAAGAAGAAGAGCGGCCAAGGCGACAAGGATGACGGCGACAAGGACGGCGGCAAGGTCGTGTACGAGGGCCCGAAAGAGCGCGAGTCACTCGGCCGTGTGATGGAGGAGCGCACCGCCCGCGCCGTCACCGCGATGATGGAGCACACGGTGGACGACGGGACGAGCTTCAAGTCCTTTCACGATCACGCCGGACGCGCGCTCCTCCCCGACATCCGCATCGCGGGCAAGACCGGCACACTGGCCGAGACCAAGAAGAATGGTCGCCTCGTCACTTGGTGGGTCGGATTCGCGCCGTCAGACAAGCCCGAGATCGCCGTGTCGGTGCTTGCAGCCAATCGCCACTCGTGGCGCGTCAAGGCCACGACCATCGCCGCCAACATGCTGCGTGTGTACTTCTCCGAACAGAAACGCAAAGGCGTCGTCGACCCGACGCTCCAAGCCCCGAAGTGGAGCGAGTAGCTATCCACGCTGAGGAGTGTGTCGGGAAACTCCTCCCGAATAGGAGGGCGCCTGGCCAAGCCAATGACAGCGTGTCGAGACCGAGCGAGGCCGGTGGCGCGTCGCGCGGAGCGTCCTCCTGGACGTGCGCACGCGCGCTGCCGGGATCGCGGGCGGTATCGGCGAAAACCAGCGCACTCCTAGCGCGTCGGCGACACATCGCGGGGGACGAAGCAGGCGCGGCACCGCGCTTCGTACGATTCGCTCCCGCCCACCAGCACCGTCTCACCCTTGGGGAGGAGACGCTGCGAGCGGCTCGCAGCGGCGCCACAAATGGTGCAAACGGCGCGAACCTTGGTTACGTCCTCGGCGATCGCCATGAGCTCGGGCATCGGGTGGAACGGCTGACCCAGGTAGTCCTGGTCGAGCCCGGCGACGATCACGCGAAGGCCGCTGCGGGCCAGCTCGTCGACCACCTCGACGATGCCGCGGTCGAAGAACTGCGCCTCGTCGATCGCGACGACCTGCGTCTCCGGCTCGATCTGCTCGCGCAGGCCACCGCTGGTCGCGACCGCCACCGCATCCACGCTGATCGCGCCGTGGCTGACGATGCGGGAGGCGTCGTAGCGATCGTCGATACGGGGCTTGAAGGCCTGGACGCGCTGCCGAGCCAAGAGCGCCCGCTTGAGACGGCGGATCAGCTCCTCCGTTTTGCCGCTGAACATCGACCCAGTGATGACCTCGACGCTGCCACCGCCATGGGCCTCGAACCAAGGATGCCGACACCGAACGCCGAAGGCCGAGGTGGTGGCACCAGGACCGCAGGGAGGAAGGCTTGCCGACTGAGCTGCGAACGCGAGTCTTCGGGCCTCGGGCTTCATTCTGGGGTGGCAAGAACCGCGGCCGGCCGGCGGCGGCAAGTGCCAAGTCCGAGGGGATCGACAGGACTTGCCCGCAGGTTTGCCCAGGGACCGCGCGAGCGTGCTACCATCATTACGTGCAGGTGGTGTTGCGGAAGTTGGGTCGTGGCGCGCGGGCCGTCGTGGGCAGGCTCGTGCGTGCTCCCCGCAAAGGCTCAGTCGTCGTGATTGAGTTCTCCGACGGCATGCACGAGTACGTGACGACCCCCGTGAAGCGCGTTCTGCGCATCGCCGGCAAAGAGGTCTTCTACATCGAGACCGTCAACTCGCGCTACCGCCTGGAAATCCGCAGTCGCGAGGTGACGCTCGATGGCGCAGTCGGCGGCGGAACGTAGTCCGCCGTAAGCCTACTGCGCGCCACACTGCGTCGGACGCCTGTCCTCAATGGCCTGAGTGTGCCCGGTCGAACTGCTGCGCGCCCCGCTAGGAGGGCGCTGGGTTTCGCCGATACCGCCCGCGATCCCGGCAGCGTGCGTGCTCACGTCCAGGAGGACGCTCCGCGCGACGCGCCACCGGCCTCGCTCGGTCTCGACGAAACCCAGGCGCCCTCCTACTTCGGGAGGAGTTTCCCAGCGCCCTCCTAGCTGCGTTGCCTTGCCATCGGGTCGCTCGCGACGCTTGACCGGGCACACTCCCAACATCGCGGCTGCTCGCGCTTCGCGCTCCACTACGCCCCGTGGTACGAGGCCCGCCCCCTCAAAGGAGCTAGCGGAACCATGGCGAACGGCGATCGTCGCAACTCGATGAAGATGAAGCGTCGCAAGGCGCAGAAGAAGAAGAAGGAGCGCGCCAAGAAGCGCAAGGTGGCACGCACTGTCGCGGCTGCAGCTCCCGCGAAGAAGACCAGCACGCGCAAGGCTGCTGCCGCGCCGCCCGCCGCTCCTGCTGCTGGCTGAGCCGAAGGCTCAATCCATCGCACTCTCGTCCGCCGGAATCACGGTGGTCGAGAAGTGCGATGCCGGTTTCTGCTTCGCAGAAACGCCCTGGTCCGGCCCGGTCGTACCGCTGGTCGCGCCATCTGCGCGGGTGTCACCGCTGGGTCCGGCGACCCACTCGCCCTCGCCACCCGGCGCTCCACGCGACGCCTGCATGACGGGCGCATCGCGCGGCTCGCCGAGGAGACCAGGCTCGCCCCCTACGCGGATCTCATCGACGATGAGCCATCCGCCCTTCTCCATGTCGCGCCATTTCTGCTTGATCGAGGTGGTGCGCAGGGTCGACTCGTCGATGCGCTGCCACGAGACGTGGACGAGCACGGTCGCTTCGTCCTTGCCGGGCATGTCGAGACCGGCGAACTCCAGGTCGGAGATGCGGATGCCGCGCCCCCAGCCGGAGTGGCTGTTCATGAACTGCTTGCGGGCCTTTTCACCGACGAAGCTCATGGCGACGTCCATGCGCCCGAAGCGCGTCGCCATGTTCATCTCGTAGGCCGCATCGGTCAGACGATCGGCCGCGGTGGGCGGAGAGATGCAGCCGCCCGTGGCGAGGGCGAGAGCAGCCGTCACGAGCACAGCAGATACGGCAGACCGACGGGACATCATGGATCTCCGCCTAGCGCCGCAGAGATCACGAGGCCAAGTTTCGGTCGCCGCCGACCGGCTCAGAAGCCGCTGTTGAGCAGGAAGTAGAGCTGGCCTCCGGGCACGGCCTCGGGGCTGAAACCATAGGCGTAGCCGAGCTTGAAGATGGTGTCGGCGCGATGGGCGAGGGTGAACATCAGCCAGAGCTCGCCGCCGACCGACGCGTGCAGATCCGGCGAGGAGATGAGCTCGCCGTTGTAGAAGAAGCGGACCTGATCGGTACGGAAGCGATTGAAGGCACCACCCCAATCGACGAAGGCTGAGGCGTCCAGGCGCTTGAAAAAGATGGGCAGGGTGGAGAGGCCGGCATCGGGCTGCACGATCGGCGCGCGATACTCCATCGTCGAGAGCAGGTAGCCGGTGCCTGAATAGGAGGAAGGGGCGTAGCCGCGCAGCACGAAGGACCCGTCAAAGGAGCCGGTCAACGCATCGATCGCGCTCCTCGCGGCCAGGTCGTAGCCGCCGACGAAATAGAAGCCGCGCCCGGCATAGGTGCCGTCGACGATGCCGGCTGCGGCGCGGAGTGCGAGGACGTGATAGCCCGGCCATGGCATCGGCACGAAGGTCGACCCGTCGACCTCGAAGCCATAGAGCGATTGATCGCTCAGCGTCTCCTCCCCGCCGTAGGTGGCGGCGACGCGGAGGGTCGAGCCGCGCCAGGCGCCGGGAGCGGTGAGGGAGCCTTCGGTGGTACCAAGGGTGTAGCCGAGACGGAGCGTCCCCAGGTAGCCCTCGGGAGGACGAATCGTGGTCGTCGAGTAGGGAGAAGTGGCGACCGGAACGGGCAGGTCCGCAGTGGAGATCTGCGCCGAATAGGTGAGACCTATCGATTGCGAGACGAACACTCGCGGAAGTGGCATCGACACGCTCGCCGATACCGATGTGGCGTCCTCGTCGTAGACGATCTCGCGGTTGTCGATCACGTAGCCGCCGCGTGGGCGGACCGTCTTGGAGACCTGCACTCCGAGATCGACCGGGAGCTGATTGTAGGAATAGCTGAGGGTCGCGGTCGGTGACGGCGCGTCGGGTTCGGCACGCAGGCTCACCGATGCGGAATGAATGCCGACGATGTCCGAGGCGCGCGCGTCGAGGGAGACGGCCTGCGGAGAGTAGTTTCCCGGGGCGACGGAGAAGAACCAGGAGCGGGGACCGAACGTCGGCAGCGGGTTGTAACGCTCGTGCCGCAGCTCGACCGGACGCGGCGCGGCCAGCGGAAGCGGCCGCTCCGACGGGGGCGGAGCCGGGTCGAGGTGGCGCGACGGATCGAGTGGCATGGTGAAGAGGTCGTAGCCGCGCGTGCCGAAGCCGACGTACGCGAGGGTCTTTTCGTCCTCGTCGACCGAGGGCATGAGCGCTGCCACCCGGACGTTGGTGACCTGGACGATCACGCGGGATGCCAGATCGTACAGGTAGACGTTGAAGATCCCGCTGCGGTCGGACGAAAAGTAAATGTGACGGCTGTCATTCGACCATGTCGGACCCATATCCATGGCCCGATCCTTGGTGATCTCCCAGAACCGGCCGGTGGCGACCTCGACCACGCGGATGTCGCGAAAGCCGCCGGCGGTCCATGCGCTGTAGGCGACATAGCGACCATCGGGCGAAAAGCGTGGCGTGTAGGACTGGTCGAACCTCGCGCTTTGCAGCAGCGTTCGCGAGGGGCCGATCTGGCCCTGTGCGTCGATGTCCGCGATGGACAGGGTCGTCGTTCCGGCCTTGTTGAGGGTGAAGACGACGTGGCGCCCGTCGCGCGAGACATCAGGCTCCGACGCGCGCCAGCCGACGGTCAGCTGGCGGCGGGTCGACTCTTCCCCGGAAGGGGCGGTTTCGCCCTTCGGCAGACGGAAGAGGTCGGTACGCGAATAGACCGTCTTGAAAACCTCGGTCTGGTTGAAGACGAGATCGCCGTCGGGTTCGAAGGTTGCGTGGGCGTCGGCGGCGGTGCGGGCGACGAGCTTCTCGTCACGCAGCGACGGGTCGGTGGGCGAGCCCACGTCGAACCGATAGAGACCGGAGCGGCGATCCTGATCGCCGCGCGAATAGATGATCTCGGGTACGTCGGGCCGCAAGCGGGCGTGCTTGGGGACGAACATCGGGTAGGCCGCCGAGCCGCCGCGCGCCGAGACACGCGTCCCTTCGCGCAGGCCGCGCTTTTCGACGGCGCGCACCTGCTCGGCGACGTGGGCGCGCACGTGGGCGACCCAGCCCTCGTAGAGCTGGTCGTAGGTGCGGCCGGTGACGCGACGGATCGCACGGCTCACCCCGAACGGCGCCAAGCTCGCCGAGTAGTCGGCGGCGACCGCCGGCATGGTGTCGGGGCCATAGACGTCGCTTATCCAGCGGAGGAACTGGGCCCCATAGAGGTACCAGAGGTTGCCTTGTGGATAGCGGAAGGCCGCCCCCGAGATCTGATCCAGGCGCGCCACGCGATCATCGAGGACGTCGGCGCGTATGAAGGCGTCGAAGAGGGACGATCGGCCGCGACCCGCCGATGAGTATTCGGTCTCCTGGACCACCGCCAGGCCCTCGATCAGCCAGCGCGGGTTGGCGGAATTGGGCGAGAGGGTGCGCCCGAAGACCGCATTGAAGATCGACGCCCCGCCGCTGATGTTTCCAGTGTGGAGAATGTGCGTGTACTCGTGCGTGACGAGCTCGAGCATCCAGTCGTCGTAGTCGCCGAGCGCCGAGATGTCGGGGGGCGCCGAGACGAAGAGCCGAATGGTGTCGTAGGGGACCGGCGTCGCGCTGCCGTTCGCGGTGTCGACGTCATCGGTGAGGAGGATCTCCGTCGCGTGCTCCGGCGCGTACCCCATCTCCTGGATCAGGCGCTCGCGGATGGTCTCGCACAACGTGGCCACCCGCCGCGCGACCGGGTCGAGCGTGTGCGGGTGGTGAACGCGAAAATGCGCCGTCTTGTAGGTCCACCAGGTGAGCGACGGATCGCCCGCCGCCTCGGCCTCACTGGGGCGCCCCGCGAAGCCGACGAGCGAAAGCGCGACCGCCAGCACGATCGCCAGCACGGGGCGGCCGATCCTCCGGCGATTCGACGCGGCGCGCACGACGCTTCGCTGACTCAGAGATCGTCGTAGAAGATCGGCTCGCGGTTGCGCGCGTAGCGATACACCAGCTGACGTCCTTCGGGGGTGATCTGGTTGAGCTTCGCGCCGAAGCCGGGCTCGACGCCTTCTCCTGCTTCGCGCGCCCATTGCACCGTGCCCGATGCGTGGAACTCGTAGTCGCCAGGCAAAAGGACCCGGAGGCTCACCGTCGCGCCGAGCTTGGGGACCTTGTAGGTGCCGACGAAGATCCCGCCGTGCTCGATGACGTCGTTGCCGGCCAGACCCTTGTAGAAGTTCGAGACGCTGTGCGCGCCGAGCTCGACCACGACGCTCCCCGAGGGTGCTGGGGTGGCGGGCTTTTGCGGCACCTCGGGCACGGCGATCGGCTGCGGACGTGGCTGCACCGGGGCGGCGACCGGTTGGGGCTGATAGGCCTGAGCGACCTGGGGCGGAGCGGCAGCGGGCGCCGCCTGCGGAGGCGCCGCGAACGGCTGCGTTGGGGGTGAGTGCGGCGCGGCATAGGGCGGAGCCTGAGGAGCGGGCGCGAAATGCGGCGACGCTGCGAAAGTCGGCTGGGGCGCTGCCTGCGGGACGGGACGGGGTGCGGTCGCGGGCTGGGCTTTTTGCTCCTGGGCCTGGGCGGGCGTCATCATCAACGTGCCGCCCTGCATGCGCGGCGCGGCAGGAGGGAACGCCTCGGTGGGCGCCGGCGCAGGGGGCTGAGCCGCCGCAGAGGACATCACCTGCGTCGAACCACTGGCGGCGGGCGCGGCAGGAGGCGCGAGGGCGGCGGCAGTAGGCCACGCTGCCGCGAACGCGGGCGCGGGCACCGGTGCGAACGCCGGCGCGGGAGGAAGCGGCGCCGGTGCGGGCACCGGTGCGAACGCTGGCGCGGGAGGAAGCGGCGCCGGTGCGGGCGGAAGCGGAAGCGGAAGCGGCGCGGAGACTGGAGAATGCGCTGCCGGCTGCGCGGGAGCGGCAGCCTGGATCTTGGCGAGCCCGTGGACCTTGGCGAGGCTCGCTGCGACGGCTTCCAGGCAGAGATCGACCGCGGTGCTCGATTGCTCGATCTTCTGGAGCATGTCGAGCGCGCGCCGGACGGCGTCGAGCGCACGATCGCGGCCTTCGAGGTCCGCGCCGTTCGAGCGCTCGACACGGTGAAGCACGCTCATCGCCTGGGCGATGGGCTCGGCGACCTCGAGCAGGGCCTCCGGAACTTCGGCTTCGGTCTGCAGTGCATTGAGCGCTGCGGCGAGCTTCTCGCGAGCAGCCTTGGCGAGCGGGACGGCTTGCGACACGCGTGACCTTCCTCAGGCGAAAGGCGGCCCCACGGCCGCCAGGGAGCGGGAGCCTATCAAGAACCGTGGAGCAAGGTGCGTAGGTCGTCCGAGGTCGCAGGCTGGCCCTCGACGTCGAACTTCGACAGCGCGACGGCTCCGTCGCGCGTGCGGATCACGCAGCGACCGTCGAGGAACGCGGACTCGCCCGGCGTCTCCAGGACGGTTGGGGTAGCGGCGAGGGGGAGAACCTCGAGCACTGTCACGACGCTGTCGCCGATCTCCGTCACCGCGCCGGGAGCCGGGGCCAGGGCACGAACCTGGCGCACGACGTCGGCCGTGGGGCGATCCCAGACGAGCCAGAGGTCGTCCTCCTCGGGAAAGGGCGCGAGGGTCGCTGCCCCCTCGTCCTGCGCGAGCTCAACGGGCGGTTCGCCACGGGCGAAGGAGCGGACCACCTCCCGCAACAAGCGCAGGCTGGGGCGGTCGAGAGCCTTGGCCAGATCGTATGCGTTCCAACGATCATCGATCGTGAGCTCGGCCCGCGCCAGGATCGCGCCGGTGTCGTACTCGGCGGCGATGCGATGGACGGTCACGCCGCTCGTTCGGTCTCCTTCGAGTATCGCGTGGCATGTCGGGTCGGGGCCCCGGTGGCGCGGCAGAAGCGAGGGGTGCGCGCCGATCCCGCCGTACGTCGCGAGGTCGACCAGCGTCATCGGCAGGCGGTTGGTCCAGAACCAGCTCACCACCAGGTCGGGCGCCGCGGCCCGCACGCGCAGGGCGAACGCGGCGTCGAGCTTCGGCCGAAGCAACACCCGGTCTTGTCCGAGCGTGCGCGCGAGGCGACGCCGCCCGACCGCATCCGCGCGGCTCAGCGCAGCCAGGACGAGCTCGTGACCGTCGGCGGCGAGGAGGCAACCGGCAATGGGGAGGCCGAAGAACGCGATCTTGAGAGGCAAGGACTGGGGCTCGGGGCGAAAAGGTGCGGTGGGGCCCTCGTGGCGGGCGACCCGAAAAGTTTTCCAGATCTGGAGGGACTGCTAGTCGAACCTCCGATGCCCGCGAACGCAGCGCAAGCCCCCTTCCACAAGCAGGCCTTTCGGCAAGGGCACCGCTTCGACGCCTCGGACGCGCGGCGGCCGATCCTCGCGTTCGAGGACGTCTACAAATCGTATCGCGCCGACCAGCCCGTCCTCCGGGGCATGAGCCTGGTCATCGAGCGGGGCGAGTTCGTGTTCATCACCGGCCCCTCGGGCTCGGGCAAGAGCACGCTGCTGCGCCTCTTGCACCGCACCGAGACGGTCGACAACGGTCGCATCCTGTTCCTCGGTCGCGACATCGCGCGCCTGACCGACGAGTCGATCCCCGCGCTCCGGCGCAACGTCGGCGTGGTGTTCCAGGACTTTCGGCTCGTCCCTAGCTGGAGCGTCTACGACAACGTGGCGATCGCGCTCGAAGTGCTGGGCTTACCGCAGCGCTTGGTTCGCACCCGGGTGGGCGAGGCGCTGGAGCGGGTGGGGCTCGCGGGACGTGGCAGCGATCCGGCGCGGGTCCTGTCGGGGGGCGAGCAGCAGCGTGTCGCGGTGGCGCGCGCAATCGTGGGCGAGCCGGCACTCATCCTCGCCGACGAGCCGACCGGCAACCTCGATCCTCTGCTCGCCGTCGACGTGCTCGGCCTGTTCGAGGACATTCACGAGACCGGCACGACCGTGCTCTTTGCCACCCACGATCGCTCACTGCTCGACATTCGACCGCGGCGGGTCGTCGTGCTCGACGAGGGCAAGGCGACCGACATGCCGCGAGGTTTGAGCGGGGGCGTGGGCGGCGATCTCGGCGAGGACGAGCTCGGCTACGACGGCCCGTTCGACCAGAGCGCGAATGGGACGGAGGAGCTCGACGCGCAGTACGACGAGAGCGGCTTCGAGAGCGACCACTACGACGCCAGCAGCGGCGTGCGACGGACCGGCTGAGGAGGATCGGCACATGAACGACAACGCATCGGGCGGTCTCTCCAAGCTCGGCGCATGGCGCGCCGGACGCAGCGATCTTCGTCTGCACGCGCTCAGCGTCTTTTCGCTGGCGGTGGCTTTCGTGTGCCTCGCGGCCGCGCTGCTCGTGGTGACCAACATCCAGGCGGTGCGCGACCGCTGGGCCCGCGCCGGGCGCGCGACCGTGTACCTGCGCGACGCCGCTCGCGAAAGCGACATCGGTGCGCTCAGCAAGGCGCTCGAGGAGACGAAGGGCATCGCCCGCGTCCGGCGTGTCTCGCAGGACGACGCGCGCCGCGAGCTGCTCGCCAATGACGAGGCGATGGCGAGCCTCCCGGCCAACGCCTTTCCCGCATCCATCGAGCTGGCTTTCGACGACGCCATCACCGACGACGAGCTGCACACCATCGCGCTTCGACTAAAATCGCTGCCCGCCGTCGAGTCGGTCGAGACCTACGAGCGCTGGACGGAGCGCCTGTCGACCCTCCTCTCTGGCGGCGTGACTGCTTCGGTGTGTCTGGCACTGCTCGTGCTCGGTGCGGTGGTCAGCGTCGTCGGCTCGACGATGCGGCTGCTGCTCCAGCGCCGGCACATCGAGGTGCAGGTCCTGCGCCTCGTCGGCGCCACCAACGAGTTCATCCGACGACCGTTCGTCCTCGAGGGCGCCTCGCAGGGCGCGATGGGCTCGGCGGTGGCGCTCGGCCTCGTCGGCCTCCTTTTCCTCCTGGTGCGCGGCAGCTTCGACGCACAGCTCGCGACGCTCATCGGCGTCACGCCGCGCTTCCTCCCGTGGGAGATGGCGCTCGGGATGATCGCGCTCGGCGGTCTGCTCGGCGCGGCCACCGCGTTCTTCAGCCTCCGCAAGCTCGCCACGATCTGATCGTCGTCGTCGTCTCGATTCGAACTCGGACAAAACGCAAGATGAAGGCCAAGAGTCTGCTTACTGCCGTCGGCATGACGGCGATCGCCCTGGCCTCGGGCGTCGCGTTTGGCGTCCCCGCCGAACCGGCCGACAACGTCCAGCCTGCCCCGCAAGCGGCGCCGCCGCCGGCCGAAACACGCGCCCAGGATCCGGCGGAGTTCGATCTGTTGCTTCGCCGCTACGACGCTGAAGAAAAGGCGATCAACGTGGAGCTGGCCTCGATCGAGCCCGAGCTGTCGCAGCTCGACACGCGCCTGGTCGTCCGCACCCGCGCCTACTACCGCACGGCACACGCCGGGCTCTTGCCGGCAGGCGGCGGGTTCGATGCGCTCGTCGACCACGCGGCCAACGTCGAACGCACCCGCGCCGCGCTCATGCGCGACATCGGACGCAAGCAGGAGCTGGGCGCGAAGAAGGAAGGTCTCGGCAAGCGCCTCGAGAAGGTGCGCGCCGAACGGGCACCGCTCGAGCTGCATCGCCAGGCGATGGAGCGAGCGCGCACCGCCCTCGCCCAGGCTGACGAGCGGCGCGCAGCCTTCGATCGCGCATTCGAGACATCGACTGCGCCGCCCGACTACGTCGCGATCTACGGGGCCGATCTCGGCCCCAGCGACGGCTCGTCGGCCAGCGCTGGCTTCGAAGCACTGCGCGGCAAGCTCCCCTTCCCGGTCGCCGGGCGCGCCGAGGTCAGGCGCCTCACCCGGCCGGGCGGCGGCGGCACGGCGATGGAGATGACCTCGCCGGGCAGCGCGATCGCGCGCGCCGTCGCTCCCGGTCGCGTGGTGTTCGCCGATCGCTATGAAGACGAAGCGGTGACGGTGATCCTCGATCACGGCGAGAACTACTACACGGTGTACGGCAACCTCACGACGAGCGAGGTCAAGGTCGGCGAGAGCCTGACCTCGGCGGCGCGCCTTGGCGGCGTTCGCCTGCGTGGCAAAGACGGCTCAGCGCTCTACTTCGAGCTGCGGCACAAGGGCGAGACGATCGACCCGGCGCCGTGGCTCGGGTTGTGACGCACAGGGCGACCTCACATCTTTCGACGACTCGCCTGTCGCGCCGCGCGATGCTCGGCGCGACCACGGCCGTTGCGGCAACCACCGTGGTGGGCTGCCGGCGGTGCGGCGAGGACGCCGGGCTGCCCCTGGAGACACGGAGTCGCCCGACGTCCGAAGTGACGCCGAACGCGCCGCTGGCCCCTGGCGAATGGCGCGAGCTGTTCTGGCCGCCCGACGAGGCCCCGCCCGAAGGCGAAGCCGCTCTGCTTCGCAAGGGCGACGGCGACGACGCCCCACTGATTGTCGCGCTGCACGGCCGCGGCGAGTCGGGGCGCGGCCTGGTCGCGGGGGCCAGCGGCTTTCGCGATGACTACGCGATCGAGAGCGTCGAGGCGAAGCTGCTGGCCGGCACGATCACCGCCGACGATCTCGGAGGTTTCGCGACCGCCGATCGCATCAGGGCGCTGCAGGCCTCGCTCACTTCGCGTGCCTACCAGCGACCCACGCTGCTCACGCCGTACTGCCCGACCCTGCGCGATCAGAGCGCGGCCGGCGCCCAGGGCTTCGCCTCGTTCGTATGCGAGCAGCTGCTGCGGCGGGCCGGGGAGGAGCTGGGGCGGCAAGTGCCGCGCGAGCAGCGAGGGATCGACGGGATCAGCATGGGCGGCCGTCTCGCGCTGCAGATCGCGATCCTGCGCCCTGAGATGTTCGCCACGGTGGGCGCCATGCAGCCGGCCATCAGGGCCGGCGAGACCCGTGCGCTGGCCGACGCCCTCGAGGTCGCGCATCGGCGGTCGCCGTTCACCCTGCGCCTGGTCTCCAGCCAGGGCGATCCGTTCCTCACCGCCGTCGGCGCGCTCGACGCGGCGCTCGCGCAACGAAGCGTGCCCCATCTCTTCGTGATCACTCCGGGTCCCCACGACTACGCCTGGAACCGCGGCCCCGGCGCCGCCGAGCTGCTGCTGTTCCACGAGCGCGTCCTGCGCGGCATGACGTCGCCATAACTGACACGAGCCCGTCTCGGTGATAGTCCGGCTTGCGTGGAGGCTGTGGGACGCATCGAACGAGCGGCCATCGTCCTGCGTTGTACCCGCCCTCGAAGTAGCCCGGCACCCGCCGGGGACAGTGGCACCATCGTGGGGTCAGGGCCTAGCCCTGGTGGTCCACGCAGTGCTCAGCGCGCGAGGGGCTGCGTCGCCATCTCGGCGAGGAGCGCATCGGCAACGCGCAACCGACGCGACATCTCACGGGCGACGTTCAGCACGAGGAGCGCGTAGCTCTTGGTGTCGCGACGGTAGAGCGACTCCAGATCGCTCGCGCTGATGCGCAAGAGGCGCGAGTACGCCACGGCGCGCACGGTGGCGCTGCGCGGCATCACGTCGAGGATCGACATCTCGCCGAACCAGTCGCCGGGCCCGAGAATCGCGACCCGCGACGGGACGTCGCGCTTGGACTGCTTCATCACCTCGATCTCGCCGACGAGGAGCACGAACATCTCTCGTCCACGTTCGTTCTCACGGAAAACGAGAGCGCCCGGATCGAGCTCCAGCACGTGCAGCTCGGCGAGGAGCGACGTGAGGACGTCGTCCGCCAAGCCGCCGAAGAGGCCGATGTCCCGAATCTCGTCGAGCTCGATGCGGGCTGGCGCATCGCCCTGCAGATCCCCCTGCAGCCCGGCGGCGTCGGACTCCTGCGCGGCCGCATCGGGCTCGTGGTCGGTGGAAGTGGTCACGATCGGCTCCTCGTCATCCCGAACAGACGCCGTAGGTCACGGCCCCGACCTGAAGCGCAGGGCTGAAACCTGCACACGCCAGATCGTCGGGGCATGCCGAAGCAGCGGTGTTGCACCACTGGAAGCACAGCAAGTCGCCCGAGTTCAGCTCTTGCAGACACTCGAAGCCCACGGCGCAACCATCCGTGTCGGAGCAAGACTCGAAGAGAACGCCATCGCCGAGCTCATCGGTGCATCCGGTGTAGTAGCGCTCGGCGGGGTTGCCCTGTGCGTAGATCGAGCACTTGGTGTTCGCGATCGCGCAGCCCGTGCCGGTCAGCGGATCGCAGTTGTCGGAGCAGAGCCGCACGTCGTCCACGCCCGTGAGCCCCAGCGCGCACAGGCCGCCTTGGCCCTCGCATTCGGCGTCGGTCTCGCAGAAACGTGCGCAGGACAGCACCTCCTGGGCGGTCGAGAGGTAGACACAGAGCGCGCCAGCTTCACAGTCGCCGATGGCCTGGCTGCACTCCTGGCCTGGCGTGCGCGTCCCGTCGGCGAAGCAGGCGCGCTCGTTGTCGCCCTCCAGCGAGCACTTCTCGTCGACGCCGCAACCGCATTGGGGCGACACGAGCTTGCAGGGGTCTTCCGAGCATGGCGAGCCGGTCGACGAGCTTGCGACGCTGCTGGGCGAGCCGCCATCGGACGAGCTGCCCGACGACGAGGACGGGGAGCTCGTGGTGGTGTTACCGCCAGGGCCGGGTCCCTGAGGCGAACGACCGCCCTCGTTGGACGAGCCACCGTCGTTCGAGCCCCCCTCGTTTTCCCGGCCACCGTCACCCCGACTGCCCCCGTCACCCGAAGAGGCGGTCGGCGGAGTGATTTGGTCACCGGCGGCGCAAGCGCTCGCGAGCGCGCTCGAAACGAGCGCAGCGAGGAGGAGATTCGAGTGGCGCATGAGAGGAGGACCTCCGAGACCGCTAGGACCCGAAAGAAAGCCGGAAACGAAGGCAGCCGGAAGCGATTGGTGAGCGTACCGCTTCAAGCGGACGAGAGCCAAAGGGAAGCGCCGCCTGCACCGGGCTGGCCACCGCCGATCAGCCCCCGTGCACCAGCTCTTTTTCGAAGACGATGCGCGTGCGACCGGGACCGGCATAGTCGTCGAGCTGCGCGACCGACCAACCGAGCGCCTCGTGGAACCGGACGGAACCGTCGTTGCCGAGCGTCGTAATGGCCTTCAGGCGCGTGCAACCGGCAGCGCGGCAGTCGTCCTCGAAGGCGGCGTAGAGGAGTCGCGCGACACCGCGACGCCGCGTCTCGGGGTGGATGCCCACGAGGTGGACGTAGCCGCAGCTCGTGTCGGTCGCGACGAAGCCGAGCAGGAAACCAACGAGCTCGCCGCCCTCGATCACGACGCGGGCAAGGCGGCCCAGCTCGTAGAAGAACATCGGGTGGGCCAGCGCGCTGGTCGGCCCCTCCCACCAGGCGTCGATGACGGCGACGATGCGATCGTAGTCCGCTTTCTCGAGGGGCCGTGTCTGCATCCGAAGCGAGAGCCTAGTGGATTGCGCCAGGCTTTTGTCCCGCACGAAGCGCGCGCCGCGCGGCCTGGGCCCTGGCCGCGCCCGAGCCTGCGCGGTAGGACTTCGCCAAGGTGACCGCGACGACGCAAAAACCGCTGATCGCGCCGTCGATTCTCTCCGCCGACTTCGGCGCGCTCGCCGACGAGGTGAGCGCGGTCGAGGCGGCAGGTGCCGACTGGATTCACGTCGACGTGATGGACGGGCGGTTCGTGCCGAACATCACGATCGGGCCGGTGGTGGTGGCGGCGGTGCGACGGGCCACGACGCTCCCGCTCGACGTCCACCTGATGATCGCCGAGCCCGACCGTTACCTCGAAGCGTTCGCCGAGGCGGGCGCCGATCGCCTCCTCGTGCAGGTCGAGGCGTCCCCGCACCTGCATCGGACGCTCCAGCAGATCCGCGATCTCGGCAAGAAGGCTGGCGTCGTGCTCAACCCGCACACCAGCGAGGACTCGATCCGGCACGTGCTGGGCGATCTCGATCAGGTGCTGGTGATGAGCGTGAATCCCGGCTTCGGTGGCCAGTCGTTCATCATGTCGCAGCTCGCGAAGATCGCCGCGATACGGCGGATGATCGACGAGCGCGGGCTGTCGGTCGCGCTCGAGGTCGACGGCGGCGTCGCGCCGGGGACCGCCGGTCGATGCGTCGCGGCGGGAGCCACTGCGCTCGTCGCCGGCTCGGCCGTCTTCGGCAAGGGGCGCGATGCCGACGGACGCGTGCTCCCGCGCGACGCGCGGATCGCCGCGTATCGCGCCGCGATGACGAAGATTCGGGAGGATGCAGCGTGAACGCGCTGCGAGGCGCAGTGCGCGGCGTCGTACGTGGCGTCCTGCGCCTGAGCTTCGCGCTCGCATCGTCGTGGGTGATGGCCGGCTGTGCCGGCTCCGAGCTGCCGAGCGACCTTGCATCCTTCCCCTCGGCCGTAGCTACCCCTGCAGCATCCGCCAGCACGACGCCCGGTGTGCAGGCCTCGTCGAGCGCCAGCGAGTCACCGTTCGGAAAGCCGAAGCGCAACGCCGAGACCCGCGCCCAGCGCAACGCGGAGCTTCAGGCCTCCGTGCTCGAAGGCGTCTCCGCCACGCGCGGGCTCGCCGCGACCGGAGCGACCAAGAGCCGCACGTTGTCGCGCAAGGAGCTGCTCGACGTCATCCTCTCCAAGGAGGAAAAAGGCGCTCCCAAGGACGTCATGCGCCTCACCGGCGAGGCGCTGGTCGCGCTCGAGCTTTCGCCAGCCAGCTACGACTTCGAAGCAGGCGTGTACGAGCTGCTCCAGGGTCAGATCGCGGGGCTCTACGACCCCGACGACAAGACCATGTACCTGCTCGACGATCTGTCGGAGTCGACGGCCTACCAGACGCTCGCGCACGAGTTGGTGCACGCACTGCAGGACCAAACCTTCAACTTGGTGGGCATCCTCGACTGGAAGCCGCGCAAGGGCGACGAGACCGCGGCGATCCAGACGCTGATCGAGGGCGATGCGACGGTCGCCATGTTCGCGTTCGCCAGCGGTGACCCCGACGCGATCGACGAGTCGACGATGCGACGGATCGTGTCGGTCGGCACGGCGCTCTCCGCGCCGGGCGCGCCGCCGGTGCTGGTCCGATCCCTGGTGGCGCCCTACACCGATGGCTTCGCCGCCGTGCAGGCGTTGCGCCGCAAGGGCGGCTGGGATGCGGTCAATCAGGCGCTCCAGAACAAGCCGAAGACGACCGAGCAGGTGCTGCATCCGGAGAAGCTCGAGACGCGCGAGCCCGCCATCGTCGTGGCCGACCCGCCGATCGACGCGCTGGGCGCAGGCTTCTCGGTGGGCAGCGTCGACGTGATGGGCGAACAAGGCGCGCGCATCGCCTTCGAAGAGTGGACGAGCAGAGCGCGGGCGCGCGACGTCGCGGCCGGGTGGGGCGGCGACGCGTTCCAGGTGGCGACGCGCGACGCGAGCGCCGGAGCGGGGCGTGGAGCGCGCGAGATCGCCCTCGCCTGGCATCAGCGCGCCGACACCAACAAGGACGCCAAGGAGATCGCCGACCTCTTCGCCGAACGTTTCGGCACGACCTGCAAGGAGCGCCCAGAGCTCGGTCCGATCACCTGGTTGCACCGCGGGCGCGACGTCGTGATCGTGGCTGGCCCGTTCGTGCGGCGCGCCGATCGATCGGTGGCGTCCGCCGGCAAATGCGACGTCAGCGTGGCCTGGGCCCGCGCGATCCTCGATGGGAAGAAGGTTTCGTCTTCTTCGCCGTCGAAGCCGTCGGCGGATCCTTTTCGCGGGCAGGACTGAGCGCTCACGACGCAGATCTCGCTGCGGTTTGCTCGGCAGCTGCGTCGCGTGCAGCTGCGTCGCGTGCAGCTGCGTCGCGCGTACAGACTACCCATGTCCTGTCCTCAGACTCGCCTCTCGCCCTTTTTTTTCAGAAAAATTTCACAGGAAGGCGAGAAGAGGATCCGGTTTAGGTCTGGGCGCTGTTCGTGCGAACACTCTCAAGCTTTCCCGTCTTCCTGTGAAATCTCCCACTCCATCGCGTACAAGACTCGCTTCCGCCCCCTCGCTCCCGCGCTCGCGCTCCTCAGAACGAGTCGCCGCCCGAGCCGTCCAGGTATCCGCCAATCCCGATATGGAGCGTCGCCACCTTGCCGGTGTCGAAGGCGAAGCCGAGCTGCTCGTCGAGCGCCATCAAGAGGCCGATCTTGGCGAAGAAGCTCTCCTGGTCGTCGTATGCGAGGTACGGCTCCACCGACAGCTGCGCCATGTCGCCGTCGCTGGTGAGGACATGCGCGCCTTGCAGCCGGACGCCGCCGCCGAAGCCGGCGTCGCCGAGCGCGATCACGTCGGCGTACTCCTGCAGGGCGACCTCGAAGTCCTGGCTCTCCAGCGGGACGAGAAAGATGGGCGCCATGCCGATGCGGATGGACACGACGTAGTTGGGCCGTATCTCGACGCCGCCGTAGGCCCGGAGCGGCATGAAGGCCGGCACGAAGAGGTGCAGATCGTAGGCGGCGAGCGAGGCCGCGCCGGCCCCTGCGGCAAAGCGGTACTCGGGGTCATCGATGCTCGCGAGCGGCGCGGAGATCCCGCCGCCGACGTGCCACGTGACGATGCCGGCCCGCGCCGCGTAGTGCACGTCGAGCGTGGGGTTACCCAGGGCGGCGATCGGATCGCCGGCGTCGCGGACGTTGAAGGTCCACGGCAGCGTGAAGCCGATCGCGACCTCGGGCGTCACCATCGTCTGGCCGCGCAGGTCGAACGCGAACGTGGATCCGATCTGCTGCGCGCTCCACCAGCGAGCCGACAGCTCGACGTCGTCGCGCAACGCATAGGGGATCCAGTCGTCGCGTTCGGCGCTCGCCCCCTCCTCCTCGACGTCGCTCGAATCGGCGCCCGCACGGGGCTCGCCCGCAGCAGCCTCATGGCTCGAGTCGTTGGACGAGGGATCGCGCCGCTCGCGCTTCCGGCGCTCGGCCGAAGCGTCGAGTGACGACAGGAGCACGAGGCTCGCGAGAGCTACGGAGACGAGCGCCTGGGTGGACCTCATGAGGCGCATGGTCATCGAAGAGGCCGCGTCAGGGAAGCCGCGCGGACTACGATGGCAGCGACAGAGATGGCGAAGAAGGGACCGGCCGCGAAGAAACTTGCGCCGCGCGCGGCGAGGCGCTCGGCGGATCGAGATCTGGTCAAGCTCGCACGCGACGTCCGCCGCCTCGAGGAGCTCGAGCCGGGCGGCGCGCCCGCGCGCGCGATCCAGCTCGGCTCCGCCTCCGAGGTGGAGGTCGCTGCGACGGCGCGACCTTGCCCTGTCTGCCACGCATTTCTCCGGGTCGAGGCGCACGACGCGATCGACGATCCAGGCGCCGGACGAGTGCGCGTCGCGCGGCTCACCTGCCCGGGATGCCGCGCCACGTGGTCGCGCTATTTTCGGCTGGGCCCGCCGCCGCTCAGCTGAGCATGGGCTACCCTCGCCGGCCGATGGCGGCGCGGCACGATCCCACGAGCGTTCGAAAAGCTTGGGTCGAGCCGATGCTGCTGCTGACCGCGGTCGCGGCAGCGTCGTTCTTCCTCCTCTACGTCCTCGATCGCTACGCCACCGGCGGCAGCGCGAAGGGCGTCGAGGCGGGCCCGATCGCCCAGTATTTCATCTTCGATCAGGACCACATCACCGACGCCATCAGCGGCCTCGGCTCGATGATCGCGGCCGTCCTCGGCATCGTGATCACGGTCGTCAGCATCGTCGTGCAGCTGTCCGCCGAGCGGTACACCGGCGTGACGGCGATGTTCTTCCGCGACCGCACCAACATCCGCGTGCTCGGGTTCTACGTCGTCGCCTGCGTGAGCGGCGTGTGGGTAAGTCTGTCGCTCAAGGCCGACTTCGTGCCGCGGGTGACGCTGGTCGCCATGCTGCTCACCACGATCGTCGGCCTGGTGATGATGGGTCCTTACTTCGCATACGTGTTCCGCTTCCTCGAACCGTCGAGCATCGTGGCCCGCATCGAGCGCGATGCGGTGGAGACGGCGCGGCACGGCTCGCAAGGCGACAGTGCGACCGTGGTGCGCGCCCAGGCGCAGGCCCTGGTCGCGATGGAGGAGCTGTTCGACATCACCTCGAACTCGATCTCCGGCAAGGACAAGATCATCGCCAGCCGCGCGGTCGACGCGTTGAAGGATCTGGCGATCAACTACCTGCCGCACAAGCGGACCGCCCAGAGAGAATGGTTCGAAATCGCCGGCGCTCTGCGGGAAAATCCGGATTTTGTCGCGATGGATCCGGAGAGCCGGCTCGACCTCGAGACGCGCAAGACGTGGTTCGAGTGGAAGGTGTTTCGCCAGTACCTCGGCATCTACAACGAAGCGCTCTCGAGCATGCGCGACATCTGCTACCTCGTCGCGATCGACACGCGCTACGTCGCGGAGGCTGCGGCCGAGCTGGGCGACGACGAACTGGTGGAGCTGAGCCTGCGGTACATGAACAGTTACCTGCGCGCGACGCTCAACGCCAAGGAGGTGCGCACCGCATACAACCTGCTCAACCAGTATCGACTGCTGGTCGAGTCGCTGCTGCGCCAGGGCGACGACAGGCACGCGACCGCGGCGGTCGGGCACATGAAGTACTACGCGCACGTCAGCCACGACATGAAGCTGCCGTTCGTGATGGAGACGATCGCGTACGATGTCGCCGCGATCTGCCAGCTCGCCCACGATCTGGGCTCGCCCATCGAGGAGAGCCTGGTGCGCGTCTTTCTCGAGGTCGACCGCGCAGGGGATGCGCGCACCCACGATCAAGCGCTCAAGGGCGTGCGCAAGGCGCAGGCGAAGCTCGCGAGCTACTACCTCTCGGTGGGCGCGACGGCGCCCGCGCGACGCATCCACGACGACATGGCGCATGAGCCGCCCATCCGGCTTCGCGCGATCCGCAACGAGCTGCTCGCCGTCGAGTCGAAGGACTTCTGGGAGATCATCGATCGCGGCCGCAACTTCGAGTACGTGCCGGAGCCGCAGCGCAAGGCGATGCGCGAATTTTTCGGCTGGTTCGCCGGCATCGAGGACGAGCCGGTGCCGGCGTCGCGCACGGCCACCGCGATGGGGGACGCCACCTCGCCACCGCCGTCCGAGGCGGCGTTTGAGGCGGCGTCCGAGGCGGCGTCCGAGGCGGCGTCCGAGGCGGCGTCCGAGGCGGCGGAGTGAAGGCCTCGCAGCAACCAACGTGGATCGCGGCGGCGCGCCTGCTGGCCTGGCTCGGGCCGTGGGGTGGCGAGCGGGTTCCGCGATCGATCGTGCGAACCGAGATCGACCTCGCTCGCGACGCGGACGTGACGCGCAAGGGCTCGGGGTCCGACGGGGCGGCGCCCGAATCCTGGCAGCGCGCTGCCACGATGCGCGCCTACCTCTACACGCCGTCGGCGCGGCCGACCGGCGCGTATCTGGTCGCGCAGGGGCTGCACTACGCCGGGCCCGACGACCCGCGCTTCGATCGCTTCTGTCGCGCGGTCGCCGCCGGCGGTCACCTGGTACTGGCGCCGTTCCTCCCGGCCTTCGGCGCGATGAGGGTCGACGCGTCCGTCGGCGACGATCTGGCGACCGCCTTCGACGAGCTGGAGGCGCGGGCGCAGCGAGCCTGCCTGCCGAAGCCCGCGGTGCTGTCGATCTCCTTCGGCTCGCTTGCGTCGGCGATGCTGGCTTCGCGCGCCTCGCACGCCGACCGGCTCGGCGGGTGGCTCTCCTTCGGGGGCTACCGCGACTTCGGCGCGACCCTTCGCTTCGCGCTGACCGGTCGCTATCAGCACGCAGGCAAGCCGCTCGAGGCGACACACGACCCGCTCAATGCGCCGGTGGTGTTCCTCAACATCGTCCCCCACCTCGAGGAGGCGACGCTCGCCGCCGATCGGCGCGCCGCGTTCAGCGAGGCTCTGCGCGAGGTCGCGCGGCGAACCTGGGGAAAGATGGAGCTCAAACGAGCTGGCGCCCGCGATCCTTTCGTGGAGGCGGTGGCGACGATGCTTCCCGAGGGTGAGCGCCGCCTCCTGCGCGTGGCCTGCGGCGTCCTTCCCGGCGCCGAGGACCTGGTGGAAGACGGCCTGCGACGCGCCGGCAGCGGCTTCGACTTCGCCGACCCGCTATCGCTGCTCGGCGAAGTGAAGGCGCCAGTCACGGTCGTCCACGGTCGAGACGACGACGTCATTCCCTGGGTCGAAGCCAGAAAGCTGCACGCCGCGCTGCCAGCTGGACGCTCAGAGGTGTTCCTCACGGGCCTCTACGGGCACACCGGCTCAGCCCTGCCCAAGCCCCGCGAAGCCGTCGCCGAGGCCCGGACGCTCCTGCGCATCCTCGGAAGGATGGCGGCGGCACCACGCGGGGGGTGAGGCGGTGACGCGGTGACGCGGTGACGCGGTGACGCGGTGACGCGGTGACGCGGTGATGGGTCGAAATGCCTGATGCCCTGCGAGCGAAGTACCCCAAGGCCGCGCGCGAGTGGCCCTGGCAGTGGATCTTCCCGACCACCGCCGCAACCTCCATACGGAGACGGGCCGGCGCTCAGGCACCGAGCCATCCTCGCAGCGCCGGGCGCGCGTGGCCGATGGCCAGATGGCGGAAGTCGACGGGGGGCCGGCGCGGCAGACACGTTGGCGGGACCACGACTGCCCGGCCGCAGTTCTCGCGACCATGGCGTGATCTCGGGAGCTTCCGCATCGTGCTCGCAGCGTTTATCGCGCTACCCTGACCAGAGCGCAGTGGGTTCGCAGGTCGTCATGAGGTGGATTCGCATGCGGCCTGAGTTGGCCAATAGTTGTTAGACCGCCGAGGAGAGGCGTCAGGATGCACGATGTGATTCCGTCCGTGCTCCGAGCGCCCACCCGCCGG
>Ga0105046_10001343_pt1 | contig 37596 bp, 28 predicted proteins | sample MAT03_FD_78385 | JGI IMG/M metagenome (GOLD analysis project Ga0105046, IMG submission 78385) | Freshwater microbial communities from Lake Fryxell liftoff mats and glacier meltwater in Antarctica - MAT-03 (megahit assembly) | ecosystem: Environmental > Aquatic > Freshwater > Ice > Liftoff... | reverse complement strand
CCCTCGCTGGCGGCCTTCATCGCTGCGCACACCGCCTCGTAGGTGGTGGCGGTGTCGAGCTCGACGGTCAGGTCGACCACCGAGACGTCGCTGGTGGGCACGCGGAAGGCCATGCCGGTGAGCTTCTTGTTCAGCTCGGGGATCACGCGGCCGACCGCCTTCGCCGCGCCGGTGGAACTCGGGATGATGTTCTCCAGGATGCCGCGGCCGCCGCGCCAGTCCTTGTGGCTCGGGCCGTCCACCGTCCTCTGCGTGGCGGTGGCGGCGTGCACGGTGGTCATCAACCCGCGCTTGATGCCGAAACTGTCGTTGAGCACCTTGGCCACAGGCGCCAGGCAGTTGGTGGTGCAGCTGGCGTTGCTGATGATCGGCTCGCCGGCGTACAGGTGGTGGTTGACGCCGAAGACGAACATCGGCGTGTCGTCCTTGCTGGGTGCACTCTGCACCACCTTCTTCGCGCCGGCGTCCAGGTGCTTCTGGCAGGTGTCGAGCGTCAGGAAGAGGCCGGTGGACTCGATCACCACGTCCGCGCCCACCTCGCCCCAGGCCAGTGCCGCGGGGTCCTTCTGCGCGCTGAGCCGGATGCGCTTGCCATTCACGATCAGCGTCTGCCCGTCCACTGCGATGTCGCCCGCGAAGCGGCCGTGCACGCTGTCGTAGCGCAGCATGTAGGCGAGGTAGTCGGGCTCGAGCAGGTCGTTGATGGCGACGATCTCGATGTCCGCAAAGTGCTTCGCGGCGGCGCGGAACACCATGCGCCCGATGCGGCCGAAGCCGTTGATGCCGACCTTGATGGTCATGGTTTCTCTCCTTGGGGTTGCAGCGGGAAGCCTTGCCGTGCGCCGCTCAGCGGCCGAGCACGGAACGCACGGTATCGGCCAGGTCCTTGGCCGTCAGGTGAAAGTGGGCGAATAGTTGCGGCCCGGGCGCGCTTTCGCCGTAGCGGTCGATACCCAGCACCGCCGCACAGCCGTACTTCCACCAGCCGTCGGTGACACCGGCCTCGATGGCCACGCGGGGCAGCCCGGGCGGCAGCACGCCGGCCTTGTAGGCCACGCTCTGGCGGTCGAACACGTTCGTGCTGGGCACGCTGACCACGCGCACCGCGATGCCCTCGGCCGCCAGCGCGGCCTGCGCGTGCAGCGCCAGATGCACCTCGCTGCCGGTCGCGATCAGCACCGCCTGCGCCTTCTTCTTCAGACCCACCTCGGACGGCTCGGCCAGCACATAGCCGCCGCGCGCGATCTCGTCCAGCCCCGCCTTGGGCAGATACGGCAGGTTCTGCCGCGACAGCAGCAGCGCGCTGGGCCGATCGCTGGTCTGCAGCGCACAGGCCCAGGCGACTGCTGTCTCGGCGGTGTCGGCCGGGCGCCAGACATCCAGGTAGGGGATCAACCGCAGGCTGGCCGCGTGCTCGACGCTCTGGTGGGTCGGCCCGTCTTCGCCCAGGCCGATGCTGTCGTGCGTGAAGACATGGATCACGCGGCGCTTCATCAGCGCGGCCATGCGGATGGCGTTGCGGCTGTAGTCGCTGAAGGTCAGGAAGGTGCCGCCGTAGGGGATGAAGCCGCCGTGCAGCGCCAGGCCGTTCATCACGGCGGCCATGCCGAACTCGCGCACGCCGTAGTTGATGTGGCGCCCCAGCAGGCCGTTGACGCGCAGCGGCGCGCCGTCGTCGCCAAAGCGCAGCGCCGGCGTCGACGAGGTGTTCGTCAGGTTGCTGCCGGTCAGGTCGGCCGAGCCGCCCAGCATTTCGGGCAGTGCCTTCGTGAACGCCTCCAGCGCGATCTGGCTGGCCTTGCGCGTGGCCACCGTCTCGCCCTTGGCTTGCGCCGCCACCGCGGCATCCACCGCCACCTGCGCGAAGGCCGCGGGCAGCCGGCCTTCCATGCGCCGCGTGAACTCGGCCGCCAGTTCGGGGTGGGCCGCGCGGTAGATGGCAAACGCGGCCTGCCACTGCGCGTGCACTGCAGCGCCCGCGGCGCGGCGGTCCCAGGCGGCGCGGATCGGCTCGGGGATGAAGAAGGGCGGGTGGTCCCAGCCCAGCGCCGCGCGCGTGGCGCGGATCTCGTCGGCCCCCAGCGCCTCGCCGTGGGCCTTGGCGGTGCCGGCGCGGTGGGGCGAGCCGCGGCCGATGGTGGTGCGGCAGATCACCATCGTGGGCTGGGTGTCGCTGGCGGCGGCCTCGCCGAGCGCGGCGTCCACCGTCTGCACGTCGTGGCCGTCGATCGGGCCGATGACGCGCCAGCCGTAGCCCTCGAAGCGCTGCGTCACGTTGTCGATGTACCAGGGGGCGACCGGGCCGTCGATGCTGATGCCGTTGTCGTCGTACAGCGCGACCAGCTTGCCCAGCTTCCACGCGCCGGCCAGCGCCGCGGCTTCGTGGCTGATGCCTTCCATCAGGCAGCCGTCGCCCATCGCCACCCAGGTGCGGTGGTCGACGATGGTGTGGCCTTCGCGGTTGAATTCCGCCGCCAGCATCTTCTCGGCCAGCGCCATGCCCACGGCGTTGGCGAAACCCTGGCCGAGCGGGCCGGTGGTGGTTTCCACGCCGGGGGTCAGGTCCACCTCGGGGTGGCCCGGCGTCTTGCTGTGCAGCTGGCGAAAGCGTTTCAGCTCGTCCATCGGCAGGTCGTAGCCGGTCAGGTGCAGCAGCGCGTACAGCAGCATCGAGCCGTGACCGTTGCTGAGCACGAAGCGGTCGCGGTCGGCCCAGTGCGGCGCGGCGGGGTCGTGCTTCAGGCGCTTTCCCCACAGCGCCAGGCCGATCTCGGCCATGCCCATCGGCGCCCCGGGGTGGCCGGAATTGGCCTGCTGCACGGCGTCCATGGCCAGCGCGCGGATGGCGTTGGCCAGCATCGACGGTTCGGGGGTGGGGGTGGTGGGCATGAAGGGCGCAGCGCGCGCCGGCACGCTGCCGCAGAGGGAAGGACCGACGATTTTAGGGCGTGCGACGCGTCGGCCTTGCGCTGGCACAGGGCGGTCGGCCGTGCCGCGTTTGCGTGCTGTGCTGGGCAACAATGCCCATCGCCGCTGCCGCCGACCCTTGAAAGCAACCGCCCCCGCGCCCGAGTTCATCACCGCCCTGCGTCGCCCATGCTGACGTGCGCCATCGTGCTGGCGGCCGGCCGCGGCGAGCGGCTGCGGCCGCTCACCGATCACACGCCCAAGCCGCTGCTGTTGGTTCGCGGGCGGCGCCTGATCGAGTGGCATCTGCTGGCGCTGGCGGCGGCCGGGGTGCACGAGGTGGTCATCAACACCGCTTGGCTGGAGGCGCAGTTCCCGCAGGTGCTGGGCGATGGCCGCCGATACGGCTTGTCGCTGCACTACTCCACCGAAGGACGCGACCACGGAGGCGCGCTGGAGACCGCCGGCGGCATCGCCAAGGCGCTGCCCTGGCTGGGCGAGTGCTTCTGGGTCGTCTCGGGCGATGTCTTACTGCCGGGTTTCGGCTTCGATGCCGACGCCGCGGCGCGTTTTGCAGCCGGACATGACCTCGCTCACCTGTGGCTGGTGGACAACCCGCCGCACCATCCGGGTGGCGATTTCGGCATCGACGGGCGCGGCCGTGCGCTGCGCGATGCACCGCAGCGCTTCACCTGGGCCAGCGTGGGCCTGTTCCGCGCCGAGCTGTTCGCCGGCCTGGCGCCGGGCACGCGGCTGCCGCTGCGCCCGCGGCTCGAGGCGGCGATCGAACAGGGCCGCCTGGGCGCCGAGCGCTGGCACGGCGAATGGACCGATGTCGGCACCGCCGAGCGCCTTGCCGCGCTGAACGCGTCAGGCCCTGACGCTTCGCCGGCCGCCGCGTAGCATCGGCCGATGCTTCGCCTGGCGCTGAACGTTGCGGTGGTCGGTGCCGGCCCGGTCGGGCTGGCGCTGGCGCTGCATGCCGCGCGCGCCCTGCCACAGGCGCGGCTGACATTGTTCGACGCGCGGCCCGCCGATCAGGATGTGGCGGCCGACCCGCGCACGCTGGCGCTGTCGCTGGGCAGCGTGCAGTTGCTGCAGCGTCTGCAGGCCTGGCCGGCCGAGGCCGCGCAGCCGATCACCACCGTGCATGTCTCACAGGTGCCGCCTTCGCCTTCGCCGTTCGGCCCGCCGGAAGTGACGCTCAGCGCCGCCGAGGCCGGCGTGCCGATGCTCGGCGCCGTGCTGCCCTACGGCGCCCTCGTGGCGCGGCTGCAGACGGCCTGGCTCAGCGCCGCTGCGGCGCAGCCCGAGCGGCTGCACACGCGAATGGGCACCACGGTGGACGCGCTGAAACCGCTGCCCGGTGGGGTGGAGGTGGACGCCGGCATCGCCGAGAGCTTCGATCTGGCGGTGGTGGCCGAGGGTGGCGTCTTCGCCGCGCAGGCGCGCAAGGCGCTGGTGCACGACTACCGGCAGACCGCCTGGGTGGGCACGCTCACGCTGGAGGGCGGCGCCGACGGCGTGGCCGGCACCGCCTTCGAGCGCTTCACGCGTGAGGGGCCGCTGGCCCTGCTGCCCCTGCGCGCGCGTGCAGACGCCGCGCCGGGCACCCGCCGCGCAGCGATCGTCTGGTGTGTGGACCATGACGACGACCCGGTGGCCGCGCTCAGCGAAGCGCAGCGCCTGGCGGTGCTGGCCTGCCTGCTGCCGCGCGCGGCCGGGCGGCCGCTGGCGCTGTCGCCGCTGAAGGCCTTCCCGCTCGGCCTCAACGCCGAGCGCACGCTGGTGCAGGGCACGGCGGGCGAGCCCGGGCGCATCGTGCGCATCGGCAACGCGGCGCAGACCCTGCACCCGGTGGCGGGCCAGGGCCTGAACCTGGGGCTGCGCGATGCCTACGCGCTGGTCGACGCGCTGCGTCTGGCCGAGCAGGTGGATGCCGCGCTGGCGCGGGTGGAATGGGCGCGCGCGCCCGACCGCTGGGGCACCATCGCCACCACCGACTTCCTGGCCCGCAGCTTCACCTGGCGCGCGCCCGGCGTGGCCGCGGCGCGCAGCCTGGGGCTGGCCGTGCTGCAGGCCGCGGGGCCGCTGAAGCGGGCGCTGGCGCGGCAGATGATGTTCGGCTGGCGCTGACGCGCCACGGCTTTCAGCTGACCCGTTGGCTGCGGCGCCTACAGCCGCCGATGCGCCAGCGCAGGCAGCCTGCGCCGCACCGACGCCGTGGCCGCATGGTCGATGTCGGCCAGCACGACGCCCTCGCCGTCTGCCTCGCGCACCGCCAGCACCTCGCCCCAGGGGCCGACGATCATGCTGTGGCCCCATGTGCGGCGGCCGTTCTCGTGCGTGCCGCCCTGCGCCGGGGCGATCACGTGGCACTGGTTCTCCACCGCGCGGGCGCGCAGCAGCAACTCCCAGTGCGCCTGCCCGGTGGTGTAGGTGAAGGCCGAGGGCACGCACAGCAGATCGCAGGGCGGCGTCATCAGCGCGCGGTACAGCTCGGGGAAGCGCAGGTCGTAGCAGACCGACAGGCCCACGCGGAGAGGCCCCGCCTGCAGCGCCACCGGCGTGCTGCCGGCGTCCAGCGTGCGCGCCTCGTCGTAGCGCCGCTCGCCCTCGTCGAAAGCGAACAGGTGCACCTTGTCGTAATGCGCCGCCTCACGGCCGTCCGGCGCATGGACGATGCAACGGTTGAGCGCCCGATCGGCATTGGCGGTTCGTATGGGCAGCGTGCCGCCGACGATCCACATCGCATGGCGCTGCGCCGCCTCGGCCAGAAAGTGCTGGATCGGGCCGTCGCCGGGGGTCTCGGCGTGGGCCAGCTTGGCGCGGTCGTCCAGCCCCAGGATGCAGAAGTACTCGGGCAGCGCGGCCAGTTCAGCCCCCTGCGCAGCGGCCTCGGCCAGCAGCCGGCCGGCGGCCTCGAGGTTGCGTGCCACGTCGGGCGTGGAAACCATCTGCAGGGCGGCGATCTTCATGGTCCGCATTCTGGCGCCACCGCTCTCGTGGCTATCCTCGAGGGCGATCCGCGAGGGCGCCACGGCACCATCGCCCCTACGATCTGCGGACACTCAAACCACCGGAGACTCCCACGCGCCCCACCCGTCGCCAAGTCCTGCAATCCGCTGCCACCGCTGCGGCCCTGTACGGGTCGGGCTGGACAGCCCAGGCGCAGGCCACCGGCCCGCTGGAGAGCGTGAGGGTGATCACCGGCTTCCCGCCGGGCGGCACCTCGGACACCATCTCGCGCCGTGTCGCCGCCCGCCTGCAGCCGGGCTACGGCAAGAGCGTGGTGGTGGAAAACCGCACCGGCGCCGGCGGGCAGATCGCCATCCCGGCGGTGAAGGCGATGCCAGCGGACGGCAGCGTGATCCTGCAGACGCCGATGTCGATGCTCGGCGTCTACCCGCACATCTACAAGAAGCTGCAGTACGACCCGGTGGCCGACCTGACACCGGCCTCGCTGGGGGCCGTTTTCGACTTCGGCTTCGCGGTCGGCCCGGCGGTGCCCGCGGGCGTGCGCAACATCGCCGAGTTCCTGGCCTGGTGCAAGGCGAATCCGACCTTGGCCAACTTCGGCTCGCCCGCCGAAGGCAGCGTGCCGCACTTCATCGGCGTGCTCATCGGGCGCAGCGCCGGGGTCGATTTGAACCACGTGCCCTACCGCGGCACGCAGCCGGCCATCCTGGACATGATCGGCGGCCAGGTGCAGGCGGTGTCCGGCCCGGTGGGCGAGTTCACGCAGCATGTGGCCGCCGGCAAGTGCCGCCTGCTGGCGACCACCGGCAGCCAGCGCAACCGGTTTGCGCCGACCGTGCCGACACTCGTCGAGCAGGGCCTGCGCGACATGGCCTTCAGCGAGTGGTTCGGTTTCTACCTGCCGGGCAACGCGCCGGCCGATGTGGTGCAGCGCGCCAATGCCGCACTGCGCGCCGCGTTGTCGGCGCCCGACACCGTGGAAGGTCTGGCGCTGATGGGGTTGGAGTCGCGCTCGTCGTCGTCGGCCGAGTTGGCCGCGCTGCTGCGCACCGACACCGACCGCTGGGCGCCACTGGTCAAGGCGATCGGCTTCACGGCGGACTCCTGAACGCCGGCGCCAGGGTGGCAGACTGCGCCACCCCGGCAGCCTCGAGATCCCCATGACGACGCAAAGCCCGACGCCGCACGACCGCATCGCTGTCGTCACCGGCGCCGGCAGCGGCATCGGCCGCGCCACCGCGCATGCGCTGCTGGCCGATGGCTGGCGTGTGGTCTGCAGCGGTCGCCGGCTCGACCCGCTGCGCGGCGCTGGACGGTCGTGCGCACGACGTCGCGGTCGGCCAGATCGACATCGGCAACGCCGCCAGCGAGATGACCGAACGCATCGGCCAGGACGCCTTGCAGGCCGACGGCAGCCGCCGGCCCGAGCCCTTGATGGACTTGAAGCACGCCGCGGCGGCGGTGGTCTCGATGGCCAACCTGCCGCTAGACACCAACGTGCTGTTCATGACCGTGATGGCGACCAAGATGCCCTTCGTCGGCCGCGGCTGAGCCGGCCGCTTGCACTGAACGTCGAACTCAGCCGGCGCGCCAGCCCTCAGCCGCCGCTGAACAGCGCCTTGTGGCGCTCGCGCAGCAGGTTCTTCTGCACCTTGCCCATCGTGTTGCGCGGCAACTCCGCCTCGACGAAGACGCGCTTGGGCACCTTGAAGTTCGCGATGCGGACCTTCAGCGCGCTGATCATCGCGTCGGTGTCGAGTGCGGCATCGGTGCGCGGCACGACCACCGCGACCACCGCCTCGCCGAAGTCCGGATGCGGCACGCCGATCACCGCGCTCTCGGCCACGCCGGGCAGCTCGTTCAGGCAGCCCTCCACCTCGGCCGGGTAGACGTTGTAGCCGCCGCTGATGACCAGGTCCTTGCTGCGCCCGACGATGCTCACGTAGCCGCGCTCGTCGATGCGGCCGACGTCGCCGGTCTTGAACCACAGGTCGGGCGTGAAGTCATCGGCGGTCTTCTCCGGCATGCGCCAGTAGCCCGAGAAGACGTTCGGGCCCTTGACCTCGATGCCGCCGATCTCGTCGGCATGCACCGGCGCGCCCTTGTCGTCGCGCACGCGCAGCTGCACCGCCGGCAGCGGGCGCCCGACGGTGCCGCCGCGGCGCGTGCCGTCGGCCGCGTGGTACGGGTTGGAGGTGAGCATCACGGTCTCGCTCATGCCGTAGCGCTCGACGATGGTGTGGCCGCTGCGTTGGCGCCATTCGTCGAAGGTCTCGACGCGCAAGGGCGCCGATCCGCAGAGGAAGAGCCGCATGCTCGCGCAGGCCGTGCGGTTGAGCGCCGGCTCGGCGAGCAGGCGCACGTACAGCGTGGGCACGCCCATGAATACGCTGGCCCGCGGCAGCAGTGCGATCACGGCCCGCGGCTCGAACTTGTTCAGCCACAGCGTCGTCGCGCCGGCCAGCAGCGCGCCGTGCAGCGCGACGAACAGGCCGTGCACGTGGAAGATCGGCAGCGCGTGGATGAGCACGTCGCCGCCGTCCTCGGGCCGCCGCCAGCCCCAGTAGGCGTGCAGCGTGCGCGCGTTGGACAGCAGGTTGCGGTGGCTGAGCATCGCGCCCTTGCTGCGCCCGGTGGTGCCGCTGGTGTAGAGGATGGCGGCCAGCTCGTGGCCGCCACGCCGCACCGGCTGCTGCTGGTCGGACTGCAGCGCGGCGCGCTCGAGCAGGGTGCCCTCGCGCGCGTCGCCCAGCGTGAAGACATGCCGCGTGCCGGCTCTGAAGGCCAGCTTGCCGATCCAGACGAACTGCGGCGGCGCGCAGACCACCACCGCCGGCTCGGCGTTGCCGATGAAGTAGGCGATCTCGCTTTCCTGGTACGCCGTGTTCAGCGGCAGGAAGACATGTCCGGCGCGCAGCACCGCCAGGTACAGCATCACCGCCTCGACGCTTTTGTCCACCTGCACCGCGATGCGGCTGGCCGCCGGCAGGTCGAGCGAAGCCAACAGGTTGGCCATCATCGCGCTGCCGCGTTCGAGGTCGCGCCAGGAGTAACGCAGCGGCTCGCCCGGGCTGTCGACCGCCTCGAAGGCGATGCGGTCCAGATCGGCCGGAAATCCCGCGCGCAGCGCGGAGAAGAGGTTGTCCTGTGACATGGAAGTGATCGGGGACGGTCAGTCCAGCTTGGCTCCGGAGGACTTCACCACCTCGGCCCAGCGCTTGACCTCGGCGCTGACGAAGCGCCCGAAGTCATCGCCCCACAGGTTGGGCGTGTCGGTGCCCAGGCCGGTCCAGGCGGTGCGCAGTTCGTCGCCGTTGAGCGCCTTGCGCATCTCGGCCTGCATGCCGGCCACGACGTCGCCCGGCGTGCCCTTGGGCGCCCAGATGCCGTACCAGGTGGCGACCTGGTAGCTCGGCACGCCGCCGTCGGTGGAGGTGGGCACCTCCGGGAAGCCCGGCGCGCGCTTGGTCGAGGCCACCGCGATGGCGCGGATGCGTCCGCCCTTGATGTGCGCGGCGCTGCTGCCCAGGCCGTCGAACATCATGTCCACCTGGCCGGCGATCAGGTCCTGCAGCGCCGGGCCGGCGCCGCGGTAGGGAATGTGGGTGATGAAGGTCTTGGTCTGCAGCTTGAACAGCTCGCCGGCCATGTGGTGGCTGGTGCCGTTGCCGGCCGAGCCGTAGTTCAGCCGGCCCGGATTGGCGCGGATGAAGGCCAGCAACTGCGGCAGCGTGGTGGCGGCGACCTTCTGCGGGTTGACGACGATCACCTGCGGCACGCTGGAGACCAGCCCGACCGGCACGAAGTCGGACTCAATGTTGTAGTCGAGCTTCGGGTACATCGACGGCGCGATGCTGTGGTGCACCGCGCCCATGAAGAAGGTGTAGCCATCGGGCGCCGCCCGCGCGGCCAGGCCTGCACCCAGCGTGCCACCGGCACCGCCCTTGTTGTCGATGACGAACTGGCGGTTCAGGTTCTTCGACATCACGGCAAACAGCGGCCGCGCGAAGGCGTCGGTGCCGCCACCCGGCGGGAAGGGCACGACGACGGTGACCGGCTTGTTCGGCCAGGCGCTCTGCGCGAAGAGGGCGGGCGCGGCCAGGGTGGCGGCGCTGCCGGCGCCGATCTGCAGCAGGCGGCGGCGTGTGGTGATCGACAGGCTCATGCAGTCTCCGTTGTTGTGGCCGGATGGCCAAACAGAGAAGCCTACCGCAGCCGACCTTCACGGCGTGACCGGGGGACTACCCGGTTTACAGTCGCCGCGCACCCTGAATTCGATGAATCCGCCCGCCCTCCCGCTTGCCGTTCCACCAGCCCTTCCACGTCAGGCTGACCAGCTGCTCGAACTGGCCGCGCGCAGCATGTTCGAGGCCTTCACCGACAGCGCGCTGGGCACGCTGGTGGTCGACCGCGAGCACCGCATCGTCTGGATCAGCGAGGGCTACAAGCGGTTCCTGCCCGCCCTCGGCCACGCCGTGGACGACTTCGTCGGCCGCCGCGTCGAGGAGGTGGTGCCCAACACCATGATGGGCCAGGTGGTCGACAGCGGCCGGCCGGTGCTGATGGATCTGCTGACGAACCAGGCCGGCACCTTCCTCGTCAGCCGGCTGCCGCTGCGCGACGCCGCCGGCGTGGTCATCGGCGCTTTCGGGGCGGTGCTGCTCGACCACCCCGAGACCACTATGCAGCCGCTGATCGCCAAGTTCGCGCGGCTGCAGGGCGAGCTCGACGACGCGCGCCGGCAGCTGGCGGCGCAGCGCCGGCCGCGGCACACCATCGCCGGCTTCATCGGCAGCAGCGCCGCGGCGCTGGAAGTCAAGCGTCAGGCCCGGCGCGTGGCCGGCAACGACAGCCCGGTGCTGCTGCTCGGCGAGACCGGCACCGGCAAGGAGCTGCTTGCGCACGCCATCCACGCCGCCAGCCGGCGGGCGGCGCAGCCGCTGGTGGGGCTGAACATCGCGGCCGTCCCCGACACGCTGCTGGAGGCCGAGTTCTTCGGCGTGGCCCCCGGCGCCTACACCGGCGCCGAGCGCAAGGGGCGCGAGGGCAAGTTCAAGCTGGCCGATGGCGGCACGCTGTTCCTCGACGAGATCGGCGAGATGCCGCTGGCGCTGCAGTCCAAGCTGCTGCGCGCCTTGCAAGAGCAGGAGATCGAGCCGCTGGGCAGCAACCGCGTGCAGCGCGTCGACGTACGCATCATCGCCGCCACCAGCCGCGACCTGCCGTCGATGGTGACCACGGGCACCTTCCGCGCCGACCTGTACTACCGGCTCAACGTGCTGCCGATCCGCCTGCCGCCGCTGCGCGAGCGTCTGGCCGACCTGGACGCGCTGGTCGAGGTGCTGATGGACGACATCGCCCGCCGCAGCGCGCTGCCCGTCAAGGGCCTGCAGGCCGACGCGCTGGACCTGCTGGCCCGCCACGACTGGCCGGGCAACATCCGCGAGCTGCGCAACGTGCTCGAGCAGGCGACGCTGATGGGCGACGAGATGCAGATCGACGCGGCGCATCTGATGCGCTACCTGGCGCTGGCAGCCGGGCCGGGCGAGCCGGCCGCCTTGCCGCCGCCGGTAGTGAACGAGCCAGCCGCGCCGCCCGATGCCGGCGCCGCCCTGCCGCTGGCCGACCAGGTGGCCGCCACCGAGCGGGCGGCCATCGGCGAGGCGCTGCGCGCCTGCGCCGGCAACCGTGTGCAGGCGGCGCGCCGCCTGAAGATGTCGCGCGCGGCGCTGTACGACCGGCTCGCCCGCTGGCCCGACTTGCTGGGCCCGGGCTGACCGGCACCGTGCCGCCAGGAGGCGGCGATGTGCGCTTCGGGCGCACGAGCCGGCGCGATCTGACCGCCCCGGCGCTGGTCTCACAGTCCGAGGGGTCAGGCGACTGGCCCGACGCGGCATGTAAGGTGGGCGCGTGGTCTATCGGCACAGTCGCTCCAGCCGCTGGCGCCCGTTTTCTCGGTCAGGTGAGCTGCAATCTGGGCGCGACCTGGGCGGAGGTCTCCACCGGGGGGGCGACCTGACCAACGCTGCGGGCGCAAGAAGTCAGCATGGCCGCCAACGCCATCGCCGCAGGCACTAGTGGAACCTCGCTTCTCTGGATCAAGGCCACGTCATAGCCGCGTGCCTGCTCGCGAATCTTGATCTCGACGATGCTTTGGCCGAGCAGATTGCTCTCCAGAACCAGCCGTGGCATGAGCGCAAGATAGTCCGACCCCGCCAGCAGCGAAGTCACCTGGGTAAAAGAATCGCACACCACCGCGACGTGCGGGCGCGGCAATCCGCATTCCTGAAAGAACCGGATCACCGTTCCTCCCGGGGCCCCTGCCGGTCCCATGAGAATCCACTCTTGCCCCGCCAGTTCATCGAGCCGCCAGGCTGCTCTCAGCGGATGGTCGCGCCGCGCCACCACCGCCATCTCGGCTTTCATCAGGACCTGCGATCTCATGCCCGGGTTGATCCCGGCGTCTGGTAGCGAAATGACGGCGAAGTCGAGCTGTCCGGTGCGCACTGCAGGCAACAACTTTTCGAACAGGCCGCCCATCAAGCGCAACTCGGACCGCGGGAACCGGCTGCGAAAAAGCGGAACAACTTTAGGCAGCAGCAGGGCCGATGGCGTGGGAGAAAAGCCGATCCGCAACACGCCTTCCTGCCCGCCGAGCTCATTGGTCGCGCGCGTGGCCTCGGCGTCGATAAGCAGGGCGCGCTGCCGCAGGCGATCGCCGGCCGGCGTGAGCTGCACGCCGCGGCCGTTGCGAATCATCAAGGCCGTCCCCAGCGAAGTTTCCAGCGCCTTGAGACTGTGGGTCAACCCCGCCTGCGACACGCCGCTGAAACGCGCAGCGGCTCGGAAACTGCCATGTTCCATGACGGACAGAAAATCCCGCAGCTGCTGAAGCGTCATGGCTGAAGGCCCTCGGGTGATAACGGGATCGAATCAAGATAGGCCCGCGATGGTATCGCCAAGTTCCGTCCCTTCCTACACTCACACGCCACTTACAACCTGAACGATCAGCATGCGCTTTTTCTCGTACCGCGATCGGCCAGTTCATCTAGGGCCTTACCCTCTGGAGCGGCTTGCGCGCCAACCCGAGGCCGATCTTTCTGCCGTGCCGGACTTCGAGCGGGTGTCGTTCGACGATCCGCGGCCGGAATCGCTGAGCCATGCGATGGCCCGCTTCATCGGCATGTTCGACGTGATTCGGGATGGCACTGTCGGGCCCGCCGAGGCGGAGATTCCCGAAGGTCCCCAAGAGCGAGCCGACCACCTCAAGGCAGCCGGATACTTCTTCGATGCTTCGATGATGGGTATATGCGCGTTGCCGGCGGACGCGCGGCTTGCAGAACCGATCCGCAATCCGCTGGTCCGCACACTGGCAGCAGAACTGGAGCTGAGCCAGCCGAAGAGCTTTGCCGCAGGCATCGACTTGATCATGGCCGACGTTCTGGATTCAGCCCGAACTGCACATGGACCCATCGACCATCATCAGCACGCCATCGTCATCCTGATCGAGTATCCGCGCGATCCTGGTGCCGAGGAGGTCGGCGCGGAGTGGATCGTCGGCACGCAGGCCCAGCGAGCCGCGACGCTAGCGGCACAGACCGCTGTTCTGCTGTCCACCTACCTACGCATGCTCGGCCACTCGGCGCGATCGCATACCGCCACATGCAGCGACGTGCACCTGGGCAGGCTCGCCGTGGCGGCGGGCCTGGCTGAAGCCCTGCAGCGCAGCGGCGGGGTCGAGTTGACGAACCCGTATCTGGGAACCCGCTATGGCCTGGCGGCGGTCACGACTTCGCTGGCGCTGGCGCACGACCTGCCGTTGGCGCCGGGTCGGTTTGCCGCGCGTGTGCGATCGCACGGACCTGCATGGTGGGTCGGCAAGGGCACGCTCAAGAGCGCGCTGTCTCGCGAGCCATACCAGCGACGTGAGTTCCACATGGGCCCGCAGCCCTTCGAAAAGCTCAAGCGGCGCGATGAACCGACCACCTTCATCGACCATGAGCGTGTTCCGCGCTTTCCTAAGCGAGCCGATTTCTTTGCCCGGATCCTGTTCGGCGACATGGGCAAGAACGTGCAGGAAGCGGCCAAGAACGCCAACTACGTAATGAAAAGCCCCATCGGGGCCTGCGCCCGGCGCGCGCTCGGGGCCCTGCTGCTGCTGCAGTTCGGCGAGGCCCGGGGGCCGGTGTCTCCCAACGCCGCGAACGCCCGGCGCAACTCCGACAATCTCAAGGCTGCTTCGTACTATTTGGGCTGCGACGCGGTGGGGCTGTGCGCGATACCGCAATGGGCCTATTACTCGCATGACGCCGGCGGCAACCCGCTGCCCACGTATCACCCCAATGCGATCAACATGCTGCTGGACCAGGGTCACGAAACCATGGAAGGCTGCAGTGGTGACGACTGGATCTCAGTGGCGCAAAGCATGCGCGCCTATCTGCGGTTCTCGATGATCGGCGGCATCGTCGCGGAACAGGTCCGTCGCTTGGGTTACTCGGCGCGCGTGCATACGGTCGTCGACGGCGACGTGCTTCAGCCGCCGCTGCTGCTGCTGTCCGGACTGGGCGAGGTGAGCCGTATCGGCGAGGTCATCCTGAATCCCTTCCTGGGGCCCCGTCTCAAGTCTGGCACGGTGACGACGGACATGCCGGTGAACTACGACAAGCCGATCGACTTCGGCTTGCAGACCTTTTGCGAGGGCTGCAACAAGTGTGCGCGGGAATGCCCCGCGGGTGCGATCACGGCCGGCCCCAAGGTCATGTACAACGGCTACGAGATCTGGAAGTCCGACGCCGAAAAGTGCGCCCGATATCGGATCACCAATCAGGGCGGCGGCATGTGCGGACGCTGCATGAAAACCTGCCCCTGGAATCTGGAGGGACTGTTCGCCGACGACGCCTTTCGTTGGGCGGCAATGAACTTCCCCCGACAGGCCAGGTTGTTGGCCGAACTCGACGACCACTTCGACCGCGGAACCATCAACGTCGTAAAAAAATGGTGGTGGGACATTGAACTGGAGCCGCGCAGCGGACGCTATGTACGCGCCAGGTTGACCAACGCCCGCGGACTGAACAAAGGATTGCGCCTCAAGCACGAAGACCAGACGCTTGCGGTCTACCCTGCCGACAAAATGCCACCGCCCTATCCTGTCGCCTTCCCGATCAATCGCGATGAAGGAATAGAGCGCTACAAGTCGCTGTTGACTCCCGCCCAGTACCGCGCACGCATTGCAGCGGGACTGACAGACGACCTCGTACCGCAGTTCCGGCTTCCCGAAGGTGAACCGCCGGTCTTCCCCGTTATCCTGAAACTGCGCCAGGAGATGACGACCGACATTGCGAGGTACGAGTTCGTGGCGCCCGATGGCAAACAGTTGCCGTCGTTTGAGGCCGGCGCGCACATCGACGTGGTGATCGCGCCGGAGTACCTGCGCCAGTACAGCCTGGCTGGCGATCCTGCCGACCGCCACAAGTACGTGCTGGGTGTGCAGCGTGAACCTCAGGGCCGCGGCGGATCCATGCTCATGCACAGGGCGTTTCGCGAGGGCAAGCGTGTCTTCGTGTCACGCCCTGCCAATCACTTTCCACTGGCCGAAGGCGCAACGCATAGCCTGCTGCTGGCGGGTGGCATCGGTGTCACACCTATGATCACCATGGCCCATACCCTGCACCGGCAAGGCGCTTCTTTCGAGTTCCATTACAGCAGCGTGAGCCGCGCGGCCGCCGGGTTTGTGCAAGACCTCGAGCAGGCCCCATGGGCGGGTCGAGTCCGGCTTCATTTCAAGGACCAGGGCGGCCGTGCCGACCTGGCGCAGGTCATTCCGCTTTACGCGCCTGCCATGCATCTTTACACTTGTGGCTCTTCGCGCTACATGGACGGCGTGTTCCAGGCGGCGCAGGCCAATGGTTGGCCTGAAGACGCGCTGCATCGCGAGTTTTTCAGCGTTCCGGAAGCGCCCGGCTACGTCAACAAGCCCTTTCGCCTGCAGCTCACGGCAAGCGGAAAGACGCTGATGGTGGGCGCCGATCAACGCGCCACCGACGTTCTGGCCGAAGCAGGCATTCACGTCGACGTAAAGTGTTCCGATGGCATTTGCGGGGTCTGCGCGACGCCGTACGAGTCGGGCGATATCGAGCACAGGGACTTTGTGCTGAGTGCCCGGGACCGCCAGCAAAGGGTGGTGCTTTGCTGTTCACGCGCGAGTGTCGAGAACGGCGTAATCGTCTTGCCGCTTTGATCTTCAACAACGAGAAGGAGACTACATGAGCATGTATCGCAGAGGCTTCCTGTATGCCCTGGCTTTGCCTTCGCTGATACCGGCAACGAGCGCAGCGCAGGCCGGCCCCTATCCGCAAAAGCCGATCCGCCTGGTGATCCCATTCCCCGGGGGCTTCACCGATACGCTGGCGCGCCTGCTCGGCCAGAAGATGAGCGAAGGCATGGGACAGCCCATTGTGGTGGACCAGAAGCCCGGCGGCAGCGGGCAGATCGGTGCGGCGGAAGTGGTGCGGGCCCCGGCTGACGGCTATACGCTTTTCATGATCCACATCGGCACTCACGCAGTGAATCAGCATTTGTTTCCCAAGCTGAGCTACGACGCCGAAAAGGACTTCCTTCCGATCACGGAGGTAGCGCGGGTACCCAATCTTCTGGTGGTCAGCCCCACGCTGCCGGTCCGCACGGTGGCGGAGCTTGTGGCTTTCGCCAAAGCGAAACCCGATGGATTGTTCTATGCCTCGCCTGGCAACGGAAGCTCTGGCCATCTGGCGGCAGCCTTGTTCAAGGCGACGGCCGGCGTCGAGATCCAGCACGTGCCGTACAAAGGAACGACCGAAGCCTTGCAGGACCTGTTCACCGGCAGGGTACACATAATGTTCGATACCCTGGCGCAGGGCGGCGGGCTGGCGCGAGCGGGCAAGGTGCGCGGTCTGGCGGTGACCAGCCAACAGCGGCATCCGTCGTACCCGGAATTCCCCACGATGATCGAGGCCGGCTTTGCCGGCTGGAACACCGGACCGTGGTTCGGCCTGGCCGTCCGCTCCGGAACGCCCGACGAGATCGTCCGCCGTATCCAGGCCGAAGCCGCCAAGGCGCTCGCCACCCCTGCGCTCAGGGACCGCCTGATCGAGCTCGGCGCGACGCCGACCGCCAGCACTCCCGAGGAGTTTGCCGCTTTCATCAAGTCCGAATCAGCTCGCTGGGGCAGGCTCGTTCGCACTCTGGGTATCACCGCCGAGTAAGGGGCTGCGATGCATTCTGAATGGCCCGCCGGGCCTGCGAATCGGTGGTTCGGAAGCCGGGCTCGCCGGCGGCGGGCGGGATCGCAGTCTCGATAGGGCGGCAATCAGGCTCGACACCGGAGCGCCTGTTCCAGGCAAGCCAGTGTCTCTGTCGCTCGTCGAGACCCGGGCCCCGAGTGACTTCACCAGCGGCGAAAGAAAGATCTGCAGACGTTCATCCATCGAGGAGACAAAAATGAAGACATTCCATATTGCTTTTGCGGGTTTGTTGGCCGCCCACGCCGTCACCGGCGCATTTGCGCAAAGCGGCGCGAGAACCACCGTCAACCTTTACGGTCGTATTGACGCGTCATTGAATTTTCACCGCTTCACTGCCAACGCCGGGCAACCCGGCTTCAGCGGCAAGTACCTCTCGAGCGACACGTCTCGTTGGGGCGTCCGAGGCTCGGAAGACCTTGGGGGAGGCATGAGCGCCTATTTCAAGCTGGAGCACGGCTTCAACGTAGATACCGGTTTGCCTTCGAATGCAACCGCGTTCTTCAATCGGGAGAGCATTGTCGGACTCAGCCATCGTTCGCTGGGGTCGATTCAACTCGGTAGCCAGTTCACTCCCAGCATCTGGCTGACGAGCAAGATCGACCCTTTCCAGCGCAGCAACACCGGCGCGATTCTCACGCTCTTCCAGCAGGGTGGCCCCGCAGGCGCGCGCGGCTATCCTTCGCAGCAGAACAACGCGGTGCAGTACATCAGCCCTGTGATGGGCGGCTTTCTCGTCCGTGCCCTCATCGCGACGCGTGAGGGACAGGCTCCGTTGGGAGATCCTCGTTCGCTGAGCGTGGAATTTACGCGGGACCGCGTGTTCGTCGGTGGAGTCTATGAACGCGTCACCACCATCGGCAGCACTGTGGGTCAACCTACGCGCTCAACGGTAGCCAACACCACCGCGCTGCTGGGCGCGACCTACCGTTTCGACCGGTTCAAGCTGCACGGCATGCTGATCGAGAACCGAATTGAGGGAACCACCGGCATGCGCGGCGGGATGGTTGGAGTCAGTGTGCCGGTCGGGGCCGGCGAAGTCCAGGCCACGTACCAGCGGCGCGACCTGGACGACGCTGCGAACTCGGATGCCAACCTGTTTGCCGTTCAGTACATGCACGCACTGTCCAAGCGTACGTCGGTTTATGTGGGGACTGCACGCCAGCGCAACGACGGCGCTGCCGCGTTCGGAATCTGGCCAAGCCGCCTCGACCAGGGTACCGCCGGCGTGCCGCGCGCTGGCGGTGACGTCTCGGCCTTGCAGACGGGCATACGGCACCTGTTCTGAGGGTGTCGGCGCGGCACTTCAGATCTCATACGAGCAGGGCTGACGACCGCTCGTTGCGGCGAACTCGGTAGCCTGGGCTTAAGACACAGGTCCCGCCTCGCGCGCGGCGCTGTATGCAGCGCGTCGCCACCTCGCCGGGCCTACTGCTCGTGGCACTCGGCCGCGGCGAGGTGATCTATTGGACCGCAGCCGGCGGGCTGCTCGTGCGTTCGCAGCAGCCCGATGCGGCGCCGCGCCTGCTGAGGCTCGAGAAGCCCACAGCGTCGGTGTCGGGCGGCGGCCTTGCCTACGTCGTGCTGGGCGGCGTGGTGCTGTACCGCATCGACCTGCCCTGAGGCAGCGCACGGCCGCGTGCAGGCTGGAGCGCTGCGCCTCGGCTCGGTGAAATGCAGCCGAGGACCTGCGCTTGTGTAGAGTTCGGATTCCACACAGTACATGTCTGAAAAGCGGCCACCCGGTCGGGCGATGTTGTCTTGGTTGCCGACACAAATCGGCCTCACAGCCAGGGATCGGGCTGCAACGGGGGCCGAACGCACCGGCACGGCGCTTGCAGGGTGCTCCTCACAACAACGCCCTGAGGAGACACCCCCATGCAACGCAGACACTGGCTGACCCTGGCCGCCGCCTTGAGCAGCGTGCTGGCCGTCGGCGCCGCCCAGGCCCAGGCCGGCAAGGACATCCGCATCGCCCACATCAACGGCAAGACCGGGGCGCTGGAGGCTTATGCCAAGCAGAGCACGGTGGGCTTCATGCTCGGGCTGGAGTACGCCACCGGCGGCACGATGGCGGTGGCAGGGCGCAAGATCGTCGTGATCGACCGCGATGACCAGGGCAAGCCGGACGTCGGCAAGAGCCTGCTCGCGGCGGCTTACGCCGACGACAAGGTGGATCTGGCGGTGGGCACCACCAGCTCGGGCGTGGCGCTGGCCATGCTGCCGGTGGCCGAGGAGTACAAGAAGATCCTGCTCGTCGAGCCCGCAGTGGCCGACAGCATCACCGGCGACAAGTGGAACAAGTACATCTTCCGCACCGGCCGCAACAGCAGCCAGGACGCGGCGGCCAACGCGGTGGCGCTGGACAAGGCCGGCGTGAGCATCGCCACCATGGCGCAGGACACCGCCTTCGGCCGCGACTTCGTCCGGGCCTTCAAGGAGCAGATCAAGACCGCCCGCCTGGTGCACGAGGAATACCTGCCCGCCGCCACCACCGACTTCACCGCCGGCGCGCAGCGGCTGCTGGACAAGATGCGCGACGTGCCCGGGCGCAAGGTGGTGTTCATCAACTGGGCCGGCGCGGCCAACCCTTTCAAGATCAGTGAGCTGGGCCTGGCGCGTGCGGGCATCGAGATCGCCACCGGCGGCAACATCCTGCCGGCGATGGTGGCCTACAAGCAGTTTCCGGGCATGGAAGGCGCGGCCTACTACTACTTCGGCATGCCCAAGAACCCGGCCAACGAATGGCTGGTGGCCAACCACTACAGCAAGTTCAAGAGCCCGCCGGACTTCTTCACCGCCGGCGGTTTTGCGGCCGCCTCGGCCATCGTGGCGGCGCTGAAGAAGACCAACGGCGACACCGCCACCGACAAGCTGATCGTGGCCATGGAAGGCCTCGCCTTCGACACGCCCAAGGGCCGCATGAGCTTCCGCAAGGAAGACCACCAGGCGATGCAGAGCATGTACCACTTCAAGATCAAGGTCGACCCGGCCTTCGAGTGGGGCGTGCCCGAGCTGGTGCGCGAGATCAGGCCTGAAGAGATGAACATCCCGATCAGGAACAAGCGCTGAGCTGGCCCGGGCGCGCTGCTTCGTGTTGCAGACCCGGGATCTGACGGTCCGCTTCGGCGGCCACGTCGCGGTGGACCACGTGTCCTGCCGCTTCGAGGCCGGCACGCTGACGGCCATCGTCGGCCCCAACGGCGCCGGCAAGACCACCTACTTCAACCTGATCAGCGGCCAGCTGCCGGCCAGCGAAGGCAGCGTGCGGCTGGACGGCGAGGACATCACTCGGCTGGCCGCGCCGCTGCGCACCCGCCGCGGCCTGGGCCGGGCCTTCCAGCTGACGCAGCTGTTCCCCAACCTGAGCGCGCAGGAGAACGTGCGCCTGGCCGTGCAGGCGCGTGAGCAGGGGCGCGGCGGCGGCCTGCTCGGCGGCATCGACCTGTGGCGCGTCTGGCTCGACCGAAGGGTTTGGATCGACGAGGCGATGCATATCCTTGATTCCGTGCAGCTGGGTGCCAAGGCGCTGCGGCCGGTGGCCGCGCTGCCGCACGGCGACCAGCGCAAGCTCGAAGTGGCGCTGCTGATGGCGCTGGACCCTAAGGTCTACATGTTCGACGAGCCGACCGCCGGCATGAGCGTGGACGAGGTGCCGGTGGTGCTCGACCTGATCCGCGCGTTGAAGGCGCGCAAGGACCGCTGCATCCTGCTGGTGGAGCACAAGATGGACGTCGTGCGCGAGCTGGCCGACCGCATCGTGGTGCTGCACAACGGGCAGCTAGTGGCCGACGGCGAGCCCGCCGCGGTGATCGCGAGCCCCGTGGTGCAGCAGGCTTACCTCGGCATCGTGGCCGAAGAAGAGACGACAGCATGAACCTGCTCACGCTGGCCGGCGTACACACGCACATCGGGGCGTATCACATCCTGCATGGCGTCGACCTCGAAGTGCCCGAGGGCGCAGTGACCGTGCTGCTGGGCCGCAACGGCGCCGGCAAGACCACCACGCTGCGCACGGTGATGGGCTTGTGGGCGGCGTCGAAGGGTACGGTGCGCTTTGCCGGCGAGGCCATCGAGAGGCAGCCGGTGCCCGAGATCGCCCGCCGCGGCATCGCCTACGTGCCCGAGAACATGGGCATCTTCAGTGACCTGACGGTGCAGGAGAACATGCTGCTGGCCGCGCGCGGCGCGCGTCACGCCGATCAACTCGACCGCGCGCGGCTGCAGTGGATCTTCGACCTGTTCCCGGCGCTGCAGAAGTTCTGGCTTTACCCCGCGGGCAAGCTCAGCGGGGGGCAGAAGCAGATGCTGTCGGTGGCACGCGCCCTGTGCGAGCCGCGCCGGCTGATCCTGATCGACGAGCCGAGCAAGGGCCTGGCGCCGTCGATCGTCAACAACCTGGTGCAGGCGCTGCGCGAACTCAAGGCGCAGCGCACGACCATCCTGCTCGTCGAGCAGAACTTCAGGATGGCCCGGTTGCTGGGCGACCACGTGGCCGTGATGGACCACGGCCGCGTGGTGCACACCGGCACGATGGCCGCGCTGGCGGCAGACGCCGAGTTGCAGCAGCGTCTGCTCGGGTTGTCGATGGGGTTGTCGACGGGGTTGTCAATGAACGCGCACGCATGAAATCCGCCACCGTGCGCAGCAGCGCCGCCGCGGCCGCCGCCGTGCCGAAGGCGCATGTCGACGTCAGGCCGATCATGCTGCTGGTGGCACTGATGGTGCTGGGCCTGTTGTTGGTGGGCAGCCCGTCGACGTGGCTCACGCTGACGGTGGCGGGCCTGGCGATGGGCTTCATCATCTTCATCATCGCCTCGGGCCTGACACTGATCTTCGGCCTGATGGACGTGCTGAACTTCGGCCACGGCGTGTTCATCGCGCTGGGCGCCTTCGTCGCCACCAGCGTGCTCGGCGGCATGGCCGGCTGGACCACCAGCCCCTCGGTGCTGCTCAACCTGCTGGCGGTGTTCAGCGCGATGGTGGTGGCGATGGTGGTGGCCGGCGGCGTCGGCTGGGCCTTCGAGCGCGTCATCGTGCGGCCGGTCTACGGCCTGCACCTCAAGCAGATCCTGATCACCATGGGCGGCATGATCGTCGGCGAGGAGCTCATCAAGGTCATCTGGGGCCCGCTGCAGATTCCGCTGCCGCCGCCCGAGGCCTTGCGCGGCTCGTTCTTCATCGGCGACGCGGCGATCGAGAAGTTCCGCCTGCTGGCGGTGGCCGTCGGTCTGCTGGTCTTCCTCGTGATGATGTGGGTGCTCTCGCGCACCAAGGTCGGCCTGCTGGTGCGAGCCGGTGTGCAAGACCGCGAGATGGTCGAGGCGCTGGGCTACCGCGTGCGCCGGCTGTTCGTCGGCGTCTTCGTCACCGGCTCGGCGCTGGCCGGCCTGGGCGGTGTGCTCTGGGGCCTGTATCAGCAGAGCGTGACGCCGCAGATCGGCGCGCAGGTCAACGTGCTGATCTTCATCGTCATCATCATCGGCGGCCTCGGCTCGACCGGCGGCTGCTTCATCGGCGCGCTGCTGGTTGGTGTGCTGGCCAACTACACCGGCTTCCTGGCGCCCAAGGTGGCGCTCTTCAGCAACATCGCGCTGATGGTGGCGATCCTGCTGTGGCGGCCGCAGGGCCTGTATCCGGTGACGAGCCGGTAAAACAAGGTCGGTCGCCCCGATGATCATCCAGCGCCTGCTCTCGCACGACCTGCCGCGCAGCCGCTGGCTGGCCGCGGCGCTGATGGCCACGGTGCTGCTGCTGGCGCTTGCGCCGCTGCTGTTTCCGGGTGCCAAGTCGATGGGCGTGGCGGCCAAGATGCTGGTCTTCATCCTGCTGGTGGTCAGCTACGACCTGCTGCTGGGCTACACCGGCATCGTCAGCTTCGCGCACACGATGTTCTTCGGCATCGGCGCCTACGGCGTGGCCATCGCCAGCACGCGCATGGGCGAAGGCTGGCTGGCGGTGGCCACGGGCAGCACGCTGGCCCTGCTGGCCTCGCTGCTGCTGTCGCTGCTGATCGGCCTCTTCAGCCTGCGCGTGAAGGCGATCTTCTTCGCCATGATCACGCTGGCGGTGGCGGCGGCGTTCCAGACGCTGGCGTCGCAGCTGTCGGACTTCACTGGCGGCGAAGACGGCCTGAGCTTTCGCAACCCGCTGTGGCTGAGCCCTTCCTTCAGGCTGTTCGATGCCCCGGTGCTGGGCGTGCACATCGACGGCCGGCTGCTGGCCTACTACCTGCTCTTCGGCGTAGTGGCGCTGGCCTTCCTGCTCTTGCTGCGCATCGTCAACTCGCCCTTCGGCCGCGTGCTGCAGGCGATCCGCGAGAACGACTTCCGCGCCGAGGCCATCGGCTACCGCACAGTGGTTTACCGCACGCTCTCCAACGTGCTGGCGGCCCTGTTCGCCACGCTGGCCGGTGTGCTGCTGGCGCTGTGGCTGCGCTACACCGGGCCCGACACCACGCTGAGTTTCGAGATCATGCTCGACATCCTGCTCATCGTCGTCATCGGCGGCATGGGCACGATGTACGGCGCGGTGCTCGGCTCGGTGCTCTTCGTGCTGGCGCAGAACTATCTGCAGGATCTGCTCGCGCTCGGCGCCGGGGCTTTCGTTGGCGTGCCGGTGCTCGGCGCGGTGGTCTCGCCCGACCGCTGGCTGCTCTGGCTGGGCGTGCTCTTCGTGCTCTCGGTCTATCACTTCCCGACCGGCATCGTCGGGCGCCTGCGCACGCTGGCCGCAGCACAGCCAGATGAGGCCGACAAGGCTGACAAGGCTGACAAGGCCGGACGATGACATCGTCATCGCACTATGCGTCGTGCCTCGGCCGCGAGCTGCACTACACCGAGTGGGGCCACGGCCACGACGAGGTGGTCATCGCCTGGCACGGCCTGGCGCGCACCGGGCGCGACATGGACGACATCGCGCGGCACCTGGCGCAGCGCTGGCGCGTGATCTGCCCGGACACTATCGGCCGCGGCCTGAGCCAGTGGAGCCCTGCGCCCGACGACGAGTACCGCATGGCCTTCTACGTGCCGCTGGCGGTGGCGCTGCTCGATGCGCTGGGCATCGAGCGCTGCCACTGGCTGGGCACGTCGATGGGCGGCACCATCGGCATGCTGGCGGCCGCCGGGCCGCTGCGCGGGCGCATCCGCCGGCTGGTACTCAACGACAACGGGCCGAGCCTGGCGCCGGCCGCCATCGCGCGCATCCGCGGCTACGCCGGCAGCCCGCCGGCCTTCGCGACAGTGGGCGAACTGGAGGCCTACTTCCGCGGCGTCTACAAGCCCTACGGCTGGTTGAGCGACGCGCAGTGGCGCCGCCTCACCGAGACCTCGCTGCGCCGCCTGCCCGACGGCCGCGTGACGCCGCACTACGACCCGGCGATGGTGCAGCAGTTCGTGGTCTGCCCTGACGATTACGAGCGCTGGGCCGAGTGGGATGCGCTGGCGCTGCCTGTCCTGTGCCTGCGCGGCGAACACTCCGACCTGCTGCTGCCTGAGACCACCGAGCAGATGCGCAGCCGCGGCCCGCGCGCGGCGGTGGTCGAGATCGAAGGCTGCGGCCACGCGCCAGCGCTGAACACGCCGGCGCAGTTCGCGCTGGTCGAGCGTTTCCTGGCGGGGGGTTGAAACGCCGGGCCGGCGCGGCTTGCTCGCCGATGTGGCGATGGGCTTGACCGCCTGACGCAGCCCGGATGGGCAGACGCCCATCAGCGCACTCCGGTGTTGGCCTCCACCGGCATCAACAACTCACGCAGATCGTCCGCCGCGATCGGCCGCCCCTGGTCCTGGCCGTCCAGCAGGCCGTCGGCCAGTGCACGCTTGTCGCGGTGCAGTTCGATGATGCGTTCTTCGATCGAGCCGGCGGTGACCAGCCGGTACACCGTCACCGGGCGCAGCTGGCCGATGCGGTGGGCGCGGCCCAGCGCCTGGTCCTCGGCGGCCGGATTCCACCAGGGGTCGGCGATCAGCACGTAGTCGGCGGCGGTGAGGTTCAGGCCGAAGCCGCCGGCCTTCAGGCTGATCAGGAACAGATCGCCCTCGCCGGCCTGGAAAGCGTTGACGCGGCGCGTGCGCTCGGCCGCGGGCGTGCTGCCGTCGAGCATCTGGTAGCGGATGCCGGCGCTGTCAAGCCGCTCGGCCAGCAGCTTGAGGAAGTCGGTGAACTGGCTGAACACCAGCGCCTTGTGGCGGCCGGCGACCAGCTCGATGGCGAGCTGCTCGAACTCCTGCACCTTGGCCCCGATGCGGCCGAGTTCGGGCACCACCAAGCGCGGGTCGCAGGCGGCGCGGCGCAGCCGGGTCAGTTCGGCCAGCACGTGGAAGGCGGCCTGTGTGGGCGCGGCGCTGTCGGCCACCGCCGCGATGCGCTCGATCGATTCGCGGCGCAGGGCTTCGAGCAGCGCCCGCTCCTCGGGCCCGGGCTCGACGCGGTGGACGATCTCGGTGCGCGGCGGCAGGTCGGTCAGCACCTGCGCCTTGGTCCGCCGCAGCAGGAAGGGCGCGACCAGGCGCTTCAGGCGGTCGCGCACGGCGTTGTCGCGTTCACGCTCGATCGGCGCCGCCCAGCGCTGCTGGAACTGGCTGGCGCTGCCCAGCAGCCCGGGGTTGAGCAGGTTCATGATCGACCACAGATCGGCCAGTCGGTTCTCGACCGGCGTGCCGGTCAGCGCCAGCCGGAAGCCCGCCGGCAGCGCGCCGATGGCCTGGGCGCGCTTGGTGGCGGCGTTCTTCACGGCCTGTGCTTCGTCGATCACCAGCGTGGCCCACTCGCGCGCGGCAAACGCCGCCTCGTCGATCTGCACCAGCGCGTAGCTGGCGATCACCAGGTCATGCGCGGCCACCTGCTGCAGCATGGTGGCGCGTTCGCCCTCGCCATAGACCAGCACACGCAGCGTGGGCGCGAAGCGCGCCGCCTCGGCGGCCCAGTTGCCGCACACCGAGGTGGGCGCCACCACCAGCGCCGGGCCGAGCGCGGCGCGCTGCAGCAGCAACGCCAGCGTCTGCACGGTCTTGCCCAGGCCCATGTCGTCGGCCAGTACCGCGCCCAGCCCGGCATGAGCCAGCCGCACCATCCAGGCAAAGCCCTCGGCCTGGTAGCCGCGCAGCTGCGCCTGCAGGGCACCGGGCAGCTCGGGCTGCATCTCGGCGGCCTCGTTCAGCGCCTTGATGCGGCGCGCCCAGGGCGCATCGCCCTTCAGGGCGTCGTCGTCCAGCGTCTCGGCCAGGAAGGCGGCGGCGGCAGCCGGCACGCGCAGGCCCTGCTTGTCGCCCTGGCCGAGCGCGTCGAGGTCGGCCAGCTGCCGGCGCAGCCGCTCGGTCAATGCCAGGTAGCGGCCGTCGCCTAGGGCGACGAAGCGGCTGCCGCGGGCCTCGCGCACCAGCGCCAGCAGCTGCTGCAGCCCCAGCACGCGCTGCTCGTCGAGCTTCAGTTCGGCCTCGACGCTGAACCAGTCGCGCCCGCTGCCGACACCGAACTTCAGCGCCCCCGCCGCCACGCGCTGCACCTGCATGGCCTTGCCACGCGGCCAGTCCAGCGACGCCACGGCGGGCAGCGTGGGCAGCGCCTCGACGCTGCGCAGCGCGTCTTCGGCGTCATCGAGGAACCAGCTGGCGTCGTCCTCGGCCGCCTCGCCCAGCCACGGCAGCGCTTCGAGCACGGAGGCCAGATGCGCGGTCTCGGCGGCCAGGTCTCGCTCTGTCGCCAGTTGCAAGCCGCCGTGCACGGTCAGCAGCCGTGCGCGGCCGTGCCCGGGCGCGAGCACCGGGCCGAAGTCGCCGAAGGGCTGCACCACCAGCCGCAGGCGCAGCGCGGTGCCGTCGGGCGTCAGCTGGGCGCGCAGCCGCGGATGCGCAGGCACCGGCTCACCGGCGCTGGCGTCGCTGTGCAGCTGGAAGTGGCCGGCCAGCACGCGCAAGGCGGCGTCGAGCTCGGCCTGCGCCCCGACCGGCACCTGCCAGTCCTGGGTGACGAGCTCGGCCACGCGCCGCTGTGCCTGGGTGATGCGCAGCAGCCGGGCGCGGCCCGGGCCTTCGCGAAAGATGCGCACTTCGGCCGCGCCGGCCGAGCCTGCTCGGACGCTGGCGCCGCCCAGCGCGTCGAGCAGGCGAAAGACGAAGACCTCGGGCGCGCCAGGCGTGGCGTCGGCGCGGCGGCGCTGCACCTCCAGCTCGGGCAGCGCCTCGCGCAGCTCGATGCGCTCGTGCGACGCGTCGTCGAGGATCACCGCGGGATGGTTGACCAGCGCCAGCGCGGCGGCGTCGGCGTCGATCTCGAGCGCCGTGCCTCCGAACGGCAGCGTGCGGATGCAGCGCGCCACGGCGGCGTCGCGCGGGTCCAGCCGCAGGTCCTTCTTCAGCCGCGACAGTGGTACCGGCTTGGCCTTGCCGCGCCCGCTGGCCGGCAGTTCCCACGGGGCGACCTGGTCGACCACACCGTCGCGGCCGAGCCTGATGCGCCACTGCAGCGTCTTTTGCTCGGCGCCGGTGCTGCTGGTGCCGCGCGCCTCGCCCAGCGCAGCAATCGATGCCAGCGCGTCGCGCCAGCTTTCGCTGGCGGCGCCGAAGCAGCCCGCCGGCGCCACGCTGGCACGGCCTTCGGCGCGGGCCACGTGCAGGCCCAGGCGTTCGGCGGCCTGGCGCGCCAGATCGGCCAGCAGCCACTGGCCACGCGCGTCAAGCGTCTCGACCGTCGCAGCTACCGTGGCCGGCGTCCAGCACGGTGTCTTCTGGCCCAGCCAGCCAGACAGCAGCAGCCGCGTGCCGAGCAGCTCGTCGTAGTCGGTCTGGGGCCAGGACGGCCGCTCATGACCCAACGAGTCGGCTTCCAGGGTCTGGTCACCCAGGCGCACCGCGGCGGCATGCGCCCACAGCCCCCAGTTGGTGTCGGGCGACGGGTTGCGTGAGCCCGACTCGGCGATGCAGAACTTGCGCGCCGCCGTCCAAGCCGCGGCGTTGGGCTGCATCAGCAGCGCCAGCGCGTACAGCCACATCAAGCGGTAAGGCGCAGCGCCGCGGCGCTGCTTGATCGCGCGCTGCAGCGCCTTGTAGCGCTCACTGAAGGCGGTGGCCGCGGCGGCCCAGTGGCCGTCGAGCGCCTGCAGCGCGGCGTTGAACAGGGGGCTGGAGTGCATGGCGTCCAGCCCGGCCAGCGCCTGCACCACGCCGGCGCGGTCGCCGCGCTGCAGCCGGCGCTCGGCCAGCTTCATCCGCAGCGAGGCGCTGAGCGCCGCGGGCTCGCGCGCGAGTTGCGCCTCGGTCCAGTCGAGCAGCGGCTGCCAGATCGGGTTGCCGACACCGAGCGCGCGGTCGATCAGCTCGATCAGGCCGCTGCGCAGGCGCGGCTCCATGCGTTCGAACAGCACCGGCACGAAAGGGCTGCACAGCGCCTGCGCCAGTTCGGCCGGGCCGAGCGCGCCGCGCACGCTGCTGACGCATGCGTTGAATGCCGCCGAATCGAGCCCGCCACCCAGCAGCAGCAGGCGCAGCCAGGCGACGGTGTGCGCGCGCTCGCTGAAGTAGGCCATCGGCTGCGGCCGGCTGCCGGGCTCGCCGGGGGCGCCGCAGTGCGCCCACAGCCATTGCCCGTGGTAGCGCGGGGCGTCGTCGGCCAGCAGCAGCGTGGTCAGACGCTGCTGCGCGGCGTCATCGGTGGCCGCATGACCCTGGCCTTCGTCCAGGCTGATGCGGTCGCTGTCACGCAGCGCCTTCAGCGCCGCCGTCACCTCGGGAAGGGTGAGCCGGGCGCCGCGCTCGCTGCGCTGGTCGAGCGTGCGCAACAAGTGCATCAGGAAGGCCTTGGGCCGCGGGCTGCCGGCCAGGCACAGCGCGTCGTAGACCGCCTCGACACCGGCCGCCGACACCTCCGGCTGCGCGGCGGCCGGCCCGGGGGCTGCGGCAGCGCGCGATGGCGGCTCCTTGGGGCGTTTGCCCAGCGGCAGGCCGTAGAGGTTGACGAAGCCGGGCGGCGGATTGAACTTCATGGACTTGAGGATTATCAAGCCCCGGCAAGCCGCGATTGGAGGCGCGTCAATCGCTGGCGAGGCCCGGCGCCGAAGATGCGCCTACACCGGCTCAACGAGGAGACAGGCATGCAGGCCGATCTGGTTTCGCGCATCTCGCAGCACCCGAAGTACCAGGAACTGAAGGCCAAGCGCACGAGCTTCGGCCTGTGGCTGACGCTGGCGATGATGGTCGTCTACTACGGCTTCATCCTGCTCGTGGCCTTCAACAAACCACTGCTCGCCACCCGGCTGGGCGAGGGTGTGATGACGGTCGGCATGCCGCTGGGTCTGGCGGTGATCATCTTCACGGTCGTCATCACCGCGGTCTATGTGTGGCGCGCCAACCGCGAGTTCGACGCCTTGACCGAAGAAGTGCAGAAGGCGGTGCTCAAGTGAACCCCGTCCTGCGCAAGACCCTGACCCTGGCGGCGCTGGTGGCCACTGCCGGCGCCGCCTGGGCGGCCGGCGCCGACCTCGGCCAGGCGCAAAAGCAGGCCACCAACTGGACGGCCATCGGCATGTTCGGCACCTTCGTGGTCTTCACGCTGTTCATCACCAAGTGGGCGGCGGCCAAGACCAAGAGCACGGCCGACTTCTACACCGCCGGAGGCGGCATCACCGGCTTCCAGAACGGCCTGGCGATCGCCGGCGACTACATGTCGGCGGCTTCGTTCCTGGGCATTTCGGCGGCGGTGATGGCCAGCGGCTTCGACGGGCTGATCTACTCGATCGGCTTCCTGGTCGGCTGGCCGGTGGTGACTTTCCTGCTCGCCGAGCGGCTGCGCAACCTGGGCAAGTTCACCTTTGCCGACGTGGCAGCGTTCCGCTTCAGCCAGACGCCGGTGCGCGTGTTCGCCGCCAGCGGCACGCTGGTGGTGGTGGCCTTCTACCTGATCGCGCAGATGGTCGGCGCGGGCCAGCTCATCAAGCTGCTGTTCGGTCTGGACTACTGGATCGCCGTCGTCATCGTCGGCGCGCTGATGATGGTCTACGTGCTCTTCGGCGGCATGACCGCCACCACCTGGGTGCAGATCATCAAGGCCATCATGCTGCTGGCCGGTGCCACCTTCATGGCCGGTGCGGTGCTGTGGCACTTCGGCTTCAGCCCCGAGGCGATGTTCGCCAAGGCGGTGGAGATCAAGACCGACATCGCCAGCGGCAGTGGCAAGAGCGCCGAAGAAGCGGCCAGGATCGGCTTCTCGATCATGGGCCCGGGCGGCTTCGTCAAGGACCCGATCAGTGCCATCAGCTTCGGCATGGCGCTGATGTTCGGCACCGCCGGGCTGCCGCACATCCTGATGCGCTTCTTCACCGTGCCCAACGCCAAGGAGGCGCGCAAGTCGGTGCTCTGGGCGACCACCTGGATCGGCTACTTCTACATCCTGACCTTCATCATCGGCTTCGGTGCCATCACCTTCGTGCTCACCAACCCGAGCTTCCTCGATGCCAAGGGCGCGCTGTTCGGTGGCAACAACATGGCCGCCATCCACCTGGCCGACGCGGTCGGCGGCAACGTCTTCCTGGGCTTCATCTCGGCGGTGGCTTTCGCCACCATCCTCGCGGTGGTGGCCGGGCTCACGCTGAGCGGAGCCAGTGCCGTCTCGCACGACCTCTACGCCACCGTCTTCAAGGGCGGCAAGGCCGACCCCAAGGCCGAGCTGAACGTGTCGAAGATCACCACCGTGTGCCTGGGTGTGGTGGCGGTGGCGCTGGGCATCGCCTTCGAGAAGCAGAACATCGCCTTCATGGTCAGCCTGGCGTTTGCCATCGCCGCTTCGGCCAACTTCCCCGTGCTGCTGATGAGCGTGCTGTGGAAGGGCTGCACCACCCGCGGCGCGGTCGTCGGCGGCTTCCTCGGCCTGGTCTCGTCGGTCGCGCTGACGGTGGTCTCGCCGGCGGTCTGGGAAGCCACCTTGGGCAACCCCAAGGGCTCGGCGCTGTTCCCGTACACCAGCCCGGCACTGTTCTCGATGACCATCGGCTTCTTCGGCATCTGGCTCTTCTCGGTACTGGACCGCAGCGCGCGCGGCGCGCAAGATCGCGCGGGCTTCCTGGCGCAGCAGGTGCGTTCCGAGACCGGCATCGGTGCCGCTGGCGCCAGCGGCCACTGAAATCCCCGGACGCGGCCCATGCCGCCCCACGGAGCCCCGCGATGACCGAGTCCACCGACGGTGCCGGGGCCGATACCGCCCCCGGCGCGCAGGCCACCGGGCCGCAGCGCGAGCTGCTGGCGCTGCTCACGGCGCGCACCCGCGACGCCCTGGTCCGCCCGCCGTTCTACGTCGATGGTGCAGACGACCTGGTGACGGTCTGCCGACAGCTCTCGGCGCAAGGGCTGACGGCGGCGCTGGTCCGCGACGGGCCGGCGCGGCTGGGCATCTTCACCACCACCGACCTGCGCGATGCGCTGCTGCGCCCGACCGCGCCGGCGCAGACGCCGGTGCGCGAGGTGGCGCATTTCGATCTGGTCGAAGTGCAGGCCGACAGCGATCTCTTCGAGGCCCTGTGGCTGATGGAGAGCCGCCGCGTGCGCCGGCTGGTGGTGCGCGAGGGCAGCGTGGTGCTCGGCCTGCTCGACCAGCTCGACCTGGCCAGTCTGGTCGCCAGCCACTCGCAGATCGCCACACTGCAGATCGACGCGGCCGGCTCGCTCGCCGAACTGCTGCCGGCCGCGCGCCGCATCGACGGCATGATCGGCGTGCTGCACGGCAGCGGCATCCGCGTCGACCGCATCGCGCGCCTGGTCAGCGAGCTCAACACGCGGCTGCTGCGGCGGCTGTGGGCGCTGACCGCATCACCCGCGTTGCAGGCGGGCAGCTGCCTGCTGGTGATGGGCAGCGAGGGCCGCGGCGAGCAGCTGCTGAAGACCGACCAGGACAACGCGCTGCTGCTGCGCGACGGCTTCGACTGCCCCGAACTGGAAGACGTCACCACGCGATTCAGCGCCGGGCTGGCTGCGCTGGGCTGGCCGCCCTGCCCGGGCGGCGTGATGCTCAGCAACCCGCGCTGGCGCCAGCCGCTGGCGCAGTTCAGGCACACGCTGCGCGGCTGGGTCTACGGCAAAGGCGACGGCAGCGAACCCGACAGCCTGATTCAACTGGCGATCTTCTTCGATGCCCGCGCGGTGGCCGGCGACGCCACGCTGCTGCAAGAGGCCCGCGCCTACCTCGACAGCATCCTGTTCGGGCAGGACACCTGGCTGGCGCGCTTTGCCGCGGCGGCCGACCAGTTCCACGAGTCGGGCCACTGGTTCGCCCGCCTGACCACGCCGCGCGACGAGCAGCCGGTGGACGTGAAGAAGCTGGGCATCTTTCCCATCGTTCACGGCGTGCGCGCGCTGGCGCTGCAGCAGGGCGTGCACGCCCAGGGCACGGTGGCGCGGCTGGCCGCGCTGGCGCCCGGCGGCCCGCTGGACGCCGCGCTGCTGCGCGACCTGCCCCAGGCGCTGCACCTGCTGATGAGCGTGCGCCTGACGCACCAGCTGCGCCGCCGCGCCCAGGGCCAGCCGGCTGACAACGAACTGCGGCCTTCCGAGCTGGGCACGCTGGAGCGCGAGCCGCTGCGCGACGCCCTGACCATCGTCAAGCGGCTGCGCGCGAGCCTGCGCCAGCACTTCCGCTTCGATCTGCTGTGACCTGTCGTGAAGCACACGGCCGTCACACCCGGGCGAAGCGCTCGAGATGAACCGCAGCCTGCTCGCTCAAAGGCTGCTGGCGCTGTTCGCGGCCGGCGCGCTGCTGTTCGACTTTCCGCTGCTGCAGGTGTGGCAGACCGAGGCCACGCTGTTCGGCTGGCCGCTGCTGCCGCTGGCGTTGTTCGCCGGCTGGGCGCTGGTCATCGGGCTGCTGGCCTGGTTGATGGAAACGCAGCCGGAAACTCCCTCTGACGGCACCGATGACGACTGAGATGAGCCTCTCCGCGCCGCTGTTGCTGGGCAGCGCGCTGGCCTACCTGCTGGCGCTGTTCGGTGTGGCCGCCTGGGCCGACCGGCGGGCTGCCGCCGGCCGTTCGGTGATCGGCAACGCCTGGGTCTATGCGCTGTCGATGGGCGTGTACTGCAGCGCCTGGACCTACTTCGGCAGCGTCGGCCGAGCCGCCCAGGGCGGCGTCTGGTTCCTGCCGATCTACCTCGGTCCGACGCTCGCCATGGTGCTCGCCTGGCTGGTGCTGCGGCGCATGGTGCGCATCGCACGCGCCCACCGCATCACCTCGATCGCCGACTTCATCGCCAGCCGCTACGGCAAGAGCCGGCTGCTGGCCGCGCTGGTGACGCTGATCGCGCTGGTCGGCCTGGTGCCGTACGTGGCGCTGCAGCTGAAGGCGGTGGCCGCCGGGCTGGCGCTGCTGACCGGTGCTGCACCGGGCAGCATGCACAGCGGCGTCGACATCACGCTGCTGGTGGCGCTGCTGCTGGCCGGGTTCACGATCGCCTTCGGTACCCGCCAGCTCGACGCCGCCGAACGCCACGAGGGCATGGTGGCGGCGATCGCGGTCGAGTCGGTGGTCAAGCTGGTCGCCTTCGTGGCCGTCGGCCTGTTCGTCACCTGGGGTCTGTTCGACGGCCCGACGGACCTGATCGTGCGCGCCCGCGCCGTGCCCGAGGTGGCGCGGCTGCTGCAGCCGCCGCCGGTGTTCGCCTATGACCAGTGGTTCGCGCTGCTGCTGCTGGCGATGCTCTCGGTGCTGCTGTTGCCGCGCCAGTTCCAGGTGATGGTGGTGGAGAACGTCGACGAGCGTCACATCCGCCGCGCCGCCTGGGTCTTCCCGGCCTACCTGCTGGCGATCAACCTCTTCGTGCTGCCGATCGCGCTGGGCGGGCTGCTGTACTTCGGCGTCGGCGGCGCCGACCCCGAGACCTTCGTGCTCAGCCTGCCGCTGGCCGCCGGCGCGCCGGGACTCGCGCTGCTGGTCTTCATCGGCGGGCTGTCGGCGGCCACCGGCATGGTCATCGTCGAGGCCATCGCCGTCTCGACGATGGTCTGCAACGACCTGCTGCTGCCGCTGCTGCTGCGCCTGCGCCGCTTCGCCGGGCGCGACCTGACGCGCGTGCTGCTGGCGCTGCGGCGCGTGGTGATCGTCGGTCTGCTGCTGCTGGGATGGCTGTACTTCCGCATCGCCGGCGAGGCCTATGCGCTGGTCTCGATCGGGCTGATCAGCTTTGCCGCGGTGGCGCAGTTCGCGCCCGCACTGTTCGGCGGCATGTACTGGAAGGGCGGCACGCGCAACGGTGCGCTGGCCGGGCTGCTGGCCGGTGCGCTGCTCTGGGCCTACACGCTGATGCTGCCCTCGATCGCCAAGAGCGGCTGGCTGGGCGGCGCCGGTGATGCGCTGCTGCGCGACGGTCTGTTCGGGCTGGCGCTGCTGCGGCCCGAGGCGCTGCTCGGGCTGGTGGGCATGGACAACCTGAGCCACGCGCTCTTCTGGAGCCTGCTTGCCAACGCCGGGTTGTACGTCGGCGTCTCGCTGGCCCGCCCGCCCGGCGCGCGTGAGGCCGCACAGGCGCTGCAGTTCGTCGAGGTCTTCGAGCAGCACGCGCAGGGCCGCGTCTTCTGGCGCGGCCGCGCCCGCGTCGCCGACCTGCAGGCGCTGGTCGGCCGCTTCCTCGGCGCCGAGCGTGCGCGTGCGCTGTTCGAAGGCTATGCCCAGCGCATCGGCGGCGCGCCGGGCGCCGCGCCGCTGCAGGCCGACGCCGCGCTGGTCCACTTTGCCGAGACGCAGCTGGCAGGCGCCATCGGCGGCGCCTCGGCGCGCGTGATGGTGGCCTCGGTGGTGGAAGAAGAGGTGCTCGACCATGCCGACGTGCTGCGCATCGTCGAAGAGGCCGGCACGCTGCGCCAGCTCAACGAGCGGCTGCAGAGCCTGGACCGGTTGAAGGACGACTTCATGAGCAGCGTCACGCACGAGCTGCGCACGCCGCTGACCAGCATCCGCGCCTTCGCCGAGCTGATGCGCGACGACCCGCAGATGGCGCCGGCGCAGCGCGAACAGTTTCTCGGCCTGGTGGTGGCCGAGAGCGAACGCCTGAGCCGCCTCGTCAACCAGGTGCTGGACATGGCCAAGATCGAGAGCGGTCAGGCCGAGTGGCGTGCCGAAGACGTCGACCTGCGCGCGCTGGCCGAACAGGCGGCGCTGAGCACGGCCGAGCTGTTCCGCGAGCGCGGCGCGCAACTCGAGCTGCAACTGCCGCCCGCGCTGCGGCTGCTGCGGGCCGACGCCGACCGCCTGCTGCAGGTGCTGCTGAACCTGCTGGCCAACGCGGTGAAGTTCGTGCCCGCGGGCAGCGGGCGGGTGCAGTTGCGCTTGACCGAGCGCGCAGCCGGCGTGCGCGTCGAGGTGCAGGACAACGGCCCCGGCGTGCCGCCCGCGCAGCAGCAGCTGGTGTTCGAGAAGTTCCGCCAGGGCGGCGACGCGCGCGACCGCCCGCAGGGCACGGGCCTGGGGCTGCCGATCAGCCGCCGCATCGTCGAGCACTTCGGCGGCCGGCTGTGGCTGAAGAGCGAGCCGGGGCAGGGCGCCTGCTTCGGCTTCGACCTGCCCTGGGCGCCGCCGGCCGCAACACACTGAGCTTGCGATGACAAACCCGCGTGAGAAGGAGGCCGAGCCATGAACAGCGCGAAGAAGGTCCTGATCGCCGACGATGAGCCGAACATCGTCATCTCGCTCGAGTTCCTCATGAAGCGCGAGGGCTACGTGGTGCTGGTGGCGCGCGACGGCCCGCAGGCGCTACAGCTCATCCGCAGCGAACGGCCCGACCTGGTGCTGCTGGACGTGATGATGCCGGGCAAGAGCGGCTTCGAGGTCTGCCAGGCGGTGCGCGCCGATGAGTCGCTGGCGGCGACGAAGATCGTGCTGCTGACGGCCAAGGGCCGCGACACCGATCTGGCGCAGGGCCTGGGCCTGGGGGCAGACGCCTACATCACCAAGCCCTTCTCGACGCGCGAACTCGCCGAGCGCGTGAAGGCGCTGCTGGCGTGAGACTCGACCGCCGCGCGCTGGCCGCCGCGCTGCTGCCCGCTGCGCTGCTGGCACTGGCCGCGGGCGGCGTCGGCGCGCTGCTGTGGGCCACGCTGGAGCCGGCCGGGCGCGCTGAACTGGCGGCGCTGCTCGAGCCGCGCATCGCGCTGGTGGTGATGCTGCTGTTGGTGCTGGCGCTGGCCGGCGGCGCGCTGCTGCGCCGGGCCTGGCTGCAGTTTGCGGCGGCGCCGGCGGCGCTGGCCGAGCAGCTGCAGGTGGCCACCGCCGCGGCCACGTTCGGCGCCACGCTGCCCGCCGACCGCGGCAGCGCCGGCAGCCGCGCACTGGCGGGCGCCGTCAACGGCCTGCTGGCCCAGCGCGACGCGCTGCGGCGCGAGATCGACGAGCGCGTCGCCGCTGCCAGCCGTGCCGTCGAGCAAGAACGCAGCCGGCTGGCGGCGCTGATGGCCGAGCTGACGCAGAGCGTGGTCGTCTGCAACCTCGACGGCCGCGTGCTGCTCTTCAACGCGCGCGCTCGGCAGCAACTGCGCGCGCCGGATGCGAGCGGGGCCGGTGAGATCGGCGGCAGCGAAGCGCTGGCGCTCGGCCGCTCGGTCTACGCGCTGCTCGACCGCCGGCTGGTCTCGCACGCGCTGGAGGCGGTACAGCAGGGTTTGGCGCGGGGTGCCGCGCAGCCCTCGGCGCAGTTCGTCACCGCCGCGCCCGGGGGCCAGTTGCTGCGCGTGCAGCTGGCCGCTGTGCGCGAGCCCGGCGCGGCGCCCGGGCAAGCGCTGAACGGCTTCGTGCTGGTGCTCGACGACATCACGCGTGAGCTGGCCGATGCCGGCGCGCGCGACCGCCTGCTGCACACGCTGACCGAAGGCAGCCGCGGCGCGCTGGGCACGCTGCAGGCGGCGGTCGAACTGCTCGACGACCTCGCGCTGGACGCTGCCACGCGCCAGCGCTTTCACGAGGTCATCCGCGACGAGGTGCGCGGCCTGGCCGCGCGTGTGCAGGCGGCGGCGGATGCCGGCACGCAGGCGCTGAAGACACGCTGGCCGCTGGAGGACATGCTCGGCGCCGACCTGGTGGCCGCCGTGCGGCGGCGCATCGAGCAGCAGCACGGCTGCCGCACCGAGGCGGTGGATGTCGACCCGGCGCTGTGGCTGCGCGTGGACAGCTTCTCGCTGGTGCAGGCGCTGGCCTTCCTCGCCGGGCGGCTGGTTGCAGACCACGGCGTGCCGCTGCTGCAACTGCGGCTGCAGCCCGACGGCGGCCGGGCCCGGCTCGACCTGATGTGGATCGGCCCCGGCCTCAGCACCGAGACGGTGGTGGGCTGGGAGACCGAGACGATGAGCGGCGCCGGCGGCGAGACGCTGGCGCTGACCCTGCGCGATGTCGTCGAGCGCCACGGCGGCGCCTTCTGGTTCGAGCGCGAGCGCGTGCGCCACGGCGCCTTCTTCCGCCTGCTGTTGCCGCTGG
>Ga0105046_10001342_pt1 | contig 37611 bp, 29 predicted proteins | sample MAT03_FD_78385 | JGI IMG/M metagenome (GOLD analysis project Ga0105046, IMG submission 78385) | Freshwater microbial communities from Lake Fryxell liftoff mats and glacier meltwater in Antarctica - MAT-03 (megahit assembly) | ecosystem: Environmental > Aquatic > Freshwater > Ice > Liftoff... | reverse complement strand
GATCGCCGCCTTGATCGGCGCGAGCCGTGGGTGGAAACGCATCACGGTCCGCGTCTCCTTGTTCCCCTTGGCGTCGGTGACGGTGTCTTCGGTGAACGCCTCGCAGAGCACCGCAAGCGTGAAGCGATCGGCCCCGGCGCTCGGCTCGATGACGTGCGGCGTGAACTGATACTTCCCGATTTCCGCTTCGCTGGGATTGGTTTTCATCCACTCCTTGAAGGAGTTGGTCGTCCGCCCGGCGGCGTCATTGTTCCAGCGATCCTCGTCGAAGTACATGAACTTATCGCCAACGCCGGAGTGCTTGGCATGTTGAGTCAGGTCGTAAGCACCGCGGTGGGCCACGCCTTCGAGTTCTTGCGGGTCGGTGCTGAAGGGGAAGATGTATTCGATATCGGTTGTGCCCTTCGAGTAGAACGCGAGTTCCTCGGCACCCTGTTCCCGAGGCACGAGGTTGGTGCTCTTGAGCCCAAGGGTGCTGTACCAATTCTTGCGTAGATCGCGCCAGTATTCGTACCACTTCATGCTCTCGTCCGGATGGCAGAAGAACTCGATCTCCATCTGCTCAAACTCTCGTGAGCGGAACGTAAAGTTGCGGGGAGTCACCTCGTTACGGAAGGATTTCCCGACCTGAGCGATGCCGAAAGGCAGCTTGAGCCGAGTGCTGTCGAGTACGTTGCGATAGTTGGCGAAGATGCCTTGCGCAGTCTCGGGGCGAAGGTAAACCTTGCTCTCTTCGTTGTGTTCAAGCCCTGCGTGTGACTCGAACATGAGTGAGACAGGTTTCGCTTCACCGAGAGGCGCACCGCAAGCGGGACAGGGATCTTGCAGACCGGTCGCATGTAACTGTTCCGTAGCGATGTACTGCGTCAGTTCCTGAAGAGTGGGCAGAGCGTCAGGCTGTCCGTTGACTCGTGTGGCTAACCACGAGAGGGTCACCTCCGGGTTCTTGACGAGCGCGAGATTCGGGGCCAACTTCTGACCCTTCCCTTTCGCCCATTTCATGATCTGTGACGTATCGATTTTCCCTTCAACCGGAGTAAACATCTGCATCAACGAGTTCATCCATTCGCATTCCGCCAAGATCGCCCAGAGTTGGTCCGCACGGGTGAACTTGCCGCAGCCCGGGCACTTGCGAGTGGGGTCTGCGAAAGCCCCCACATGCCCGCTCGCCACCCAGACCTTCGGGTTCATGATGATGCTGCAATCGAGCCCCACCATGCGGATCTCTTGCCCATCCGGGCCCGGGGGCGGGTTGCGGACCATGTCCTGCCACCAGGCGTCCTTGATGTTCTTCTTCAACTCGACGCCGAGGGGGCCGTAGTCCCAGAAGCCGTTGATGCCGCCGTAGATTTCGGACGACTGATAGATGAAGCCCATGTCCTTGCAGAACTTGGCGAACTTCGCCATGTCGATCTTTGCTGCCATCGTCCGTCCTCCGCGAAGCCCTTGGCTTGTGGCCTCGCTTTAAAGTAGGTCACTTGCTCCGCGAGTGACGCCGGCAGCGACGGACAGGCTGCCGCCCATCGGCCGAGGTCCCCGAGCCACTCGCGGTGCGAGTGGCCTACTTTAAAGAGAGAGTTCGCCGTTCCCGGTTCACGCTGAACCGCCCGGCGAGTGCGAGTCATGATACGGAAGATGGGCCGGCACTTCCTCCTCCGTCGGCTCGGGGCGGCACTTCAGCCGGTGGCGGTCGTCGTCCGGACCGTTTTCACCGTCCTTCTCTTGCACGCCCAGGCCGCGGATGATCCAGGGCAGCGTGATCCCTTGGCCCACGAGCGTTGCGAAGATGACCCAGAATGTGAGGAACTGAATGAGGTCCCGCCCGGCGATCGGCACGCCATCGACCGATTCCGGCAGGGCCAGTGCCGCCGCCAGGGAGACGCCGCCGCGCATTCCCGTCCAGCCGACGACGAAGACGTGCCTCGGCGGCGGATACTTGACCTGCTTCCCCAGGAGCTTCTGGTCAAGCCACCGCGGCACATACGCCCCCGGATACATCCAAACGATGCGGGAGACGATAACGACGCCGCTGACGATCGCGACATATCGCACCAGATCGGGCACCGTGTAATTGGACGACAGGTTCTCCAACACTGAGTGCAGCATCAGCCCGATGAGCAGGAAGATCAGGCTTTCGAGCAGGAACTCGACCCATTCCCACACGGCCCGGGCTTCCTCGTAAAGGTCGCAGGAGAAGACGCGTTCGCAGCGATTGCCGACCCACAGGCCCGCGGTGACGGCAGCGAGCACACCCGAGACGTGCAGGTGCTCCGCAGGCAGGTAGACCGCGAAGGGGACGAGGAAGGTGCCCGTGATGGTGAGCTTCGCGTCGGCGAGGTCCGTGCGTTCCATCCAGCTGAGGATGCGGACCGCCGCCCAGCCGCCGACGAGGCCGAGGGCGATCCCGCCGGCGCCGACGATCAGGAAATCGAGGATCGCCTGGGCCGGTGAAAAGGCCGTTACGCCGACGGCGGCGACGGCGATCCGCAACAGCACGAGGGCGGCGGCGTCGTTCACCAGGCTCTCGCCTTCGAGGATCGTGGTGATGATCTTCGGCACCTTCACCCGCTGTGTCACGGCGAGGGCGGCCACCGCGTCCGGCGGTGAGACGATCGCACCCAGGATGAACGAGCAAGGCCAGGTCATGCCGATCCACTCGTGGGCGGCATACGCGACGCAGCAGGTGGTGAAGAGCACGAGCCCCACCGCCAGCAGTGTGATCGCGCGAAGCTGGTCGCGGAAGTCCGGCCAGCGTGTACGAAACGCCCCCGCATACAGCAGCGGCGGCAGGAACAGCAGGAACACCAGCTGCGGATCGAGTTCCACCTTCGGCGCCCAGGGCTGTAGTGCGAGCAACAACCCGCCGACGACAAGCAGGATCGGGTACGGCACCTTTAACCGCGCGGCCACGAGCCCGAGTAGCACCGCGACGCCGACGAGGGCGAGCAAAACTTCCACGAGGTGAACGTGCATGAGTGAGGCTCATCCTTCCGCACTTGGTTGACAGCGGCCTTCTCCATGCGTACCCTTCAACCGCCGCCAGTGACAACCCCGAAACCCCGAAATCTCACCATGAAACGCATCCACTTCTCCCTCGCCATCGTCATGCTGGCCTCGACTTTCGCCCACGCGGACAAGATCTCCGTGGCTGCGGGCGGAGGCACGAACCCCGCGGATGGACCCGCAACGCAATGCAAGATGGTGCAGACTTTCGGCGTCGACTTCGGCCCGGATGGCACCGTCTACATCGTCGAGATGTCCGGCGGCGAACGCCTTCGCGCCCTGGATTCCAGGGGGAATCTCACGACCCTCGCAGGTACGCTTGGCAAGAAAGGCACTGACGACGGAGCCGGCGCGAAGGCTCTCTTCAATGGCATGCACAGCCTCGCCGTGGCGCCGGATGGCAACGTGTACCTCGCGGACACCTTCAGCAGCACCATCCGCAAGTTTGACCCGAAGACCGGCCTTGTCACCACCTTCGCGGGCGTCGGCGGCAAGAAGGGCTTCGAAGGCGACGGCGGCCCCGCGGCCAAGGCCCTGTTCAACGGCACCTTCTGCGTCAGCTTCGACCCTGCCGGCAAGAACATGTTCATCACGGACCTCGGCAACGCCCGCATCCGCAAGATCGACATGGCGACTGGCACCATCACCACCGTGGCCGGGAACGGCAAGAAGGGCAAACCGAAGGACGGCGGCGATGCCATCAGCGAGCCGCTCGTCGACCCGCGAGCCCATGCCGTCGATGCGAAGGGGAACCTGTACATCCTCGAACGCGGCGGCAACGCTCTTCGTGTCGTCGCGCCGGATGGAAAGATCCGCACCGTGATGGGAGCCGAGGGCAAGAAGGGCACCGACGGCGTCGGCGGCCCGGCCCTGCAAGCCCAGATGAACGGCCCCAAGCACGTCAGCATCGACAAGGACGGCAGCGTGCTGATCGCGGATACGGAGAACCATCGCGTGCTGCGTTACATCCCCGGCAAGGAAGTCGTCGAACTCGTCGCCGGCACTGGCAAGCGAGGCAACTCCGACGGCGGCGGCGATCCGAAGAAGGTCGAGTTCTCCCAGCCCCACGGCGTCATCGTCCACCCGCAGACCGGCGACATTTACATCTCCGACGCCAACAACGGGCGGGCGCTGAAGCTGGTTCGCGAGTGAATCTTCACCGCTTGCGGCTTGGCGCTGACGCCCTGGATCTCATTGCGAATCTCACCGGTGCGCTCGCAGACTTTGCGCACCGAGGTCCTTCGATCGCCTTCCTGGTGTCGCAGAGTAAATCCTCAAGCGGCTCAAAACCAAGGACTTTCGTCATGCGTCTCCTCTCCGCGCTTCTTTTCCTCACCTGCACCACCACGCTCGCCTTGGCCGAGGACTGGCCGGCGTGGCGTGGCCCCACGGGCCAGGGCGAATCCACGGACACCACGCTGCCGCTCACCTGGAGCGCGACCAAGAACGTGAAGTGGAAGGTCCCCCTCGAACATCAGGGGAACTCGACGCCGATCGTCTGGAAAAACCGCGTCTTCCTCACGCAAGCGAACAAGGGCGGCACCACCCGCAGCTTGCTCTGTTTCGACCGGGCTGACGGGAAGAAACTTTGGCAGAAGGACGTGAGCTACGACATGAAGGAAAAGAACTGGACCCCGGACTGGTACGCCAACGCCTCGCCGACGACCGACGGCGAACGCGTCGTCGCCTGCTTCGGCTCCGCGGGGCTCTTCTGCTATGACTTCGCCGGCAAGGAACTCTGGAAGCGAACCGACCTCGGCACCTGGGAACACTCCTTCGGCAACAGCGCCTCACCCGTGATCCACGAAGACCTTGTGATTCAATGGTGCGGACCCAACGAGAAGGAAGGACCCAACGACCTCATCGCCTTCAACAAGAAAACCGGCGAGACCGCCTGGAAGATGGCTCAGCCCACCGGCTCCTGGGCCACGCCCGTCCTCGCGAACATCAAGGGCAAGGACCAGATGCTCCTCGGCGTCGGCAACTTCCTCAAGAGCTTCGATCCCCACACGGGCAGCGAACTCTGGCGCTGCGAGGGCCTGCAGAGCTACGTTTATCCCTCCGCACTCTACTCCAATGGCATCGCTGTCGGAATGTCCGGCTACGGCAAGTCGTCCATTGCACTCAGGGTCAATGGCACTGGCGACCTCACCAAAGATCGACTCTGGATGCACCCCAAGCCCGCCAACCAGCGCGTCGGTTCCGGCATGATCATTGGCGAGCACCTTTACATCATCGACGACAACGGTGCCCCACGCTGCTACGAACTCACCACCGGCAAGAATCTCTGGGAATCCGAGGACAAGCTCAGGGCCGGCACCTGGGGTTCCATTGTGCAAGCGAAGGATCGCATTTATGTCGTCATGAAGAACAGCGACACCTACGTTCTCGCCGCGAAGCCGCAGTTCGAGATCCTGGCGACGAACACGATCGAGCCTGGCGGGAGGTCCAACTCGTCGCTCGCCATTTCCGATGGCGAGATCTTCCTGCGGACCTTCAAGCATCTGTATTGCCTCAAGGAAGGCGCGAAACCGTGATAGAATAGCCCCCACGGAACCGCCAACAGAAGCCGCGACCGAGCGTAGCCTCGCGGCGGGCCGTGGAATCACGATTCCTTCCTTCAATGTCAGGTTCGCCATGACCGAGGATCCATCGGCACTCGCGAACTTCGCTGGCGAGACTCGCCTGTTCCCGATGCCGAACCTGGTGCTGTTCCCCCATGTGGTGCAGGGCTTGCACATCTTCGAGCCACGGTATCGCCAGTTGATGGCGGATACGCTGGCCGGCGACGGCCTGATGTCGCTGGTGCTGTTGAAGCCCGGCTGGGAGGACGAATCGGACTCGCCTCCCGCGCTCGAAGCGATGGCGTGCCTGGCTCGCGTGACCTGGCACGAATGCCTGCCCGACGGCCGCTATAACCTCCGCCTGCGTGGGCTGAGCCGGGTGAGACTCATGGAGGAAGTGACGACGGACAAGCTTTATCGCCTCTCGCGCGCGGAACTCCTGCCGGACATCGTGCCCGCGGAGCTGCCTCGCCTCACGGAGCTTCGCCACAAGCTGAGTGCCGCGGTGCTGGCGCGATTCCCGCAGACGGGTCAGGCCCATCAGCAGTTGCTGGAACTCTTCCAGGGGGACACGCCGCTCGGGCAGGTCTGCGATGTGCTGTCGTATGCGTTGCCGCTCGGGGTCGAGGTCAAGCAGGCACTCCTGGGTGAAACGCAGGTCGATCTCCGGGCGGAATTGATGATCCACTCGATGCACATCCCGCCTGGGCAAGCGGAGCGGAAGTTTCCACCGGACTTCAGCATGAATTAACGATCGAACCTCGTACGCTAAGCGGCGTTGGTCAGGTCGATTCTTTGGACGATCCTCTCAGGAGATTCACCGTGTCGAAGCGCGAAAACGCAGTCACGTTCAAGGGCACACCCAAGGCTCTGTTCGGCTCCGAGGTCAAGGTGGGCTCGCAGGCCCCGGAATTCAAGGCGCTCAACTCGGGGCTCGGCGCCGTGACGTTGGCGGACACGCCGGCGAAGGCTCGCCTGTTCAGCGTGGTTCCGTCGCTGGACACGCCGGTGTGCAGCACGCAGACGAAGACCTTCGCGGACGGGCTGAAGTCCCTGGGCGACAAGGTCGAGGCTTACACCGTGAGCCTGGATCTGCCGTTCGCCCAGAAGCGATTCTGCGGCGGCGAAGGGATCACGAACATGACGACGCTCTCGGACGTCCACGATCATTCGTTCGGGAAGAATTGGGGCGTGCTGCTCGACGGCCTGCCGCTGCCGCTCTTGGCCCGGGCAGTGTTCGTGGTCGATAAGGCGGGCAAGGTGACGTACGCGCAGTACGTGCCGGAAGTGACCGCGGAACCTGATTACAAGGCCGCCCTCGCGGCACTCGAAGCCGCGGCGTGATTGAGCCGGCCGGGCGACGACGATCCGTCACCCGATCTTGAACGCTTCCTTCAGGCACGCCAGGGCTTCCTCGCCGTGGCTGCGTTCCACCACCACGCTGAGGCACACTTCGCTCGTATTGATCATGGCGATGTTGATACCCTTGGCTGCGAGTGCGCCGAACATCGTGCGGGCCACCCCGGTGTGTGTTCGCATGCCGACGCCATGAACGAAGAGAACGGCGATCTCGCCGTCGCCGACCACCTTGCTCGTGGGATCCAGCGATCTCACGACATCCTGCGTCCGCTTCAGGGCACGCGTGAGGTCCGCCTTTGGGACGGTGCAGGAAAGCTCCGCCCGGCCGGGGCCCGTCGCATTCTGCACGATCATGTCAACGATGATGCCTCCGGTCGCGACGGCGTTGAACACCTTGGTGCAGACGCCGTGAGCGTCGGGCAAATCGAAGATGGTGATTCGACTCTGTTCAGTGTTGAGGAAGACGCCGCTGACGAGGACATCTTCCATGCCGCCCAGGCGAGCGAGGGCGGCCTCGCGATCGCGTATGTCCGGCGTGAGCAGCGGTGCCGTGCGTGGCTTGAAGCCGCCCGGCGCGTGCTCGGAGGTCATCCCGGCCCCCATTCGCGGCTTCGCGAGAGCGAACGCGGCATGAACGGCCCGAAGTGCCTTCCGCCCCAGCACGGCCTTCCGACTCTCGAGATGGCTCTTCTTGATCGATTCGCCCGGGAATTCCGACGCCGCCTCCTCGGACAGAGCAGGGTCTTCTTCGATCAGTACGCTGATCTTGATGTCACCGGTGGTGATCATCTTCATGTTGATCTTCGCGTCCGCCAGGGCCTGAAACATCTTCTCAGCCACGCCTGTGACGGTCCGCATGCCCGCACCCACGACGGAGACCTTGCTCACCCTTCCCGCCTCGGCGAGCGTGGCACCCAGCGAGGCCATCAGCGGGCGAAGCGTCTTGAGGGTCTTTTCAAGCTCGGAGTTCAGCACGGTGAAACCAATGGATGCGCGCCCGCCGCTGCCGACGCTTTGGGCGATCATGTCGACGGCGATGTTCGCGCTGGCGAGGGCTTCAAAGACCTGATGGCTGACGCCGGGCCGGTCCGGCACGCCTTCGAGCACCAGTCGCGACTCGTCGGTCGCCAGGGCCGCGCCGCAGACGGGGATCTCGCGCATCCACTGCGTTTCCGGGACGATCCAGGTGCCGATGGCGTCTGACCGCGAGTTGCGGACCATCAGGGGAACGTCGAATTTCTTGGCGAACTCGATCGAGCGCGAATGCATGACGCCCGCGCCCATGCTCGCCATCTCGAGCATCTCGTCGTAGCTGATCGCATCCATCTTCCGGGCATCGGGAACAACGCGCGGATCGGTGGTGTACACGCCATCGACATCGGTGTAGATCTCGCACTCGACGTCCGCTCCCGCGAGCTTGAGCGCCGCAGCGACGGCGACGGCGGTGGTGTCCGACCCGCCGCGGCCGAGGGTGGTGATGTCCTGCTCTTCGTCGATGCCCTGGAAGCCCGCGAGCACGACGATGTTCCCGCCATCGAGGGCTTCGCGAAGACGCTGCGTATCGATCCGCTTGATGCGGGCCTTGCGGTGCGTGCTATCCGTGACAATGCTGACCTGCGGCCCTGTCAGGCTCACGGCCTTCTCGCCCAGCTCCTGGATCGCGAGGGCCGTCAGGGCGATCGAGATCTGTTCACCCGTGGCGAGCAGCATGTCCATCTCGCGAGCGGACGGCTGAGCGGTGATCTCCGCCGCCTTGGCGATGAGATCGTCCGTGGTGCTGCCCTGCGCGGAGACGACGACAATGACCTGATTCCCGAGATGTTTGGCGCGGATCGCCTTGCGAGCGGCCTCCAGCACGCGCTCGGCATCCTTCAGGCTCGAACCACCGAACTTTTGAACGACCAGGCCCACGGTTCACCCTCGGAGATTGAGCAGGGGGAAGAGTTAAGCTATGGAGCCCGCTTTGCGGATGCCACTCGTCCCGTTGCCCTCGTGGACGGTTTCGATTACTGTTTCCTGTAACGTCCCACCGGTTGTTCACCTTTCATCGCTCCCACCCGAGGTTCCTTGCCGTGCACCGTCCCCTCTGTGCTTGCGTGTTCGCACTCCTCGCCTCCACCGCTGCTGACGCCGGCCACTGGCCGCAATGGCGGGGGCCGACCAATGATGGCCACAGCCCGGAGAAGGGCATCCCCTCCGAATGGGGCCCCGAGAAGAATGTCGTCTGGAAGTTTGCTCTTCCCGGCATCGGCTCCTCCACCCCCTGCATCTGGGGCGACAAGATCTTCCTCACCTGCCAGGACGGCACCGATGGGCTCGTGATTTGCCTCGGCACCGACGGCAAGGAGAAGTGGCGGCAGAAGCTTGGCACCGGTAAGGTCGCGACCCGTGGCGACGAGGGCGGCAATCTCGCCACCGCCTCCCCCAGCACGGATGGCAAGCTTGTCTACGTCTTCATGGGCTCCGGCGAAGTCGCGGCCTTCGACTTCGAGGGCAAGAAGGTCTGGCAGTACAACACACTCGAAAAGTACGGCCCCTACGCCATTCAGTTCGGCGCTCACTGGACCCCCGTGCTGCACAAGGGCACTCTTTACGCCTGCGTGATGCACCGCAATGCCCAGGTGATCCTCGCTCTCGACGCCGCCACCGGCAAACTCAAGTGGGCCTCCGATCGCTTCAGCGATAGCCCCAAGGGAACCGAATCGCCCGACGTTTACTCGTCCCCCTTCATCTGGGAGAACGGCGACAAGGCCCTGCTGATCGTCCACGGCAACGATTACTGCACCGCCCACAACCTCGCCGATGGCAGCGAGGTCTGGCGTGTCGGCGAACTCAACCCGAAGGCGAACTACAACCGTGCCTGGCGAGCGGTCGCCAGCCCGCTGGTGACGCCAGACCTGATCGTCGTCCCCTCGTGCAAGAAAGGCGTGATCGTCGGCATCGACCCCAACAAGGCGAAGGGCCTGATCCAGCCGGGCAGCCCTGGAGAGCTTTGGCGAATCGCGAAGAACAGCACGGACGTGCCTTCGCCGCTTCTGGTGGGCGACATCCTCTACGTCTTCCGCGAAGCGAGCACGATCGACGCCTACGACGCGAAGACGGGGACCTTTCTTTACAGCGAGAAGGTGACCGAAGGCCGCAACCGCGGCAACCCGCTGTTCGTGGATGGCAAGATCGTGCTCGTCGGCCGCGACGGCACGCAGGCGGTGGTGAAGCCCGGCAAGGAGTTCGAGCTGATCTCGAAGAACAAGCTGCCGGACACGTTCACGTCGTCCCCCGCGGCCGCGGACGGCCGGCTTTACCTGCGTGGCTGGAACCATCTGTGGGCGATCGGGACGAAGTGAGGTAGACCGCATGGCACCACGCCGTACGTCCCCGAGTTGTACGGCGTGCTATGATGGCGAAGGGAATCGTCACGTCACGAGATACTTCGCACATGCTCCTCACAAAAGAAACCAGGATCGGCCCCCAGCACCACGGCCGGAAGATGTCGTTGAGGAAATACGAGTTCGTGAAAATTGATCCCGGCTATCAGTACGAACTTGCCCGGGGGTACATCGTCGTGTCAGAGACACCGAACTACCCGCATTCGAGAGTTGTGCTGCTGTTGAACCGGGCGCTCTTTCGATACGACGCGACGCACGTCGGCGTGATCGACGCGATCTATGGTGGAAACGACTCGAAGCTCCTGAGCTCCGAGTGGGAAAGTGAACGCCACCCCGATATCTCTGTTTACCTTGATGAAGCGACAGGTCCGAAGAACCGCACTCTCTGGCGGCGCTGGATTCCCGAGCTTGTCATCGAGGTGGTCTCGGAGGGCTCTCGCGATCGGGATTACACCGAGAAGCGCGACGAATACTGGACGATCGGGGTGAAGGAATACTGGATTGTCGATGCGAAGCTGAAGCAAGTGCTCGTGCTGACCCGCGGCCGCTCGCAGTGGAAGGAAACGACGCTGACCCCGAAGGACTCCTGTGAGACAAAGCTTCTGCCCGGCTTCAAGCTCTCCTGCAAGGCAATCTTCGACGCCGCGGGCGATGAGGAGTGAGCCTCTTCACTTCAGCACCTGTGTCACGGCGTCGAAGATGATCACGTAAGCATTTCCCCAGGTATCCTCGCGGAAGAACGTCACGGGTCGGCCAGGCTGCCCGATGAATGGCCGCAGGATCCAACCCATCTGGATGCCAACGAAAGCGTACACGGTCAGCCACATCCACATCATGAGGCGGTGCCGGCGGTTGTTGGCGATGAGCGGAGCGTAGCGGCGGCGAAGCACCCACTGAGCCGCGAAACTGGCAAGGGCGAACATCATCGCGTTGAAGAGCGTCGCTTCGTGGTAGTCCTTGGTGGAGAAATACCAGAGCGCGGTATAAGGTGCGAGGCAGGCGAGAATGACCGCGACCGCAGCCTGGGTGGCCGCGACCGCACGCAGGGCTTCGGGGAAATCCGAACGCAGGCCGAGCAGCGTGTTCAGCACGAAGAAGCTTGGCATCGCCAGGGCGGTGGTGACCAGGATCAGCATGGGCACCTTCGCGGCGGAGAAGACGATCTGCAGAAGCCTATCGAGTTCAAAGCCGCCAAAGGCCCCCATGACGGAGCCGTAAATCGCCCCACCGATCGCCACGGCTGCCAGCCCTGCCGAGAGGCGAAGCTCGCTGGCACCGCGACCGGGTGAGACGCCCCGAAGGATGCGGTCAACGACTGTCGTAACGGGGTTCATTCGCGGTCACCCCGAGGAACATGCTCAACGACTTCCCCACCGCTTCGAAGAACGACGACTCCCGCGGCCGGAACCAGGTGAACTCGCGATCCGGCGAACCAATGAACGGCCTCAACACCCAGCTCATCTGCGCCCCCACCAGCGCAGACACCACCAGCCAGATCCAGAAAATCGCACGTCCGGAGTTCTCCCGAGGCGGGCTGATCGGCAGCGCCACCGGTCGTGTGAGGTTTTCGACGGATTCCTCGGCGGAGCGCGGCGGAGTGTCCCGAACTCTTTCCCCTGATGGCAGGGGCGCCAGCTTCTCGAGCGTCTGAATCAGGAAATAGAGGCCCAAAGCTCCGGAGATCGTGAAGACCGCGACGTTCAGCAGCACGATGAACGGATAGCTTGTGGTGGTGACGGAGAAGAACGCCACGATCGGCCCGAACGCCGCCAGCACCGCGAGCAAGATCGCAAGGGCGGCCGCCATCAAGCGAGCCAGTGACCCCGGCGTGAGGCGGGATCCGACGAGAGCATTGAAGACGTAAAGGGAGGGAAACGTGACGATCAGCGTGAGCACGAAGAGGGCAGGCACCTTCACCGCGTCCGCGAGCAGTTGCTGATACTCGGGGACCGGCCGATTGAAGAGGCCAAAGAACCCCATGCAGACGCCATACACAGCAGCGAGGATGAGATTGGCAACCACCAGGGGACGAAGGTCAATCTCCAGGCCCTTGCGGCTGGCGATTTCAGCCGGTGTGGTGGCTTCGCCCCGCAGCACGCGGTCCAGTTCACGGAATCCACGCATCGGATCTCCCGGCAGAGAGGGGACCGGTCGAATGCCTCCGATGTCTCAAGAGCCCAAAACCAGGGCGATCTATTCCCGAAAAATCCTCCGAAGGACCTCACGAAGCTCAGTTCTTGTTCGGTTCCCCATCCGGATAGACGTCCGGCAGCGAATTGCGACGCAGTGGTTCGTCTTCGTCGCCGGGCATCGAGTCGAGAATCACGGGCATCGAGTTCATCTCGAGGTCCGCATCGATGTCCGCTCCGAAGCGAACCGCGTAACGGACGTTCGCCACGGCGATGTTGTCGTTCGGCAACAGGGCCGCCCGGCGGACTCGCTGGCCATTCACTCGGGTGCCGTTGGTGCTCCCAAGATCGCGAAGGATCAGGAGGCCGTCGGTTTTCACCAGGATGCAATGCAGCTTCGAGACGCTCTTGTGCTCGACACGGACATCGCAGTCGTCCCCGCGGCCGAGAAGAGTCATGTCCTTCACGATCTCGACAGGAGTCCCGCCCATCGCTGGAACCAATCTTGCGCGCATGATCGATACCTCGACCGGGATTCCAAACCCAGAGTGATGTGAAGGAGCGTCCTGCCCCGTTGTCCTGACCGGACCGCCGAAGTACAAGTTCTAGGTCGTCCACGGCCATTACCCAACTTGAAGGTGGTACGATTCGAGACCAAGGTCAAGGGCGGTGCGGGTGCTTGAGATGAACACTCGGGAAAGGTTATCCGGATTTAACGCCTTTGAGGGATGTAAGGATTGCCAGCATTCTTCGCCTTGTATCGCGCCCCCGGGCACGTTTCGCAAAGCCTCGCCACGATCGTGTAAGGCTCGGGCGAGTTCCGTGGCGCCGGCTTGGAACGGATCACTTCGCACGTAAGCTTTTCTCCACACTCCAACGCAACCGCCAACGTGAACTCGGTTTCACTCCTTCGAGGGCGACATGACAACCACCTTCCGCGGCGTCTGGCCGGCCATGCTCACGCCTCTGAGAACCGATGGCTCTCCGAACCTGGGGGCCTGCGAGCAGCTCGTCGATCTCTTCGCGAAGCAGGGCCTGGGTGGGATCTATCTCGTCGGTTCCACGGGGCAGTGGCCGCTGTTCACCATGGCGGAGCGGAAGGCCATCGCCGAGTGCGTGGTGAAGGCCGCCGTGGGGAAGATCCCCGTGATGGTTCATGTGGGTGCGGTCACGACGGCGGACGCGGTGGACCTGGCGAAGCATGCCGCGAAGATCGGTGCGGATGCCGTCTCCGCCGTGGGCCCGATTTACTTCTCGCACTCGGTCGACGCCGTCTTTGACTATTACACGCAGATCGGGGCGGCGAGCGATCGGCCGCTGTTCGCGTATCACCTTTCGGGCGTCAGCCAGATGTCCGTGGGCCCGCGCGAGTACGCGGAGCGATTCCTGAAGGTGCCGAACGCCGCGGGCATGAAGATCACCGCACTGGATCTCTATTCTTTCGGCCTCATTCAGGGCGTGGCGGGCGATCGCCTGCAACTCTTCAGCGGTGCGGATGAAGTGATGTGCCACGCGCTTCTCAGCGGCGCGATCGGCGCGATTGGCAGCTACTACAACCTGTGGGGCGCCGAGTGCAAGAAGGCCCGCGAGGCGACGGCCGCCGGAGACATCGCGATGGGTCGTGAGTTCATGCTCCGCTTCCAGGCCGCCATCGCGGACGTGCTGGCGAATGGCGGCATGTGGACCTTCTTCACCACGGCGATGAAGCGGAAGCATGGCATCGACGTCGGCCGGCCCCGCCCTCCCCTGGCGGCCGCGGACAAGACCTGGTCCGAGGCCGAAGTCGACCGTATTCTCGCCAGGCTGGCGTAAGCGAGGTTCATCGAGCCTCGTCCGCCAGCACGCCATCCATCACCCAACAGCCCAGGTAATGCGGCCCCGATCCGCGGCAATGCGACAGCACCTCCTCGGCTTCGCAGCCTGCGTCTTCCAGGGCGTCGGCGAGGATCGGCATCACGGCGAAGTCCCGACTCTCGGCCATCGATTTCGCGAGAGCGAGGACCGTGGACGTCCGCCATTCCAGGAGGAACTCGATCGGTCGGAAGGGATCGCCCGCGAGGTCAAGCAGCACCTCGCGCTGTTGCTGAAGATGCTGATAATCCAGAGCTCGGGACGGGGCATCGCCCTGTACCAGATTCTCGGCCCTCAGTGCGAGAATGGCCCGGGCCCCGATGGTTTTCACGTCGAATTGACCAGCCGTGAGAAAGGCGCCCAGCCAGGCGAGGTCCGAACGCAGATGGGCCGCGATGCTGGCAAGGTCCTGCGAACTCTCGGCCAGCTTCATGGACTCGTGCCCCCACTTCGAGGCGAGATCACGGCACTGACGGCGAGCGCGTTCCAACTCCGCCACGGTGGCCCGCTTCTCCACGTAATGCTCGGCGGTTTCGATCGCATCGCGTACCGGCTGATCCTCGATCAGGTGCCAAAGCTGACGGCAGAAGCCAGCCGCAAGCAACCGGTGCTTCCGTTCGCTGAGGCGATTGCCAATGTGCTCGAAGTGGCGTTCCCAGTTCGTCTCGAGGTGCCATTGCTCTTCGGTCATGAAGTGAGCACCATCAGGGAAACCGTGGTGAAGCCATCCGCAGGGCGGAAGATAACGCCAGGAGGCGACGGCGTTCCTCAGGGCCACCCCGTCGCTTACGCTTCGGGTTCGCCAGGCTGAGCGTTACACGCCACGGGCCTTCGGATCCCAGATGTACTTGTGCATCTGCAACTGCATCCGCACGCGAGGCAGCTTCGACTCCAGGAGCCAGTTCGCCAGGTCGATCGGCTGCACCTCGCGGAAGGCTGTGCTCACCAGCACCTGGAAGCGATCCTGCAGTTGATGCTCGCGAATCGCGCTCACGGCCCAGTCCCAGTCGAGGCGGGTCGCGATCACGAACTTGATCTCGTCCGTCGGCTTCAGCACGTCCAGGTTCGCCCAGCGGTTGCGGTGGCTCTCGCCGCTGTCGGGGCACTTCAGGTCCATGATGATATGTACGCGCGAGTCCACCGCGCTCACATCATGGGCCCCGGCCGTCTCCAGCAGCACGGTCCGCCCGGCGTCGGCGAGCTCCGCCATCAGCGGCAGGACTTCCGTTTGCAGCAGCGGTTCGCCGCCGGTGATTTCCACGAGCGGCGCCTCGAAGGCCAGCACCCGAGCCAGCACCTCCGCACGCACCATCCGCTCGCCCTGCGTGAAGGCGTGCGGCGTATCGCACCAGGAGCAACGGAGATCGCACACCGTCGTCCGCACAAAGATGCACGGTAGCCCCGCGTAAGTCGATTCGCCCTGCACGCTGAGATAGATCTCGTGAATGAGCAGTTCCCCCGGGCCCACGACACGCAGCGGCGCCAGCCTCGGCAGGGCTTCGGTCGGAACGCTCGGTAAGGTCAGGAACTCGGGCCTCATATCCGTCATGATAGCGGCCGCTGCCTGGAAAGAAGCCCACTCATGCCGCGGGCCAAACATCGTCTTCCGGGTTCTCACGGCCTCGAATGGCGGCTATATTGTCTTTTTATCCCCAGGCGCGGCCGGGAAGACCCCATGCAAACGCTCCTCTTTACGCCGAGTCCGCCTATTAATCTCGACGACCCCAGCCTGTATCTCAATCGCGAGCTGAGTTGGCTCGAGTTCAATCGCCGGGTGCTCGAGGAAGCCCTGGACGAAAGCGTCCCGCTGCTCGAACGGCTCAAGTTCCTCGCCATCTTCAGTTCCAACCTCGACGAATTCTTCATGGTCCGGGTCGGGGGCGTTCAGCAGAAGGTGCAGGCGAACATTGCCCAGGGTTCCGGCGCGGACCGCACGCCGCCACGGGCGCAACTGGAGCGGATTGGGCAGGTGATTCGCGAACTCGTCGAGACGCAGTACGCCTGCTTGAAGAAGGATCTCCTCCCCGCGCTTCAGGCCAGGGGGATCGTGATTCGCCGTGCGAAGGATCTGACGGGTGAGGATGCGAAGTACATCCGCGATCTCTTTACACGTGAGATCTTCCCGGTCCTGACGCCGCTGGCAACGGACCCGGCGCATCCGTTCCCTCACTTGCTGAACAAGTCGCTGAACCTGGCGGTGACGCTGACGCGGCCGGGGCCCGATTCCGAGCCGATGTTCGCGGTGGTGCAGGTTCCCGGCGTGCTGCCACGGCTGGTGCCCTTGCCATCGACCGACCCGAGTCTTAGCAGCGCCGGGGGGCCGTTGTACGCCTTCACGCCGCTCGAAGACGTGATCCGGCTGCACCTGGGCGACCTGTTCGCGGGCATGAAGCTGGGCCGAGTCTCCGGCTTCCGTGTGACGCGAGACAGCGAATACGAGATCGACGACGAAGGTGTCGAGGACCTGCTCCGCGCCATCGAAGCCGAGGTGAAGAAGCGCCGCCGTGGCCATGCCGTTCGCCTGGAAATCGAGGCGGGAGTCTCCGCGGATCTCGAGACGTTCCTGTCGAACTCGCTCGACCTGGACCCGAACGACGTTTACCCCGTGCCGGGGATGCTGGACCTCACGGGGCTGTTTCAGGTCACGAGCGTGCCCGGCTTCGCGGAGCTTCGCGATCCGCCGTTCATCTCGGCTCCGGTGCGAGAGTTCGCACAGTCCGCCACTCCCTTCTCGGCGTTTCGCAACAAGGATATTCTGGTCCACCATCCGTACGAGTCGTTCAGTTGCGTCGTCGATTTCATCGAGGCGGCGGCTCAGGACGAGCGCGTCCTCGCCATCAAGCAGACGCTCTACCGCACCAGCAGCGACAGCCCGATTGTTCGCGCCTTGCAGCGTGCGGCGGACCGGGGCAAGCAGGTGACAGCCGTCATCGAACTCAAGGCCAGGCTGGACGAAGAGCGGAATATCCTCTGGGCTCGCGAACTCGAGAAGTCCGGCGTGCATGTCGTCTATGGCTTCGTGGGCCTGAAGACGCACTGCAAGGTGGCGCTCGTGGTTCGACGTGAGGATGACAACACGATTCGGAGATACGTCCACCTCGCGACCGGCAACTACAACCCCCAGACGGCCCGCATTTACACCGACCTCGGCTTCTTCACCTGCAATCCCGACTTCGCGGAAGACGTCTCCGCTTTGTTCAACTATCTGACAGGCTACGCGGAACTGCCCCAGTGGCGGAAGCTGGTGGTGGCGCCGAGCCGGTTGCAGATTGTGATGATCGAGAAGATCGAGCGCGAAGCGGAGAACGTGCGAGCCGGCAAGCCGGGGCGCATCGTGTCGAAGCTCAACGGCCTGCTGGAACCCGCCGTGGTGAAGGCGCTCTATCGTGCCAGCCAGGCCGGCGTAAAGATCGACCTGAGCTGCCGCGGCATCTGCGCTTTAAGGCCTGGGATTCCTGGCGTGAGTGAGAACATCCGCGTGCTGTCGGTGGTGGATCGCTTCCTGGAACATTCGCGCATCTTCTACTTCGAGAATAGCGGGCAGCCCGAGGTTTACATCGGCAGTGCGGACTGGATGGATCGCAATTTGAGCCGGCGCGTGGAGGTGGTGTTCCCGGTGGAGCAGCCGGATCTCAAAGCGAGGCTGGTGGAGGAGATTCTCAAGATCACGCTCTCGGACAACGTGAAAGCTCGCGAGTTGCTGCCCGACGGCACCTACCGCCACCTGAAGCCATCTCCGGGCGAACCCGCCCTGCGGAGCCAGCAGCGATTCCTGGAACTGGCCGCAGAGTCCGCGGCGCGTCAAGCCGCGGGAGTGAGCACTCCCGAAGCCGAACCGGCCAGCAGTTCTCTGCCCCGCCCGGCACGAAAGACCCGGGTGAAGAAGACGTGAGCTTGGGACTGTGGACCGGCGAGACGCTCTATGGCACTGATTCGACTTCGAGGCGAACGACCGTAGAGCGACAAGAAGCTTCCCGAATCATTCGATCGCTACGCCTGGATCTCATGACGGCCTTTTAGGCCCTCGGTTTCGCATGACAGAACGACAAAGTCACTGCCATCGTGCCATCGGGCTTCTCGCCAGTGCTATTGCAGCGTGAGGGAAATCGCTTCGCATTGGCCTCTTTGGTTTCACCTTTGGTTTACAGCCGTGGGTGCGGCTGAAGCATCATTACGCCCAGGTACACTCCACCACTTTGACGCTGTACCCGGCTGTAAGTACCACCGGTGTCTCGCCGGTGCGAGCTTTTTGCACCGGCGAGACACCGGTGCCACAGTCCGGGAGTCCGAGAGTCCTGTCAGGAACAACGTTAGAAGCCCAGGCCCTTTGTTTTGGTCTTCACGCGGCCGAGCTTGTCGTTGATCGTCAGATACAGCGTGGTGCCATCATCGCCCCAGCCGCAGTTGGCGGTCTTGTCGTTGGTCACGATCTTGCCGATGAGCTTTCCGTCCGGTGCGAAGACGTACACGCCATTGACCGCCGTCGCGAAGATGTTCCCCTTCTGGTCCACTTTCAAGCCGTCGGGCAGGCCGCGGTTCGGGTTCGCCTTCACGTCCGCGGTGGCGTCGTGGATGAGCTTGCCCTCGCCGAGGGTGCCGTCTTCCTTCACGGGGAAGGCCTTCCAGATGGCCATGTTCGGATCGGAATTGGCGACGTACAGCGTTTTCTCATCCGGCGACAGGCCGATGCCGTTGGGCCGAGTCATTTCCTTGGTGAGCAGCGTGAGCTTGCCGTGGGGCTTCAGTCGGTAGACGCCCTGGAAGGGAAGTTCCTTCGCGGGGTCGTCGACCTGCTTCGGCAGGCCGTAAGGCGGGTCGGTGAAGTAGAGGTCGCCGTTCTTCATGTAGACCAAGTCGTTGGGGCTGTTGAGCCGTTTGCCTTCGAACTTGTCCGCGAGGGTCTCGAACTTTTTGTCATCGGTCAGTCGGCTGACCCGGCGGTCGCCGTGCTGGCAGAGGATGAGCTTGCCGTTCTTGTCCAGAGCGAGGCCGTTGCAGCCGGGCTCATGTCCCGCGAAGGGAGTGCTGCCCGTGTAGCCGCTGGGCTTGAGGAAGTCCGAGATGCCATCTTTCTCGGACCACTTCACGATGCGGTTGTTGGGAATGTCCGAGAAGAGCAGATAGTTGCCGTCCTTGATCCAGACGGGGCCTTCGCTCCACTTGAAGCCGTCCGCGAGGAACTCGATGACGGCATCCTTGGGGATGATCTCATCGAATCGCGGATCGAGCCGTTCAATGCTGCCGAGGGTCTTCGGCTTGTCGGCGGCCGAGGCGGCGGTGGCGAGCAGTGCCACCGCCAGGCCAGTGAGGAGTCGGTTCATGCTGGCGATCTCCATAACGCGCCGGCGGTTGCCCAGTGACGATCGGGAAAGGTGGCGCCGGTGCTGTTCGACATGCTACCGAAGGTTGAGCGCCGCGGCCAACGACAGCGGCGCCGTCAACGCTGAACTCAGGCGTTCTCGGACACGGCCCGTTCGATCCAGCCGCCGCCGAGGACGCGAGTGCCATCGTAGAAGGCGACCGCTTGCCCGGGCGTGACGGCGGTCTGCGGTTTCTCGAAGCGAACGCTTGCCCCGCTGGCGGTGGCCGTCACGAGCGCGGGCTCCGCCGTGTGGCGATAGCGGATCTTCACCGAGCACGTCCAGGGTTCGCGAGGCGGCTCGATGAGCCAGTTGATCTCGCGGGCTTCCAGGCCGAACGAGAGCAAATCCTCGGCATCGCCGACCACGACAGTCCGCGTTTCCGGAAGGATTTCCAGTACGAATCGCTTCCGCCCCGCCGCGACGCCCAGCCCCTTGCGTTGACCGATGGTGAAGCGATCGATGCCGTCGTGTTCGCCGAGAACGGTGCCATCCTTCTCCACGATGGTTCCCACCGCCATCACCTCGGGCCGTCGCTGCCGGACAATCTCCGTGTGATCGCCGCCGGGAACGAAACAGATCTCGACGCTATCCGGCTTGTCCGCGAGGGCGCCGAGGCCGGCTTCGCGTGCGAGGGCACGGATCTCCGGCTTCGCGTGCTCGCCCACGGGGAAGATCAGGTGCTCGAGCACCTCACGCTTGATGCCGTGGAGCACGTAGCTTTGGTCTTTCTCCGGGTCCGCGCCGCGGTGGAGTTCTGCACCGTGCTCGCCGCGAACGATGCGGGCATAGTGGCCGGTGGCGATGAACTCGGCTCCGAGTTGCTGGGCGAATTCCCAGAGCTTGCCGAACTTCAGCCAGTTATTGCAGACCACGCAGGGATTGGGCGTGCGACCCCGCGAATACTCCGCCGCGAAGTAGTTGATGATGCGGTCGAACTCGCGTTCAAAGTCCAGGGCGTAAAAAGGAATGTCCAGCCGATCCGCAACACGGCGAGCGTCGCCGGCATCGATCGCCGAGCAGCAGCCCTTCTTGTTGTCGGGGCGCGTTCCACCCTGATCGTGTCCGTGGGTGCCCGTGCGCATGAAGAGGCCGATGACCTCGTGCCCCTGCCGCTTCAGCAGCACCGCCGAGGCCGAGCTATCCACACCGCCGCTCATGGCCAACAACACCCGAGGCATCGCATCTCCAGGGAATTCCGGGACTCACAGCGATCATTGTACGGTGCCAGGCCATGAACCGCGACCCAGGTGCTCGGACGCGAAAGAAGGCTCAGCCTTGTGCACTTGCCCCGCAGAATCGGCATGGCCGGCACAGCCCGCTCCGTTCACCGCGGCCGACATAATCCGCATCGCTTCCCCCACTGGAAGCGTCGGACGCGAAGCCGTTAACATGGAGTCGTCCCGATTCCTGGAGGTTCAATCATGTCTCTCGTCCGACCCTTGCTCCTGGTGGCGATCTTTGTATTCCCCGGCTCCGTGCTGCTCGCTCGCACCGCCGCCGTGCCGCCAACCACATCTTCGGCCCCCGCGGTTGTCGCAGCGCCGACGGCCAGGTAATGCTAACGAGTCCTGGGTTTTCAGCCGCTTGCGGCTGAGCGCTGCGGAGCACGGCCACCTGGTGAGATCGGGATCGGGAAAACGGAGCTTGCGATCTGCCCCTCGAATCCACCATGATATTGGCGGATGGCATCGTCGCGCGGGGCCATCGGGAGGAGTTTGTCCTCTCCTCGTTGGCGGCCCTCGAAACCTCTTCCCAGAAATCCCCCCATGCCACCCAGCCAGCGACCGAAGGACAACTGGAAGAAGCCTGCGTCCGCAGGCGGCCCTGCTCACGCGCGAAGTGCCCCTTCCTCGCGTCGCTGGCTCGGCGCGGCCCTCGTGCTTGCGGCCCTCGTGGGAGTTGTCGCGGGGCTCTTCTTCTTCCTTCGGCCTGATCCGGAGCCGGTGCTGCTCGCGATTCCCGTCACGCAGTTTGCCCATGCGGACTGGCCAGCGAATCCCTTCGCGGAGCCGGATGCTCGCGGTCTTCGCGATCGCTTCGGGGGCGACAGCGCCCAGGCGTTCCAGGTGCAGGAGAAGGCCCGCATCCTCCGCGAACTCGGCCGCGTCGCCGACGAAACCCGTGGCAGCCGACGCACAGCCGTCTTCTACCTCTCGACGCTTGGCACCACCTTCGATGGCAAGCCTTACCTCCTGCCCGGCGACGCCCGCCCGGACGACCCCAGCGGCTGGATGACACTCGACGAGGTGCTTCAACCGCTTCGCCGCACGGACGCGAATCGACTGCTCATCCTGGATGTTCGCCCCGTCTCGTCGCCGCGATCGGTGTTGCCCACGGAGGACGTGAACGAACTCCTCGGAGCCGCGCTTACGAAACTCCAGGACTCGAACGACCTGCCCTTCCCCGTGCTCTTGGCTGACACGCCCTGCACGGGGGCGAACGTGATCCGACCCTTGAAGCGTAGCGCCTTCGGCCTCGCCCTCGCTCAGGCGGCGGGTGGCGCAGCGGATGGCTGGAACCCGTCGCGAAGCAAGGATGGCCGAATCTCGATCCACGAACTGACGACGTACGTCCGTGAGGTCACGAACTCGCTCTCCACCGCGTACGGCCATCCGCCGCAAGTGCCGCGAGTCTACGGGCCGTCGAGCGAGGCCATCGCCCTGCAAGTTCCCCAGGCCGGAGCCGCGGAGTTGCCGAAGCTTCCCGAAGTCGAGTCGTACCCCGATTTCCTTCGCGACGCCTGGAAGGACCGCGACGTGTGGATCGCCGCAAAGCTTCACCAGCGTGCCCCGCGTCTCGTGAATCAGTTCACGCTTGCCGCGTCTCGCGCGGAGCAACGCTGGCTGGGCGGCCTCGAGGCAAAGTCGACCGCCGACCAGTTCCTCCCGCTCGCGACTGATCTCCGTGAGACCGCCAAGACGCTCGGCCCGCTCACGCCGCTGGTGCGTTCGATCGCTCGGGACCGCGCGACTCAGCCCGTCGTCACGGGGTCGAACCCCGCGGAGGCGGCGTTGCGGCCGCTCTTCGACAAGATTCGCGACCCCGCCGGCGCGAAGAAAGAGGAACTGCAAGCCGCCCTCCAGGCGATGTGGGCGAAGCCGCCCGACGCCGACCCTTACCCGCAGACGGCGGCAGCGATCTTCAACGCGGCCCTCGCACTCGATGATCCCACCTTCGAGCAAATTCGCCTGCTTGCCCTCACGGCCTCCGGCCTGAGGCCGAAGCCACGTCAGCCCGAGATTCTCGCGCTCGAGCTGCTCGCAGGCCTGCCGCCAGAGTTGACGTCACGCTGGCCGGCCGGCGCGATCCGCACGTTCCTCCTCACTGTTCGCGATGCCGAGGCTGCCGTCGTCTTCGATGGCCGTTGCCTGCCCTGGGTTCGCGGCAAGCTTGAGGAGGCGGATCGCCTTCGTGCGAAGGCCCAGCAGACGCTGTGCAACCCGGAATCGCCAGACGATTCGTTGCGAGCGGCGGTCGCGGATCTGGAGCGATCCCGCGAGATCGACCGGACTGTGACGGATACGACGAGAGATCTGACTGCGGCCTTCACGGAGTCCGAGGAAAGCCGTGCGGTTCTTGTCGATCTGGCGATCGCATTCCCGCACGACCTCGCTCCAATCCCGGAAGCGGTGGCAACAACATGGGCCGCACTGGTCGAAGACATTCGACGACTACACGCGCTGCTGCGCCCGCCCGCGGAGCCGCAACTGCCCTCGCTGGGGGATCTCACCCGGGTGACGCAGGCGGTACGTTCGGACCGTGAAAGGCTGCGTTCGTTCGTCAAGGTGCCCGAGGGCGCGAGCGCTCGAGTGCTGGAAACGGCGCTGGCCTGGCCCCAGTGGAGCGGTGCCGAGCGAGCCGCGTTGCTGGCCCGACTGGAGAGCACCAGCCGCGATGCGACGACCCGGATGCTTACGGCCTGGCCGACGCAGCCTTCGGGGCAAGAGCCGGGCACGCCGCCGCGAGGCTCGCCGAAGATGGCCCAGGCCGCCGTGCGAGATGTGAAGCGACTCGTGGATCTGCTTCGCCTGACGGACGCTCCGGACTCAAGCGATCTCGCAGGGAAAGCGAAGTCGCTGGAGCCCGCGAACGGGAAGGAAGTGGCCTCGCTCGCGGTTCGGGCCCGGGCCGCCTGGCGAAATGCGCTCTCGGAGGAGTACCGCAAGGCCCCCGCGGCCCGGCAAGCGGAGATCGGCTGGGCCGTGAATCCGGACGACGTTCCCGCGGTGGCGAAGCCCGGCACAAGCGACCTCGCCAACCCGGAGCGGCCCCGCGTCCGCGAAGCCGAGAAGGCGTATCACGCATGGCTTGGCGAGCGTCACTACCGCGGCGAGGCGGCCGCGATTCGCACGATCGACCTCAAGGCCGCGCGAGACTACGCGACGGCCCTCGACGACCTGGCCCGAGACTTTGTGAACACGAGCCCGTAATTCCTGGTTCCCAACGATGAGCCCAATGCGAAGGACACCTGCAATGAACCTGACGCCCCGTCTCTTCTTGGCCCCGGTGCTGCTTGCGGGCCTCGTCGCATCGGCGACGGCCCAGGACTTCTCGACCACCACGGTCTTTACCTTCGCACCGGCGCTGGGGCCGGACGTCGTCAGTGATCCAAACACGGACCTGAAAGCGACCCCCAACCTGAAGCTACGGCCCAACAAGAGCGGCGAGTTCTACCTCTACGCCTTCAACCCGTCCAAGGTGCAGAAGACGTACGTCGTGGAAATGAAGGGTAGCCCAGGCAGCGGTGTCGCGGCCCAGGTGAAGGTGGCGATCCCCGGTGAGAAGTGGGCCCGTGTCCGCCTGCCGAAGCCCGCCCCGCCCGCGGCCCCTGCCCCGGTCGCCGTGGCCCCCGTCACCACTCCTCCCGTGCCATCGACCCCGCTGCCGCCCGGCGCGGAGCTCGCTTCCAGTAGCGGCCTCTTCCAGTTCACGCTGCGTCTGCTCAACGCGGACCTCACACCCGTGGCCGATGCCAATGGCTTGAACTACGGCCAGGTCGTCACGGTGAACGTCCTTCGCCCCGAGAATTACATCGCACCGCCGACGGGGAGCGTCACACGCTCGGATCGCCTCACTCGCGTCAACGTGAACGTCTCGCCGATGCTCGCCAACGGCCAGCCCGTGTTCACCGGCACCGCGGATCTCCGCCTTGCCTTCCCGCCGCAATCCGCCCTGAGTGGTGCAATCATCCGCGAAGGGTTTTATCGCCGATCACTCGTGGTCGAGCCCGGCACGAACCCCACCGCGACGCTCGTGGGTGCGGTCGAGAACGCAGGTGAGAAGGTCCGCATCGACGTCGGCGTCGATGGCCTCGATCGCGCCTTCATCTATGAGCCGGCCCCCGCAGGCGACATCAATGTCGGCAAGCTGAACCGCATCCTCACACCGGCGATCCGCCTGTTCCCCGCCGTGGGTTATAAGTCGTCGGTCGCCACGCAGCCGGTGCCGGCCTTCCCCGTTCGCGTCGAAGCCGACAACGCGCCGCCGGACGCCACCGTGCAACTCTGGATCCGCCCGCGGGGTGCCAGCGACGACCCTGCTGTGAATGAGCGAGTTCCGCTGGGCGGCGCGTACGAAGAACGCCTGTGGCTGGAGGTCAGCGGGCCCACGGAAGGCCTGTTTCTGACGAATCAGGCCAGGGACTGGGTGAAATCGCTTGACCTTGCGGCCCTTCGCGGCGAGCAGGAAATCGTGGCCGTGCTCAGCATCCCGGGCACTGCCGGTGCGAAGATTCTGAAGTCCGAGCCGCTTCGCCTGATCGTGGATGCCACGCCTCCGGAGGAGATCAAGTTCGCGAAGCTACCGGCCCGCCAGATCAAGGGCAAGCCGCTGGCGGTGCGGGCGACTGTGGTGGACCCGGAAACGAAGATCGTGAAGGCGGTCTTCTTCCTCGGCAAGCCGACCGACGACGGCAAGCTGCCCGCCGATGCGATTCTGGCCGAAGGGAAGATGGTGAAGGGGAACTCGGGCGAGTGGGAAGCGGCCCTGCCGCTGCTGCCGGAACGGCGAGGTGAAGCGTTCGTGGGCGTGGTGATGACGAACGAAGTGGGCCTCTCCACGACCGCGACCCAGCGCATCGAGCTGGTCGACGCTCCGCCGCCGCTGGGCGCGATCGACGGCATCGTGAAGGCGGGCGAACTGCCTGCGGCCGGCACGCTCGTGAATCTCTTCGATGGCGACAACAAGATGAAGAACACTGCCACCGCCGACAGCCGCGGCCGTTTCAAGATGGAAGGCATCATCCCCGGCACGTACACCCTGCGAGCCTCGAAGCCGACCTCAAGCTATCCCCTGGGCGCCGCCGAGCCCGTGCAGGTCGAAGCGGAGAAACGAGCGAAGGCCTCACTGAGCATGGTGAAGCAGGTGAAGTGAGACCATGTATGAGTTCCGCGGGTGGTACAAAACCATTGAAGCGGCGGCTCGTTGAGGTTTTGACTAACCCCCACAACCTCAGCCCTTCAAGCGATACAAATATTCCCCCGCCTTGGGCACATACAGCACGCCTTCCGACTCGCGGTTGGCGTAATCCTCGACACGGATCGACCGGGGATCGCGATAGCCCAGGTTGATCCGCTTGCACACTTCTTCGGGAATCTGCGTTGCCAGCGTCACCAGCACTCGCGGTTGCTCCACGCCGTTCTCGTATGTGCCGATGCCTCGCACGTGCGTCGAGTGGGCGAGGATGCCCCAGGGCTCGTGCTTGAACTTGTCCCACTGCTTCAGGAAGTAGTCGCGGGTGTGGTAGCCGATGCGCTCGATGAGCTTGCCGTGGGTGATGGAGATTTCCGAGATGTGTGGGGCGTAGATAATTAACTCGCCATGATCCGCGACGACGGGCTCGAGCTTATACATACATTTCCCACCGACCCAGATCTCATCATACATGGGCGGCGCACAGGATAGCACCGTGTGGAATGTGCGATCTTTGTAGATGATGTGAAGCTTGTCGCTGAGGTCGGACGCGGCTTCCCACGCTTCTTCCGGGGTGCCTGCGTAAAGGCCGCTGAGCTTGCCGTGATCGACGACCATGCAGAATGCGGATCGCGGCACCGGCACGAGCTTCGCGGCACGATCGACCACCCTGCGGACCGGCGTGTGCTTGCTGCCGATGATCTTGGGGTTCGTGATGACGGCCCCGAGCCAGTGGAAGAAGTTGAGGATTTCCGGGCCGCCGATGCCGGGGAAGAGGTATTTGTTGCCGCCGGAGAAGCCGACGACTTCGTGAGGGAACACGGGGCCGACGATGATAATGCGATCGTAGTTGAAGACATTCTTGTTGATGGAGACATCAACATCCATCTCGAAGAGGCCATCAGAGAGCGACTTCACATCAGCCGCGGAGATGGTGCCCAGCTTCCGCAGCGATGCGGGGTCGTCCCACGCGTGGTTCATCACCTTGACATGGCCGTAGGTCGTTCGGCGTTCCTCGGCGGTGATGTCGAGCCGCTGGTTGATCGCGTCGTCCGTCATCGGCGGGTGGGTGCCGAGGGCGATGAGGATGTCAAGTGCCTTCGCGGACTGGCCGATCTGCTCATGGATCGCCTTGAAAAGCAGTCCCACCGGGGCCGTCCGCGTTGCGTCCGGGATGACGAGCAGCACACGTTCATTCGCGAGATTCAGCGACGTGAGGTACTTCGCGACGATCTCGCGAACCCGCTCGGTGGTGAGGGATTGATCGGTGAAGCCCAGGCCGATGGTCATGATGGTCCTCCGATTACCAGCCCTCGCTTGCGTGTCGGGCTGGTATCCCATGCTAGATCGTCGCCGAGGCGAAGCCGCCGTCGATGGCGATGTTTTGGCCTGTCACGAAAGAGGCGGCCTTGGGTGATGCCAGCCAGATGACGGCGCCGGCGAGTTCCTCCGCGTTGCCGAAGCGGCCCATGGGTGTGTGGCCGATGATCGCCTGGCCGCGTTCGGTGTAGGTGCCGTCGTCCTTCAGCAGCATTCGGCGATTCTGCTCCGCGGGGAAGAAGCCGGGGCTGATGGCGTTGACGCGGACGCCCTTGGTGGCCCATTCGCGGGCGAGCCACAGTGTGAGGTTAAGCACGGCGGCCTTCGACGCGGAGTACGCCACGACTCGCGAGAGCGGGATGATCGCGGACATCGACGCGATGTTGATGATGCTGCCCTTGCCCGCAGCGACCATGGTTTCGCCGAAGACCTGGCACGGCAGCAGGGCGCCGCCGACGAGGTTGAGGTCGAAGACATCGTTCCAGCCCTGAAGGCCCATTTTGCAGAAGTCGCCGCCGGGGGGGATGGTGCCCTCGGGCTTGTTGCCGCCGGCGCCGTTGACGAGCACCGTGACAGAGCCCCATGCCTTGATGACTGCATCGCGAGCGGCGGCGAGGGAGTCGCGGTTCATCGCATCAGCGCTAACGAACATCGCCTGACCGCCCGCGGCCTTGATGCGCTGGACGCAATCGTTGCCGCGCTCGGCACTGCGGCCCGCCACGGCGACACGAGCCCCGGCGGAGGCGAGGGCCCCGGCCATGCCGCCGCCGAGCACGCCCGTGCCGCCGAGCACGACAGCGACTTCATCGGTCAGGTCGAAGAGGTTGGTCATGACTTTACTCAGAGAATGAGGTGGCAAACTCGACGGGGAATCGAGCTCCAACGCCTCGCACGGTCGCGCGTCGGGCTGGTATCGAATCTTATTACGTTTCGACCCTCACGGCTTTGCAGTCTGCTCGACGACGAGGATGTCGTAGGTTCCGTTGCGAATTGTGACCTGGAAGACCGTCTCGTCAATGTTCTCCGGCCTGCGGTTGCGGTAGCCCTTCTCCTTGCCTGCCAGTTCGTCTTCGAGCTTCTTCGGGAAGAACGCCCAGAACGATCTCGGCGTGAAATCCAGGATCAGAGCTTCTCCCACCTGGCGAGTCGATTCCCGGCGAACGTCGCTAAACTTCATCCACTCCGCGAGCCTGGCGATCTCGGCATCGTCCGCCACGTGGCGCTTCGAGGGATTGTTCAGATCCTCGAACACCAGCAGTTTCTCCTCGCTTGGCGGCAGGGGAATCGCGATGACGGCTCCGAGCGCCGCGACCTGGTCGAGATAGTTCCGGCCGCTGGAAGTGCTGAAGCGAAGCGTCCAGCGCAGCGAGCGAGCCCGCGCGGAGTTGGCACCGGTGCCGTTGCCATCGCCCGCGGGGCCGACGTTGCCGCTGCCAGGAGTATCGCCAGTGCCCGGCTTGCTGCCGAGGCCCAGGAGCTTGTCGCGTAGCGATTTCTTCGTCATCGCCAGCGAGGCCGCGTTCGCATCGGTGATCGGCAGCTTTTCGGTGGGATCGACGACGCTGATGTCCTGCCTCACGCTCTCCTTGATCTCGGGGAGCATGTTCGGGCTCGCGAGGGCATCGATCGCGGCCTGCGTGGGCTGGCGGTTCTCCTGGGCGAACAGCGGAGACTCACTGCCCCCGCTGCCGAGCTTGCCATCGCCGCTGTCGTCGTCCCCCGAGTTGACATCGATCATGCGGACGCTCACGGCCGAGCGATCCTGGCCGGGGTCCATCAGGCGGAAGAGCACGAAGACGATGAAGACCCCCGCCGCCACGTGGATCAACACGGAGAGCAGCGTGGCGACTGGGAACTCCGCCCGTGCGTTGTACCGCTCATGGAACACATCTTCAGGAGGACGCGGTTCTTGGGTCAACATGGCGAACGCCTCAAGACGTGACGGGCGACTCATTGGCACGGTCCGAGTGGTTTTGAAACCACTTCTGAGCTTAGCCGAGCCCCATGCCATACCTCTAACGTAACCGCCAATCGGCCGTTTGCAAACGACTCTGGGCCATTTGTGCAATCTCGGTGGAATAATCCGGGAGGGTCTGGAGAAATTCGCAGGGCATTCCGTGACGCGGCATTATTGAACCAGGACGTCCGGCACGTCGTGAGTCTGCTCGCCGACGCGGATTCGCTTGATCGGCCAGTTCTCGGAAGGTGTCAGCACCACCGGGCCTTCCTTCCCCACGAGCACCGTATCGACGACCGCCATCGCACCCACGCGGGCCTGCCAGATGAGGGGAAGGCCGTCCTCGAAGGGCTCATCCTGTCCGCCGCGGCGGAGTTCTTCCGCGGCATAGCGGCCACAGGTGTGCGCCGGGGGGCAGAGCCGGGCTTCAAATTCGTAGTCGCTCTCGGCCAGCAGCCGTGCCTCCCATGTGACGGCGGAGGTGATCGTTTCGCCTGGCACCGAGATCGACCGAAACGAGGCCGCGAGTCGAGCGGCGTGGTCGTACTCGGTTCGCAGTTTCTCCTCCAGCGGTTGGAAGGCGACGGTTCGCCCGACCGTGACGAACAAGCCCAGTCGCTGGGCCGTCGCCTGGAGGAAGAGGGTCTGCTTTGCAGACGCGCTGGTGAAGCCGGCCCTGCGATACTTGCGGCTTCGTTCGTCCGCGGTCACGTCGATGGCGATCGGTTCCGCGCCGTGGTGAAGCAACCGGTGCCCGATCTGCCCGGCCGCCTCTTCCTCGGTGTCCCCCGGCCGCAAGCTGCGGGCCGTCGCTTCCACCGCGTGCACCACCAGCGCCCCCAGGCTCACGAGGTCGTCCCGCTCGTACATGGTCGGCACGCGGAGCGGCGGGCGAAGCTTCTCGTTGATGATCGCCATGTTCGTGATCGGCCGATCGCAGGCCATCTTCCGGCCCTGGCAGAGATCGTGCAACAGGTCCGCACGTCCCTGGTGCCAGGTCCATTCCTTCACCTGGAAGCCGAGCTGGTCGAGTTCCTCATCGAAGAGGCGTTGCGAATCGACATTGCTGCAAATCAGCCAGCGTTGTCGGCCGTTGGTGTAGATGGCGGGTCGTTCGTTGTCCGCGACGAGCCCCCGGGCGACGAGCCCTGCCGTGAACCAGGCGACGTGCATCGGCAGCAGCAGCAGCGCGGCCTCGCAACCCAGCGGCTCGAGCAACCCGGCGACGAGTTCCTGCTTGGCTTCGATATCCGCTCGGCGGGCCGCGGTGCGTTCGGGGCTCATGGCAGCAGGCCCTGTGCGAAGCGGATGTCCATCATCGAACAGTCGTCGCCCAGCGGCTGGTCGTTTCGCATCCTGCGGATGAACTCGATATGGCGATCAAGCACCGGGCCGGGATCTTCGCGATGGGCCGTCATGTGGGTAACGAACTCGTTGAACTCCCACATTTTGCCATCCTCCTTCTCGATCTCGTAAGCCCCGTCGCTGTAAAGTAGCAACTGCGCGCCCGGCTCGACGATGACCTGATGGGTGGCGTACGACATGTCGGGAATCATGCCGATGGCGAGGCCATCCGCGTCAAGCGCGTTGAGGCCGCCGTTCTGGTAAAGCAGGGCCGCGGGGTGGCCGCCGTTGCTCCAGGCGAGGCTGCGGTCCGCGGGGCGGTAAACGCCGTACCAGATGGTGAAGTATTTGTTGTCCTGGCGATCCATCTGGAAGATGTCGTTGAGCTTGGTGAGCACCGGCCCCGCGTCGCGGCAGTCCACGCCGGGCAGCGACTGCGCCGTCAGCAGGTTCGCCGCGGACACCGCCAGGAGCGACGAGCCGACGCCGTGGCCGCTCACGTCCAACAGGAACATCGCGAGGTTTTCCCTGTCAAGCCAGTGATACCCGAACATATCCCCGCCCAGTTGCGTGGACGGGATAAATCGCCACTCGATGCTCACCGGCCCCGTCAGATACTTCGGAAGCAAGGACTTCACATACCGTGCCGCCTGGTTCACCTCCGCGGCGAGTTCTCGCTGGCTCTCGGCAAGCTTCGCGTAAGCCTCGTTGCGTTCGAGCAGGGCGATGTACCCACGGGAGTGATAGCGGATGCGGGCCAGCACCTCGAGCCGGTCCGGCAGCTTCACCATGTAGTCGTTGGCACCCAGGGCGAACGCCTTCGCCTTGATCGCGGCCTCCTCCTTGCTGGAGAGCACCACCAGAGGCGTGTCACGCGTGGCAGTGTTCGCCCGATAGAAGCGGACCAGTTGCAGCCCGTCCACGTCCGGCATCACCAGGTCCTGAAGGATCACCGTGGGCCGAAACTCGCTGGCGATCGCAATCGCCTTCGATGGCTCCGGGCAGAAGCGGAACTCGATGCCAGGCTCGTTGGCGAGCATCTGACGCAGAGTCTCGCCAACGATCGGCTGATCGTCCACCAGCAGGACTTTGATCGGAAACGACTCGGACATTCCAGGGGCTCCGGACGCAGGGCGAGTCTCGAATGGTGCTGTCACACTCGGAACTCGCCTCCTATTGCAACTCGCTAAGATAAGCTTGGGAAGAGGAATGAGGCAGAAAACGACGTGAGTGTGTCCCTTTCGAGGTCCGAATGGATTGCCCAGCGCGAGGCTTACCTCGCCCGCGTTCGCCCCTGGGCTGAGGACCGCCTCGAGCGCATGGCCCGCCGGCAGAAGCACCCCGTCCGCGATTTCCTCTTCGAATACTACTCTTTCCGCCCCGCCCATCTCCTACGGTGGTCTCCCGGTGCCGGGATACGCCTCGAAGACGCCCGCCGCGACGATCTCGCCTGGAGCGAGTTCGAGGAATCGCAGGGCGGCCTTCTCCTTTCCCCCGCGGCCTTCTCTCCGCAACGTTCGACTTACCTGCAATGGGCCACGGCCTATCTGGATGCGGTGGCGGATCGCGAGCCATCGTTCGCGTGCCTGGGCCTGCATGAATGGGCGATGGTCTATCGCGATCCGAACGTTCGCCATCCTTACGTGTCCTTGCGACTGGGGCGAGCGGAAACCGACGCCTTCGTGGAGTCGCAAGCCCTGCGCTGCACGCACTACGACGCCTTCCGCTTCTTCACGGCCGAGGCGGCCCCACGAAATCGACTGACCCTCGCACGAAGCACCACCGACGAGCACGACCAGCCCGGATGCGTCCACGTGACGATGGACCTTTACCGCTTCGCGTACAAGATCGCCCCCTTCGCCCCAAGCGACCTCACGGCGGACGCCTTCGAACTGGCCCAGACGGCACGCGAGGTGGACATGCGAGCCAGCCCGTACGATCTTCGATCGTTCGGGTACGCGCCACTGAGGATCGAGACTCGCGAGGGTCGTGACGAATACGTGGCCGCCCAGCGCATGCTCAGCGAACGGGCGCGTCCCCTCCGTGATCGGCTTCGAGAGGTTTATCGCAGCCTGGCGACGGGCACATCGTGAGAGCGTCCCGCTGTCGAGGCCGGTAAGTTTTACATTCCTACCAGGCTTACCTATCCGTTTGTAGTTGTTACACCGTTGATAACGGGGCCCATGCGAATCCTCACACTTCGCTCGATCCCGAACTCGCATCCACACAGCACTTTAGACTCACACATTTCTCCGCGGGGCGTCACTCTTTCATTCCCGGCACGCTTGATGCGGTTAGACTTCCAACGCCTCGATTAAAACGTGGATTCTATCCCCGGCCCGTGGCGTGTTACACCCCAACGGAGGTCAAGGGAATGACGCTTCGTAGGTCCGTTATTGCGCTCGTCGCCGTGCTCGCCACCCTCGGACAGTCGTCTGCCGCCGGGTTCGAGACGCAGAATTTCTCCGTCAGTGCGCCCACTGCGGACCTCGCTCGCCGGTTCGGCGAGATGGCGGAGTACTTCCGTCGCGAAAAAGCGATGGAGTGGCTTGGCCAGGAGATGCCTCCGTGGCCTCGCAAGTGCCCGCTCAAAGTCCTCGTCAGCATGGAAGGCGCCGGCGGCGCCACCACCTTCACCTTCGGCAGCCGCAACGGTCGACCCGCGGTGGTGGCCCAGGAGATGGAGATCCGCGGCGAGGTGAAGCAACTGCTTAACAGCGTGTTGCCTCACGAAGTCACTCACACGGTGCTGGCTCACCACTTCGGCCGGGCCGTGCCCCGCTGGGCGGATGAGGGCGGCAGCGTGCTCAGCGAGAACGACGAGGAACGCTACAGCCACGACGTTCGCTGTCGGGAACTGCTCAACGCCGGCCGGGCGATCCGCCTGCGAGTGCTGTTCCGCCTCGGCGACTACCCCAAGGACATGATCGTGCTGTACGCACAGGGGTACTCGGTCTCGGGCTGGCTCGTCGAGAAAGCGGGCGGCGGCCAGTCGGGCCGTCAGCAACTGCTTCGCTTCCTCGATATCGGAATGCAGGGCGGCGAACCACGACCGGGATCGCCTTACCACGGCAGCATCGAAAGCTGGAACATGGCCTCCCGCGAAGTCTTCGGCCTGGACAGCCTGGAAGCCCTCGAAGCGAACTGGCTCGAATCGCTGAAGACGAGTTCGCCGAACCGTGTGGCAGCCCGCGGCCCGAGCGGCTTGAAGAACGGTGGCGGGTCCGCTTCGACCGCGATGGCTCGCAACGAACTTCGCTCCTCCGCCGCGCCACTGCCGATGCTCGAAGCGCCGGTGAAGGCTCGCGGAGCGACCCCGGAGTACGACCGCCCGACTTCCGCCACGGTGGACGCGAAGCCTCGCACCTTCAGCGGCTTCCCTTCCGCCTCGCGGCCGATGGCTCCGGAAAAGCCCCGTCTGCTCCTGCTGCCGCCGGAAGTCCCGCGACGATAGTCCGTCATTCGACTGCGACAACTCCTCCCCGAAACGCCTCGCTCCTGGAAACAGCAGCGAGGCGTTTCGCGTTCTCGCCCAGCGGATTCTCACCCCACATCCAAATGGCCTCCACATCTCATTCCCGGTGGCCGAAGAACTGATTCGCGAGGAGCACGCCCGCGAACAAGGCGACCAGCCCCAAGACGACGCTTGCCAGCACATAACCAAGAGCGGTGGGCCAGTTTCCCTCGCGGAGTAGTCGATAGGTTTCCCACTCGAAGGTGGAGAAGGTGGTGAAGCCGCCGCAGAGGCCGGTGCCCAGGATCAGGTAGAGTTCCCGGCGGCCGCTGCCGACGCTTTCGATGAAGCTGATGACAAAGAAGCCGAGGAGGAAGGAACCCACCAGGTTGATGGTGAGCGTTCCCCAGGGCATGCCGCCGTGCCAGGTGTAGCCATCAATCGCTCGGCCGAGCACGTAACGCAACACCGAGCCGATGGCACCCCCCATCGCCACCAGTGCCAGGGGGTGCAAGGCCGCCGCGGCGATGCCGTCGAGTATGTCCATCCATCGCCTCCGTCCACCGCCCTGCATGGCCGCATCCTCTTGGTCGAGATGTTTTACAGAGCTTCAGCGATCCTCCGGGAAAAAGCCTGTCGAAGCGCCCCGGCTCGGTTACAATTGTTCCGGCGACGCACCACTTCGGGGCAGATCGCGGACGAGTTTTCCCCCGATGAATCACTCACGACTTCTCCCTGAGGTTCCTTCCATGCCGACGCTTTGCCGTCTCGTCAGTGTTCCACTTTTGCTCGTCAGCCTCGCGAGCCTTGCTTCCGCCGTCGACCTCGTGAAGGGAGGCAAGCCCGTCGCGACGATCGTGACGGAGGGCAAGATCGAGCTTCCCGCCGCCCCGGTGAAGGGAAAGGGAGCCAAGCAGGCCCCACCGCTCACCAACGATCAGAAGGCGGCCCTGCTCCTCGCGGAGTGGGTGAAGAAGATCACCGACGCGGACCTACTTATTGCGGAGACGCCCGTCGACGGCCAGCCCGCGATCTACATCGGCAAGGCTGCGATCCAGGCCGGCCTGAAGCTCGACGACATCCCGAGCCCGTCGAAGGAAGGCTTGCGAATCGTCGTCGAGGGGAACCGTGTTCTCATCGCCGGTCAGTCCGATGAGGCCACACTCAAAGGGACCGCTCGATTCCTCGAAGAGCTTGGCTGCCGATACTTCATGGACGGCCCGCTTGGCGAGGTCTTCCCGCGAACGAAGGATCTCGCGGCGACGAACACGACGATCACGGAGAGGCCTGGCCTGATGTACCGCAATCCGAAGGGGCCCAGCTGGAATGCGGCACTGTGGAAGACATGGAACGGAGCCGGCGGCGAATCGTTCTCCCACTCGCACTCGTGGGGCGGCTACCTGCCGAAGGGGCTCTTCGAGAAGCATCCCGAGTTCTTCGCGATGGGGGCCGACGGCCAGCGCAAGGACGGCGGCTGGATCTGCACGTCCAACCCCGAACTGCGAAAGTTCTTCGCCGGGCAGGTCATCGCCACGGTGAAGGCGGGGAACAAGCACCCGTCGATTTCACCAACCGATGGCGGCAGCTATTGCCAGTGCCCCATCTGCAAGGCCCAGGACGACCCGAACGTGATCGAGCCTTCCAGCAACACCGTTGCCGTCTCGAACCGCTACGCGGACTTCTTCGACGATATCGGCAAGCAAGTCGCAAAGGAGTGCCCGGAAGCGATTCTGAGCTTCTACGTCTACGCGAACTACACGCAGGTGCCGAGCTTCAAGGACCGCAAGCTGTCGCCGAACCTGGTGGCGATGATTGCCCCGATCCGCTACTGCCGGCTGCACGCCCTGGGCGATCCGAACTGCCCCAGCCGCAATCAGCAGTTGCAACTCGTCGATGGCTGGAACAAGCTGGCCTCGCGCATCGGGTACTACAATTACATGTACAACCTCGCCGACGCGACTCTGCCGATGTTCAAGTACACGCCCTGCAAGGTCGAGTTCCCGTACCTCGCCGACAAGGGCCTGACTTACATGACCATCGAGATTCTCTCGAATTGGTATCTGTACGGGCCGCAGATCTACCTGAGCCTTCGCCAGGCGTACGATCCGAAGCTTGATGCCGCGGCACTGATGGAGGATTACTACACGAAGTTCTACGGCCCGGCCGCGGCGCCGATGAAGGCGTACTGGCTGGGAATCGACGAGGCGACCGCGAAGCTGCCCTCGCACTCGGGCGGCTTCTACGGACTGGCGGGAATCTACACCCCCGAGTTTATCCGCGTCTGCGAATCACGACTCCAGCAGGCCGCCGACGCCGCCAAGGCCGATGCCGCTTACTCCGAGCGCGTCGCGATGCACTCCTCCGGCTTCCAAAACGTGATCCAGTACAAGGCCCTCGAAGCCGCCATGGCCCAGGGCGATTTCGCCAGGGCGCGCCAGATCTACGACGATATGTGCACTCGCATCGACGGCCTCGTCGCGAAGAAGCAGGCGAATCCCGAGTACGGCACCGCCTATCTCCGGCGATTCCTCAGCAAGGCGATCGATGGCGGCCTGGAGGCGTCCAAAGCTCCGAACAAGCTGGCGGCGGTGCTGCCCGATCTCTGGAAGATCGCGCTCGATCCCAAGGACGAAGGCGAAGCCCAGGGCTACACGAAGCCGGAGTTCGACGACAGCAACTGGAAGGAAGCCGCCACGTATTCCGCGACGCTGAGCCGGCAGGGGATCGATAGCAGTGCGGTGCTGTGGTATCGCACGAAGGTGAAGGTGCCCGAGAGCGGTAAGGCTTACTCGCTGGTCTTCACGGAAGTGGATGGCAAGCCGGTGAGTGTGTACGTGAACGGGAAACTGCTGGAGCCCGAACCGGTGCTGAAGCTGGCCGCGAAGCCCGCCCCGAAGGGAAAGTCGAAAGCCGCGGTCGTGGCCGCACCGCCGAAGCCCGCGCCGACGGGCGTGGGTCGCCGTGTGCCATTCGAGGTGAAGCTCGACGGCGTGCTCCAGCCGGGCGAGAACAGCATCGTGGTGAAGGCGGATAACCGCACGATCACGGAGTTGTTCCTGGGCGGCATCCTGCGGCCGGCGCTGCTGATCGAACGTGAAGCGAAGTGAGCCGAGGCCAGAATCTCGAAGTGCGAGAGATGTCGAGATATTCCTCGTCTGCGGCATAGTGAATCAGGCCACGACGGGCGTCCGACGCAGCGTGTGCCCGGCAGGCGGCCCGCGAGTTGGGGTGCATCGCCCTGTATGATCCGGGTGCGGAGTTCCCGGAGATACATCCGCTTTCGCCGGTGTTCCTGGAGGTGAGCGATGGCGGCGAGCGGTTGGTGGTCCCAGACGCCGAACCGTTCTCATGTCCTCCTGACCCCGAAGTAAACACTCCCCGGGACGGTTCTTTGGGGAGCGGCTGATGGCGCAAGCGCCACCGAGTGCCGAGCAAGATCGCGATTCTGTTCGACAACACGCCTCTCGATC
>Ga0105046_10001339_pt1 | contig 37658 bp, 28 predicted proteins | sample MAT03_FD_78385 | JGI IMG/M metagenome (GOLD analysis project Ga0105046, IMG submission 78385) | Freshwater microbial communities from Lake Fryxell liftoff mats and glacier meltwater in Antarctica - MAT-03 (megahit assembly) | ecosystem: Environmental > Aquatic > Freshwater > Ice > Liftoff... | reverse complement strand
GACCGCACCCGGCCTGATTTTCACGTCTTCACCGGCAATGATCTGGCCATCGATATGGTGATGTACGGCAGCGACTACCTGCTCGGCCTGAGCACCTTCGCGCCGGACATCTTCGCCCTGCGCGACCGCTGCTGGGAAAAAGGCGACCCGGCCTTTTATGAATTGACCGACATCTTGCAGTACTTGGGCTTCCTGACGTTCCGCAACCCCGTCCCCGCTTACAAGCACTCGGCCGCCATGTTCCTGAAACTCCGCGGCTGGATCGGTTGCGACGATACACACCCGCAAAGCGCCACGCGGCCCGAGAGCGACCGCGACATTCTGCGTGAAATCGGGCGGGAGATGGGGGTGTTGGCGTGAACAATCAACTCGCCTAACCCGGCGCCGCGATCCCTAGCAGTTCAATCTTCCGGTAGAGCGAACTCAAGCCGATGTTCAGTCGCCGTGCCGCTTCGCGTTTGTCTGTCGTTTGCCGTAGGAGGCGTTCGATGTGTTGACGCTCGAAACGCTCCATCGCCTGATTGAGATCGTCGACGAGGGATGGATCGTTGACTTGCGGTGAGAGATCGGGCGGCAGTTCGTTCGGCAGGACATAAGGTCCCTCGCCGAAGATGACGGCACGTTGCAAGGCGTTGTCGAGTTCGCGAATGTTGCCCTTCCAGGGACAACTCAGCAGGATCTGCATCGCGTCGTGGCGCACACCCGCGAAGCGTTTACCCATCGCGCGGGAGTGCTTCGCCAGCAGGAACTCGACGAGGGCCGGCACGTCTTCCCGGCGTTCGCGCAAGGGCGGCAACTTCAGCGTCACCACATTCAGCCGATAGAACAGATCCTCGCGAAAACGGCCCTTCTCGACTTCCTTGACCAGTTCCTTGTTCGTGGCCGCCATGATGCGGGCTTCGATCCGCATCGGCTCGTTGGCGCCGACCGGGAGCACTTCCTTCTGTTCGATCACGCGTAAAAGCTTGGCCTGTGTCGCCAGCGGCATCTCGCCGATCTCATCAAGGAAAACGGTGCCGTCGCCCGCATGGATGAAGAGACCGTCCTGATCGCGGTCAGCCCCGGTAAACGAGCCTTTGCGGTGGCCGAAGAGTTGATTCTCCAGCAACTCATTCGGGATGGCGGCACAATTAATCGCCAGGAAGCGGCCGTCATGGCGTGACTCGCGGTGAATGAAGCGGGCGAGCACTTCTTTGCCGGTGCCGCTCTCGCCCAGGATCAAGACCGTCGAACGCGTCGGAGCTACCCTGCGGGCCAGATCGTACGTTTGTTGCATTGCCGGGTTGGCGCCGACCACGGCCTCGGTCTGATCTTCGCGATTGAGTTCGCGCCGCAGCGATTGATTTTCCTTGTACAGATCGCGAAGCCGAAGAAGCCGATGAATCTTGCGGAGAACCTCCTCCAGGATGATCGGCTTCATCAGGTAATCTTGGGCGCCGCGCTGGAACGCCTCGACGGCGTTTTCGACGTTCGCATAGGCGGTGATGAGCAGAACAAATGTTTCGGGGCTGATGCGTAACAGGCGTTCGAGCACCTCGATGCCATCGATGCCGGGGAGATTGACATCGCACAGGGCGATGTCGAAGCGGTGTTCCTGGGCGCGGACGAGCGCCTCTTCGCCGCTGCCACAGGTGATGACGGCAAAGCCTTCCAGTTGAAGGTATTCCCCCAGACTATCGCGGATGAGCGGTTCGTCGTCGACGACTAGGATGGATGCGGTGACAGGCATGGAGAGGTTCCTCAAGAAGGGGCGACGCCGTTAGCGTGCGGGGCGGGCAGACGGATGGTGAAGGTGGTGCCCTGGCCGGCGCTCGATTCAAAATCAACCTGGCCGCCGTGCTGGGCAACTAGTTTGCGGGAGACGAACAGGCCCAGGCCGGTGCCTTGCTTCTTTGTGGTGAAATAGGGCGAGAAGACTCGCCCGCGCTGATCCTCGGCTATGCCGGCGCCGTCGTCGCGGACCGTGACGACAACTTGATCACCGCGGACGGCGGCGGCCACGTCGATGACACCGCCCTTGGCCGTGGCGTCGATCGCGTTCAACACCAGATTGAAGACGACCTGCACCAGTTGATCCCGCACACCATGCAGCACTGGCAGATCCATGGCCACGTCCGAGCGGATGACCCGGCTTTTCGTTCCCTTGTAATACTTGGCGATATTGAGCGCTTCGTCAATGATCTCGGCCACGCTAAAGCGCGTCGATTCCTGGCTGGCCGGGCGGCTGAAATTGATGAGTTCCCGCAAGATGGCCTGAATGCGCGATAACTGCCCACCGACGAGTGAGAGCTTCTCCCGGGTATATTCATCGTATTCTCGGCGTTCGAGCATCTGGATGAGAGTGCTGATCGAAGTGAGCGGATTGCCGACCTCATGGGCGATCCCGGCCGCGAGCAGGCCGAAGCCGGCCATCTTTTCCTGATGCATCAACTGAGCCTGCGTCTCTTGAAGTTCTCGCGTGCGCTCGGCAATACGCGATTCAAGCAAGGCTTGGTTCTCGCGGAGCGCGGTATTCAGAACACCGAGATGGATGCCGAATTCCTTGAGCAACAGCGACATGGCGCTGGCCGCCCAGGTAACCCAGATGAGCACGACGAGCAACAGAAAGAACGAGAAACGTCCGCCCGGCGAAGGCGGAAGTGTAAGACCTAGTAAGCAGTAGCTCAGGCAATCGAGCGAGCAGGTGAGGAACGTCACCCGGCGGCTGTGGCGAATAGCGCAGCAGAGAAGAGAGAGCAGATAGTAATAGCGGAAGGGGCTGTCGATATCGTGATCGAACCAGCAGAGCAGGCCGATGAAGAGGGCTTCAAGGAACGAGATCGCGATCGGGTAGTCATCAAGAAACGGTTTGCCGCGAACGCTGTACCAGGTGTTCAGGACGGGGTAGGCGGCGCCCAGCGCCAAGATGGCGTTGAGCAACAAGCGATCGGGCGAGTGCGATCCGAAATTGACGTAGACGTAGCCGAGGATCAAGCCGAACCAGCGAATCTTGAGGACGATCGCCTGGGCGGCGATCTCCCAGCGTGGCGGAGACGTCGGCGAGTTTTCGTTCATGCCTGCCCTATCGTAGTCGGTTCTCGCAACCCCCCAAGCTCCAAGCATGTGGAAGAGCGGCAGGGCACTGCGTTTTCCGCATGCCGAGTTTGTTCATTGCCGATTCATGTCAATAATCAATCACCGCTCCATCGGGCGCCTTCGGCGAGGGCCACTTGTATTTCTTCTTGGGGTCGGCGGCTACCTTGGCCATGGCGGTTTCGTCCATTTCGACGCCGAGGCCGGGGCCTTGGGGTGGAAGGGCGTTGCCGTCCTTGTCGATGGTGAATGTCGGCCGGGCGACTCCGTCCGGCATGATGTGGCCGTCGAGATAGGCCTCGTGGATCAGGAAGAGCGGCACCGCGAACGAGACGTGGAAACTGGCCGACAGGCCTAGCTGCGAGCATGTGCAGTGCGGGGCGATCGGCGTGAAGAAGGTCTCGCAAAGAGTCGCGATTTTCTTCATGGAGGTGATGCCGCCCGTGTGGGCGCAATCGGGTTGCAGGATGTCGATGCAGCGATGTTGCAGATAGGGAATCACTTCCCAGATCGTGCGGTCGCGTTCGCCGGTGGCGATGGGGATCTTGATCTGCTCTTTGAGCCGGCGGAAGACTTCAATGTTGCCGGGCACCGCGGGCTCTTCGAGGAATAGCAGATTGTGCGGTTCGATCTTGCTCGCCAACTGAATCAACATGGGCGGCGGCACGGAGCTATGGGCGTCGAACATCACCGAGCCATCGGGACCGACGCGTTTGCGTGCGTCGTCGACCATTTTCACGAGGCGTTCGATCTCGGCCGGCGTACCGGAAAACGGGTTGGGGCCGCCGGTGCCGACCTTTTGAGCCTTGGGCGTCGGGTAGAGGCGGAGCTTATCGCGCACCGGCCCGCCGAGGAGACGATAAACGGGCACACCCCACAACTTGCCGGTGATGTCCCAGAGAGCCGTGTCGATGGCTGAGAGACAGTGAACCATGATTGGTCCGCCGCGGATGTCGCGATGAGCGCGGTAGACTTTCTGCCAGAGATGCTCGATCCGCGTCGGATTCTCGCCGTCGAGCAATTCGAAGATTGATTCCGTCAGAACGGCGGCCACTTTCGGTTCGCAACCGGTGATCTCGCCCCAGCCGAAGATATCGTGATTCGTGTCGATCTTCACGTAGACTTTCGTCCCCGTGACGATCGCCTTGATCGACTTGATCTTAATCGTCGACGTGCGGTCCATGACGTCGACCGCTCCAAACGCGGTCGTCGCCAGGAGGGCCGTGCCCGCGACAGCGCCGACGGCCAGAGCCTCGCGGCGGGTGGGGAGGTCATTTTCAGAATGCATAGATCGCCTCGATCAAGCGGTGAAACGGCAAGAGCGCCCCATCATCCGGGAGCGAGCGAAAGAATGCAACCAGGAAATTAGGCCTAGCGGCTGCTCTCATGGGCCGTCGCGCGGACGGGGATGCGGACGCGGCGCGGCGGGTCTTCTTTCGTCTTCAAAATGATGAAACTGCCGCTGATTTGTCCGAACAGTTTGTCAGCGGGGATGGCCACGCGCAGACGCCAACGCTTTTGGCCGCTCATGCCTTCGATCGGCTTCAAATCCACCTGAAGATAAGAAGGCGTGCATTCGGCCGCGACGAGTTCGAGATCGAGGTCGCCGCGTTCGGCAACGAGATCGACCTGTACCGAACGTGGCGAGTTATTGGGGAACGATTGGCCGAAATCAATGACATCCCCCGTCGGGCTGCCCAGGATGCGGATGTCGCCACGAATCAGACCGTTGCCATAAACGACATTGCTATAGAGGTTAGGTCGACCGTCCTGAAGAGTCGCTCGCACGGCGAACTCGAGCGGTCCCACATCCGTGTGGTGAGTAAACTTGCGGCCGTCCTTCTCCATTTCCCGACGCTCCCAGACGGTGACGCGGACGCGCGAGGCGGAAAGGATCGCGTCGGCGCCCGGTGACTCAGGCAACATTTCCGCCAGTTGGGCGATTTCCGGGCGGCTGAGGGCGACCGGGGTGTCCCAGGTGACGCTGTCGCGGTCATTGCCATTGCTCTCCGCGGCCAGCGTGATCGGGAGTACGGGTTGCGTTCGCGACCAAAAGTAAACGTCTCGTTGAGAGGAGGAGAACGGTGCAATCTCGCCGAACGGCACCATTCGGCCGCGCAACGCGGGAGAGAAGATCTCGAACGGCGGCACGACACTGAAGTGCGATTCAAAATGCAAGGCGCTCGCCGTTTGCCCTTCAAGCTGCGCGGTGACGTCGGCCGTCAATGTTTTCGGGGATTCAGGCTCCTTTCCTTTCCAATTAAATCGCAACATGGCCAGTTGCGGCCGGTCGCTCGACGGGGCAGCCGGGACGATGACATCTTCCTTCTTGCTGCCTTCAGCCAGCAACTTCTTTTCGAGCTTTGCTTCAAACTGCAACATGTTCGCCACGGCCAAAAGCGGCGATGCGGGAAGCCCCGGCCAGGCCGCGATCGCAGACCCGGTCATGTATTCGCTCCACGCCGCTTCAGGAACGATAAAGATGTCCGCGCCGCCGCAGGCGCAGTTCGCTCCCATGAATTTGACGTGAACCGGCTTTTCGTTAAAGTTCCGGAACCAGAAGTCGAAGTGGCCATGTTGGTCGATCTCATAGAAGGCCGGCCAATTTTTCATCTGGGGAATGTTCGGGTCCGCTCGGGCCACGAGTGTGGAGAATTTGAGGACGTCGTGACCGGCGACGAGCTTGACGTCGTCGCCTCTACGGTCCGCGCCGGGTCCGGAGTAATTCATTACCACGGTGATGCCGAACACGATCCCGATGACGATCACGATGGGGAGTACGATTTGCGTGAATGTTTTCATGGCAACAACATGAAAGAAGGGTGATCGACTCGACACTTGAAGAGCGGCTCTTGAGTTCGCCCGCTTCCACTCATCATAGCGGAGAAATATCAAGTGGTTGCGAAAGGAGTGAAAAGTAGAGAGTCTCCCTTCAAAAATCGTTCAACAAAATCACGCAATTCGCCTTGCAATGATTCGAAAAAGGGAGTAAGAGGCAGCGACTTGTGGGGGACATTCCATCGCTCGTGGGGAGGCTTCTCGGATGCGTCCGATCCTAATTGGCTGTGTCATTTTGATCGGGGGTTCGATCCGCCTGGCTTCCGCTGAGGAGCCAATGGCCCGGCCGAACATGCTGCCTAATATGCAGCATGAAGGTCGGGCTGGCGTGAAAGATCTGACCCCGCCGGAACTCGCTCATCCCGAAGAGCATGCCAAAGGGCATGGCGAAGAGCATGCCGAAGGGCATGGGGAGGGTCGCGTGGAAGGCGGCTTCTTCGGTTCGGCCGAGTTTCTCTTGCTGCGTCCGCGGCAGCGTGCTCTCGAGTACGCGGTAATCGATCCGCTGGACGACATCACGCCGCAGGGCAAAATCCAATCGATTCGGCATGACATGCGACCGGGCCTCCGAGTCGGCCTCGGTTACCGAATCCCGGATTCGGGCTGGGAAATCGCCGGCTACTACACGTACCTGCACAGCCGGGGCGACGAGATCACCCTGGCGCCTCCCGGCGGGCTCCTCTACCCGTTGCTGACACGGCCGGGCCTTACCGATTCGGCCGATCGCGCCGTCGCCTTCTCGCGACTGAACTACAACGTCTACGATCTTGAGATCGGCAAGACCATGCATGTCGACGAATCGACGCAGCTTCGCATGTACGGCGGCGTTCGTGTTGCCTCGATCCAGCAAGCGCTCGGGGCCACCTACACAGGGCGACTGGCTGATACCGCCGTGGCCGAGAGCCGTTCGAAGTTTGACGGCGGCGGCCCCATGTTCGGCACCGAACTCACCTGGAAGGTCGTCCCGTCGTTGTCGCTCTTCGGCAAAGCCAGCGGCGGCTTGATCTACGGGCGATCGAGCTCCGGCATCTACGAAACGAATAACGGCGGCGCCACGCTCTACACGGATGTCGGCGGCCAGAACAATCCGATCGTTCCGTTGGTCAGCCTAGCGTTGGGTGCGAGCTATCATTATCGGGGGCTCTCATTCTCGGCAGGCTATCAGGCCGTCAACTGGTTCGGGCTGATTCAACAGCCGAACCTCATCGACGACTTCTCCGAAGGAAAGCTGCTAAACCGGTCCACAGACCTTTCCCTGGATGGATTCTTTTTCCAGCTGGGGTATGAGTTTTAGGCCGTCCGGGAATTTCCTGCCATCACGTAGTTGCGACTCCGTTCGCGCGGCAGTACACTAAGATTGGGTGACATTCACCCTCGGCTTAAAACCGGGGGTGTTTTCACGTGATCGAATCAACTGCCACTTCTCTCTTTGAGAATTTTCGCACGGGGCGTCGATGTCGTTCAAGGACCTGAAACCGGCCGACGTGCCAAGCGATTCTTCCGCGCTCAACTCGCGGACGGAAACGCAATCGTCGCCCTCTGGTTCTCCCCCGCTTGTTGGAGGCGGCAGCAAGTGCATTTCCGCATTCGGCACCATCATCGACATGCAGTATCGCGTGGCCGAAGGGTCGCACGATTTGTTGGTCATGACGCAAGCCCATGTCGAGAAGGTCGCGGAGATCGAAGATCGGCTCGAGACCGATCAGCTGGGCGCCCACTGCCCGCTGGTACCGGGCTACAAACTGCTGCATAAAATCGGCAGAGGGGCCTATGGCACTGTCTGGGAAGCCCAGAGCATTGACAGTGACATCGGCCAGGTCGCCATCAAGTTTTTCTCCTGCTCTCGTTGGGAGCCGATGCATCGCGAAGTCAGCCGGATTTCCCGCCTTGAAGGTTGCACCGGCGTCATGTCGTTCAAGCACTACGCGGATAAGAAAGCCGACCCGCCGTATTATGTGATGCCGTTCGCTCGCAACGGCTCGCTGGCCGATTTGATCAAGAATCGCGGCACGATGACGGTCGACGAATCGCTCGATATGTTCCAGCGCATCGTCCAGACCATGGCGTTCGTCCACACCAAGGGCGTCATCCATTGCGATTTGAAGCCGGCCAACATTCTGTTGAATGAATCGAACGAACCGCTGGTTGCCGACTTCGGCCAGGCCCTGCTCGGCAGTCAAGAGTCTGGGGCGTTTGGCACACTCTTCTATATGCCGCCCGATCAGGCCGCTCCGAATCAATCCCTGCCTGATGCGACTTGGGACGTCTACGCTCTCGGCGCCATTCTTTTCGAGATGCTCACGGGATCGCGCCCTCGCGCGAGCGCTGAGACGGTGGCACGGCTTTCGACGATTAAGGATGTTCGTGATCGCCTGAATGCCTATCGCACCGCCTTGGCGGAAATGCCTCGCGTGAATCTCCGGCAAGCGGTTCAGGCAACCGCCCCCGCGAATGCCCGGAAGGTCGATTCGAGCCTGTCCGACATCGTGGAACGCTGTTTGTCGGTGGACCCAGCCAAACGACCCAGAAGCGCCGCGGATCTCCTTGATATGCTGCGGCATCGCAACCATTGGCTGCGTCGGCGATCTTCGCTGGTCGGCGCCGCCGTGGTCACGGTGCTCTTCATCGGCCTGATGGCTGGGCTGGGAATCTATCTGGCGAACCAGCTATTCGACCAGCGCCGTGACGACGCCGATCGTCAAGCTCAGGCGACCCTGAATCGAATCGCCCACATCGCGGGTCAGTTGATCGAAGAGAAGCTCCACGATCGTGTTCAGTTCGTCGTCAGCACCGTCGAGGATGCGGAAGTCGGCGATCAGGTGGAAGACTGCGATATGATGGCGGCCCTTCAAGGGGCTCGTGACAAATTGAAACAAATGCCCGAAATCCATGACCCCATTCTCGAAAATCGAGACATCTTCAACGATTGGCTCAAGTCGAAGACGCTCAAGATGCCCTGGTATTTCTCGGATAAAAATGCACGCGGCATGGCATTGATCGCGGTCGTCGACGGCAATCGCGGCTACTGGCTGGGCCGGCTCGAACCGAACGGCAAACCGTTCACTCGCTCCTTCTGGTCGCGGGGCGAGAATTTCTTCCGCCGCAATTGGGCTTTCCGCGACTACTTTAACGGCAAGCAGAATTACTTCGCCGAAGAAGGAAAACATATCGGCCACGAACCGATCGACCGAGTTCATATTTCCCAGGTCTTCCGCTCACGCACCCACGATAGCTGGCGTATCGACGTGTCGGCCCCGATCCACGACAAGGATGGCAAGATCGTCGCCATTCTTACTGTCAATATCGACGTTCACAAGGATCTCCTCCGCTGGCTCACGTCCGACAAGGAAACGAATACAGCCGGCGACAACACCCTCGCCGGACAGGAGAAGATCATCCTGGTGAACGAGCGCGGCTGCTGGGCGACGCACCCCGTGGCGGAACGGCGTCCGGAAGATTTCGATAACAAGGATCCCGATCCGGTCTACAAAAATGAAGATTGGTTCCACGCCAGCCACCGCGGAGCCAAGCTTTATCGCGATCCGTTCAATGACGAAACGCGATCCGAGGAATATTATCTCAGTTACGTTCCTTTGCATCCGTTCGAAGTTGTTACTAAAGACGCCAACGACCCCGACCCGCGTCGCTGGGTTTTGGGCGTCCAAATGCGTAAAAGCGATGTCGAAGAACCCTTGCGGATCATGCGTCAAAAGATTTATCGTATAGGGGTCGTCACGGCGATCCTGATCGGCGGGATGGTCACCGCCTTGTGGATCTGGTGGATTCGAACGCTCCGTCGGCAGGAGTTGCTAGTTCATGGCTGACCTGCATTCTCGTTATGACAACCCGCAAACAGGCGAGCGAAGCGTCTGGCGGTACACGCTGCCCGAAGGGCAAGACATCTCCATCGGCCGTCGGCCGCTCACGGATCACGACGTACCGGACTGGAACCGTTCCGATTGGGTCGTCAAGGACGAGCGGGTATCCGGCCGGCACGTTATCCTCACGTTCGACGGCAAGGAACTCCGCGTTCGCCGCCGGCTCGAACCGACCGATCGACCCGCCATCAATCCCGTTTTTTACAAGGGCGTGCAGAACGACGAATTCAAGTTGATGCCCGGTGAATCGTTCACCATTGGCACCACGACTTTCACGCTGCAACTGCGTGAAGCCGCGCCGGAAGAGACCAATAGCACCGGTCTCACGCACACGATTTCGCGTAAAGATCTACGCATGGGCGGCTTCGTCAACGCTCAACGCCCGTTGATGGCCCTGGCCGAACTACCTTCGATTTTGCGACAGGCCCAGGACGATAGCGCCCTCGAAGAAAGCGTTCTCGACGTCATCCTCAACGGCCTGCCGATCGCCGATTTCGCGTGCTTCGTTCAGATCGACCCGCTGGCGGGTCCCGATGCTCGCGCCGCCATCACGCGCTACAAGCACCGCAACCAGAAGGACGACAACGTCAATGTCTCGCACCGGCTCGTCCGGCACACGACGCGCGACGTCTTCAAGAGCGTCATCTACATCTGGGATAAAAAACTCAGCGAATCCAAGCTGTCGATGACTTACACCCCGGGCACCGACTGGGCGATTTGCACTCCGCTCGAAGAGCAATCGACACTCAACCGCGCGATTTACGTTGCCGGGCAAACGACCAAAAACATTTTAACCGCGGACCAGCTGAAGACCGACGTCGATTTCCACGACCATCAGAAGTTCGTCAACTTGGTCGCCGAGTTCTTCGCCTCCATGCGTGAGATGCGCAAGGCGGAAGATCAGAACTCGCGCCTGCGCCGCTACTTGCCCCGCCGCATCGTCGCCATGATGCAGAACAGCGATCTCGACAAGGAACTTGATCCGAAAGTCGCCGAGGTGACTGCCCTGTTCTGCGATTTACGCGGGGCCAGCAAATATGCCGAGGAAAACAAGGATCTGCTTCAATCGTGGAAGCGCATGAGTCTGGCGCTCGACGACATGGTGACGCCCATCCACGAGCACGGCGGCGTCATCGGCGGTCTCCAAGGCGACGCGGCCGTCGGCTTCTGGGGTTGGCCGAGCTCGGCCGTCGAACAGATCGACAGCGCCGTCCGGGCGGCCCTGAGCATCCGCCGCATTTTCGCACGCAACCTGGAACTCGAAAAATCGAAGTTCAATTGCGGCATCGGCCTCGCCCATGGCGAAGGCGTTGTCGGCCGTCTCGGCACTTACGATTCGTTCAAACTCGACGCCTATGGCGACACGATGAACCTCGCTTCGCGTCTCGAGTCGATGACGAAGCACTTCGGCGTGAAAATCCTAGTTGACGAGGCAATCCGCAATCGGCATGTGAAAGTTGACCCGACCGGCCTGAAAGCCCGCGTTCGCTCGATGGGCAAAGTCAAGCCGGCCGGAATGAACAAGCGACTGGCCATTTTCGAGCTAATGCCCGCCCTCGTCGATTCCGACCCCGAGGAAGCGGGTATTCGCTACGCATTGTGGGAAACCGGAATAGCCGCCTTTATCCGAGGCGAATTTGCGAACGCACGTGAACTCATTGAGCGATTCACGGCAAGTCTGAGTAGAACGCGCAAGGCTTTTGAACTGAATGAAGGCGGCCCCGCTCACGTGTTTCTCGATTTCATGGCCAAGCACAAAGATCCGCCGGAAACCAGCGAGAAGAAGCCCTGGGACGGCACAATCGAGATGAATGCCAAGTGATGCCTTTCGTCGAATGGTGAAGCCGCGATGCGAAGGCATGACGGCTTCACTTCCCATCATCACGCGCCAGCGACTCGATCGTCACCGCCAGCTTCCGGCCGATGCCCGGAACCGCCGCCAGGGTGTTCCGGTCCAATTCTTCAATCGGCCGGGTCAGCCGCTGCACGGCGTCGGCCGCCAGACGGAACGCCTTGACGCGAAAGAGATTCTCGTGTCGCAGCCGCAATGCGCGGGCCTGTTCCCGCAGCCAGAGAGCAATTTCGTTGTTCGACATGGTGAATCCTCCGGAGGATACACCATTATACGCCTGTATACTCTTTGAGCGGTAGCTCAGCGGCTCGGATTGTGCCGATTTTTCCGAGAAGGTATTCTCGGGGCATGGCGAGTTACAAAGGACACCTGGCATTCTCCGCGTCGCTCGGCTTCGTCTACGGCGGCATGGCTCATCAGCATCTGGCGTTCGATTCGTCGACGTCATTTCTGGGGGCGGCGATGACGACCGTGGGCGGTCTGCTGCCCGATCTCGATAGCGACTCCGGCGTGCCAGTGCGCGAACTTTTCAGCCTGGCCGCGGTCATGGTGCCATTGCTCGTCTGGCGGCGGTTGATGAACGCGAATTTTTCCGATGCGGATCTATTCCTCATCCTCATCACGTTCTACTTGCTCATTCGTTATGTCATCTCGCGAATATTCAAACGATTGAGTGTCCACCGCGGCATGTATCACTCGATCCCAGGCATGTTGATCGCGGGTCTGACCGTCTATCTTTGCTATCAAGATCCTTCACTGCGGGTGCGGCTGTTTCTTTCCTTCGCGGTGATGATCGGTTTCCTCTCGCACCTGGTGCTCGACGAAATGTGCAGCGTCGACTTCAACGGCTTCGCCATCAAGTTGAACAAGTTCGCCGGCAGCGCGGTCAAGTTCTTCTCGCCCTCGCTGATCGGCACCACGACGACCTATATCGTCTTGATTGTCTTGATGTATTTTGGGATTCGCGACTACGAACGAACGACGGGCCGGATGATCATGCCCGTAAAGTGGCATCACGAGACGTGGCGGAAAGTCGCGATCAATGGGCCAACAACTTCTGACAAAAATCCTTCAACACCGCCTCCGGGAACAGACACCACGCGAAATCTCGACGAATAAGGGATTCGTTCGCGGTCGCTTCCCGGCGCAGGTCGGTCAACTTCTCTCGTGATTCCACGAGCCTCTGCTCCACGAACGGTCGCAGTTGCATCGTGACGCCGGCCAGTTGGCGGAACCATTCTTTCCGTTCCGCTTTGCCAGTCGGCTCGGCGTTGATCAAGCCTTCCTTCTTTTCCATCAATTGATGAATTTCCGGCATTCGGCTGGAAAACTCCGGCAGCCAACGCTGCGGATTCCAACTTGCGTCGCGCACGGCACGTTCCGCGTCGTGGACATTCTCGGGCGTTGTTGGAAACGTCGGCAACGGCAGGCGCAGCGTCGCGGTCAGCACGATGAATCCCGGCGGCGTCAGTCCCAGCCAGCGTTCCAATATGGCGTCGGTCACTTCGTCGTACTTCGCCCCGCCAATGCCATGAATGAACCCGTCTGAGAGGATGCAGCGCAGGAACATCGTCGTCGTCAACGCCCGGCTGCGCAGGCTCTTGCCGTCGAACGATTCACCTGGTCGCGTCATCAACCGAGCTCGGCGATCTTCGCCTGGATTCATCGTCCAGAAGGGAGCTTCTAGCACTTCACCTTGTTGAACCAGATCGGGCACCGGGTGATTGCGGCTGCGGACGTGGTTCCGCGTTCGATACGCGGCGACACACTCGTTGTAGATGGCATGAAATCGCGGCAGGTCGGCCACGACATGGCGAGCGAAACGCCGAAACGCCTGGGTCTCGCACATCCGGCTCAAGGGAATTTCCAGGTTGTGGCAGCCCCAACGTCGTTCCCAGGCTCGCCGCGTTGCCGAGACAATCTCTCCCAAGATAGGCGTGCGTGCGCGCTGCCGGCGCATCTCCGCCCACATCTCGGGCAGGAGAGGCTCGAAGCCCCAAGTTTCCGTAGCGGGACGAGCTCGTTCCGCGAACGAATCGAACAACGCCGGCTCCAAGATTCGCCGCTTCTCGAAGACGACCTCGCCGTCGTACCGGTCGTAAGGCAGCGACAGCAAATGCACGCCTTCCGGAGTTCGCTGCCCTTCCGGTAAGACAGCAAGCCGCAGGGCGGTTGTTTTGACGGTGTCGTTGTCAACGATGAGATTCAGCGGAGTGAGGTTATGCCGTAGCGCGAAGCCGTGCAGGGCGAACGTCTTCACCAACACGCCGACATGGGTGAGTTCCGGCTGATGGCCGGACATGAGGAGCGGCCCATCGGCAAAATCGGGGACCGGTTCGCCGCACTCGCGCATGTAGGCCCTTGCCACGCCGAGTATTTCGCTCACGGCCTGGCGGCGAAATTCAATAAGAGGCGTTCCATTGATGTGGATGGAATTGACATTCAACGCCGCCCGGTTGGCTTCGATCAGCCCGGCAATCTCCGACTCAGGGGGATCGGAGAGGACGCCCACCTCACGGGGCGCCCGGTAGCGGCGCGATACACTCAAGAACATGGCTCCCAACACCAGGAATCGTCCTGCTGAACGCCAGCGGCAAACTGGGCCGCCGTCGTATCGAGCACTTGGCGATAATAGGCCAGTCGTTCCGTGGCGTCATCGAGCACCCCGCCGAACGCCCGCTTGGGGTCGAGGTAAAGCCGCGGGACGCCAATCTCCTTGATGTTCAGGCCGAGCCGGGCCGCCTGAACCCACAACTGCAACGGCATGCCCCAACCGGTCTCGGTGATCGCCAACTTCTCGAGCGACTGCCGGCGATACGCCTTGAAGCCACAGAACGCATCTGTCAGATTCAAGCCGAAGCGTTCGTTGATCTCGGCGGTGATGATTCGATTGATGGCCTGGCGATCGCTCGGGGCCGGGGTGTCCTGGCGGAAGTCACGAAAGTAACGGCTGCCGGAAACAATGTCGGCCGTGTCGATCGCTTCGAGCAAGACGGGGATGCGGCTTGGTTCGTGCTGGCCGTCGCAATCCATGGTGACCAAGACGTCGTAATCATGCTCAAGCGTATAAGCGAAAGCTGAGGCGATGGCGGCGCCATAGCCCTGGTTACGGGGATGAGTGACGACGCGCAAGCCACGCTCGCGGGCCAAGAGAGCCGACGTGCCGTCAGTCGAGCCGTCGTCAATCACGAGAATGTCCGCACTATGGCGGCGGACCTCGGCGAGGACGCGCCGGACATGGCGGGCTTCGTTATAGACCGGAATCGCGGTAAGGGAACGCATGGTTGCCATCCTCGTCGCCAACGATTAGTTTCCTTGATTGTAGGGGGGAAGCAAGCCGAAATACAAATCGGAACGACACTTCAAGTTCGCCCTTGCGGTTGTGATCGGCGCGACCGATAATTCCCTTAGGGTGAAGTACAGGAGGGGTTGCCGATGAATGGATACCGATTGGCTGGGGTGCTGCTGGCAATGCTGATGGCTGCGCCGGCCTCCGCCCAGGTATTTTTCGGTCCGTCCGGCTTCGGCGTCGTCAATGGGGGCGGCTTCTCGTTCAACTATCACTCTCGGCATCTGACGTTCTCCGCCTTTTCCGCCCGTTCGTTCTATGCGACTTCTTCTTATTACGCGCCCTTCCCATTCGTCCCGTTTCCGTATTACGCCCCACCTGTCTATTTTGAACCACCGCCGATTTTTATTCCTCCTCCCATCATCATTCAGCAGCCGATCATCGTCCAGGCGAAGGGCGAGGAAACCGTCGATGTTCCGAAGGGGCTCGATCCCAATCGCTTCATCGTCATCCGACCCAACAACGACCCGCTGCCGCTTCAGTTGCCGAAGAAGCTGAAGGAAGTCGAACTGGGCGTGATGCCGGCTGAATTCCCTGTGGCACGCGGCAATGCTGTCAACCCGATGGTGGAAGCCGACCGCCGCCTTGAGCTCGGACTGGCCGCATTTGGTGAAGCTCGATACGGCCAGGCGTTGGAACACTTTCGCCACGCCGCCACCGTCGCCCCCGACGATTCCGCGGCTTTCTTCTACATGGCGCAAGCCCAGTTCGCCATCGGCAAATACGACGCCGCGGCCGCCAGCTTAACGCAGGGGTTGAAACTTCGGCCCGACTGGCCGAAGACGCGCTTCCGCACGCGCGACCTTTACCGCGACAAGCCGGAGGCGTTCACGGAACAACTTCGCCAACTCCGCGAAGCCCAGAAACGCGATCCCGAGGACGCGCGACTCTCGTTCGTCCTCGGCGTGCAACTTTGGTTCGACGGCCGGCGTGAAGAAGCCCGCGAGTTCTTCGAACAGGCCCGCAAGACCATCAAGGACCCGACCCCGATTCAGGCGTTCGGGAATTGAGATTTTCAACAAAGCCCCGGGACCGCCGTCCCGGGGCTTTCGGAGTTGCGAACCATCATGATTCACTTCGAAGGCGACCGCTCCTTCACCCAACCGATTGATGTCGTGTTCGCCAAACTGGGCGATGCGTCGTTCCTGGTGTCTTGCTTGAAGGAAGTGGAAGAAGTAACGGAAGCGAATGCCGATAAGGCCGCGTGGAAGCAACGCCCGGGGCTCTCGTTCATTCGGACTACGCTGGATACAAGCATGGAAATCGTCCAGCGTGATGCCCCGAAGTCAATCAAAGTGAAACTGTTCAGCCGCGGCATTGGCGCCACCAGCACCATCATGGCCGAACTCGTCTGCTCCCCCGCCGACACCGGCACGAAGGTCCATTGGCTAGCCGACGTTACGGAATTAACGGGCCTGCTGAAACTCGTGCCGAAAGGGTTGATCACCTCTTCGGCCAGCAAGATTATCGAAGAGACGTGGAGTGAGATTGAGAAGAAGCTACAGGGGGCGTGAAACGCCGGTCCGATCCATTCTGTTCAGTTTTTGTCTTGCCACCGTATTACTTCGGGCTGCGGCGAAGCATAACAAGCGGGTCGAACGTTTTCGCAATGACCGACCGTCGTTGCTCCTTTTACCGTGGCTTGGGATCTGAACCGTCGATGCCACCCCTCAGGCCCATCACATTCATTCGTTCGTAGTGACCCGCTTTAGCGGGTCCGGACCTGCTGTCACGACGAACGAAGCAGTTAGCTTCACTCAAACGCCACGAGTTTCTTCGCCTAAAGGAACTACTCGTCATCGCTCGCCCCGTCCTGATAGTTGATTATGGCGCCGCTCGGGCTGCCGTAGGAGTTGCCGTTCCCCCGACGTAACTGGGAGCGAACCGCATCTTCGTAGCAGAGCGTGCAGTATCGGCTAGTTTTCATTTTTCGGAAACTGCGAGGATTCGTATCAATGGCCTCTTTTGCGGAGAGGACCTTTCGGCAGTCGCGGCAACGGAAAAACTTCGGACGCAACTGATCGAAAATGGCGATCCAAGCCGCATCGAGCGTTTTGCTGAGCTTAGTCAATCGGGCACGAAGCCCGCGAATCTTGGGCTCAGCGGATAGATTGTTTGCGGCAACGGCAACCATTAGCTTCTGTAGTTCGCCATCAATGCGCAGATACTCGCTGCGTGGCGCATCGCCTCGCTCCTCCAGCCAATCGGCGTAAACTAGCCGGAAAAACTGATCCTCAGGGTTTGCCCTGATTCCATCAAGAAAAAGAGTTTCTTCATCCATTCGAATCATCGCCGCGCGGTTTGCCGATTACAACTCGGAGCGAAGAAAGAACGTCTACGTCAAAGGAACTTCAATTAATGTTTAGAAAACACAACGATGTTTGTCAGCGCTCGTTACACGGGCTGAACATGGTGGTAGCATGGACAGGTGCCCGCCACATCGAGAGCCTGCTGATCGCCAACAATCTGCCATTCGCGGACCCGGTGCAGAACTTTCCGGGTAAGCGGATGACAGCGGCCTTACTCTGGATCGGCTCACCCATCGCCGTCATCCCGGCACGCCGGGAAGCGGCGATAAGTAGCGCTTCCGGAAGTCGATGAAAGCGACGAAGAACGGCAAGTCAAGCCAGTGATTCCAGGAGGCGCAACGATGGCTTCCCTTGGAGCGAAAGGTACGACGGGTGCCGAAGGACGAGAAACCAAGCGACCAAGCGACGACATGGAGAACCGCGCTTGCCGCCCGCTTGAGGTGGGAGCCGGGCTGACGTTCGTCGAGTGCGGAGGGCGTCCCACCTGACAACAACCACGCCGAACGCGAGATCCGACCGGCGGTCCTCATGCGCAAGGCCAGTTACGGAAACCAAAGCGAACGCGGCGTCCAGACACGTGCCGTGCTGATGAGGATCTACCGAACACTCAAAAAATGCGGCCTCGAACCACTCCAAACAACCCTCGACGCCCTCCGCACCTATATCACCACCGGCCAACTGCCGCCTCTGCCGCTAAAATCTGTTTCAGAGGGCTGAAGAGTTACCCCTTTTTACTCCGCGATCCTACTTCCCTTCGATGGCAACCCGAGCCTGCGTCTTCAGGCTCGCGAAGCGCGGCTGCCAGTCGCCGGCCGCCACTTCCCGCAACAAATCCTGGCTACGGGCGATCTCGCCCCGGCGTTCTAGCAGCTTGGCCCGATCCCACAGAATCTGGGCGTTGGTCGGCTCGGCCTGGAACGCGGCCTCATAACAACGATCGGCCAGCGGCAGATTCCCTTCCCGCGTTGCCGACACCGCCAGCGACAGCCAGGGGGCGGACTCGTTCGGCTTCAGGGCCAACGGCGTGGTGACGAAATCCCAGGCGAGAGCCTCGGCCTCGCTGCCGCCGACCAAACGCAAAATGCGTGCGGCTTGATTGCAAGATTCGGTCGCCTCCGGATCAAGCCGTCGCCAGCGATCGGCGAGGCGGACCGTCCGGGCCGCGAGATCAGCCGGCACAGGCGCCTTGAGGCTGATCGCGGCCTCGGCTTGCCATTCGAAATGGCTGAGCATCGCCCCGTAGTCGCGGCGGATCGGCTCGATGGAGAACACCTCGGGCAACCGGGCGAACTCGAGATCGAGCGCCTTGTCCAGACACTCAAAACGGCGGTTGCGGTCATCGCGCCGCTCGGCGATGCGGGACGCCAACCGCCAGATCTTTGGCTGTTTCCGCAAACGTTCGTCATTTAACAATTCACTCACCAGCCGATCGGCATGCTCGTCTTGCTCGATCGACCAGAGGTACTCGATCGCCGCCAACGTGACGGCCACGCGTTCGGCGTCGTCCTTTGGATTATTCAGAGCGAGTTCCAACAGTTCATCCGCGAGTGGCTGATCATTCAATTGACGGCATTGCCAAGCGAGTTGCACGATGATCGGCCGGTGTTTCGTCTTCAAACAAGCCTGGGCGGCATCGACCATCAGCTTCCGCCATGCCGTGCTGCCCTTCTCGTCAACAAAGGCGGAGCGGAAGCGGGTGTCGATCGGCGGCAACGCGCCCTTAGCGAAGGTTTCCTGGAAAAGCTTGGTGAAGAGATCGCGGGCCTCGGCCTTCTTGCCGGCTTCAGCGAGATGGGCTGCCTGCTCGTAGCGAGCCTGGTAAGGTCGAGGCGACCTCTCGGCCAGAACGCCCCAGGCGTCGGCGATCTGTTGATGGAATTGCGGTTGAGTGGCACGGTTGCTCATCAGATCGAGCGCGCACCACCCCCACACACTGTCCGCATGTTGGTGAACGAAAGCGAGGGTGCGTTCGCGTTCGGCCGGTCGATGACCGAAGACCGCATCCGTGACGGGGCTGCCTTGCCAGCGCGACACGATCGAGCGATAGACGAGCAGGTTGCTGAGGAAATCGGTCGCGGGGGCTGAGCCGGGGAGCAGGCCGAAGCGCTCTTGCCAGTGGAGCATCTGGTGGTCGAAGGCAAGTGCGAGATAACGCGCGAGCGGCGTCACTTCGTCCTTCTCGGCCTGATCTTTCAGGAGGGTCCGGAACGATTGGCCGCGCCAGGCCGACTCGTTGATCGAGATCATCAGCGTGTGGAAGCCGATGCGGCGGTCGCCTTGCTCCGCGAAGCAGTACTTCCAGATGTCGCGAACACGATCGTACTGGTTGTGGCCGAATTCGCAGGCCAACAGTTCAAGAGCGGCTTCGGGCTTGAGGAACTCGAACCAGCTATTGCGGAAGTCGAACAGGCCGCGCTGCGGGTCGAGCCGATACTTGCGGTATACGGTCTCGCGGTTCCGCAACGGCAACGGCAGAACGACGAGAGCAGATGTATCGGGAGCGAGATCCGGAGCGATGCCGGCGATCCGTTTCTGTTTTTCGCGAGCGATCTCTTTGCCTTTCGCATCCGCGAGCTTGATGCCCGTGGCGTCATAACTTTCGCGGGCGAGTTCTTCGTTGGTCGGCTTCAACACCCATTTGCGTGAAACAAGCCGGTCCCCCGAGAAGAGGAGGTGAACTTCGATCCACGACTGAGCTTCTTTCGAAGCGTCGGTCGTGACCGTCATCAGCGGGCTGATGACGACGGTGTCCGCATTGAGAAGTTTAACGTCCGCGCCCCAGGTGAAGTCGTCGGCCGGTGGCAGCATGTCGGGAAGCAGGTCGCTCAGGCTGGCTCGGTGAAAACGGCTGACGGTGCGCTTCGCCCCGATGCCAAGTTCCGGGTAGAGGTGCCAGAGCGTCGTGCCGTCGCAGACGACATGTTCGATCAGCCCGAGCGGGAGTTTGCGTTCGTAGGAGTAGCGCCCCTGACCGTCGAAGTGAAAGATATATTGGGAGCCCATCGCGTCGCGGAGGACGAGGCCTCGCCAGGTGGCGGTGCGGGCTTCCTCGATGCGTTTGCGGGCGGCGGGATCGATCGAGCCCTTGCGAAGACCGGAACGCGGAGCGGCCTCGGCTTCGATAATGGCCTGGACATCGGCCCGGCTGGAACTCATCCCCGGAGCATAGGAAACCAAGTCGTTGAAGACGCGAGTGTTCGTGAAAGCCGTGGTTTTCCCGTAGTAACTCGGGCCATGCGTGTGGTCACTCAGCATTGAATCGCCCCCAGCACGAAGGAGGGTCTGACGGGTGGCGCCGGAACGGCCAGTTAACGCCGGCCCATCGTAGCCGTCGAAGTCTTTGATTTTACGGAGATTTTTGACCACCACGAATCGGTCGCCACTCGTGGGAGTCGGAGCATCGCGTTGGTCCTCGCCATCACGTAATAAACTTGCACTTGTTGATGTAGCCGTCGCTGCCAGGGCCATATAGCGATTGCGGGAACGCCCCCTTTCGAACTCGGCATCCTCAAACATTAAGAGATCAGCAGGAGACGGAAACGGATCATGTACAGGTGATGCCTTGCCGGTCGGATGATCTACCCCCATGTCTTCGGCGGCGTCGCGGCGACGCTCTCCGTCACGCTCGACGGCCTTTCGCAATAGCTCCTTACGATCGCCCAGGATCGTGACGTCACCGACACGAAGTGGTTCGCCATTCATTCCACTCCATCCTCGCAAACCTTTGGCCAACAAGTCGCTGTCGGAATCGGAATCTCTGCCCAATTCACTCCATCCACGGACGACACCCAGGTTTAGCGACTCCTGAATGTCGGAGGCCCCTCGATAGGTTCGGCCAGCCGTCAGGACCACCTCGTTGTTTTGATTCCCACCGGGCGTCGCCAGGTATTGCGGCGGCGTTCGCGTCATGATCGAATTCAGCACCACGTTTTCGTGCGGTTTCCGATTCACAAACTCCGGCGCGTTCTGCGGCAACGGCAGATTCACGTCGGGGATGAAGACTGTCTTGATCCGCGGCGGGCAACCGTACATCGCCCAGTGGTCCTTGCGGCCGCGATCGACCTTGAATTCCTTGTACATCTCATCGTTGTCGAGTACGAGGAGCGACGTGAATGGCGTCATCACGTACATGGCCTTGCTCAATTCGATGATCTGCTCGCGATGCGCTCCGGCATCTTCAGCCAGCAGCCGATCGATCTCCAGCTTCGCCCAGGTGCGCGGCAGGTAATCGGCCTTCGGGGCGACATCGGCGAGCGCCAGTTGCTTCTCGAACGAAACGCCGTTCACCGTGCCGCGAACGGTCAGTTCCTTCGGCATCTCGCCATCCACGCGTGCCACGGCGGCAAGTTCTTCACCCTGCGAAAGGCTGTTGGTGAAGGGTAAGAAGCGAACCTCCGAGCCCGCGATAGCTGGCGTGTGCAAGGTGATGTTGAGCAAGCGAGAGGTGTTGAGCGTCGACGCCAGTTCGAAGCCGCGCCAGGCAATCGGCTCGTCAGGATTGATTGAGGTGAAGTAGCCGCCCGACTTCTCGGCCGCGACCTTCATGAAGGCGGGCGAGAAGCGTTTGCCGACGGCGACGCCCACATATCGGCAGCCTTCGGGCACCTTGGCGACAAGTTTATCGGCCCGTTGTTCCCCCAGTGAGGCGATGCCGCCGCCAAGATGCACGAGGTGCGGGTTCGTCGCGGTGCGCACATAGGGCGTCGCGGCCTCCAAAGCCTGTTCCAGATTCAGCGCCCCGATCAGGTGGGTGCGTTCGAGGAACTCGATCGCCTGCTTCACGTTGTCGGCCGTCGCCTTGCGTGGATTGAAGTCGAACTGACGCACGCGCGTGCCGGCCGTCAGAATCACGAAGGTGTCGTCATGTTCCGCCTGCCCGAGCAGGGAGCGAGCAACTTCCACCTGGGCGCGGGCGACGAGCGGATCCCGAGCGCCCGAGGATTCAAACAAGATGACCCAATCACGGCGTTCCCGCTTCGGCAGATTCGCCAGTTCGGGCCGGTAACGGAGCATGACGTATTTCGACCCTTCATGCTCGGCCGACGACCAGCGGACTTGATCACCCGATCGATTCTGATTATCCGTGAGTTCGAGAACGACGTCGCGGTCAGCCTTGATGAGTTCGGCCTGATCGGTCAGCAGCAAGTCGCCATCGACGCGCTCGACCTTCATGTTCGGATGCGACGGTGTTTCGTGGGAAAGATCGGCCCCGCCCTTCACCCGCGCCGCGAACGACCACTTCTTGACGAGGTTCAGCGTGTGCCCGGCCGGGAAGCGGTAACTCGTCCGTCCGTAGTCGACGGGAAGTTTTTGCGAATAACTCAGGATGAGCCGTTTCTCCTGACGTGCTTCGAGCGGGAAGACACGCATCTTGAATAGGCTGCCGTCGACCCATTCGAGAAGGGCCGGGTCGCGGCGGGCGTGGCGAATGCGTTCGTACGTCTGCCGGGCGTAGTCACGCTCGGCCATGCCGCCTTCCATCAGGTTGGCGTTCTCGCCGTCGGTCACGTACATCGCCAGGCGGGAGAGCGACGCGTCGGGCGGCAGCGGGAAGTAAAAGGTCCCTTCCATCTGCTGGTTTTCGTGATTGAAGTAGGTTTGGTCGATCGTGGTGCGGGCGAAGCCGTCCTCGATGTGAACATCAACGTGCATCTTCACGAGCGAGAGCTTGGCTTCTTGACCGTAGGGATCGACGGCCACCAGGGCGCCGCCGTTGAATTGCCCGGCAGGCACCAGCGGAGTGGCCGCCGCGATCATTAGATCACGCGTCCATTCCAGTTCGTGCGAAGCCCGGCGAGCGGGGGTCGGGTCGCCGAGCTTCTTTTCATCGGCTTTCAGTTCCTGCCCGGCGGAGACCGAACGCACGCCATCGACGTTGACATTCCCTTGGGTCACGACCACCGAGACTTCCTTGGCGTCCGCTTCGACGGCGAACTTGGTGCCGACGGCGGTTACTTGGCGCTGGGGTGTTTCGACGACGAAAGGACTCAAGCCCTCTTTCGCGTCGGCCGGTTGCGCTTCCAGAAAGATCTGACCGCTTTTGAGATCCACCTGACGCAGGGAGGTGACCGTCAACTCCGTTTGTTGATTCAGATAGACCGTCGAACCATCCGGAAGCGCCAGCCGTTTTTTCTCGCCGGTCTTGGTCACGACCGTCTCGCCAATCTTGGCTTGGACGACGGGCGGCGCGGCCGGCAGGGGCCGCGCGGTTTGGAGGTCCGGCAGGTTGGCGAGTGCGATGGTTTTCTCAACCGACGCGACTTGCTCCGGTCCGTGGCTCCGCTTCTTCGGCATCAACCACCAGAAGAGAACGGCAACCAACATAGAAAGGATGATCACGCGCGGCCAGGCGGTCCGCCGCGTGCTTCCGCGGCGGATATCCGCGACCTGAGCGTACACCGGTTCCGCAACCGGCATGGGCGGCGCCGGCGAGAGATGCGCGACGACACGTTCCACCGTGATCGCGGCCGCCTCGCGTCGAGGTTCAAACGCCTGCCGGATTTCTTGATCCTGGCTGCGAAACGCCTCGGCGAAGATGCGGCCCTCGGGATTCTTGTTCAACCAGGCTTCGAGAGCCTTTTCTTTCTTCGGATCGAGTTCGCCGTCGAGTCGGGCGGACAACAACTGGATGGCTTCTTCCTGGTTCATGTCAGTTCACTCCGGCAGTCGGATAAGCGGCCGCGCAAGATCTCGCGAGCCTGGGTCAGGCGGGCGTTGATCGTGGCGGTGGAGACGCCCAAAAGGGCGGCCAGATCGCGGTAAGAATGATCGTCGTAGTAGTAGAGCATCACCACTTGGCGGTGGGTCTCGGGCAGGGCTTCAATCTCGGTCAAAATGCGGCGGCGTTCGTCGGCGAGGTAGACCGTCTCGGCCTGCCCGCCTGGCATCTCGTGATCGACGGATTGGTCTTTCCCGAGCGTGCTGAAGATGACGGTGCTGCGATCCTTCGCTTTCAACCAATCGAGCGAGGCGCGGACGGCGATGCCCATGAGCCAGCTACCGGCCTTGGCGGGGTCGGAAAGCGTGGCCAGGGCGCGGAAACCGCGCAAGAAGGTCTCCTGGGCCAGGTCGTCGGCCACGTCGGCTCGCTGAACGCGGGAGTGGCAAATGGCCGTGATCCGCGGGGACCAGCGGCGGGCCAGTTCCGCGAACGCCTCCTTGCGGCCAGCAAGAGTCTGGCGCACCAGTTCGGCGTCTTCCATCCGTGCTCCTTCATCGAATCGCCATCGCGAAGGCGTCTAATAGAGAGTAGATCGAGTCACCGATGTTAATAGGGGATTTTGGGAAATGGAGTACCGGGTGAACGGTTTTTCAGATGTCCGCGGATTCGCCCCGATCGAGCCAGAATCATCCGCGCGACGATTTCCTCGTTGCGGCCCAATCTTACGACAGAGAAAGTTTGAGCCTGCCACGGCATTCCCGGCGGCTTTCATCAACATGGCGCAGGGCCGCGGTCATTTCATAAAGAACTTTTCCTTTCGCGATGATCTCACGTAGGAACCAATTATCGTCTTTCAAACCTCGCTCAATCTGCCAGGGAGTGCGCACAATCAGGTCGAGCGAAAACAGTTGCTCGAATTCCAGGCAGATGCGAATGGATTGATCGATCGCGTTTCTGATGCATAACGGTACGGCTGCACGTATCGGGGAGTGGTGTCCTTTTTGGCCATGGTGTCATTCTACAGCAAATCAGGTCGTCCGACGCCGCGTTCGGTGATTGAATTGGAAGCGTCCGCGGGTACGTTGAATAATGACGGCATGTCAGCGGGAGCGACCTTCTATCAAGGAGCATCGTCATGGATCGAAAGCAAATGTTGGCAATGATCGGAACTCTGGCGGGGATTTGGTTCGCCCGCCGGAATTCACCGATGGTCGGATCGAAGTGATGATATCGTGAGAGGAAACTCCATGAGCCGATTGTTCATGGAAGGAGAATCTCACGCCGCGGACGTTTGCAGCATCTCCTCGAAGCTCTTAGGAGCGATGACGCCGAATTCATCCAGCTGAAGACGAGTGGCAGCCATGACATAGTCGGGCACGATTTCATTCGGTTTGTGAAGGCGGACGATCACCAAGGCGCCCGTCGGTGCGTGATTGTAGCCGACTCCCGTGTCGGGCACCACCTTCTTGACGAAACCAAGCTCCTTGAGGACGGCCTCCAGTCGACCGTAGGTAATGCGGTTACTCGTCTTCATGTTGAATACCTTTCATCTTGTCCACGATTGCCTGTCCGAATGCTCGGATGCGATTCATCGCTGTCGGATCGAATATCTGGCTCGAAGGAATTCGTATGGTTAATCGCTCGGAGCCTCTGGCCGCCTGAAACCGACGAACACCCTTGAACGTGGCCTGCACGTACAACCAATAGGCACGATCATTCAAGGCATCATACACGATTAAAAAAACCGGCAGCGTTTCCACAAGCCATGTCCGCAAATGCGCTCGTTCGATTCGGCAGGTGACGAAACGGCCTCCCGACACCATGCTCAGATGATCGGTGGCCTTCACTTGTATGAACATCTTGCCACCGTCTGGTTCGCCCTCTTCAGTGTAGGTTGATAATAACAGATCCAGCCCATAGTCGTGAACCCAACGTTCGACGGTATTCCCGGATAAGAAGACCTGCCGCTCGACAAAGTTCACGCCCAAATCGGCAATGATGTGTTCACGCGTTCGGCGTTTGCGGGGTGAACTCGGGCGCGGCATTCGAGGCTCCCGTCAAGTAATTGGTGAAGTGAAGTCGCGTTCGACACACCCGTTCGGACAGTGTTACCGTCTACGCTATTGCCTCACCTGCATCTACCACCCAACTTGGACTCGGATGAGACATGGTTCAAACATGAACGCTTCCCCCTTCATTTCCCCCCATTTTCCCTCAAGCTGGGCAAACTTTTCCGCCGATAACGATTATGCCGACGCCTCTGGCTCTGCCTGGACAAGGTACGCGATGCGTTCACTCTCGATTCGACATCTCGGATTGGTCTGCCTCTTGCTTTTCACGCTGGGGGCTTCTGGTTGTACGCGCAAGTTCTATCGTAAACGGACCGACGACGACGTTGTTGGCCTGCTGACGCAGAAGAATCAGTTTCCGCAGTGGGGCATCGAGAACTGGCACATCTATCCCGATCCGCGCTCGCGGTTTGCGGATCTCAGCAATCCCGATCGCCCGCCGAAGCCGCCAGATGATCTGGCCGCCTACTTGCTGTCGCCTGATCCCCAGCCGCGAGGGCCCAAGAAAACGGCCTTGATGGAGGGCAACGGCTACATGTCGTATCTCGAAAACTGGGATGCCGAGAACCGCGCCCTGCGCGCGGCCCGCAAGCCAGTCGTCCGCGCCCAGTCGCCGCCCGATGTCGCGGAAGATCCAACGGCCTCGGTCTCCTACGATCGCACGCTGAAAACGAACGAACAACCGTATCTCATCAAGCTCGAACAGGCCACGCAACTGTCGCTTTTCAACAGCCGTGAGTATCAGGATCGGCGCGAGGACCTCTACGCCTCGGCGTTGCCCGTCACCGTCGAGCGATTCTCATTCGTGGCTCAGTTCTTCGCCACCGAACGGGCCGTGCGGGAAGTGACCGGTTCGAAAACGAGCGACGGCGCGGGCAAGCGCTGGAAACTCGATTCCGATGGCGGCTTTACCAAACTGTTTCCGTCGGGTGCCCTCCTGCTAGTTCGCCTGGCGAATAGGCTCGTCGTTGAACTGGGGAATAATGGCAAACCGACGGTGAGCCTCTCGAACTTCACGGCGGAACTCACGCAGCCACTTCTGCAGGGCGGCGGCTACGCCTTTACCATGGAATCGCTCACACAGGCCGAGCGGAATCTCCTCTATGCGGTCCGCTCCTACGCTCGCTTCCGGTCGGTTTACTACACCTATCTCGCGGGGGGGAACGACAATCTCTTCAACTCGCCCTACAGTTTCGCGGGCCTTAGCCTGCGCGGCATCGGGCCGACCTTGTCCGCGCCCGGGCAAGGGTTTTACCCTACCTTGCTGCTGAATTACCTGACGCGGAACGAGGAATCCAACATCGCCGGCCTCGAACGTTACTGGCGAACCTACCAGGCCTTCGAGGAAGGCGGCGACGTCTCCCGCCTTCAGGTTGACCAGGTCGAGCAGCAACTCCTGACGGGCCGCAGCCGGTTGCTGCAACGCCGGCTCGATCAGCAAAACGCCCTTGATTCTTTCAAGATTCAACTCGGTCTGCCGACTCCGCTGCCGCTCGAACTTGATGATTCACCGATGCAACCGCTCTCGGAGCATCTATCGCGTTACACAACGGTGCGGGAAGAGTTCGACGCCATTCGCAAGGCCGCGGGAGAAGAACTCGACAACGCCCGCCGGCCGTTCCTGATGATCGGCGGCGGACTGCTGTCAGTCGTGCCCATTGATGTGCCGTTGCGCCCGCGGGTTCGTGATTTCTTCAGCAACTCCAAGGCAGTTCGCGGCACCCGCTTCCAGAAGTCCATCCTGGATAATTGGCGGCGCTGGGAAGGGATGGACGATGCGGGCATCAAAGCCGAACTTCAGAGACTGAGCGACGCGGAACGAGCTCTGCTCGAGCGGAAAGCTGTCTTGGAAGTGGACAACAAGCGAGTCACACCCCAAGAAGAAACGCAACTGATGCGCTATCGTTCCGACATCAATCTCGGCCGGTTCGAGCAAGCCATGCGAGCGTACGAACGGAAGCCGTGGTTGAAGGAACCGCTGGGCCGGATGGTGCGTGAACAGGCGAACAAGTACCGGGAAGCCGTCAATTACTTCATCCAGGTGATCGGTGAAGCCCGCGAGGAACGGCTGAACCGGGTGCGGTTGGCCTGGCCGGAATTGCCGGCCGTAGCGGTTGACGGGGTGGACCTCCTGCGCGACGACATGGACAAGGCCCAAATGGTAGCGGCACGGACGGCACTCGGCAACCGATTAGAATTGATGAACGCCCGTGCTCAACTGGTCGATGCCTGGCGATTAATCGCGGTTCGGGCAAATTCCTTGATGGGAGTGCTCAATGTCGGGTATCATTATGATACTGCCTCGCCGAACGGAGCGAACCAACCCCTGAACCTGGGAGGTGGCCGTGATCGACACCAACTGGTGTTGAACGGCGAGTTGCCCCTGGTTCGTCAGGTCGAACGGAATGACTATCGAGTAAGCCTGATCTCCTTTCAGCGTCAACGGCGGTCGTTGATGGCGAACGAAGATTTTGTTTTGAATGATGTGCGTTCGGGCTTGCGAAACCTACGCGTGTTGGCGGAGAATTATAAGATTCAACAGAGGGCCGTCGAAGTCGCTTACGCCCAGGTGGAAAACTCTCTCGACGTGCTTCAGTCTCCCCCCGACCCCCGCAATGCAGGCGGAGGTCAGACCGCCGGTAACGCCGCCGCCTTGACCCAGCAGTTGCTCAACGCCCAGAGTTCGTTGCTTCAGGCCCAAAACTCGTTGTATACGGTGTGGATCAGTTACATGATCGCCCGCATGCAGTTTTACCGCGATCTCGAACTTCTCTCCATCGATCCGCGCGGAGTATGGCTTGATGAATACGCTCCCGACAGCGCCCACCGAAACGAATCACTCGAAGATCGAGTCGAGCCTCAACGGCTTCCCGAGCTCGGGCCGCCCCTTAGAGTCGATCCCGCCGCTGAACAACCCGGACTCCGACGAATTGGAGCCCCGGATGAACTTCGCTGGGAGCGAGCACGCCCCTAAATCCCGGGGCGGCTGGTTGATCGTCTCCATCCTGATCCTGGGCGTCCTGGTCGGCGGCGGCACCTATTTGCTCAGCGGCGAGAAAACGAACAAGGCCGACCTACTCTTCCACACCGTCAAATACGAAGATCTTGATCTCACCGTCATCGAGCGCGGCACCCTCGAATCGTCACGCAATCTCGACGTCACTTGCCAGGTGAAGGCAAGCAAGGGCGGCAACTTCTCCACCATCATTACATGGATCATCGAAGACGGCACGTACGTGAAGAAGGGCCAACATATCGCCACGCTGGACGATGCCGCGCTCGAAGATCAAGAACGAACGCAACGGATTGCCCTGTCGATCGCCCAATCCGCTCACACCAAGGCCCGGTCCGACCTCAAGAGCATCATGAAGGAAATCGACGAAGCCCTGCTCAAGGCCGTCAACATGCTCCGCGGCTCGGAGCTCGATCTGGAAAAATACCTCGGCGTCACGCGCGGAACCTTGGCCAAGATGGAATACACGGCCCGCAAGGAATTCCTGGCCGAGATGGAGAAAGATTTCGAATCGTTCCTTGTCCGGCTCACCAAGGAACAACCCAAATTCGAAGGCGAATTCCGCCAATTGCTCGATGACGTCAACGGCCGGATCGAACTGGCGGAGGCCGAGCACGAACAGTGGAAAGACAAGGCGGCCTACTCGCAGCGGATGGTCATCAAGGGTTATGTCACTCAAAGCCAGGCCCAGGCCGACGAATCACGCCTCAACAGCGCCACGGAGACCTTGAAGAAACTACGGACGGAACGAAGGCTCCTGATCGCGTTCACCGCGCAGAAGGCCGTCCAGAACTATTGCAGCCTGCTCAAAGAAGCGGAACTCGCCCTCGAACGCACTCTCATTCAGAATGACGCCAAGGACGAGCAAGCTCGTTCGGAACTCTCCACCAAGAAGCTCATCGAAGAACAGGAACAGGGCAAGTTTAACGAAATCGTCAAGCAGATCAAACTCTGCCGCATCTATGCCCCTCAAGACGGACTCGTCGTCTATTACCAGAGCGAACAGAGTCGTTTCGGCGGCGGTTCCCAGCAATCGATCATCGCTCAGGGCGAACCAGTCCGGGAGAACCAAAAGCTGTTGCGCATACCCGACCTGCGAAAAATGCAAGTTGTCGCCCGCGTTCACGAAGCCATGATCTCGCGCATCAACCCCGATGTACAAACGCCGACCGGCTTCACCGATGCCTATCGAGCGGCTACCATGTTCAAGTGGAACACGCTTCCCCAACTCGTCATGCTCAATTCGGAAATATTTGAAGACGTGAAGTCTCACTACCACGATCGCGACAGCATTCTCGCCTCGAAAGGACATTTCGCCTCCATTCGCGTCGACGCATTTAACGATCGAGTCCTGAAAGGCCGGGTCCGCACGAAGGCAATCGTCGCCTCGCAAGATTATTTCTCGTCTGACGTGAAGGTCTACAGTACCGTCGTCTCGATTGACGACCGCCTCGAAGGCCTTCGCCCCGGCATGAGCGCGGAGGTGACCATCCAGATTGAGAAACCGCGAGAGGGCGTTCTCGCCATTCCCGTTCAGTCGATCGTGGGCGGAGCCGAGCTGGGCGATGAGCGCACCGTCTATGTGATGACAGACAACGGCCCCGCCCCGCGTCAAATCAAGCTCGGTCTTTTCAATGAGCGGATGGCCGAGGTCCTGAGCGGCCTTCAGCTCGACGAACGCGTCATTACCAATCCGAAGGTGCTGCCCAGCGAGCAGGCCAAAGGGAGCGACCCCGCCCCTGACACAGCCAAGGGCGGCAAGGGGAAGGGCAAGGGCGGCCCGAAGGCAAAGACCGACGCCGCCCCGAAACCGTAATTTTCCGTCATGCCTGCCATTGTCCGCATCAACACCCTGGTCAAGAACTACTACCTTTCGAGCGTCACGGTCAATGTCCTCAAAGGGCTTGACCTGACGATCGAAGAGGGAGATTTCGTCGCACTGATGGGGCCGTCCGGTTCCGGCAAGTCGACGCTTCTCAACATCCTCGGCTGTCTCGATCGTCCCACTTCGGGCCAATACGTTCTCGGCAACGTCGATGTCTCAAAAATGTCCGATGATTCGCTGTCGGATGTCCGCAGCCGTTATCTGGGCTTCATTTTCCAGTCCTACAATTTGTTGCCGCAATACACGGTCGTGGAGAACATCGAGATCCCTCTCCTATACCAGGGCAATCGGCTCGATGACCGAACTCGTGCTCGTTGTACCGCCCTTGCCGAGATGGTCGGTCTCGCCGATCGGCTCGATCACCGTCCGTTGCAACTCTCCGGCGGCCAGCAGCAGCGTGTCGCCATCGCCCGAGCACTCGTCAACGATCCACATGTCATCCTGGGCGATGAACCGACCGGCAATCTCGATTCACGCACGTCGATCGAGATTATGGAAATGCTCACGGAGCTCAACAAGGCCGGCAAGACCATCATTATGGTGACCCACGAAAACGACATCGCCGAGTGGGCGCGGCGCGTCATTCGCCTTCGCGACGGCGTGATCGAATCCGATGTTCGCAATGCGAAATGACGGACTCTCTTGGCTATGCATTTCGCCCTGACTTCGTGCGTTGCAGCCTTCTTTATTCCAGAAGATCGGCGCGAGGCCAAGGGTTTCTTGCTCCATGATCAAACAAGTCAGGTTGTGGGCGGTTATACCGCTCGCGGCCTAAATTGAGACATCGAGCCGACGGGGAGCCCGCGGCGCAAGCAAGGGAACGCAAGACCCTTGCTTGCGCTGCGGGCTCCCTGCAGGATGTAGTTCGAACGCTTGTGGTAGCAGTACAGGTACTCGTCACGTTTGAAGCAGAAGAATCGGCCGTCTTCCTGACCAGCGATGCGAATGGCGGGTGATCCGCTGACTTCTTTTCGAGAATCCTCATGGCCACGACGCAGGTCGTCTTCACGCCGATCGAGCAATGTGCCTTGACCGAGAACGACGGGACGAAAAGCCCCAGTAAACCTTGAAAACCGCCGCGAAGATCAAATTTGACTTGAAGCGTCTGAGAGGTTTCTCATTGTTGAGCCCGGAATGGTTTGTCGCCCACCTATCTGTATTGACTTGCCATGTCTTGCCGGTAAAATATCAATCCTAATAGACATCCCCTCACTTTTTTCTGATATTCAGCAGCCGCAATAGGTTACGCGCGTCTACGGTGAAAGAGGGTGGTTATCAAATTTGGAGTCGTGACACGGCGGCAAACATCGTATACCAGTTCGCATACAAGCGAGTCTCAGCGGTCAATCGCGTGGTTGAAAAATGGAAAGCAGACCACGTTGAAGCTCAGGCAGTAATGGATGTTGAACAGCAGGTGGCCGAAGTAACCGGACTGCTCGATTCAGTAAGAAGACTTGCCAATTTGTACTGGGACGGAATTCAGCCGAATAGCCCAGACGACGATAAAGAGTCTGCTCACCACGTCGGCGGTCTCATGCACATCGTCCTCGCAGCTTTCGACATAGTAAGGGCTCGGGTTAATCTGTACGTAGCCAAAGGCTTCGTCATCGATAACGCCAAAGCTTTAGATCGAGCCAATGAAGACCTTCGATCTCTGTACGCTGACTTTGCAAAGAAGTGGCTTTTGCCCACCAAGGATACGGTGGAATCAGCTCTGAAGGCTGTCAAAGCTGGGAAATGCCGAGTGCTCTAATTATTCCGGGAAGCCCACGGTGCAAGACGCATATACGATCTGCATTCCCGAGCCAATCGATCAGAAATTGTCGGCGTGGGACATACCTGATGATATTCGTCTTTCGATGGAAGATCGGCTTCGTACCGAACTAATGCACCCTATTGGCAAACTGCGTCCATGCAGGGCGCCATGGGGCGAGCGACTTAATATTTTTTCACATTCACGATTCCTGACAAGCAACCTCATCTCAGGCACATTTTTCAATTTCATGCAGTGTACTCTGACGACGAAAAATCCATCGTGTTAGCCGACTGCGGGCACATACTATTCAACGAAAAACCAGACCCGCGATAGTGGTCGAATTCAGTAACATCGGCCGTCAAGTCGGTAATCCGGACGACTAATCGCCCAGAACCAATTGCGTATCAGCCGTCCGAATTACGTTGCACCGGGCAATTGCGTTGTAAAGCCGCGTTTCTTGGCGATTTCTCCACAACTCCCTGCCCCTCTTTTCCTCTCCCTGACGCTGAGTCTTGTGTAGTCAACCCCGATGGGGCAACCGGAAAACTCAACCGAAGACAGTGGAGAATCATCATGGTTACTCGAAAAATCATCGCCGTCTTGCTGTTCGCCTGCTGCATGCCGATTGCCGTGCAGGCCCAAGAGCGAGAACTGCTCCCCATGCCGCGAGGGATGGACGAAGTCGTGAACCACCGGCCCCCAGGTCCCGAATCGCAGATCAAACTGGCGAATTCCGAAGCGTCGGTCTTCGGCCTCAAACTGGCCTTTGAAGGCGACCTGTACAACCTGAAGGGGCGTTCCTGCCAGTTCGTCGCCATGTTCTGCGACGAGCACGGCAAGCCGATTGGCAGCCTCCGCGAGCAGTTCATTCTCTGCAAGTTGAATATCGATCCAAAGGACGACGCCTACCGCGTCGGCCTCGTCTCGCTCAATCTCTCGGAAGGCACGATCCGCGAGATCTATGGCGAGGAAGTGAAGACGGTCTACATCCTGTACGGGGTCTACGACCGCGGCCTGAACAAGGACACGCAACCGACGAAGGTCGTGCCCATCTCGCTGAAGTACAAGCCGAAGCCGCCGATCGATGTCAGCGACGACTGAGATGAAGGCGACTCGATTCCCAAACCCGAAAATCAAGCTGTGACAAAGAACTAGTTCGACCATGAATCAAGATACTGCTTGAGGACCGGCGTCTCGATCGCTTGCTGGGCGAGGAACTGCCGGCTCTGTTCGACGATGGCCGCTTCTCGTTCGAGCGTCAATTCGCCCGTCATGACGCGTGTGCGCAGAAAGATGAAATACGTGTCGAGCGTGTCGCACAGGCAGTAGTCGTTGATGTCCTGGTAACGGCCTTCGCGATACATCTGTAAGACCTGATCGCCGGCGACGTCCATCTTCCCAGGCAGGCCGAGCATCTTGGCGAGCACGTTGAGGCCGCCGACAAGCCGATAAGCTCCGAAATTGGTCAGCCAGTCCATTAAGTCGATGGAGCCGGAGAAGCGGTTGCGGCTTTTCTGAAAATAATTCAGGCCGCTGCATCCGTGACGAAGGGCCGCGAGTTCGAGCATCGGCATGTCGAAGCCGCGACCGTTGAAGGTGACCAGTTTCGCGTTGTAGCGTTCCAGGCCGAGCCAGAACTGGCGAACGATCTCCTCGGGCCGGAAGCGGGGCGTGTCCAGACAGGTGATCTTGGTGAGGGTATAGTCGCGAGCCACGCGGGCCACGCAGACGGCCACGGGGATTTGGAACGGCACCGGGATAAAATCGGAACCGGTAAATGAACTCTCGCGGGCCTCGTTGCGAGCCCGTTCGATCGCCTCTTCATCGCTGATTTGCTGGTCCGGATACTTGGTGAGACGGAGCAATCGGCCGTCCGGGATGCTCTCCGTGTCCACAATGAGGTAGGCCGCGTCAAGCTGAGTTTGCACCCGCGAACGGGTGGGGGACGTCATCGTGACCATTCATTCTCTCCTTGCTCTAGCCACGAGGGCGGATAGATTGGTATCTTCATGCTGAAGAAACCATATGCCCGGAACAAACCATGCAAGACCCGCCAGTCGCGAAATCGAACAAAGCCGCGTTGATCATTATCTTTCTGGTCGTGTTCATCGACTTGCTGGGCTTCGGCATCGTCCTGCCGCTCCTGCCGCGCTACGCGGATAAGTTTATCCCAGCCGGGCAATCGAATCTCGTCATCGGGCTTGTCATCGGCCTTTTGATGTCCAGCTTCTCAGCGATGCAATTCATCTTCGCCCCGATCTGGGGCCGGCTTTCCGATCGCATCGGCCGCCGTCCTGTTCTTATCGTGGGGCTTGTCGGCTCTGTCGTATTCTATGGCCTGTTTGGCCTGGCATCGGAGATGCCGACCCAATCGCAGGGCTGGCTCCCCATTCTACTCATTATGGGAACTCGAATTGGCGCGGGAATCTGCGGGGCGACGATCTCGACCGCGGCAGCCGTCATCGCCGACAGCACGCCGAAAGAGAAACGCGCCCACGGCATGGCTCTCATCGGCGCCGCCTTCGGCATCGGCTTCACCTTCGGCCCCCTCATCGCCTACGGCGGCATGAAACTTTTCCCAAATCAAATGGGCGGTCCGGGCTATCTGGCGGCGGCCCTCTCGCTCATCGCCTTGCTCTATGCCATCCGCAAAATGCCCGAAACATTGCCGCCGGGCGGCAACCCGATCAAGCGCTCGTGGCTGGACATGAATGGCCTGTTCGACACGCTGAAGACGCCCACCGTGGGCCTGCTCGTCTTCGCCTTCTTCCTGACCATCTTCGCGTTCGCCAACTTTGAAGGCACTTTGTCGCTGATGAACGAGAAATTGTTCCAGCGCGGCGACGACGCCAACTATCTGATCTTCGCTTACGTCGGTTTTATACTCGTGATCGCTCAGGGCTATTTCTTTCGCAAGTATGTCAAGAAATACACCGAGCTGAAGCTCATGCGATTCGGCATTTTGATGATGTTTGTCGGGTTGGCGAATCTCGCGGGCGTGGCGGCTCTGGCCTTCGAACCCCAGATGGCCGACTTCTGCTTCGGCTGGTTCCTTTTCTCAATGGCGTGCGCCGTGTTCGGATTCGCGTTCTTGAATCCCTCGCTCAACGCCCTGATTTCCAAGCGAAGCGACCCACATCGGCAAGGCGAGATCCTCGGCATCAATCAGTCGTTCTCCGCCCTGGCCCGCATTTTAGGTCCAACCGTGGGCATGGTCCTCTTCAGTGTGGAATCGACCCATGTGCTCCCCTACATTTTTGGCGCCATTCTGTTGTTGATCGTACTTGTCCTCATGATGCGAATTGAACCAGATCCCGTTTGATCCCGAACTGGCAAGGATGCCTTGATGTTTCGACGCCGCTATTCTCCGCTGCCTGAGATTCACGCCAAACGCATCGCGCTCATCAAGCCGAGCGCGCTGGGTGATATTATCCATTCCCTACCCGTCCTCGAAGCGTTGCGCGTTCGTTTTCCGAACGCTCATATTTCCTGGATCGTCAATCGTTCCTACGAATCGCTGCTGCGCGGGCACCCCGCACTCGACGAGACCATCCCGATCGATCGACAAGTATTCAAGAAGGGACTCGGCTCCGCCTGGCGCTCACTCGTCCAACTCGTGGGCACTCTGCGAAGGGCTCGTTTCGATCTCACCATCGATCTTCAGGGGCTGCTGCGATCCGGTCTGATCGCGGCGTTCACGAGCAGCTCACGGCGAGTCGGTCTCGCCACCGCCCGTGAAGGCTCCCGCTACTTCTATACCGACATCATCCCAATGCCCCACGGGATGGTCGAACATGCCGTCGATCGCTCCTGGCGTGTCGCGGAAGCCTTCGGTGTCGGCGAACTACCCAAGAAGTTCCGGCTTGCGATCCCGGACGAAGCACGTGAATGGGCTTTGGCCGAACTTCGATCGTGCCCGCGCCCGTGGCTGGCGTTCGGCGTCGGCGCTCGCTGGCTGACGAAACGCTGGCCGACGGCCAGTTTTGCCGTCCTCGCCAAGCGGGCTCAGAAGAAGTTCGGCGGAACGGTCCTCTTCGTCGGGGCGGCAGACGAATCACCCCTCGCGAAAGAAGTGAGCGACAAGCTGGAAGGCCCGTGGCGCGATTACACGGGGCGAACCTCGCTGCCGCAATTGGCATCCCTGCTCGAACAAGCCGACATGATGGCCGCGAACGACACGGGGCCGTTGCACCTGGCCGCCGCGCTGGGCCGGCCTGTCGTCGCGCCATATACCTGTACTCAGGTCAGCCGGCATGGGCCGTATGGCGTGACCCGCGGCGCCGTGGAATCGTCCGTCTGGTGCCAGGGCAGTTACGTCCGGAAGTGCGATCGTCTCGAATGCATGACCGAACTCCATGCCGATCGTCTCTGGTTCTTCCTCAACGAGTTGCTTGATACATGGTCCCGAAACTCTCGTTCCGCCTGACCCTCGCCAGCGGCTCGCGCGGCCGCCGCTGGCTGCTCGAAAAAGCCGGCTACACCTTCGACATTCTCCCCGCCGATATTGATGAACCAACAGAGGCCGAACACGGTTCCTGCCGGCAGTACGTCCAACACGTCTGCTGGATGAAAGCCGCCGCCGTCGCCCCACGTGTTGCTGATGGTGTGGTTCTGGCGGCTGACAGTGTCGGTTGGATCGACGGCCGCGTCATCGGCAAACCCGACGACGAGACGGACGCCCGGCGTATTCTCACCACGCTGTCGGGCCGCGTTCACGAACTATGGACCGGCGTCTGCCTCTGGCGAATTCATGATGGTTTTCAACTCGCCTGGCAAGAGCGAACGCTCGTCCGCATGAAGGCGTTCAGCGAACCGGAACTCGACGCCTACTTGGCCACGCAGCGCTGGGTCGGCTGCTCCGGGGCGTATGCCATCGACGAAGAGAACGATCCGTATCTGACAATCGAAGAGGGGTCTTTAAGCAACGTCATCGGGCTGCCGTTGGAAAGTTTGGGGCGGGCGTTGGGGATGATTTG
>Ga0105046_10001335_pt1 | contig 37684 bp, 34 predicted proteins | sample MAT03_FD_78385 | JGI IMG/M metagenome (GOLD analysis project Ga0105046, IMG submission 78385) | Freshwater microbial communities from Lake Fryxell liftoff mats and glacier meltwater in Antarctica - MAT-03 (megahit assembly) | ecosystem: Environmental > Aquatic > Freshwater > Ice > Liftoff... | reverse complement strand
TCTTTCGTGGTTGAAATTTTATCAAATTCTATATAATGCAAAGCTTTTTTCAACTTATTTTATAAAAGTGTCGTGTACTAAGATTAGAGATATACTCTTGAGGGGATAACATTAACAGGTCCTCTCCGATAAAATGACTTACAGCACCTTGAGGTATTTTATCATTTTTTCCAATAAGAGCACTTAATAAACTATCAAACTCAAATCGTCCATGCTTTTCGGAGTTGTTTAACATAAAATAAACAGCTGATACCAGTTGATCTCTGGGATCTCTAAATATAAAGCATGCTTTACAGCCTTTATTGTTTAAAAAATTTTCATATTCAGGATTAAATATAAGATGAAGACAAGAAAATCCTGAATGCTGAATAGATTTCTCTAATATATCTATTGATGGTTCATAGATTTGGGGCACAATACCAATATGACACTTCCTGTTAGTTATGAGTTCTAATGCTCGCATAAGCAAAAAGGTTCCTGCCTTTGGAATACTTATATTTAAAATCTTAGATGAATTAGTATTTTTACAAAACAATAATATAATTAAAACCAAAATTTTATTGTTCATTTTTCCCTTTTTTATCTAATTAAAACAAAACTAATCTTAATTTTATCCTAACTTACTTTTAAAGTTGCAATCAAGCATTTTTGGCTTTGTTAACATTTGCTAAAAAAATAATTGATATACCTAAAATGAAATAATATTTAGCATTATAAAAAAAATTAATATATTGATTAAATTGTAAAATTTGAAAGTATATTATCCTTATGAAACACATAATAATATCTCTATATAAAAGAAATAGGCAATACTCAAAAATTTTTTCCCCAAAGCCCAATTAAAAAATTAGTAAGATATAAATCACAAATAATCATAAAGCAATTCGAAGGATTAACTTTAAAACAAATAAGCACGTATTTTTTAGCGGACATTACTAGATTGAAAATACAAGCAACTTAACAGTAGAACAAAGTAGCAAATCAAAGAAGTATTAAAAAACGCCATCTGATAGAGGAATTCCAAAAGAATTCAGGGATTCGCTTAACCTCAAATTTTATGTAGAAACTAAATTTGGTATAATTTATCAATCAGTTCAATCTTTATAACATTTATTAAGATTTAGCGGCCTTAGTTTTATATATCTGGCAAATGCTCTTATCATCACGATGATAAAACTATAGAAAATAGAATGAAAAAAATACGCCAAGAAATAAATATTAACCCAATCAAATCCCTTATTAACTCATAACTCAATAATAACAATTATTAATTTACAAGTTAGTGAAATAAATTTTTCATTAAAATTGCGTTTTCTTTATTTTTTGACATTATCCAACATTAATTACTGTTGCAAATAACCATCTCTCTTAAATAAGATTATATATGCTCTCATTAATCAATTTTGAAAGGATCTTTAATGAAAAAATTGTTCTTATTATTATTAACTTTAGCCTGCTCTACTATTAACGGCGCAATTGATTCGCAGGAGAAATTAAATTTTTATAAAAATAATTTCGCTCAAATTAAAGGGTGGCTCTTTTTGGATTTTGTAGACATATTAATTAAACTTGATCAATTTCAAAGCGAAAACGAAATACAGGGAAATTTAGCTGAGATTGGAGTTTATGAAGGGAAATTATTTATTTTACTTTATCTACTGGCAAACAATGATGACAAGGTGCTCGCAGTTGATCTTTTTGACCGACAAGATTTGAATTATGATAAATCTGGGTTTGGCTGTACTTTTGAAAACTTCATTAATAATATTAAAATTTATTGCCATTCAGATGCTCCAAAACTTGAAACAATCTTAGGTGATTCCTCTGCAATGCTAGCAAAAGATTATATTGACAAATGCAAAAACAATTTTAAGTTTAGAATTTTTAGTATAGATGGCTCGCATAGACCAAGAGAAACGATGATTGATTTAGCTAATGCTGTCGAATCATTGGTTCCCGGTGGCATAATTATTATTGATGATTTCTTTAATCCTGAATGGCCTGGTGTTATGGATGGAGTAACTCAATTTTTAAGAGAAAATAAAACAGTAAAACCATTTTGCATAGGTTTTAATAAGTTGCTATTAACACATCCAGAATTCGTGGAACAATATCAAACATATTTAGCAAAAGATTTCAAACCTGCAAAATATGTAGAATGTTTTGGTTCTAATGTAGCCATTTTAAATGCTTTGGTTCAAATGTAATACTTCTTATATAGCTAAAAAAATGAATAACAAGAAGCTCAATTACTTAAGGAGAACGGTTTATGCTTAACGGTAAAAACAAATACTTAAAACATTTTTTATACTTTTTGCTAACAATTTGGGGAAATACTACAATTTGTACCAAGCGCCTTAGCTTAGAGTTTGGCAAAGAATTTCCCAAAGGGTGTCTTTCTATAAATTTTTTGAGTGTATTAAAAGAAATGTTTAATGCAACTAACTTTATAGAAACTGGAACACATTTAGGCTATACGACAAGTAATGCCGCTCAAATTTTTGACAAGGTAGAAACGATCGAACTTAGCTCAGAACTTGCAGCAAGAGCGAGAGAAAACTTAAGCGCTTATAAGAATACTACTGTTTATGACGGCGATTCGTCCCTTATTTTAAATCAGGTATTAAGCACTATCAGTGGCAAAGCTATAATCTGGCTTGATGGCCATTTTAGTGGCTATTTTAACGGGGGCGATACTGCTTTAGGAAGTATTAATACACCCATAAAAGCAGAGCTCAAATGCATTAAAGACTCCGGTATTAAAAATTCCATAGTTTTAATTGATGATATTCGTTTATTTGATAAGCTCGTAAACATAGTACCTCAATTAGATCTAGGTGGATATCCTGATATTTCAGAAATGTGTTCAATGTTATTAGATATTAATCCTGACTATGAAATAGTTGTTATGGGTGATATGTTAATGGCCTTCGAAAAAAGCGCTGACATTGAAATATCTGAAGTTTTAAAAGCTTATAGCTTACTGAGACTTACATCAAATTATAATAGCGAAAATTTAATCGAAGCTGAAAAAAGCATAACAAATGCATCAGGCGCAGAATTACAAACTATTTATGATTTATATAATTTATATAGCTCGCTAGATCAATTTAAATTATACGGGATAGGAAGCCATTATGTATTATTATATTCACTTACGTTATTAAAGGACCAACAATATGATAGCGCTCTACAACTGCTAAATGGGCCTATCAAACTCGGATTAGATACAAATTATATCGCCAATTTAAGTATGAGAGTTAATCAAGCTCGAAAATAATTAATTTATTCTAAAGAGCTCTTCCTCTTTGCACAATAAAAAGGAAGAGCTCTTTGCTTTATACATTTTGTTCAAAATTTTAATAGATTAGTATAATTTAGATATCATTTAATAATGACCAAACATATTCAGCATCCATAAAACCTAAATACGCTTCTCTATCCCACACACCTAAGCCCAATATAATTTTTTGTTTAGAATGGTCTAATGTCATCCCACATACATATTCAATAATTTCATTCTTGAAGGTAAGACAGTTCGATATTTTGTTTATCTTCAACTCAGAATCTAAATATATAAATCTATGGTAATAGCGCATATCAGTCGTAAATGGCCATATTCTCGGGCTTATTACCTCATGAACCATTAGCAAATAGCCATCCTTAAAAGGTATTGGTGCAGCAGATCCACGAAATTGCGATAAATTAAAAGCTTGATTTTGATTTATAATAATTTTATATGAACCGTTTTTTTCTACTTCTAGAATTGTGAATGGATCATATGAATAAACCATGAGAAGCTTATCATTCATAATCCAAGGCAACCAATTTTTTTCATGTATTGCTTGCCCCGGAGAAGCTAGAGATATTAATTTATCGAACTCAATAATATCACCATCTTCAACATTTTTTAGGCTTCCAAGCAGCGCGCGCATTTCTCCATACATACTTGTATCATATGTTGTACCTACAAACCAATATTCGTCATTCCATTTAAATATCCTACAATCCTCTGGTCCAATTTGCTTAAAATAGTTAACCGGCACATAATCCATTATTGGCGTTTGCTTAACTTTATTGAAATCCTTATCATAAAACACTGCAATATTTTTAGTTTTAATGGGCGAACATTTATTATACTCAATACGATTACCATCTATATATAATTCATAATTTAAAGTTCGACATAAAACAATATAGCCATTTTTAATTTTACAAATTGAAGGATTACACGGCAAATATTTTTTTAGATGACAACCATCAACCAAAGGAAGAATTAATTCAATTTTTTTGTAATCAATAGAATCTAATCTTATTATTTCTTTTGATAGTTCTTTTTGGGGAACTTCAACACCAAACACCGCCAAAAAAACCATATTCAAGATTATTAAATTTGCTATATTTATATTCATCATCATTTTCTAAGTTATATAATTGTTTCAATAGTTACCTGATCAATAATTATTTTATGCCCAATTTTTTTATAATCTCTTGGTGAGATAACTAGCTTAAAATTTCCGATCATTGATGCAACAATAGCCAAATTTGAATCAGCACGAATTAAAGCATCAAAGTTTATTAGCGAAAAGAGATCTTCTAAAACGTTAAGATAATGTTTGTTTTCAGTTTTTCTACAATCAAATGTTATATTTGGATAATCACTTAAAATTTTTCTATATTTTTCAACAATCGCACTCGGCGTAGGATCGTCTGTAAATAAATAAATATACATTTTTTGATGATCAAAAAACTCAACTGCCTTTTTAATCTGTTCTATATAATAATCATCTGAAGGGTGCTTTAAAGGAAATATAAAATCAGTATACACTCCTTCTGGCAAGTATCCTAATCTCTCTATTACTTCGAACGAAAGAGGTGAATCAAAACCACCGCTATTTCTTCTAACATGAACAGCGAGTGATACACAGTCTTTTGGTGGTTTGATAGTCTCAAGTTCTATTATTGGTTTTAATGCTTTCTGTAATTCGCCCTTAAATTCCGGATTTTTATAATCCACATCAAAATGATAATAATAATTATTATGTTTATTCAGCCGTGCTAGTTCTTCCTTGCATTCTGGAAAATAGGAAATGTCAAAAAGTATATTATTGTTGTCGAAATAATCTGGATTATCTCCACGAATAGGAACTATAACACGATTATGATTAGCTTGTTCAAAGGGCATTTCAATTTGGCTCATCATAAGTTTATCTGCATAAGCAAATGGCTTATAAAGCAACTTCAACCCATATTTATAAGATAGCCATTTGGCATGGCAATATGAAATAAGTCTATCTCCTAAGCGACCATCGGTAATTTCATATGTTACATATGATTGACAGTTGAGCCTCTCGACATTAATTAAGCAAAAAACTTGTAAAAAAATTAAGCATGATATAATTCGCAATTTCACATTATCTCCTTTATTTGATCCTACAATTACAACAAGCTAGTCTATAACAAACTAAAAACAAATTACAAGCTAATGGTCTTGAAATACAACCATTCATTTACAATTAAGGGACATTTCTTAATGCTCATTTCATACTTACCTTCATCACGTTTGATCAAAATATATAGACCGAGCTGTTCATATTTGGTATGGGTATCTATAATATATATCATAAGGAGACATATGCTACGTATAGTGACCCCCTTTGTCAAGACACGAAACTAAATAAATTTAGGAGTCATGATTGCCTTCCAGTTATGGGGTTATTATTTAATTTAAATTTTTCAAATAATTGTTGTTTTGTGGGTATGATTTTTAATGTGTAAATTCATTTTGAGACTCTTTCTCTTTTCCTTCCTTAAAATTTTATTACAATTTTCTTCTATTTACTTTTTCCATGCGAAAATCTGGCTTGCTGATGCGCTATATTTTTGACATACTTCAGCAACGGTTTGCTTTTCTTTATAAGTAACAAGCATTAAGTAATATCAGATTAAAAGAAAAAGCTTGAATTCTGAATCAAAAGCAAATTAGGATAAAATTGATATTAATCTGTATTATTGGGATATAAAGGAGAACAATGACAAAGAAAATTTTGATTTTAATTATATTATTATTTTGTACTAACATTCAGTCATCAAAGATCTTAAATATAAGCATTCCCAAGTCCGGAACTTTTTTACTTATGAGAACATTAGAATTAATAACTGGGAAGAAGTGTGCTATAGGTCTTGATCCTCAAATCTATGCCCCATCAATTGAGATTCTTAAAGGATCTATGGAACGTTGCGGTTTTGCGTGTCTTCATTTAGTATTTAAACCTCAATATGAAAATTTTTTAAAAGCAAATGGAGACAAGGCTTGTTTTATATTTAGAGACCCTAGAGATCAACTTGTATCTCAAGTTTATTATATGCTTCAACATTCACCAAGTCATGGAAGATTTACTTTTGACAGCTTATTGACTGCTCTTATTGGAGATAATGATAGAAGTCCTCAAGATATTTTAACCCATTTTCTAACATTAAAGCTTGATGTACTCTCTTCCTTAGATTACATTTCGCATATTAAAAGATTTGATGAAGGTTTCCTTGGTTGGAAAACTAGTGAAATTTGTTATACCACACGATTTGAAGATTTGGTTGGACCAATGGGTGGTGGAACTGTTGAGCAACAAAGACGTGAAATAACTAATATTGCAAAACATATAGGTGTTCACCTTAATGAAGAGCAGGTAGAATATGTTGTTCTTAATGTTTTTGGTAATACGGCGAGCTTTAGAGAAGGTAAAATTGGCAGCTGGAGAAAGCATTTTAAAGAGGAACATAAGCAAGCATTTAAAGCTGTTGCCGGAGATCTTCTCTCTAGGCTTGGCTATGAACTAGATGATGTAAATTGGTAGTTTAAAAAAATAATAAATTTTATGGCTGAGATTACTGATGTTGTTTTTTGTTGGATAAATCGCTTTGATCTCAGCCAAAGATAACAAGCGCTTAACTTTTTTATGGTTAACAGTAAAGCCGGTTTTTCTCAATTCAACAGTCATTCGCCGATACCTATAAAATAGTTTTCTTGGATATCACGCAATTCATTCATGATTTGCATATCATCATTTTCTATATTTCTAGGCTGATAATACAGCATGATTCTGGCAAAATTACCATTTACCTTTTTTAGCCATAGCAACATGTTTATTATTTGGCTCAATTATTTTTTTCCACACGTTCTTTAAAAACTTAAGGTTTGAGCACATTTTCTAAAAAATCTAGTTCCACTATAATTTTGCCAATTAAGCGATGCGGTAGACCTACTTTCTCTTGAAAATATTTCGTTTTTCCATCCTCAAAAATTTTATTACAATTTTCTTCTAATTGCTTTTTCCATGTGAAAATCTAGCTTGCTCTTCTCTATATTTTTGACATGACTTCCCAAAGATTTGCTTTAATTTTATTGCTTCCTACGCTTTTTTGCTCTTCAATTAACTTCCATGTTTTTTATCTATTATTGCCATAAATCGCTTATAAATGATTAATAATTTACACGTCTTCGCTACTCATTATAGTATCGTTTTTTCTCCAATTGTGCGTGTCTATTTTATTGGGTTCATTATAATCAATAAGCTGTATAATTTTTAAAACATGGGATAAAAATTATTTTTTTAAACATTCTTCAATTACCCCAAAACAATTTAATAATCTATATATATTTTCCTTATTATTATTTATAATAAGCCGCATAAAATAACACTTTAACGAGAGGTCTATAATGTTTAAAACAAAAGTTTTTTTAAATATAATTCTTTGTTTATCAGCTTTGAGCCTTGGTACACTATCTTGCCAAAAAACTTTAAAACTGGAATATGCCAAAAACAAATCATCTCCCTGGGAATTAACTCCCCAATTTTTGAAAAATTTGAAAGAAATTTTTAACTCTAATACTTTTATTGAAACTGGCACCTGGTTGGGCTATACAGCTAGACATGCAGCTAAAATTTTCGACCAAGTTAAGACGGTTGAATTAAGCAAAGAGGTTTATGAAAGAGCCAAAGTTGAACTAAGCTCTGAAAAAAACATCACTTGCTATTGGGGTGATTCGACAAACCAACTTGGTGATATGATAAAAGCCGCAACAGGCAATCTATTATTTTGGCTTGATGGACATTACAGCGGGGGGCCTACAGCACTTGGTAGCGTTACCTCTCCAATCATAGAAGAGCTCAAAATTATAAAAGCATCTGGAATTAAAAATTCAGTAATTTTAATTGATGATATTTTCTTATTTGATAAAGCTTCTAACAAATCCGAAAGAAAAGATGTTAGTGGGTATCCATTACTTGAAGAAGTATATCCATTAATAGTTGATATTAATCCAAACTATGAAATACTTATTTTAGGGAATATATTATTAGCCTTTGAAAAAAATAAATCAATTCAAGTATCTAATGTTTTAAAAGCTTATAGTTTACTCTGGTTTAATCTTGGAGCACCACTAAAAGAATTAATTGATGCAGAACGTTCTGTTAGCAAAGCAAATGGCGTTGAACTAGAAACAATTATCAGTCTATATAATCATTTTTGCACCAATGAAGCGCATGGAAGTCTCTATGAAGCACATGGAATCGGAAATCGCTTTGCTTTATGTTATATTCTAACTTTGCTAAATGATAGCAAGAAAGACAAAGCACTTGAAATGTTAAAAGGTCCATTAAACTTAGCCATTGATAAAAAATATATCGATGCTCTAATAGATAGAATTAACAAAAATCAAATATAATATCTTTAAAAATCTTAATACTAACGAGAGCTACTTGTTATGTTGATATTTAGTAGCTCTCGTTAGTATTGTAAAGTCATTTTAAATCTTAGCGCATATATGCATGGCAAGAAACATAATCGTAGCAATTGTTTTGAAAATCATCAATGGAATTAATTTGCCCTGTATTAGCCCAGTTTAACGATCTAAGCTTTACTTTTTTTTTGTTTTCAGGATCGAATATAAAATTAAAATAAATTTCATATTCCGAAAATGCTGAATTATAAAGATGGTTGTGGTCAATACATCTGCACATTACTTTCCATAATTCAATTTTATGTAATTGCTCAACCTTTTCACAAAGTTCTTTAATAACATGCTGCTGAAAAAGCATGTGATGAGTAATTCCAGAATATTCTGGATATACCTTAAATAAAGTTGGTAAAAATCTTTTCATATGCTCAAAATACGGAATATGATATTCGGCGCCCATATTATAAAGCGCATAACCTTCATCATCAAAAAAAGATACAGGCTTTAGAAAAATAGTATCTGAATCAAGAATTAATACGTTAGATGCAATATTCGGAATTGTTAATGGAGAATATAATTTAAGTAATTGTTGATATAGCCAACCTATCCGTGAATTTTTATGAGCAATATATTCTGATGCGTGCTGCTCATTTTGAAATATTTCATTAGCAAGACTGAGTTTACTAAATTGAAAATTTGTTTCGCTAAACCATTCAGCTTCATCTGTTAATTTTTTATCCGATATAACAATAATACGACGAATGTTTTTTCCGTATTTACGTATACCATGAATACAATATGTTAGAGTTGGCAAGTCTTTACTGGTACAAGGAATCACAACATCAATTAATTCACGATTATCACTAGTGGTTTCTTTTACATAACAGTTTAAACTATTATGTGCCAAAATAATGTACAGCATCAAGAAAATTAATGGGTTCATTTTTAAACCTTTAAGTAAAAGTATTTTGTTTAATTCGATATCTGCTCATTCACAATTAATAAAACTTGTTTAAAAACATTAGGTTCTGATTCATAAACCAATAAAATTTCTGCTTTAACAGAAAATGGTTCTTTTGTAAGATCAAGCTGTCTGGTTGAACCTCTTGGATTATCAGGATTATTGCTTGATTTGGTCACAGCATTTACTTCATCAACAATTAAACAATAACGAAATTTAGGTATAATATTCTTAATAAAATAATGAACATCCGAATTAGTTAAGTGTTGCAATACCTCTTTACATACTAATAAATCTCCGCCATGTATTTCATTTGATATAAAATCGCCATGTTTAAAAATAATGTTAGTTGACCCAAATTGCTTTTGATTTACGTCGACTATATGTTTAACAACATCGTAGCCAGTATAATTAATGCCACTCCAATCTATGTAACGGGAAAACTGCCAATCACCACAACCAATATCCACTACCGATTTAATATGACACTTCCTTAAATAATAGTTGAGTATATTCATATAAGGCAAAGAGCTTTCAGCCTTAGATCCCCCACCAGAAAACCATTGACCTCCCCAAACACCTCGCTGGTAAATATCTGTAAAGACGGCTTCCGATGAATTTTCAGCATGTCCAAAGCATAGCGCATTCAATAAGCTTAAAATAGCCCCAATAATTAGGTTGTTTTTAATCATAATTATCTCCTAGATTATAAAATTTCATTTTAATCTATCATACTCCTACTTATAACCGCATATCAACTTGATCAATAATTATTTTATAACCACCAATATTGCGCCATCACTCTTCGGTCTTAATCTATAAATAATTTTTAAAGAAATATAATCCTTTTAATGAAAATAAACATAATAGACTTTTATGCAATAAGGCCAGCATATAGTAATACTTCCTTTCTTTGAAGTGTTTTTAAACCTTTATATGATGATTCTCGCTTGATATTATAAGCCCCAAGCGTCAAAAACAAAATGATAATGTTCGGTTGCAGACAACCGAACATTATCATTTTGTTCCAACCTACCAGAAAAGACATAGACCAATCTAAAGATTTTTGTTATAGCTAGTTATAATAATTACATTGGAGAGATATAATGTATCTTAATTATAAAACGCTGTTACTTCTTTTAAGCTCTATAGTATGCCAATTACATCCCCTTATATTAGCTTCAAATTTAGATTTAAACGCAGAAGTGCAACAAAAAATCAAACAGGGTATACCAGAATGGATGCTTCAACGTGTTGCTAAAGATCTTATACATGTTCCAGATGCAGGAATAACAAAAGAACTGATTGCTAAAACTTTGCAACAAGACCCAATGTGTTTAATGTTATTTAAGATCAAGGATGGAAAAATTGAAAGAGAATATAACACAATAACAACTAAGCAAGCACAAATTGATGCTAGTGAACCAATAGTTAAGGTTCTTACTGAATTAAATAGCTACGTTCCCTTACCAAATGTAGAATTCATTTATTCGATCGATGATGCTCCATCAAGCTGGCCTAATATGGTCAAATTTATGCCGCGTCCAACAACAAGATATCTAGCACCAGTATTTGCACCCTGTAAACATCTCAATGATGTAAACGTGGCACTCATTCCTGATCATCATACCTTAAACGCAATTTATAAAACGATCCTTCAAGATGTGGAACAAGGTAATTTAAAATATCCTTGGAAAACAAAAAAAAACCAAGCTTTTTGGCGGGGATCAACGACCGGGGGACTATTTCGTATCTGGAATTATGAAAATTTCCCAAGGACAAAGCTAGCAAAGCTATCAGTCGATTTTCCAGAACTTTTAGATGCTAAATTTAATGACGTCTGGGAAGCAGATGATAAAACCCATAACAAGTTAAAAGAGCTAAATTATTTAGGCTCTGCGTTACCGATTGAGCATCATATGCACTATAAATATCAAATTTTAATTGATGGAAATTCAGCATCGTGGACAAGGGCATACTGGCAGTTCCAATGCAATTCGGTTGTTTTTAAACAAAATTCAAATTATATGGTATGGCATGATGATTTATTTAAACCATGGATTCACTATATACCATTTAGTTACGATTGTGATGATTTAATAGACAGCTTAAAATGGGCCATAAAAAACGATGACTATGCTCAAAAAATTTCCCAAAATGCCAATAAGACTGCTCGCGAATGCTTAAAATACAGTGACATTTTACTCTATTTTTATGCTCTAATAACAGAATATGCTAAGCTTCAAGCAGGCGATAATTAATCCTTAATTATCACTTAATAAATTAAGCAACGTTGGGCTATATAAACTAAATTAAAATGCTATTTAATTTAGTTTATATAGCCCAAATAACATATGACATTACAATGAATTATCAATCTCAATTTTTTGGATCATAATTCTTCCTCTCCATTTTTAACTAAATCAAAATACCAAAAATTTTGCTCTACAATTATTTTTCTACCAAGTTCTTGAGCTGCTCTAGTAACACCATTTTGTATTCCAGTGCACCATAGCCAATTATTGCCGCACAAAATGCCCTGTTTATTTAACTTGGGATACCAAGCCATTATATCTTTGAAAACCAACTCTTCTTCCATGGAAGCGTCAATGTAAATTAAATCCGCTTTAATATTAAGAGAATTAGCAGCCTCTATAGTACCCATCTTTACGGGAATTACTTTATTGCATAATTGATAATGTCTCATATTTGATAAAAATTGTTGATATAATTCTGTGGTTTTCTTACTCAGATCTTCTCTTGCTTTTAAATACGGATCAATACTGTCATCAAAATAATCAATAGAATAAATCTTAGAATCTTTAGGCATTAACAAGGCCATAAACGATGTAGTAGTCCCCATCCAGCAACCCAATTCTACTATTGTCTTAGGCTCATATGTTTTTATAAAATGTTCTAATTTTTTTTGATTTTCAGGTGAAAAAAAACCGAGCATATAAAATGGCAAAGTATTAATAGATGCGTATGGTTCCGGAATCACCAAATCAATTTTGGGAGTTTTGTAGTGCTGAATTAATGTTTTTGCTCCCCCTTGAAAATGCAAAGCTTTAAACTGTATAAAGCTTCTTAAATCGGGACTATAGCAATAAGGATGCCCATTATTCCATACAATATCCTTCATTAATTTCTCTCTATCTCTAGTGTTCAAGCCGCTATCTTTCAGCCGCAGTCGTTTATATTCTATATCACCAGCTGCATTAGGAACCAAAATATAATCATGCCAAATAGATGAATCAAATGTTGCATTATTTATTAAGCTACTTAAATTTCCAATCCTGAATTTATTCCAATTTTCATGAACCCAATTGGTCATTTGAGGCCAATCATCTTGATATTGTTCGCCACCTAACTTAAATTGATCTTCAAGAATATCCAAACGTTCTTTATCTTCATAAAATTGATTTAGAAAGTTACAAAATGATCTGATTGTATCTGTTTGCCAATATGATACAAGCCCACCACAGAATCCATGTTGAATCGCTATTGCTAAATCACAACCTTTAAAATTAGTTTCATATTCTTCTGAGGCGTCACAATACAACATCACATCCGAATCTACATAAAATGAAATAGGAATATTATTAATTTCCATAAATTCTTGCAAAACAAACCATCTCGTAAAGCATGATAGTTCAATTTCATAAGGAATATACGTCATATGTCGATATATCGTAGTAAAATAAGAGCCAGCTTTATTAAAATCAGAAATTGGATAATATTCTACCCCACCCTCAGCACAATGCCTATTATTTTCATCTCCAAGTAAGATTACACGCTCATTACATTGCTTTGCTTGCGTTAATGTATCCTTGAGATAATAGGCATCTCCTGAATGAACAAAAACAACGGGAATAGTATTGGCAAAGCACAACAAACTATTAAAACATAAAAGTATAAAAACAAAAAATGTATTATTCTTCATTAACATGATTCACCTAACGATTATTTATTCAACTGTTCTGAGGCGACTTTTACCTGGTCAATCAATTGCTTGATATAATAAGGGTCCATACCAAAATTAATAGGCCCTCTAAGAATGGAGAGAGCCTGATCAAAAAGCTCATTCTGCATTAAAACGAATACATGCCAAAGTGCATAATGACTTCCTATGCCATATTTTTTAAAATTATCTTGAAGACAGTAATCATTATAAACACTATAGATTGCAGCCAATTCTCCACCTTTAGCGTTTCCAATAATCTCTTGTGCTTTTGCTAGCTCGTCTTTCGAAATAGTTGGATCCGTTCTGGTAATAGAGCACGCTTTTAAAACTTCTGATACAGTTATAGATTCGCTTTTTTCATAGGCGATTAAAATGTCACCCATAACGACCACCTCATAATTTGGATTAATTTCCAATAATAGCGTACAGATTTCTGGTATTGTAGGATAACCACCAAGATCAAGTTGAGATAATTTATTAATATATTTATCACAGAGGCGGATGTCATCGATCATTATAACAGCATTAGTTATACCAGCTTTTTTAAGACAATTAAGCTCATACATAATTGGTGCATTCGCACATCCTAATGCCGTTTCTGTGCCGCCCATAGCAGGATTTATTCCGCTATAATGGCCATCAAGCCACAGAATTATAGTACCTTGCGCTGACTTTAATACCTCATCTAGCATCAAACCAGAATCACCATGATGAAATCTAATGTTTTTATAAGTAGTGCCCCATAATTCTCGAGAATAATCATAAAGTTGCTTGCAGAGCTCAATTGTTTCTACCTGATCAAATACTTGCGCAGCATTTTTTGCCGTCATACCTTCGCAAGTACCTGTTTCTATAAATACCTTAGCATTAAAAGTATCTTTTAATTTCTGCAAAAATTGTATTGATAAGCATCCAGCCGGCAATTCTTTACCAAATTCTAGTTTAAGTTCTTTAGCTTCGCATAAACTAATAGGCAGAAGCAAAAACAATATAAAAAATGGTATTGCAAACCGATAGTTCATTTTTGAATCCTGCATTAAACAACTCCTTTTTTGATTTTTAAATTTTATTTTAGATAAGCATTAGCTGAATACTATTTAAAAACAAGGAAATTGTCTAAATAATTGTTAAATTTTGGAGGTTTATCAAGGTTTAGCAACCATAATCTGATAATATGATACATTCAGCAGACTAAGCTAAAAACAACTAAACAATTACATCAGTTTGCTCTATACCAAACTAAGTTAGTGAATTTTGTAATTTGGCATAAGAATTAATCGCAACATAAAAATAATAGAGTATATCAGCATAAGTGAGGCAATTAGCGCACATATCATTTGCATTTCTTACCATCAGTTGAAGCTTTTCATCATTATTTTGTGCCCATTGAATTTTTTGAGGCAAATCCTGCACATTATAAGCTAGTGGTATATAGTTAACATAAGGCTTCAATAACGAATAATACCATTGTATATAATCAGAATCTTGTTTTAAAACGACACAATTAGAATGGAAGCGCCAAAAAGCACCCGGCCATGAGCATGTATTTCCATCCATCAAAATTTGATATTTATACTTAATATGCTCTTCAAGAGACATACCACGCCCAACATAAACCTGAAATGATGCGTCACATAAGGGAGAAGAGTCAGTAAATTTAGCGTCTAAAATATCTGGGAATTTAAGAGCTAAATCAGCTAATAAAACACGAGGTATTGTCCCATAATTATCAGGTGTATATATTCCACCATTACAACTGCCACGCCAAATAGCCCTGGGTATTTTTTGGTCCCATGGATAAAGCCAATTAGCTTCATATACTTTGCTCAAAATATTATAATCAACACCACTTAAAGATCGCTTTAATTGGAACGTATGAAATATTTGATAATCAGGAATCAAAAGTACATTCTTATCATTAACGGTTCTGCAAAATCCCATGACAGGAACGAAGCAAAGCTCTGTTTTCACATCGTCATCTAAGACAATTAAGAAATCTACATTCGGTAGTTCAACATAGTTTTTTAATTCTTTAAGGAAATAGGTCATAAGCAGGGCTGTTGGATGCGAATACCAACAAGCACTATTAAACTTAACACTCAGCTCGCCATCAACAATGGTATATCTAATTATATATCCCTTATATTCATTAAATGTTTTATCAATTAGTTCCGGTTTAATAGGTAAAGCATCGGTTAAATCACACGAAATTTGATCAATTATCCATTGTGGTGTTTCAGTAGCAAGGTTCTTTTGAAGCTCTGCTTTGGTTTTTAGATCAAAATAAGAATACGTTACATTAACAATTGAGTTAGCTATAAAGAATAAGGAAAATAATACACCGAAAGGTGCTTTTAATATCATAACTTTTCCTGTTTTGTTTGAACAAACATTTTATAAAAACATAATTAATAGTTTTATATACTTTGCGAGCTTTAACATAAATTAACTATGATCATATAGCAAGAAAATTATAGTAATAGCGTAGCTCAATATGCTTCACACATTAAGAAAGAAGCTTGTGTTGATTCAAACGAGGTATTGGCTCTTGAAGTTGTGCAGGCCAAAGCAGCTTTAGCTGTACCTTAAAAAAACAATCTAAACGGATAACTTATAATGTTCCAAATGCTATTTACTATATAAGAAAAAAACGAAGCAATGGTACTAAAGATGGAACTTGGTATTTCTTTCTTAACGATTGGTTTTTTTGGAACCGACTCAACTTCTGGCTCTTCTTCCGGTTCAGGAGTTACTTCAGAAAGATAGATTTTTTGATTTTCAAGCTGCTGAAACAAACTCTCAATTTCATGCGTAAGCTGATTAAGACGAATGGACGATTGATTTAAGTATCCTGTTAATGAACCCTGGATATACTCTTCGATTGATAGTATATTTTCAGCATTATTTTGAATTTCTTCATAAAAGTTTTTTGCTTTTTTATCATCTAAAACATTCTCTAGCAGTTCAAGCTTATTCATAGCTTGCTCTTCATATGTTTCTGCTCGTTGAATTTGGCTGGCTAATATATCTTCAATTGCTTCATTAACTTTTGCACCCAAATCGTCAAGCAACCTAAAATCCTGTTTTAATTTTTCTAAATTTTTCTTGTTCTCTGAAAGCTGATCTACCATCTTCGCATCCTCGATGCCTTCATTGTAGCTTTCTTCAATCTTCGAATCCATATCAGAAATATAATGGTTAATTTTACCAATAAGTTGCTTGTTATCTATTTTTAACGAGTCAATTAAATTATGAATAGTCGATACAATTACAGACTGCTTTGCAGCAAACTCTTTTTTATACTTTTTGATTCTTTTAACCGAAGCAACAAGTTCTTGATATTTTGGCTTGGCTTTTTTCCACCAATGCAATTTTTCGTACCAATTTCCCACATTTCCTTGGTCAATATCCTGGGAAAATATAAAAGTTGCATACCCAAGGGATATCACCAACACAACAATTGCTTGTTTAAAAAACTTGAATAATGCTTTTTCCATGTAAACTCAAATCTAAATTATAATGTACGCGCTAGGTCCTTAAGCTCATCAATTAATGCTTTAGACAACTCTTCAGCTTCGGCAGAAGTATAACTCCATTTAATACCAGAATCAACTTTAGTTAATATTGAGCGATCACTTTTAATATCAATAATGTCAATTCTAACAACGTTCATTAATGGATGGACCATCGAAGGTGCCCTTACAACTCCAGCTCTTCCTAAAATACTGTATGCGATATTTCCAGCATCTAAAAAGCAAAGCATTATTTTCTTTTGCCATACCATATTGTAATAACCGGTGTGGTCTTTATGTATAGCGAGAAGAATACTTTCATTTCCTTTAGGATATAGACACTGAATAGGAGTTGTATGAGGTAACTCCTTTTCAGAAAAAGTTGCTAAAACCGCAACAGTTTCGCCTTTTTTCAAAAGATTATAAAGATCTTCAGGTAATTTGACTCCAACATGCTTAGCCATTGGCCTCCTTAACAAATATTCTAATATTTTTTACTTATTTTATATAAACATTATAGCTACGATACATATATAATACCGTACTTGTTTGAGCGCTATAGTAACTCATTTTATACCGTGTATTAAATTTGGCTTTACTCTAAATACCAACAAAACCTGCCGATAATAGCCCCAAGAAGTATATTAATTTGAACATCCATAAAAATGGAATAAACTCATAAATTTATTTTTATAGTTTTCAAAACCTCAGGAAGCTCTATTTTGCCGCCCTCTTGTTGATAAGTTTCCATAATCGCAACCAATAATCTTGGTAGCGCTAAAGAAGAACCATTAAGTGTATACACCAAACGTGATTTAGAATTAACGCTATCTTTATATCTTATTAATGCTCTTCGCGATTGAAAATCTGTACAATTACTTATAGAAGAAATTTCTTTATAAATACCCTGAGCAGGTAACCAAACCTCAATATCATAAGTTTTAGCTGAAGCGAATGAACAATCCTGCGCAGCAAGAAGCATGATTCTATAATGCAATCCCAAACTCTGTAAAATATTTTCAGCACAAGATAACATTAAATCTTGCTCTTCTTTATACTTCTCTGGCTCACATATCGTATATAATTCACATTTCTCAAATTGATGCAATCTAATTAAACCTCTCTCTGCCGCACCATAACCACCAGCCTCTCTTCTAAAACAACTTGTCCAAGATGTCATTCTAATAGGCAACTGTTCAGCTTCTAGAATGCGATTTTGATAAAGATTTGTAAGATTAACTTCTGATGTGGGAGTTAGGTACAAACCATCTTTTTCAACCGCATAAACTTCTTCTTTGAACCGAGGAAAATTGCTAGCAATCGTTAACGCTTTTTCATTAACGAGATAAGGCGGAAGAATAGGATAAAAACCATGATTTACATTATTATTGAACATATACATCATTAAAGCATAGACCAATTTAACAGCATCACCTTTATACAAAGCAAATTGAGAACCTGTCATAGCTGCTGCAGCTTCAAAATCAAACCAATTGTTTAATTTGCCAAGTTCTAGGTGATTTAATAATGGAAAATTAAAATTTGGTTGCGAACCCCAATTTTTGATCTCAAAATTACTTTCTTTACCACCAACAGGCAACTCTTTTTCGATAATGTTAGGACATCTTAAATAAAGATCTTCGAACTGAGCTTCTATGATTTTTAAATCATCTTCTACATGTTTTAAATCTTGAGAAATTTTACGTGATTTGGCTATAGATTCATCGGTACGACTCAGTTTACTTTGTTCAACTATCTCGTTTTTTTCATGCCTTAAGTTCTCTGAAATAAGCCTTAATCGCCGTACTTCTTCATCAAGCTGAGCTAACTTTTCGATATCAAAGCTAGGATCTTTTCTTTTACTAAGCTCAACAATATAGTTTTTGTCTTTTCTTAATAAAGCCAAATCTATCATAATTCACACCCAATTTTTTTATATGCTAATATTAAAAATAGTTTAAAAATTTTAATTTGTCCAAGGAAAACAATGATTAAGCCAAACCATTTTTAATTTGAACAAAATTTACTTATTATATTTTGATCTAAACTTTAATTATAGACCTATGTTAAAAAAATATTTACTATTTAATCGGCTATTCATTCTTTTACAAAGCAATGCAACTTATTGCAGGGAAGAAGATAGTCCCACACCTTTTGATTTTATTCCCACAGAGCGATTAGATCTCAAATCTTTTACCAAATTCCCAAAATTGAGATAAATATGATTTCAATACCAATGCATGCATTAAAAACCATACTCCGAAAGTACTTTATCATAAGCTTAATGTTGTTTTTAAAGTTTAACTTTATACTAAGTATGGAAAAATGCGATAAAGAAGAACTCTCTAAACAACCTGAGCAGCTAGCACAAACTTATTTAGAATCAAGGTCATTCTTTCACAACATACCACCAGAAATTTTGAATATGATTATGCTTAACCTAGCTCCTAACAAATCACCAGATTTAGCATATTCAGCATATGTGCTTCTAGAGGTAACTAAAAATTTCAGATTAATTGATAAATATTTTAATCAAACAGTTGAAGGTCTTATTGAACAAACTTGCTCAATAAAGCATCATGATATAAAACTATTGCAACAGGCTTTCAGAAAAAACAACATTTCATATCAAAATGGACAATTATTGTATGATTTTAGCACTCTAGAACATGCAGAATGCCAAAATTTAGCAGAGCTCATATATATGCTGTACTTAAAAAAAGATTCTAACAGTTCTGAGCCCAATAATTCGTTCGTAAATTTGGTGATGCATGCATTAGCAAGCAATCAAAAGGAAGCTTTGAAATATTTAGGAAGCACTAGTACTTATCGTCAATTAAGTAGCACAACCGCCCTTGATTCTTTATCACTCAGCATAATTCATCAAGAACTATCAAGTCCAGATCTTAATCTGAAAATCGAAAAATTATTCAGAGAAACGGTGCCTTTGCTGCATACAGGATTTTGCCAGCTTGGTCCATTGCATTGGGCTATTATCTTTGATCATACAGATATTATTAAAATTCTTTTAGATGAGCTAGTTGTTATGAACTTTCGCGCTATCGTTGCAATGCTAAATTTTGCAAGCCGCTTTGCCAATCCTGCCACTTTTGAATTTATACTCAATTATTGCAAAGTTCGCTATGAGCCTTATTATGTAGCCGATTACAACAAAAGTATATTCAAGCACTCTAAAATTTGGAAAGCAGAAACAAATCCACTTCAAACAACCTTCGATAGCGGAAATGAAGCGAATTTTATGACATTAGTAAACAATGGTGTAGACATAACCAATTTGCATTTAAGACAAACTAAAGCTAATGCTAAATTTGAATTGTTTCAACAGATCATTTCTCGAAACACACACAAAACCACTCAAAATGTTAATGAAAAAAGACGAAATGCTCAAATAATAGTGCTTACTTTAGGTACGGCTGTTATGGGTCTTGTAATGTATCAACTATTTTCTAAAATTGATTATGTCCAATTTGAAAAACTTTGCTCAGAGAAGGCTCTCAGATAAAAACAATCATGTCTAAATGCCTAGATCTTAAAATAAGCATTTTTTTGTTTCGCTAACGATTTTAGGAATTAATTTAGAAAAATTATAGCGTAGCTCAATATGCCTCGCACATTAAGAAAGAAGCTTGTGTTGATTCAAGCGAGGTATTGACTCTTGAAGTTGTGCAGGCCTAAGCAGCTTTAGCTGTAAAGAGACAAAAAAGCCGCCAATTCAAGCGGCTTAGGTAAAAGCTTTTTTCAGGTTTATATATTTTTTTTACCTTAAAGATTTCATATTTTCTTTTAGATGCTTTCCAGATCTAAAAGTTACAATAACACTAGCTGGAAGCTGAATGCGTTCTTTGGTTGAAGGATTAACTCCGGCTCTTGAAGCTCTTCTTTTAACTAAAAAAGTGCCGAATCCTGCCAATTGAACTTTTGTTCCCTTTTTTAAAGTTCTTTCCCAAATACGGATTAATGATTCCAAGAATTTTGTTGCATCTTTTTTGGAAAATTCAGTTTCTTCTGTTAAACAAGTTATTAAATCTGTTTTGTTCATCTATACTCCTTACGCGATAATATATAAATATAGGTTATACTGTATTATAGGTTACTTACTAAGTACTATAGCGTAAATTTATTTCTAAGTTTGTCAAATTAATTTATACTTAAAAGCACGATTAATTCTATAAATAGGACACTAAATAGGAAAGCTATGTTGATTGATACGCATTGCCATTTAAATATAATGGTCAAAAAAGAGTTCGATGTCCCCTTAAAATCAGAAGATTATGCTACAGCTGAGAAAATAATTAATGAGGCTTCAGCCGAGTCGGTTACTATTCTACTAAACGTCGGAACAAGCCTTCCAGAGAGCATTAATAGCGTTGAGCTAGCACTACGCTTTAAAGATGTATATGCTGCCGTTGGCATTCATCCTTCCGACCTTAGGGCCGATTGGCAAAAAGATCTAAGCTCAATTGCAAACCTTATTAAAACTGACAAGATGGTGATTGACTCTGCTGATGAAAAAACATTTAGCAAAAAAAATAAGATTGTCGCAATTGGTGAATGTGGTATTGATCTTTACCATACGCAGAATTTAGCTGAGCAAGAAGAGGCCTTTAAACGACAAATAGATTTAACACTAGAACATGATCTAGCGCTTGTAGTACATTCAAGAAATGCCCCAGATGAAACCTTAAACATTTTATCAAAGTTTAAAGATACTAATTTAAGAGGTGTTATTCATTGTTATTCTTATGATCTTGCATTCGCAAAAGAATTTATTAAATTAGGTTTCGTATTAGGAATTGGTGGTACCGTAACCTATCCAAAAAACGAAGAACTTCGTAAAGTTGTAACCAATGTTACCTTGAATGATATAATTCTTGAAACTGATGCGCCATTTTTGCCACCACAGATCATTAGAGGCAAAACGAATCATCCCAAATACATAAAAGTAATAGCTGAGTTTATTGCCAACATCAAGAATCTACCATTTAATGAAGTTGCACAACAAACCACTAAAAATGCGTTTGAGATATTTAAATTCAAAACATCATAAACTGCGAATCCTTAACAAAGTTGCCAAATCTAATTATTTGGCAGGAGAAGGAAGTGTTTTCATTAAGGGCAAAGACCGAATCTTTTGAATGAGTTCTTTGTGCCTTAATTTCTCTTTCGTAATCAAATCTGTCGGGTTTAAAAATACCGCTCTAGCTTCTTTTTCAATCTTTTCCGTGGGCATAAGATGCAAAAGTTCCTTGAAAAACTTTTTCTTAATCACTCCGTTAACAGCGTCAGCAATAACAGATGCTTTATAATTAATACGTTTTTCTTCCAGGTTTAAAAGATCAATTAAGCGATGAAGATCTTGTTTTTTGATTTTTTCTTTCATCAAGATATTAGACATTTGTTGTCTATTGTTGCCTTCATACCACAGAGCCCTAAATTTTAAAAATTTAGATGGCACTTCTAAAACAGGCCTAAAACTATCTCTCAAGTTTTTTGCTCTTTCAGGAGTCAAAAATTCATTATCAACTTTAGCAAAACTGAATGCGCACAATAAGTTTAATAAAAACAATAATTTAATTTTCATAATCTTTTACATTTAAAATGTTTTTCAAATACCAGACTAGAAAACAGATTCTGCAAATGTCAACAATATAGCGTTAAAAAAACGGCAATTTGTCCTATCATGTTAGAAGAAAAAAAATGAACAGTAATCAGATGATACAGAGTTGATTATGACGCCCATAGGCCTTAGAGTAATGGAAAAGACAAAGTTTTATTTAGAGATTTTTTTATCGAATGCTCTATTGGCAAGATCATCCGCAATAGTATTTTTTTCTCGTCGAATATGCTCAATCTTATAATCAATACCACATAAAAGTGTTAAAGCATCTTCATAAAGCTTTTTAAGATCTACATTCTTAATTTTATAAATGCCCTTCATTTGGCGGACCAATAATTCTGAATCTGAATATATTGTCAGCTGATCTTTTGGGGTAAGCACCTGCTCTTTAAAAACCTTGAGACCATATACCAAACCATAATATTCTGCTTGATTATTAGTCTTAGTGCCCAAAAAATAACTATTTTTAGCGACCACTTCGCTATTCTTTGATAAAAAGATACCAGCACCTGCAAGACCAGGATTACCTCTGGATGCTCCGTCGATATAAAGGACCCAATATGCCTTTTCTATACTACAATCTGTGTTAGGAAAAATAGATAACTGTTTCATGAATGCTATTCGATAGGTTCTTCAGGATTATAAATAATACGGAAACAATTTTTGCATCGAATCAACTTATGTTGGTCCATAGCTACGAGATCTTGGCGTGACAACAAATGAAAACAACCGCCACAACTATCTCTTTTTACCTTTACAACGGGATTCTTTACTGATTGCTTCATGCTTGTATATTGACCTAATAATTCAGGATCAACAGAGACAATAGCAGCATCTCTTTGCGCAGTAAAATCTCGTAACTGATTTTCAATTGATTTCATTCTACGCTTAAAATTATCAATCTCTTTAGTTTCTGTTGCAATCGTAAGTTCAAGATTTTTATTAAGTTCCGTTAACTCTTTTTCTAAAGTTTCAACTTCTTGCCAACTGTTCAGATACTCAGTTTCCAACTTTGCCTTCTTTTTTACAATTTCTTCTAACTCTTGATGTAATGCAAAAAATTCACGGCTATTGGCGATACGCTCTAATTTAAGTCGTTTTTCTGATTCGTGAGAATTAATTGTTTTGAGTTCAAGTTCAAGAGAATGGTGCTTTTTAGTTAATGTGCTAAGACGTTGATTATTATGAGAAATTTGAGATTGGTAATTTGCGATTAAGTTATCAGCTTTGATCAGTTCATTTTCAACTAATATTTTATCAGATTCTAACTCACTAATTTCGCTGTCAATTGCAACGAATACAAGAAATTTTTTTACTTGAGAATAGTCCATGTGTTACTAGTTCCTGCATTCTTGTTTTTTAAAATTTGGTGGGCCCACCAGGATTTGAACCTGGGACCTCCCGGTTATGAGCCGGTTGCTCTGACCAACTGAGCTATAGGCCCGCGCCAACTTTCTTAAATTGTAGACTACTTTTTTGTAATTGTGAAGCACTTGTTTGAAAATAATACAGCTAAAGCTGTTTTGGCCTGCACAACTTCAAGAGCAATACCTTGCTTGAATCAACACAAGCTGCTTTCTCAATGTGCGAAACATACTCAGGCATGCTATAGATTACGCATGTTATAATACCAGTCTATATTAGTTCTAATCTAAAAAAGTTTTATTAGCCAAGCAATGTAACTGCGTACTCAATTCTCCAAGCGCTACAACTTGTTGAGTCAAAATCTGCCCGGCAACTCTTTTTTCTGAATCTTTTAGCAGGCCTGTTATTTCAGAATTATTCTGTGCAAATGACCAAGCATCATCACCATATATATCCTTCAAGCCTGGATTCGCTCCATGCTCTAAAAGAAATTTAATAATGCCTTTATCGTTTTTAAGAATAGCCTTCATTAAAGGGGTTATGCCATCTTTTGCTGCCATATTAATATCGGCACCTTTATCAACTAATAACTTAACATAGCTTAAATTTCCATGATATAGAGCGTACAATAATGGCGAATTGCCCTTGACATCTCTCGCGTTTATTTTGACGCCTTTATTCAATAGAGTAACAACCGAGAACTCATAATCAAACTTTGCCTGCAGATAATTTACCAAGGTATAAGTACGAATATATTTATCAATAAGATCTTGGTAATTATCAAATTTATACTTTGAGTTCATCATATCATTATTAATGAATGCCATTATGTTCTTTATATCACTTTTACTCTCGGTATTACCAAGTGCTTTAGCTACTGATTCTACGTTTGCATCTTGCTTTATAAACTGGGCAATCGATTGTGCAAAGCTATTAATTATAAGCTCTACAGCAAAACCAGTGTTATTTAAGTGATCAAACAAAGATATTAATCCGTCGTATTTTCCAGAATTTACATAGTGAAAAACTAATTGCACTACCAGATTAGCCAATATTTCATTAATTGGCTTATTATTGAGTTCAACCAACTGCTTTACATTAATCATGGGATATAATAATTGCTGGCGAAGATTATCTTTATCTAAAATTTCTAGATCTAAGATTTCTAAGCCAAATTTATCAAGAATTTTATAGATAGATACAATACAATTCTTACCGTTAAAGTTTTCAAATAAAGAAATGAACATAAAGTTTATAATGTTTTTTTTAAGCTGTTCCAATAGTTGCAGTATGTTTTTTGGCGCATGATTTGGATATTTCTTAAAACTTATTTTAGCTTGCTCAAATATTTCTTGAAGCATATCACTAAAATCTCGTAGCTTAAAAAAGCTGACCGTTTTTAGAAATTCATCCATAGTTAATGTTGCTTCTTGCTCACAATATTTAGCAAATTGCTCTCTATATTCTTTAAATAAATTGATCCTTGATATATCTAGCTCAGCTCTAAGAAAAGCTACTATATCTTTTTTGGATTCATTTAATAATTCTAATAAAATAACTAACGATCTGGTGAATTCTGAATTATCTTTTGATTGGTATAAAACATCTAGAGCAACATTTAAAAAATGATTAAAAAAGGTATCCTGAAAAAATTGGTTTATCGCTACAATAAGATCTGACTCAAACGGTTCTTTGCTTGCCTCGCTATACCTGCGTGCTATAACAGTACTCAGATCCCCTTCATCTTTTAAAAAAACAGCCGCAGCAGCGACTGAAACTTTCTGACATGTTTTCCCCATAGATGCTAAAGGCGCCAAGCTATCCTCTAAGTTAGCGCTTTTATCATTTCTTTTTATGAGATCCTGAGCATTCTCAAATGAATTTTCATATACTCTAATGTTTAACAAAAACAACGGAAGATGATCTTTCCTTTTCGAAAGGAATTCATTAACACTATACCCTGCACCCGCTAATATAAAACAAATGAGCTTAAAACTAAGATCTTGGGATTCTGAAACTTTTTCAACTAAACCTGCAAATAATAAATCGCACAGCTCTTCTTGTTTTTTATCATCCATTTTTTGGCTTAATAGGAGTTGATGAAATTGTTTTACAGCAACTACAGCAGCGTCAAAATTATTAGTAAGAATACTTTTATTTAAATCCGCTCTTATTGCATTAACGCCCTCTTCCATCGCAAACATATTGTCTGGCATACTACAAACAATACTTATCATTAAGAACATATGATAAATTTTATTCATCTCATGAACTCCATCGCCAATTTTTATCAATCGTATTTTTTATAATTGTCACATAAACAGCCAATCAAAAACAATAAAGGCTTTAGTTTCCATATATTTAATCTTAATGTTGGCAATACGCTAAAACCAGCTAGCAACTTCAATAAGAATATCTTTCTTACGCTCTTTTGAGATTTCGGGCATTTCTAAAATCAGATCAATTGTGCTAAAAAGAGGATCTTTTACAAAGGTTTTTAAGTTATCTGGAGTTATTTTGCCTTCAAATAAAATCGCATGACTATCGATTCCCGATCCCAAATCCGAACTACTATTATTTAAATGAATCAGCTGAATAAAATCTCTTACCGCGCTAAGCTTTAGCTTTTCAAGAAAAGATTTTTGCATTTCATTATTATTTAGATCATAACCATAAACATACGCATGTGCTGTATCAACACAAAATCTAACACGTTCAGGAAAATCTAGTCTATTAAAAATCGAATCGAAATGAGCGAGGTCGCCCCCAATGACATTGCCGCCAAAAGCCGTATTCTCAAGAATTAAAATTATTTCCGATTCATGCTTCATAATATTGTTAACATTTCTAACAATCGAATTGATACCTTGCTCGAGAGTCTGAAAAGATGGTTTAAAGGCGCCCGGATGTAAAATTAAATAGCTAATTCCCAATTTTTTGGATAATTCTAGCTCTCTTTTTAAAATATAATGATCACGCTCATCTGCCAAATTAATTAAGTATGATCCATGAGCATAGAGTTTGTTAAAACTTTTGGATAAGTTTCTAAACTCTTTAATAATCTGAGCATTAATGCTTACAGGTTTTCGATAAAGATAATCAGTAAAAAAGCATTGGAAAATAGCAACATTTAGTTCCAATGCCTGATCAACAACCTCGATAATGGTGTCTTTAAATCTGAAATGTAATCCGATGTTTTTCATTATTTCCCCAAGATGCTCACAAACGCTTTTCAATAAGAAGGCTCTTAAACCACAATCATTTTATTTATCATAGTATGCTCTAATAACCCTTAGATTGACAATCAAGTTGTCAAAATGCTCTATACTCTTGAAGTTATGCGGCCCTAAACAGCTTTATTCTTGAGCGCAAGAGGCCTGAGTGCGAATGCACCGCAAGAGACCAAAAGCAATTTATTGCCCAAAACAGCTTTAGCTGTAATTTGCTAAATTTCGCTCAAAATTATAAAGTATAGACTATCAAAAACTAAAAAAAATTTGCTAATAAATTAAAACAGGATTCTTGGTAAATGATACCCCTAAAGCTCCAGCTCAGAAATTTTATAAGTTATGGTCCAAAAGCACAAACTATAGATTTTGAACCTTACAACCTTATTTGTCTCATTGGTAAAAATGGGCATGGAAAATCAGCACTACTTGATGCATTAACATGGGTAATCTGGGGCCAGGCCAGAAAAGTTGGCGGCTCAAGTAAAGCGGATGAAGGACTATTACGCCTAGGCGAAACTAATATGATGGTCTGCTTAGATTTTACCTGCAACAAAGTTACCTATCGAATTAGAAGAGAATTCTCATTAATCGGAAGAAAACCATATTCAATATTAGAGTTCGGTATACTTGATCAATCAGCTCCTGGTGAGGCTGGACAACTTCGGCCCCTAACGGATAAAACCATCCGAGCAACGCAAGAAAAAATCGATACTATAATTGGGCTAAATTATGAGTCTTTTATAAACTCAGCTTTTCTAAGACAGGGTCAATCAAACGAATTTTCGAAAAAGACACCTAAAGAGCGTAAAGATATTTTAGGATCGATTCTTGGGTTAGACAAATTTGAAAAACTTAAGAAAATATCTCAAGATAAAAACAAAGAAGCATTAAATAAAAAAGAATATAGTCAACGTACAAAAGAACAGCTCATCAAGAGTTTGGAACAAAAAAGCAATATTGTTTTTCAGCTAAATCAAGTAGCTGAATTTTTAGAAACCATATCTGAAAAAGATCTTTCTTTAAAGACATCTTTGCAAAACATAAAAACTGAACTCGCGGCGATCTCTACAAAAAAAACGATAATTAGCCAACTACAGTTTGAAACAACACAGCTGAATCTCTCTATTAACGATTTAACGATTCAAGCGTTAGACAATTTCAAACAACGACAAGAAGTATTTAGAAAGAAAAAAGAGCTTTCTCATATTAAAGATGTCGATCAAAAATATAATATTCTTTTACAAAAACGCAAAGAACTTCAAGCTCTATCAAATGAGAAATTCTCTTTAAAAGAGTTACTCTTAAACAAAAAAGAAGAAGAGCGTATTTTTATCGAAAAACTGACTGAAAGCTTTTCAAAAAGAACCGAAAAGAACAAGCTTCTTGAGCAAGAATATCAAACCAACTTAAAAAACATTAATCATCGTATCAAAGAACATCTTGAAACAGATACCAAGCTGCAACATGAATTTTTTCAACTTAAAAACAACATTGAACTTTTATCCAAAAAACAAGATCTAAATCTAGTGGACATAGAGACGATAGAAAATCAATTAACTCGAAGAAAAGATTATTTTCATAAATATGCTGCCCAAATTAAAGTCATTGAACAAGAGCTCAATAGCTTATTAAACAAACAGGATCTCATACAAACAGATGATGATCCATCATGCCCTTTATGCAAACAAAGCATAACCGAAAAGCATAAAAGACAACTCATACAAGATTCGCTAAATCGGTCATATCAACTAAATCATAAGCTTCGCAGATATAAGATTCTTACCAATGCTCTAAAAATAGCAATTTTGGATCAAGAACAAGTTGTTCATCTCTTAAAAAAGAATAGTGAAGAGCAGAAGATCTTGAATATTAAGATCGAAGAATGTAAGAAACAGTTGGTTAAAACTGAGCAAGATATCCATGATCGAAAAGCAAAAATACTAGTATGCCAAGAAGAAGATAAAAAATTAAATGACGCAATTTCTTTCATCCAAGCGGAAAGTTTATCTCTCATAAAAGAACTTCAAGATCAAATCGGCAACAATCCAGATCTTAATGCACTAAAGCAAGAAGTCAGTGCTATAAATAATGTATTAAAAGAGATTGATATAAAGCTCCAAGAAGAAGCTACGATTCACAAACAGATTTTAGAAATTGAAGAACTCAAGCAAAAATATAGTGAGCTAATCAATGCTTTAGCACTGCAAGAGCAAAGAAAGACACATATTAAGCAATTTTGTCTTCAAGCTAAAAAATTGAAAGCTATCAAAAAAGAAAAAATGGCCGAATTAGCTAATTTGGTTCCACTAATTCAACATGAACAAAAATTCATAAGTGAAGAAACTATCATTAATCAGCATTTACAAAAAATTTTGGCCGAAAAAGAAGCATATATGCTCAAAAAAGGATCATTAGAACAGCAACTTTCTGTTATTAAACAAAAAGAAACTGAGCTAGTCGATCAGAAAAAATTAATTACCGAGTTTGAACAATCATCGGAAGATTATAAAGCGATATCTTTAGCGCTCGGAAAAGATGGCATCCAAGCACTCTTAATTGAAGACGCTATACCCGAAATAGAGCATGAAGCTAATGTACTATTAACCCGCTTAACTGACAATCAATCACATTTATCCATAGAATCGGTTCGTGATCTTAAGACTGGCGGCACCAAAGAAACTCTTGATATCAAAATTTCTGATCCGGTGGGGGTTCGTGCTTATGAGCTTTTCTCCGGAGGCGAGGCATTTAGAATTGATTTTGCTTTAAGAATTGCAATCTCCAAACTTTTAGCTCGCCGTGCAGGAACATCGCTCGAAACACTTATAATAGATGAAGGTTTTGGTTCGCAAGATGAAGAAGGCCTCAGCTCAATCATGGAAGTGATTTACAAGATTCAGAATGATTTTGAAAAGGTCATTATTGTTTCGCATTTAACGTCGATGAAAGAACAGTTCCCTATTAACTTCCTAGTCCACAAAGGACCACAGGGTAGTCAAATCAAGGTTATTGATCAGGGATAAATTGACATACTATTTTTGAGCAACCGCACCCCTATTAGACACTTTGCAATATATGTATTAATATAACAAACAAACACTTGCAAAAAAATATTTAATTGGGGTTAATAATGAAAAAAAAGTATCTATCTATGATCTTAGGCTTTGTATGCCTATTCACAAATAATTTATTCTCAATGGCTCAAGATTCTATATCTAAAAATTTCATGACAAAAAGGCTTGCTGTAAAGTTTGACCTACAAGAAATTTGTAATCAACATTCTGAAGACGCATTGAATTTATATTATTTAGCAATAGATGATTTATCAAGCCTACAAGCTTTGATACCAGATGAAGTAATGGAGCAAGTCACCTTTTATAAAGAATTTAGCTTTTTACCTTGTGATAGCAATTCACTTACATCTCTTTATCAATACTGCGCTCAAAAGGTTGCTAATGCAAATTTACTAAATTTGAATCAAAATAGTGCAAAATGTGTTCATGCTTTAAGAAGCATCTTGTTTCATGCCCAATTTAAGAAATGGTATGATACTAAACTTGCTAGAATTATCATAGATCTACTTCTCAATGCTGATTATAAACCTTCTCAAAAACAGCTTAATAAAGCTCTGTGCACTGCAGCATATCTTGGCAATGCATTTGCCATAAAATTATTGCTTCAAAAAGGAGCTGATTGTAATTTTATTAACCAAGATGACTATGATTACACGCCCTTAGCTTACGCATTAGCTCAAGAGCATAATTATAGCAAAACAAAAGAACAAACTGACAAATTAAAACTGCTCATTGCTGAGTATGAACAAGCGGCAAAGTTGCTTATCAACGCTGGTGCAAATGTATGCCATAAGATAAAAAACATCTAGAGCATCCTAATTTTGACAGCTATGTATTTATGCAAACTAGCAATATTAATATATTCAATCTTTTTCAAGAACAAATAACTGATTACATAGAATTATTGGATGATTTTGAATGCAATATAGTAAGTAATGCTTTCAAATTAGGTAATGCTCAATTTATAAAAAATCTTTATGCAAATCAAGCATACCGCTATTCTACTTCTGGAAGATCAAGCGTTTACGGTCCCATTAAATGGATGCGTTTGGCAACAGTTTATTATTATGGGCATGATTTTTTAGAGTTATTTCAATTTTTGACTAAAAATGATGAAGTAGATCTAGATGATGAAAATATTACATCAAACGACTTAGGCCAAATCTGTTTAGTACATGCTATGAACGCTTTTGATTATGAATGTGTTAAAAATTTATATCAAAGTGGGGTTAGTCTGGATTTTAAAGATGTCGAAAGTTTGTATAATAGGGGCATAAGCCCTTTTTGTCCTGATATGAAAGATTTCTGCAGCTGGCTTCATTATTGGATACAAGAATGTCCGATCGATATGCCAACGAATTATATTAAAATTATAGAGCTACTTATGGATGCAGGTATTAATTTTTTTGAAAAAAATATTGATGGAGAAACTGCTTTAGATTACGCAAGAAGCTCTGAAGATGATCAGCTTGTACAAATATTGATAATGACACCCTTAATATACGCAATCAAAAAGTGTTCTTCTGCTGAAAATAGTGAATATGTAAAAATTTTAATCGATTGGGCTAATGGCCAAGAAGGCAAGATTGAAAGTTACAGAGATTCAAATGGCAAAACTGCTTTAGATTATGCTCAAGAATTGAATCTTGATAGCTCAATCATAGAAGCCCTACAAGCTTTAGTAATACCTTGTTTTTCTGAATAAAAATTGATGATGACGGTAAAAACTTATGAACCATGTTAAATGTGAACTCGACGTAAGAAACCTGTAGATCGGTGAAAAATAGCAATAATTGCGATCGTCCCGATGGTTCCGCTAGCTCACCACCAAAGGCCAGCCTGCCCGCCTTAGCTTAATAGAACTACAGCCTTTTACCGCGCTCATTGACCACGAGCGGTTTCCGGAAAATTTTACATGCATAAAATTAAATCGAGTTCACGTTAATTTATTACTTCCGAATTTTTGAAAAGTTTCGGAAGTAATTTTTAGGGCTTTGGTAATGTCGGTATATTCCCTAAGTTGCGCCAAGAAATTATGTGGCCATGAGCTCGCAAATAATCTTGATCTCCAGCATAAACAAGATACATATCCTTTTCAGATTGACCGGTAATATTCTGCCAATCAATTAGTTCCTTAAAAAATCTTGGATTTATGGTCATACTTGATTTAATTTCGATAGGAATTAATGTATTAAATGATTCTTCAATAACGCAATCAATTTCATGTCCCTGAACATCACGCCAAAAATAAATTTCGGGGCGCTGTCCAGCATTATAATATTTTTTGAAAAACTCCATAATGATAAGATTTTCAAAGAGAGCACCACGTATCGGATTAATGTGTAACTCGTCAGAATTTTTGATCCCTAATAATGCAGAAGCTAATCCAGTATCGTAAAAGTATAATTTCGGACTTTTGATAATCCGCTTATTATAATTTTTATAATATGGCTGAAGAAGCTTAATAATATAGCTCGTTTCTAAAATAGAGATCCAAGCTTTTGCTGTATTGGGACTTATATCAGAATCTCTTGCAAGTTCAGCATAATTCAACAGATTTCCAACTCTTGCCGCACACAACTTTAAAAATTTTTGAAAGGTTGTTAGATCGCCTATATTTATTAATTGTCGAACGTCACGTTCTGCATAAGTTGCAATATAATTTGAGAACCAGACATTCACATCTATATTTTGAGAATATATTCGTGGATATAATCCTTTGAACATTATCTCTTCTGCGGTAAAAGACAATTGATTTGCACTTTGCAGCTCATTTATTGTTAAAGGTAACAGGGTAAGAAGAGCTATCCTCCCTGCAAGCGTTTGAGTTATTTTCTCATACATCAAAAAATTTTGCGAACCCGTAACTATAAAAAAACCCGGCTTATATGCTTGGTCAACAATGCCTTGCATATACGAAAAAAGCTCCGGAACTTCTTGAATTTCATCTATTATGACGCCTGTCTTTTCGGCGAAACTTAATAAAAATCTTCGGGGATCGTCTTTGGCACTTAATTTTGTATCAATGTCTTCGAGAGTTACGTAGGCATAATTTGAAAATGTTTCTTTTGCTAAGGTAGTCTTTCCTGATTGCCGTGGTCCCATAATACCAACTACAGGAAATTGCTTTGATAACTTGATAAGCGTGTTAGTAATTTCGCGGTATATAACCATTTATATCTCAGTTTTCTTCATAATTGTACAAAATGCAATTCAATTGCAGATTATACAAATGATGTTTAAATTGCAATACAAAAAAGGGGGTATATCTCAATTTTTTCATACTTGGTACAAAATGCAATTCAATTGCACATTATACAAACCATAGTGAAAAACACCTAAGAAACATCTCTAAACGATTTAAATTGAAAGCTTGAAAATTTAATTTATAGCATGGCTGAGTATGTTTCGCACATTAAGAAAGCAGCTTGTGTTGATTCAAGCAATGTATTGCTCTTGAGGTTGTGCAGGCCAAAGCAGCTTTAGCTGTAAAAGCTCATGTTACAATTTTATGGGCTTTTAAATTAATCAAACTATTAAGATTTTTTTAATGAAAACAAGGGATTTTGATAACGAACTTGTTTGTCTTTTGCCATAAGAGCATCAATGATTTCATCAATATCGCCACCAATAATATGATCAAGCTTATTCAATGTTAAGTTTACTTGATGATCAGTAATACGATTTTGGGGGAAATTGTACGTTCTAACCTTTTCAGATCGAGTACCAGTACCAACCAATTCTTTACGCTTTTGACTTATCTCAGACTGCTGCTTGTCTTGTTCAGCAACTAATAATCTAGATTGTAGAATTTTTAATGCTTTAGCACGATTTTTATGCTGAGAGCGATCATCTTGGCAAGTTACAACAACACCTGTTGGTAAATGGGTAATTCGAACAGCAGAGTCAGTTTTGTTAACATGCTGTCCACCAGCACCACTCGCACGGTAAACGTCTATTTTGAGATCTGCCGGATTAATATTTATATCAACCTCATCAGCTTCGGGAAGTACTGCTATAGTGGCGGTAGATGTATGCACTCGACCTTGAGTTTCAGTCAATGGAACACGTTGAACACGGTGAACACCCGATTCATGTTTTAAATGACCGAATACACCTTTGCCTTTTATATGCAATATAACTTCGCGATAACCACCAAGATCAGTTTCACTTTCACTCGCTAAGGAAACTTGCCAATTCTTTTTAAGAGCATAGTTCGTATACATTCTGAGCAAATCACTGGCAAAAAGCGAAGCTTCTTGACCACCAGTTCCTGCTCGTATTTCTAAAAACACCGGCCGAGAATCAAGCTCATTTGGTGGAAAAATCAACTCTTCCAAATCTAACGAAATTTTATTAATTTTAGATTGCAAGGCTATTAATTCTTCGTCATAAAGGGAAATAAGCTCAATATCTTGTTCGCCTTCTTTTTGAGTCAGAATACTATTCATCTCAAGATCTAGCCTTTTGATTTCATTGTATCTTTCCAAGACCTGAGCAAGATGAGACTGCTCTTTTAACAGCGGTATCCTCTTTGGCATTTCTAAAGACGAATCAATTAATTGAGCATTAATACTATTAAATTTATGCTCTATTTCAGTCCAATTAACAGAATTATAATTCATAAATTATTTGGGTTGTTGTTTTTTATATTTCAAATTAAATTTTTCAATACGGCCAGCTGTATCAACATGCTTTTGTTCGCCTGTAAAGAATGGATGACATCCTGAACATAATGTTGCTCTGATTTCAGGCTTAGTAGAGCCTGTTTTGAACTCATTTCCGCAGGTACAATGTACTAATACATCAAATTTTTGAGGATGAAGATTCTTTTTCATTAAAAGCCCCTTTAAACAGTTAGATATTTTTAAGAATATAGATGCATTTTATTTATGCATAAATGACAACCAACGATTTAGGTTACCTGTTATTCATAACAATTATACATCAAACTAAAAATTAAAACAATTTTAACGCGTCTGACAAATTTACAAGATCCTTTCACAGCTCTTGTGTAAATTTTCAAGGTAATTTACAATTTACACAAGCACATGTCTTTAGGATATTTTATGATTATTCAACGTCAATTAACACCCACTCTTTTAGAATTTGCTAAGCACTTTCCAGCTGTTGCTATTTTAGGTCCACGCCAATCCGGAAAAACGACATTAGCAAAGCAAGCATTTCCTCAACATCGTTATGTATCATTTGAAGCACTTGATGTGAGGACTATTGCACTTACTGACCCCAGGGGATATTTAAAAAGCCTAGAAAACGAACATGGGGTAATATTAGATGAATTTCAGCATGTACCAACCATATTATCATATATTCAGCTGATTATTGACCAAGAATATAAGCCGGGCTATTTCATTTTAACCAGCTCTCAAAATTTTTTACTTAATCAAGCAATTAGTCAAACATTAGCTGGCAGAATTGGCATACTTACCCTGCTTCCGCTCAGCATCGAAGAACTTGCGGCTCAACATTTATTGCCAGAAAAATTTGAAGAACTTATCTTCAAAGGGGGCTATCCAAGAATTTACAGTCAACATTTTACGCCCGCTATGTTTTATCCCAGTTACTTGCAAACATATATCGAACGGGATGTTCGTAATATTACTCAAATAACAGATTTATCGCTTTTTCAAAAATTCATACAACTTTGCGCGGGTCGCATAGGACAGATTTTAAATATCTCATCACTTGCTAATGATTGCGGCATCACCTCTAATACTGCTAAAGCATGGCTATCTATCCTAGAATCAAGTTATATTATTTTCCTCTTACAACCTTATCATAATAATTTTAGCAAACGACTCATAAAAAGCCCGAAACTTTACTTTTATGACACAGGGATAGCCTGCTCATTGCTTGCCATAGATTCTGAAAAGCAAATTTATTCTCATTATTTAAAGGGTGGATTATTTGAATCCTTAATTATTTCTGAACTTCTTAAATATTTTTTTAACCTTGGCCGCAAGCCGCATATCTATTTTTGGCGCGAGAGTCATGGCAACGAAATCGATTGCATTATTCAAAGCGGTTCAAAAATAATTCCTATCGAGATCAAATCAGGCCAAACAATTACTCCAGATTATTTCAAGGGAATTAATTATTGGCATACTATTGATCAAAGCTCGCCTGGCTATATTATTTATGGGGACACTGAAAATTATCAACTCAAACAAGGAAATATTGTAAGTTGGAAATCAATTAATCGAATATTTAATGACTTTGAATAGAATTACCAATCAACGTTAATCAAGAAGAATGGATTATATAGACCCACTCAGGTTTTTGATAATGAAACACTTTTAACGCGTTTGACAAAATTTAAAATAACTTTAAAAACTATAGAGAGTTAATATTCTAATTATTTTAAAATCAAAGGTCTTTCATATGTTAAAACGCTTCCTTAGTGTAATACTTTTTTTATTACTTACCCCTTTCAATAGCTTTACTGCATCGACAGAAGCGCTTGCTATATTGAATGGCGCAAAATATCCTCAAGGATTTTTATGGGGTACCGCTGTAGCTGAATGGCAAAATTCAGGTTCGGCAAATTGTGGCGAATCAAACTGGTCTGAATTTGAAAAGCAAACACATAAAAACGGGCAACCTACTATCAAAGGTGGTCAAAAATCAGGTAAGGCTTGTGATAGCTGGAATAATATTGATAGAGATCTTAATTATATGGAGCAAGTACAACTCAATTCCTATAGATTCTCTTTATCATGGGAAGCAATTGAGCCAAGACCAGGTGAATATAATCAAGAAGCAATTGATCATTATCATCAAGTAATCGATGGTGCTTTAGCTCGAAATATTCAACCAATGATCACTCTTCATCATTTTGTTCATCCAGCTTGGTTCCAAAAATTAGGTGCTTTCGAAAAACAAGAAAACATAGCAATATTTACTGCTTTTGCTGAAAAAATGTTCAATGAATACTCAAATAAAGTAAAACTTTGGTGCGTAATAAATGAAGCAAATGTTTCTGGATTCCAATGTTACATCTATGGAGCCTTTCCTCCGGCAAAAGCAAGACATTTTTCTTTAGCCGCTACTGTATTAAGAAACGTAAATTCAAATAGCAAGTGCAACTTTTTACACTTTAATTGAATTATAAAAGAGATCCGCTGGAGAGTCAAAATTTAAAGACTTTCTTGGGCGGAAATTGAGCTTGCTCATGATCGTTCC